>Ga0070699_100003645_pt1 | contig 13631 bp, 17 predicted proteins | sample KBSK1503metaG_FD_65473 | JGI IMG/M metagenome (GOLD analysis project Ga0070699, IMG submission 65473) | Corn, switchgrass and miscanthus rhizosphere microbial communities from Kellogg Biological Station, Michigan, USA - KBS K1-50-3 metaG | ecosystem: Host-associated > Plants > Roots >...
GAGCTGTGGACCGAAGGTTTGGGTCCAGGTGAGCACGGTCCGGGCCGAGACATCGATGCCACGCTCAGCAAGGAGCTCGCTGACCTGCCGGGCGGAGAGCGGGTAGCTCAGGTACCAACGGACCGCGGTGACGATTACTTCAGGCGGCCAACGGTAGCCCGAGAAGGCGCCGCTGGAAGCGTGGGTGAAATCTCGACGACAGAGATGGCAAGCGAAGCGCTGACGACTGCGGCGGTCGAAACCATCGCGCGTAGTGGCGGGCTGGTGGCAGCTCGGGCAGTTGGCCATCGCGCGACCCCACCGCGAGCACCCCACGACTTCGCAGACCCCCGGCGCTCGGGTCTCTGTCACCAGGTGACAACTAGCCTCCAGTGCACTGGGGCCGGCTCGTGCCAGCCGGCGCCCGCGATCGCGCTGCGGCCGGTGATCGGCGGGGCATCCGGGCCGAGGCGTCCCCTTTACTTCCATGGCCGAGTACTCTCAGCGTCGATGCCCGAACCCGCGGACGGTGGTCGCCGACGATTCCCTCGTTACCTCACGGTCGGGTGGGTCCTGCTGGTCCTCCTCGCCGTGTTCCCCTTCGTCTCTGTCGCCGCCGACCTGATCGCCGATCTCACCTCTGGCATCCCCGGCGATCACCAGGCGGCCTTCGCACGCCTGGCCGGCACGACGTGGTCGAGCGAGCAGCACACTGCGTCCGGCGTGGCGAGCTACGTCACGCTGCTCGAGATCGGGTACGCCGTGCACGAGCTGGTCTTCGCGATCCTCTTCCTCGTCATCGTCGCCATCCCGTTCCGCAGGGGCGAGCGTTGGGCATGGTGGGCTAGCTGGGCGGTGTTGCTGGCCGACGTCGTCTACACCCTCACGTTCGGCCGCTACGACTCGACCATCCTACAGCGCAGCGTAGTGGTCGACGTCGTCTTGCCGATCCTGCTGCTCGTGCAGATCCCACGCTTCTTCGGGAGCACCGGTCAGCCAGGCTCGGAACCAACGAGGTAGAGCCGAGCGGCGAACGGGCCGAGCTCGTCCGCCCGTGTCAGCCTTCGAGTGCAAGGCCCCGCCTCCAACCCGGCTCGCCCGGTCAGGAGCTCGGGGCCGCCGCGGTCAGACAGAGTGCCCGGTCAGTCGCAGGACCGCGAGGCCGATGCCCAGCGCCACCAGAAGCGCGCCGGCGACCTGCTCTGCCCGCTCCCGAAGCTCCTTGCCCAGGCGGACCCCGAGGCGAACACCCAGCTGGCTGGCGAGGAGCGCCTGGACACCGATGAGCAGCGCCACCAGGACGACAGGCAGGCGCAGCAGGCCGATCACGAGCCCGATCGCCAGCTCGTCCAGGCTCACGCTCACACCGACGCCGATCATGGCGAGGCCCCGCATCCAGGGCCTCGTCGTCGGAGTCGTCGCCGCGCAGCATGAGGGCGCCGGCCACCACGACCACGGCCGCCGCCAGATAGTCGGCGAGGTTGCCGATCGCGTTGCCCACCAGTGCACCGCCGAGGACGCCGATGATCGGCATCACGGCCTCGAACCCGGCCAGGATCAGGCTAAGCCGCCAGCGGTCCCGCGCCGGGAGGCCGGCGACGCCGAGCGCGGCGGAGACCGCGAACGTGTCGAGCGAGAGCGGGAGGACGAGCGCGTGGGGTGCATTTAGCCGTCGGCGGGGATGCAGTGATTGCGGCTCGGAGGAACCAAGCTCAGTTGATACCCGGCGCTGTCTGTCCCGAGCAGCGATCTGACACGATCGCGACGAGGTGGCTGGTCGGCGGTTTGACGACTGCCCCACCCCTACCGACTGATGTGGTGCCCAGGCGTCGCGTCCGGATCGGCTCCCGCGCCGTGCTCGGTCAGGCAGCCCGCCGCGAATACTCGTTGATCAGCCCGTGCACGCGCGTCCGGCGGACCACTTGACCGCCGGTCGCTGCCGGGATCACGGTCGGCCCGCGTGGCGCTCGCAGCTCCAGGCTGCGATGAGGTCGGTGCCCGTTGTAGTGCTCGACGTACTCGGCCAGGACTGCCTCCAGGTGCCGCCGGCCAACGATCAACAGCCAGTCCAGGCACTCGCGGCGGACACTGGAGACCCAGCGTTCGCACCGAGCATTCGCATTCGGCGCCCGCACTGGAGTCCGGATCACCTCCAGGCCCTCGGCTCGAAAGACGGCATCGAAGGCGGCCGGGAAGTTGGCATCGCGATCGTGGATCAGGAAACGAGGCTTGATCTCCTCCGCCTCCTGGAGCTGCCAGGCCAGGTTCCGCGCCTGCTGGGCGGCCCAGGCTCCGCCCGGGTGCAGGCGGTGAACAGGATGCGCCGGCTGGCCAGCTCCAGGAAGAACAACACGCAGAAGCGCTTCAAGAAGACGGTGTCCACTGTGAAGTAGTCACAGGCCAGGATGGCCCTGCCGTGAGCCTGCAAGAAGCGACGCCAGGAGAGCCTTGCTCGCTGCGGTGCGGGCGGGACCCGGTGCCGGCGGAGCAGGTTTCGGACGGTGGTCGAGGAGACCAGATGGCCGAGTGTGAGCAGCTCGCCGCGGATGCGCTCGTAACCCCAAAGTGGGTTCTCTCTGGCCAGCTGGAGCACCAGCTCCCGGCACTCGGCCGGCAGCTCCGGTCGACCTGGGCCGCGGCGTCGACCGAATGCTGCCCAGCGACGATGGACCAGCGCCCGATGCCAGCCGAGGTTGGTGGCCGGCTGCACCAGGAGCAGGGCACGGGCTGACAGCTTGCGGCCGAGGGCAGCCAGGATCAGACGATCGGCCACCCGCCAGCGAGGTCGTGGAGCTGTGCGTCGGAGGACGAGCAGCTCCTGGCGGAGGACGAGGAGTTCGAGATCGCGATCGGCAGTAGGCGGCCGCGAAGGATGAGGAGGTCGATCAGCAGGCGAAGGAGGGCATAGAGGAAGGCCAGCACCACGGGCAAGCAGAGTAGATGCGCCGGAGCTGCCAATCAAGCGGCTGGGTGTCGCCTGCCCAACGGAGCAGCGGCAGGCTCGGCGAAGTAGGCGCGATCAAGCCAGCTGTGGCGAGCCAGTTTGCTCGCCGCGATCCCCCTTCTCGTCGTAGTGGACGAATAAATGCACCCCACGAGCCCAGCAGGAGGGCTCAGCGATGGTAGCGCACCGAGGCGATGAGGCCGACGCGGTCCATCGCGCGGGCCACCCGCTGGCGGCCACCGGAGACCGCTCTACGTGCCCGCACCCTGGCTCACGAGGCGACACCAAGCCACAGGAGGGCGCATTCATGGAACGGCTGTTCACCTTCCATGCCGCTCCGCAACCCCCTCGCTACTGCGCTGCGGCGCCCCTCACCTCACCCAGCCCAAGAGGTCGCAAAGTTCACTGTAGCTTGAAAGGTAGAAATCGTTACGCTATGTCAGGTTATGTCGTAGCGCGCGGCCATCATGTTTGCGCTAGATGGTCAGCGCAGCGGGCACAATGCACTGCTCGCACTGTAGGTGTGCAAGAGGAATGTCACCTCGGTCCTGCGAGCTTGGCGCGCCAAGACGTGGCCTCGGCTGGTGCCCGCTTGCCGATCGCCTCGATGGAAGCCTCCATCTCCTGCCGGAGCTCGACCTGCAATCCCAGCCGCACGATGTTCTTGACCACGGTGTGATGGTCGCCGTAGCTCTGCGCCTTGTGGACGAGTTCCCGCGCATCGTAGGGCAGTTGCACGCCATACGTTGCTATCGCTACCAGCAACTCTCCGCAGCGTCTGCCCACGAACATCCGCCTGGCACAGCTTGAGAGGTCAGGCTCCAAGGCCGTGGGCTCCACGCCGACGCGCCGTGCGAGCCGCAGGGCATTCAAGAGCTGCCCTCTCCGAAGCAGGTCGCGCGCGCCCTCTACCGATTCCGAACGTTGCGGAGGTGGGCGAAGGTGCGGACGGAAGTCCTGCACCTCAGTCAAGCTCCAGTATGACCAGGACCGCCGTGACCCTCGACATCGCGATGTAGGCATCGACAGCTGCTCCGAAGTTCCGAGTGAGCCGCTGGCGTCCGGGGCCTATCACCACCATCGCGCGGCGCTCGTGGCCGCGGTATTTCAGCCTTCGCGATCAGGATGCCTGCCTGGCGCAGACCGGTCGCCATCGGCAGCCCTAGCTGAGCCAGCCGCGCGGGCAGATCCCGTGCTGCATCGCACCCCGTCAGGAGGGCCACACCGATGTCTGCGGCGCTGTGACGATCCAGGAGCTGCCGCAGAGTGCCTGCCGTTACCCCGACGAGGTCGGAGGGGGCAAGCGATCGAACCAGGACCTCGCCAGCCTCGAAGGCGGGGACCTCGGCGATCGGCCTCTCCGGGAGGGCCTCGGACAGCAGTCCGAGGTAATGCAAGGCGATCTCGCGGGAGTTGCGGTAGTTGACTGCCAGCTGGAACCGGTGTAGCCCTGGAAACGCACGGAGCATACCGTCCCAGTCCACCAGCCGCTGCTGGTACCGCTTGCGATCATTGTTCGGAATGGTGCCGCCGAGCTGGTTGAGATCGTAAAAGAGTGTCACGCCGGTCGAGCTCGACCCGAGAGCACGGCCGAGGGCGGCGAGCCATGTCCACGGGATCTCTTGAGCTTCATCTATGAGAATGTGATCAACGGCCTCCGCGAGCTGGGAGAGTTCGTCCGCAGATCCCGGCACCAGGAAGTAGCCGCTCGATGCATCACTGATCGGCATGCGGAAGAGTGCCGCCTTCGAAACCTCCAGAGCCGCATTATTGGGACAGACGAAACCAACCCGGTGACCGGACGCCAGCAGCCTTCGGCACCGGTGCCATGCCGCTACCGTCTTGCCTGTGCCGGCCGACCCGGCGACGGCCGCGCGGAACCCGACCGGGAGGCCGACGACCATCTCCTGGCTTGGATGGAGGAAGAGTTGCCATTCCTCGCCGCTGCCCGCAAGCAGCATCTCAAGGTCCTCGTCAGCGTGAAGCAACCGGTACCTGGCTCTCGGAATCACCAGTGTGCTCAACTCGTAGAGCGAAAGGGCCAGCTCTGCTGTGTCGTGGTCCGCCTCGGAGATTGCGCGCCCGAGATCGTCCTCGGTCCGACAGTCCACGAAGGGTGCTGCCTTCGTGCTATCGACGCCCAGCGCCAGCAGCGCACCGTAGACGTCAGTAGGCTGGAGACCCTGAGTGCCGACCTCTGCGACGGCTTGCCCTCGCGTGTTGCGGTTGACGTGCGCCCTGTCAGCCTCCTGATGCTTGACCACCCGATGGAGGATGATCCGATTGCCGCGGAGCAATGCGAGGACGCGGTAGTTCATGTCCAAGGACAAGGACACGAAGTCCGTGCCCTCCAGCTGACGGAGCCTCCACCCGGCACGTGCGTGCGTCCGCAACTGCCGCGGGTCGAGATCGCTCCACTCACGTATCAGCTGGGCGCAGCTCCGCACCTGTGTCCGCTCCAAGCCTTCGAGATCCTGAAGGAACGCATCAGCGATCTCAATCCTCATCGCCATCACTCCCGCCTACGACAGTCGCCGAGCGACCTTCGACCACCCGACGGTGCCCGTCGGTCCGCTCCACGGGGACATCGCAGAAGGAGGAGTCGCCGGCAACATCGCCAAGCCGGCGTGGAACTGGTGCGGCATTGTGCAAGGTCATCAGGATGCGATGTCGAGCCCGCGCGTGAAGACGCAGTAGTTGTACTCGTCGATCGCCTTGACCGGGTTCGTCCCCTCGAACGCGTCCCAACCACCCAGTCTCGAGATCTGCTCCTTGGTGGCGTCCATCACCCTGAGGTAGAGTTCGGCGTTCATCCCGACGTTCTTCAGGCGGACGCCGTACGCACGCTGCGCGATGGTCTGATCCCAGAGTGGGAAGAAGGTCGGCGCCAGGAGATGCAGCGCCTTGGCCGCACCTACCGGGCCGAGTACGAGCTCGAAGTCACGGAACAGCCACCGGATTACGGCAGTGTCCTTCTCGTCGAGGCTGTCCAGTCGACGGTCCTTCAGCAGAGCCAGCTCAACGGAGTACTTCGCTAGGAGCTGCTGGATCGCGGCCAGGTGCTCCTCCCTGAAGCCACCCTGGAACCGGTAGTACTGGCGGTTCCAGGTCTGGAGGAGGACAGCCAGGCTCTCCGCCAAGTCGAGGTCGCGCTCATGCCGCTCGGAGAGCCGGATCAGCGACAGGGCCGCCCGGTAGAACAGGTCACGAGGCTCGATCTCCTGGAAGCGCCGCCGCGCCTCGCGAAGGGCCTCGAGGGTCATTCCATCCAATCGCGCGGCTGCCATCGCGAGGGGATTGTCACATGCGGTCCCGCCTGCGACAAGCGCGACCGCTGACTAGCCATGTTCTTGCTGTACGAACGCCGTGAGGATGCGGCCAGTCAGGGTGCCGCGCGCTGACCTCCACGTTGCAGTGAAGGCATCGCAAGTCGATAGGAGGGCGAGTGCGACGCGGCTTGCGGGGTCAAACCACGCGAGTGCGCCGGAATCCCCTGAGTGGCCGAAGGAGTTCGGGCCGCACCGGCTGGGGGCCAACTCCGGTCAGGGGTCCGGTTGCCGCCACGCATCTCAGGGCCCAAGCCCCAGGGCTGTCGTGGACCGTCTGCCGGCCATCCTGGCGGGATCATCACGCCCTGTGGGACCTGGTTCGAGGTCGCTTGAGCCAGCAGTCCGCCACCCAGGAATCCTTCCGGTATGCCCGCGACGGCGCGGATGAGAGCCAGAGCAGCCGAGGCTGTCCCGATCAATCCGCCATTGGGGGACCCCTTCAATGGCCAATTCGCTGCCGCGTAGACGTTTCCCTGACCGCCTGGACCGGCCGCGATCCGCATCAGCCGCTGTGGCAGCCCCTCGCCGACGTATGCATGGATCCCCAGGGGCTCAAATACCAGGACTTGCAGAGCCTCCCGCCACGGCCGGCCGGTGATCCTCTGGGCAAGCAGTCCGAGCAGGTCATAACCAGCGCTGCTGTACGCCCAATGGCCGTCAAGCTCAGGTGTGGGTCGTAACTGGAGATAGTCTGTCTCCCACTCCGCAGACGACGCATCGAGATTCGATGCCTCCATCCGCTGCATACCGGCGTGTGCGTGAGGAGAGCCTGCACCGTGACGGATGGCTCCTGCGCATCAGCGTCTGGTATGTAGTGTCCGATCCGCTCGTCGAGTTCGATCTGGTCGTCGTTAACCAGGCGCAGGATGGCAAGAGCGGTTGCGAGCTTGGTGACGGACGCGAAGGGGAAGAGGCTGTCATCGGTGAGCTCGACGCCTTCGGCGTCCCGCCCATAGCAGGCCACGACGACAGGCCCGTCACCTTGGGCTGGTGCTGCCACGCAGCCCGGCAGATAGTGTGGGTGATGCTGCTCGAGGAGTTGGCGGAATTCGGCTGCGGTCGTCATCTTGACTACAAGCAGCTGTGGAGGAGCGCTTCCGCTGACACGTCCGAAGTGCAGGTCACTTGAGCAGGAACGGCCCGAGGATGTGGCCCCACTGCTGCCAGGCTTCGGCGAGGGAACCGGCTACGCTCGCTGCCTGTTTGATGGCCTCCAGCGAGGCGCGGATCCGCCCCTGCCGCCTCTCCTCCGGCGGCCTTCCAGCCTGATCGGCGAGGTCGTCGAGGTTGTCGACCAGGTCTCTCCTACGCTCCTCATCTATCTCCAAGGCTTCCAGGACCGCGGTCCGCAACCCCTCGAGGGCCTCCGCCGCCGTCGGCTGGCGGTCCCGTATGGCTGTGATCTTGGCGTCGAGGTTGTGCACGACGTCCGCGAAGTTGACCTGCGCGACAGTGCCGCCTGTGACGGTCATGGAGTTGTTGACGGTGATGGGCTGCAACACCATGCCTCCCATGTATCTTCGTCTGCCGTGGACGATATGCGGTCGGCCGCGCATCACGGGCCAGCGCAGCACCGCCTCCGCTCGTAGATAGTCTTCGATAGAGGCCACGCGCAGGAAGCGTCGGACAGCTGGATGATGCAGGTCCCGATCCCACACATCATCGCCGAGGGCGTTCGTGTCCCCGCCGAAGATCCAGTTCTCGTGCTCGAAGAGCAGCATCACCCGTCGCCGAAGGTCCAACTGGCCACCGAGGAGTTCATCCACGTCGGCGCTGGTGATCCTGCCCGAGGCCGCAGGGTCTCGATATCGGGTGACCGCCAGGCGGACGACGCCCAGGAAGCGTTCGAGGAGCTCGTCGTCGACGAACGGCCGCCTGTGAGCGCCCGCACCGTGAGTGAGGCGCTCCCTTCCTGGATGTTGAAGAAGCCCACGCCGTCCGGCATCTCCCGGGCGACGCCCTCGAGGTCGAGGTCGTCCACGCCGGCGGCATCGAGCGACCGCTGGAGATTGCGGAGCGTGGGCCATCGGCCTGCCTGCCAGAACGAGGAGTAGATCGTCTCGACGAAGAGCGAGTTCTCCTGCGCCCACTGCTCGCGGAGCGCGACGAGTTCCTCACGCTCCTCATCGCTCGCCGGGAGGGCACGGGTTCCGATCATCGACCAGCGATCCTACTGCGCCGTCGGTCCGGCTGATCGCACCGCCGTGGTGACCGTCACGGCGATCGCCGCCACCAGCGCGCCAGCAAGCAGATACCCGTTGCGCCGCTGGACCCCCTGCGAGCTGCAGGCGATGACGAGGGCTTCCTGCAGCATCCGCATCTCCAGCGACGTGAGGTAGTTGTAGGGCCTCGGGAGCATGGCGGTGACCACCGTCTCGTTGGCCCTCACGTTCAGTCGTCCCAGGATGTCGCAGAGCTCGACGCCGGGGAAGCCGGGATCCTGCAGGAGCTGCAGCGCCATCTCTTCGGCGCTTGCGAACCGCCACTGCAGCTGGCCCGGGCCGCCCAGAGCCGATCGACCCTCCGCAGCGGCCAGTCGTACTCGCGGGAGCTGGACGCGATGCGGGGCGCGCTGGGGATCAGCCCGGCGGCTATCGCCGCAATGGCGGTGTCGGCTCCGACCACGCACGTCCCGGGGGGGACGAGCATGACGCCTCCCAGGCTCTGGCTCCCGCCGTCCTACCGCGAGCTCCAGGAGGCAATGAGGCGGAACGGGCTCCTGAAGTTGCTCACCTGGTCCGATCTGACCGGTGAGCCCATCGAGCGGCACCAGCTCGAGCAGCTGGCGGCGAGCTGCCCGGCGGAGACCCTGATCGCGTTCGCGTCGATGGGCAGCATCCTCTATGCGAACCGCATTCGCAACCCGGTTGCGATGCGCGACGACCAGGTCGGGGCGGTCCGCGAGATGGCGCCGGAGTCGGCCTTGGCCGGTTGCAGTCGATATATTGCAGTCAGCGAAGCCCGCGTGCCGAGCATATACAGGGCGTGCTAAACCAGTTCGAATGCCGCACATCCGATACGCTCAAACTGGCTGGTGGTCCCAATTGAACACAATACGAACCGCGCCGCCCCGATCGAGGCTGCGGCGCTAGACCTGTCAGCTGGCCGCTGAGCCCCGTAACCCCCTCTCGGAACCGGATGCTCAGCAAATCAGGGACTCCTGTCCGGCCCTTGTTCAGTCTCGCAGGCCTCGGATTTGGCCATGTCGCGCCGGTCCAGCGCGAGGCATGGCACGGTTAAGAATGAGTGGGCAGCTACAGGGGCACGGGTGCCGCCGGCTGGTGACGCACCCCCACCATTCCCCTGACGAGGGCTCGCAGCTCCCCTTCGAACTCCGCGGGCGTCATCGACATGTCGATCAGGCCCGCGAAGAACAGACGCCTGATAGCCCTTGCGAGGGTAGGCAGATCGCGTTCGTCGAGGTCACCAATGGCCAGCCTGAACGTCTGCGTGAATCCCTCAAGCCCCATGTTGAGGTTGGTGTCGAGTCGCCTCATGAATTCCACTGCACCCAGCTCCAGGGCCGCTCGCACGGCTGGTCTGACGAAGAACGCCTCTTCGTTTCGTGGGTTACGCTCCCTCGCACGGAGGAGGTCAGCGGTTCGAATCCGCTTCGCTCCAAGCCGCAGCTCCAACACCACAGCCTCATGGAGTGCCGGCAACAGCCTTGAGCGGTTGGCCTACCTGATCGAGCAAGGCCAAGCCTGATAACACCCCGGGCTCCACCAGCTCGGCACCAACCTGGTGAGGATCACTCCCTGGTGGGGATCCGTTGTCGGCTGGGTCTCCTCCTGAGTTCATCCAAAGGAGGCGTTGCCTGGATGTCGAACACGAAATCGATTGCCGCCGTCGGCGAGGGGTGCTCGTCGACCGTACAGCGGTATTCGAACGGCAGATCCGCGACCAGCACCCGCAAGGTGCAGCCGCCAGCCATCCGGGACGCGCTAGACCTCCGCCAGGTTGATTTCTTCGAGCCCCGTCAGCATTTCATCGGTTCGCTTTGAGAGCGAGGCCAGACGGCGGCGCCTGAGCTGTTCGATCGCGAACCGCTCGCCCAGTCGTCGCCTTGTCAGAGCTGGCCCCCCACGCGCGGGGGGTCGCTCGGCACGCTCGGCGGTGCTCCCTCCGCGGATCCGGTCTCCGGCAAGCGGTAGAGGTTGGCGTCCTCGCGCTCCGCGACCCTTAGGTACGGCTGTGATCGACACCACCGGACGACCCCTGCAAGTCAATCGGGTGGGTGGTGCCGATGAGAGCGGCCCGGTTCTTATTCTGTGACCCTTGGTCCACCTGGCGGGAGTCGAACCGTCATAGCCTCACGAGCCGCCCGGCCAGCAACATCCCGGTCGTCTTCGTCGTCGCCCGCAACTCCGAGTACGCCGCACTCAAGAAGTTCACCCGCCTCTTGGACGCACCGAACACGCCCGGTCTCGAGCTTCCCGACATGGACATCGTCGGGATCGCGACCTACTACGGCATCCCCCCCCGAGCATGTGGACTCCCTGTCGGACCTGACTCGTACCACCAAAGACGCACTCGCATCCGATGGGCCACGCCTGATCGAGGTAACTCAGCGACGCCTCGCCGACTCCTGAGCCGGCCGCGGTCATCCGTTTGCTCAGCGGGCGACGAAGGTGCGGCCGAGCCAGGCCAGGTCGGTCTGGTCGCGCCGGCGTGCCTCCCGCTCGCGCGCGAAGAGCGCATCGGTCTTGCTCAGCACGAGGGTGTAGGGTCGCCCGCTGCGCCGGGTTTGATGGCGCACCGGCAGTTCGCCCTGGTCGATTCTGCCGTGGACGTGACGGCTCCGCTGTTCAGCCAGCGGCCACTCGAACGTGCGCCGTGCGGGGTCGCCCAGGAACGCACCCAGGGTCTGACACAGTTCGCAGCGACATCCCTCCGGCAGCTCGATCGACCAGTCGTCGGCGGCGCGGGCCGGCCGCGCCAGCCGAGCCTCAAGCCTGGCGGCGCAGTGCCGGGCGATGACGTCGAGTCCCGACTCGGGGTGGGCCTGCCGCTTGGCCTTGTGGGCCGCGCGGAGCGCGGACAGCGCGCACACGACCAGGTCGTCGTTCTCCTGGCACAGGAAGGCGACGACCTCCGCGCGCATATCCGCCGCCCCGACGATCGCCGTGCTCACCAGCAAGCCGGCAACGGCCGGCCCCAGTTCGCCCAGCGCCTTGTCCCGGTAGCTTGGCGTGGGTAATCGCAGCATCTCGCCCGCCGATTCTCGGAGAGGGGTCCAGGCGGCGGCGGTCAGTAGCCGGCCCACCGGCTCTGCTTCGGGTGCCGCATGCAGCGCCTCGCACACGGCCGGCAGCGACTCCAGCCAGCTCCCACGCTGTGGCTGCCACGACGTGTACGCTGGCCGATTCCGGCCGAACCAGACCCCGACCAGGTCGCGGGTCCAGGACTCGCCGTAGTGCGCGGCGAGTTGGGCAAGCGCTGCCGCATGGATGCGTTCCAGCATCTCGATCTGGAACGGCGCGAGCAGCATGGTGGCGGTGTCCCGCTCGTCTAGGCCCTGGGCAACCGTGAGCGCCTTGCCCAACAGGTGCTCGGGGTTCGCCTTCTCCGCCGCGCTCCAGAATGAGGCCAGCGTGCCGGCGGCCTCCCGGGCCCCGGCCACGTCCCCTGCCCCGACCAGGTTGGCGAGCCGGTCGAGGGCCCACCCGGGCGAGGCCTCCGCGCGGACCGCGAAGGCCCACCGGCGCGGCCACACCACGATCGCCGCCCTGCGGTACCAACGGTCGAGTGTGTTGCCGTAGTTGCCCATGTAGCCTTCGTACGACGACTCGTGTGGCGACAGGTTCGCCGTGGGCGTCGACGCGCACACCTCCTCATCGTCGACGGTCAGCGAGGCGGGCGTGGCCTCGCCCGACTCGTCCAGCCACCAGTCGAGGCTGGTCGCCGATTCGATGAGCTCCTGCAGCTCGTAGTCGTCGGATGAGTCACCATCGTCGTCCTCGTCCTCGTCATCCTCCTCGTCGTCGTCCCAGTACCGGCCGCGCCAGCCCTGGCGCTCCCACGAGCCGGCCTCGTAGGCGCTCCAAGTCTCCTGTATCTCCGCCAGCGCCAGGGCGACCTCACAGTCGGCGGCGTGTGCTGCCGCCCGCACCATCGCGGCCCGGCTGGCGTCGTCTCCCTTGAGCCGGGCCCAGCTCAGCCCATGCTGGGTGTACTCGTGGTCGAGCAGGTACACCAAGCGGGTCGGCTCGTCGGAATCGCCGAAATGTTCATTGAGGCAGCTGGCAAGTTCAGTGGTCAGGCCCGGGTCTGCCCGGCCGGCAGCCGCCGCCACCGTGTCGCCTTCGAGGAGCAGGTTGTAGGTCAGCACGACCCGGTAGCCCGAGGTGACTGGCCGGACATGGTGCCGGCAGTCCGCGTAGAAGCCCACGAATGTCAGCGACTCCTTCGAGGACCGGTAGGTCGCGCTCTGGCCGCCATGCTCGACTACGAGTACACCTCCCGTGGACGCCGAGGGTAGCGTCACGACCAGGGTCGCGATCATGGCGTCGTCCTTCTCGGAGTCCTGATGCGGGGCGAAGAACTGGCCCGGTGCGTAGATCAGCATCGAATGGAACTCTGCTTCCAGCTGGCATCCATCCGGCAGTCCGAGATCGGCGCGCAGGCGATCGAGGATGGGGCAGAGGGTGGCGTTCCACTGCCGCCTGTCGATCTTCACGCGGCTCTTCGGGATCTCCCACGTGTCGCGGACCTTCGCGTCGAGCAGCGTCTGCTCCCCTTTGCCGAACCGGGCCGGTCGGCCTATCAGGCACAGCTGCTTCGCCTGCCGGACAGAGACGGGCAGGGCGATCGGGCCGACACCGCCGACTTCCAGCCGCAAGTCGTCGGGGCGCGCGGTCCGTCGCGCGCTGAACGCCCCCGCAACCGCAGCGTCACCCAGAAGACTCGCAAACCGGTCACGCGGAAAGGTCGCAGATGACGACATGACGAGATCCTATTGGGACCGTGGCCGCATCGAGCGCCGGATGCGATCCACCGCCTTCTTTCGGCCCGGGTCTTTGGGGTCGGCCAGGTTGGCGACGACGGCAGTTACCGGACGGCGGTCGCGGCGCCGGGACAGGATGTCCTTGAGGAGAGCCTCGTCCTGGCGCAGCTTCATGAGCTCGGAGACCAGGCGTTCGGCGGGCTCGCGCTCTCTTTCGTCGCTGATATTGACCACTGCGACCTTGGCGTGCTCGATGCCTCGATAGCGCTCGCTGATCGCCCACACCTCGATCGGCTCCGGTGGCGGGGCCTGACGGGCGACCGCCGAGACCCAGCCGGCGGCCATCGTGACCGATCACCATCAGCCCTACGTCAGGGCAGCCGAGCAGAACCTGCCAGGCTCGCTGCACATCCGGACCGGCCTCCATCGTCTG
>Ga0070699_100003647_pt1 | contig 13629 bp, 12 predicted proteins | sample KBSK1503metaG_FD_65473 | JGI IMG/M metagenome (GOLD analysis project Ga0070699, IMG submission 65473) | Corn, switchgrass and miscanthus rhizosphere microbial communities from Kellogg Biological Station, Michigan, USA - KBS K1-50-3 metaG | ecosystem: Host-associated > Plants > Roots >...
CAGGGCCGGGAAGTGTGCGCAGTGTTCGGGAGTCTCATTCGTGGACTCAAGTCCCGCAAGATCGAGTGGCAAATGCGTTGGGCCGGCAGCGTCGCACCAGTACGTCCTGCTCAGCCTTGGGCGGCCTCGAGCACCGCCCGCGCCTGCTCGCGACGCCGCTTGGCGAGGCGCTCTTCACCGTAACGGCGACCAGCCTCTCCGATGACATGCTCAGCGATGTCCGGCAGAGTGATGACGCGCCCGCCGAGACCCCCCCACGTGCCGTCCGGCACCTCGAAAGTGAAGACCCAGACGCGCCCCTCCGGGTTGGGTCACCTGCCGCCCTCGGCCTCCACCAGCGCTTCGGTCATCGCCTTGGTAACTGCCGCGCGGCGCTCCTTGTCGTACTGGCCTTCAGGGACCCGGCAGATGAACCGGTAGTGCGGCACCTCGGCCGGGACTCCGCCCACGTACATTTCGTGGCGATGAACGAAGACCCAGGCCAGCGCCCGTGCGGCCTGGTTGTTGGGATCTACCCCCTCGTGTTGGAGCAACAGGTCGGTGACCTTGCTCAGCAGTTTGCGTTCAGCCGCCTCCGGCAAGGCACCCTTCGGTATATACGCATCGCACATCGGCATGGTGCTACCTCTTCGCAACAATGTGGACACACGATCGAGCGCATCCATACAGTTGTGTATGGATGCAGGATAGGCATCATCTGCTTCTACTGGCACTTTGACGACAGGCGCGCGCTGCTTAACGAGATGCTCGACACGTGGGAGCGGACGACCACCGATGAGGTGATCGAGCGTGTCGAGCGGGAGGGCGGCAAGGCCAGGGCCAAGCTGCGGCGGACGTTCGAGCTCACTTCTTCCAGCGACGGGCTGCTGGCGATCGACCTCGCTATCCGCAACTGGTCCCGGCGCGATCCGAAGGTCGCCGAGCGCCTCCGACGCCTCGACAACCGGCGAATGGATTACCTGCGGTCGTTGTTCGCCACCTTCTGCGCCGACGCGGGCGACGTCGAGGCCCGCTGCTTGCTCTCCTTCTCGCTGCTGATCGGCAATCACCTCATCGGCACCGATCACGACGCGCGCAGCCGCGCAGACGTGCTGAAGCTGGCGCTGAGACGGCTCGGGGCTTAAAACGTTGCTCGTCCCGCTCTCTTGGCGGTCCAGGTTTCACCGCCATCGCTGGCGTCTCCAGCTGAAGGTCGCCTGGACCTACCACACCGGCGACGTGGCGGACGGAAGCAAGACGAAAGTGAAGAGCGCGTTCGAGGTGACCCCGATCGTCGTCGATGGCACGATGTACTTTTCCACGCCATTCAATCGCGTCGTCGCGCTGGATCCGCGAAGCGGTGCGAAGCGGTGGATTTTCGATCCGAAGATCGATCTGACCCTCTTCTACGGCGATGGCCTGATCAACCGGGGCGTCGCCACCTGGCTCGATTCCCGCGCCGGCCACCAGCGGCGGATTTTCATTGCCACGCTCGACAGCCGCCTCATCGCTCTCGACGCCGCCAACGGCAAACCGTGTGCCGATTTCGGAAAGGATGGTCAGGTCGACCTCACCTCCGGCGTGGATGGCATCGCGGAGGCAAGCCCAGGCGAATACCACATGACTTCGCCGCCGGCGGTGATCGGAGAAGTCGTCGTCGTCGGCTCATCGATCAACGACAACAGCCGCGCCAAGATGCCGAGCGGGCGGGTCCGCGCCTTCGACGCGCGAAGCGGCAAGCTGCGCTGGAGCTGGGATCCGATTGCCCCGGACCTGAATGCGGGCGCGGCCAACGCCTGGTCGATCCTCTCGGTGGATCCGCAGCGGGGGCTGGTGTTCATTCCCACCGGCTGCACCAGCCCCGACTACTACGGCGCCCTGCGGCCCGGAGACAATCGATACGCCAACTCCGTGGTGGCGCTGAACGGGTCAACCGGAAAGATGGCCTGGCATTTCCAGGTGGTCCATCACGACCTCTGGGACTACGACGTTGCCTCTCAGCCGATGCTGGTGACCCTGAAGCGCGATGGCGTCGACGTTCCGGCGGTCGTTCAAGGGACAAAGATGGGGAACTTGTTCGTGTTTCACCGCGAGACAGGCGCGCCGCTCTTTCCCGTCGAGGAGCGACCGGTTCCGAAGTCCGACGTTCCGGGCGAGGAGTCCTGGCCGACGCAGCCTTTTCCGGTCGAGATCCAGCCTCTGGTGCCGCAGAAGCTCACCCCGGAGGATGTCTGGGGAGCGACGCCCGAGGACTTGAAGTGGTGCAAAGAGCGATTGTCGCAGATTCGAGCCGAAGGCATCTTCACCCCGCCCAGTGAGCGCGGGTCCCTGATCATTCCCGGGAACGTCGGCGGCGTGAACTGGGGCGGCGTGGCCTACGATCCGGAGCGCGGCCTCGCCATCGCCGCGACGAATCGGGTTCCCTTCGTGGTCACCTTGGTGCCGCGCGATCAACTCAAGCCAGGCGACAAGGGTCCGATGGTTGAAATTGCGTCGATGAAAAACACGCCGTATACCCTGAAGCGGGAACCGCTGATGACCCCGCGAATGACTCTCTGCAATCCGCCGCCGTGGGGTGCGCTTTCCGCGCTCGACCTCTCCACCGGAAAATTGCGCTGGGAGGTTCCGCTAGGCGTCATGCCGGAGATCGCGCACCTTCCCAGCGCCGCCCGGCTCGGGTCGATCAACCTGGGTGGGCCGATCACCACCGCCGGAGGGTTGGTGTTCATTGGCGCCGCGCGCGACAACTACCTGCGCGCATTCGACATCGACACCGGCAAGGAGCTCTGGAAATTCGAGTTGCCCGCGAGCGCCCAGGCAACGCCGATGGCGTACGAGGCCGGGGGCAAGCAGTACGTGGTGATCGCCGCCGGGGGGCACGGCAAGCTCGGCACCAAGCTCGGAGATTCGCTGGTCGCGTTCTCGCTTCCGTGAGTCGAAATGATCGGCGCTCACCGCGCCCGTCGTACGGTCAGCCAGCCCAACCTCCGTTGCCCTTTAGTGCAGCGCGTCTCCCGCTGGTCTGGAATGAGGGACTGTGTCAGCGCCGCGCCGTCTGGTGGCAGCCGCGTCCGCCGCCTTGGCCGCGTCGGTGCCGAGCGTGAAGAAGGCCGCCAGTGCGAGGAGCGCCAGCCCGATGCCCAGCGCCGAGACGCCCGCCCAGCGCCACGACGCATACGCGTGGGACGCGAGCGCCGAGCCGGCCGCCGCGCCGGTGAAGTAGATGGCCATGTACACGGAGTTAAGCCGGTTCCTCGCATCGGCCGAGAGGCCGAGGATGCGCGTCTGGTTCGAGATGTGGTTCGCCTGCACGCCGAGGTCGAGCAGCACGACGCCCACTCCGAGCAGCACGAGCGACCTGCCCGAGGCCGCGAAGACGCAGTAGGAAACGAGCACGAGCAGGAGCGCGAGGCCGTTGACCGCGCGCGTGCCGAGGCGGTCGGCGAGCCTGCCCGAGAACGGCGCCGCGAGCGCCCCGGCGACCCCGACGATGCCAAAGGCCCCCGCGGCAGCGCTGCCGAGACGGAACGGTGGCGCCTCGAGCAGAAACGTCAGCGTGGTCCAGAAGGCGCTGAAGGCTGCCAGCGCCAGCGCGCCGAGGATGGCCTGGCGGCGCAGGAGCGGCTCGCGCAACAGGCCCGGCAGCGAGCGGAGGAGCCGCAGATACGAGAGGTGCAGCGAGGGCTCCTGGCGCGGAAGGAACACGCGAAGCGCCACGGCGAGGAGCAGCGTCACCGCCGCGGCGATGAGGTACATGGCTCGCCAGCCGAGGTGCGCGCCGACGAGGCCGCTCACCGTGCGTGACAACAGGATCCCCACCAGCAGACCTGACATCACCTTGCCCACCGATCGCCCCCGGTCGGCCGCGGGCACGATGCCGGCGGCGAAGGGCACGGCGAGTTGCGGCAGGACGGTGGTGAGGCCGAGCACGAAGCTCGCCGCGCAGAGCCAGGCGAGGCTCGTCGCGGCCGCGACCGCGAGCAGCGCCGCCGCCGAGCAGAGAGCGGTGAGGACGATCAGCCGGCGCCTTTCGGCGGTGTCGCCCAGAGGGACGACGAGCAGCATTCCCGCGGCGTACCCGGCCTGGGTGAGAGTCGCGACGAGCCCCGCGCCTCGCTCCGTCGCGGAGTAGTCCTTGGCCAGCAGCGCGAGCAACGGCTGGGAGTAGTAAAGGCTCGCGACGGAAACGCCGGCGGCGACCGCGAGGAGCCAGAGCAGCTTGCCCGTGGACATCGCTAGATGCTCACCTCTTGGCGATGCGCGAGCTGCGGAATTGCTCGCGCCAGAGCTCCCCGGAGCGCTAGCGCTTCGAAGAGGACGCGTGCGCGTTCTTTTCCCACGGTCTCATCGTCCAGCCGTGAAGGAGGCAGGCCATGAAGGAATGGACGCAGCTGACCACCAAGCGTTACGCCGGGCGGCGTCGATCGGCGCCAGGCGGCCGGTTCGTAGTTCTCGTCACGCCCGCGGTCCGAATCTGTTGTACATTTTGCCCCGGAAACCGGGCTAAAACGTACACCAGATGCGCCGAGCAGGCGCTCCGTTTCGGAGGAAGCAGTCCGGTCTCATCTCGCGGGACCAGGCAATCCGAACGGGAATGTCCGAGCGCGCGATCGGCCGAAGGCTGGGCACGGGCCGCTCGCGTCACGTGCTGCCGGGGGTCTATTGCCTGGCGGGAGCACCCACGAGCTGGGAGCAGGTCCTTGAAGGCCGCAACTCTGTGGGGCGGGGAGGGATGCGTGGTGTCGCACCGAGCGGCGGCCCTACACGGTTTGCCCGCACCTCCACGCCCATGCGAGGGGCCGTCCCCGAGCGGATTCCACGGCCGCGCATCCGGCACTCCGCCGCGGCCAAGAGGCGTTCAGTCAAGCGAGAGGCAAATTCAAGACGCTTTTCTGCTTTTCGTCCTTAAGCTGCCACTCAGTATCAGTCGTCTGGGATGGAAATTCGGCAACGGCTGTCCGGATGCAGCTCGCGGCCGGCGAGACCGACAACCCGACCAGCGGATCGCCGAGGACCTACGCCTCTTCGTCGGTAGCACTCTCTCGCTCACCATCGGCGGCCTCCGGGGGGTGTTGACGTTGATCTCCTTCGTAGCGATCCTCTGGATGCTCTCCGGACCGCTCACCCTGGCGATCGGCTCTGGGATCGTCACCGCCGTGAACCTCACCGCGGCATCGTCAAGCGGCCCGGTTCGCGGCACCGCCCTCGATGTCTTCTTCAAATCGAAGACATTGAAACAAACGGGATCGAGCCCCGGAGTTGAAGAAAAATGCGCAATCCCTGGCTCGGCTCACGTCTCCTTTGACCGGGCTTCGAGGCGGTGCTACAGCGCCCGCCCATGATCCCACCTCTCGACCTGCGCCGCGCGCTCGTTCTCCTCTCGGGTATTTGCTTGTTTTTCGCCGCCGAGGCCTCGGCCGACACCGTGCAGATCAGCTCGGACCCTTTCGACAATTCGAGCAGTCAGCACATGACCGAGGTCGAGCCGCAGATCTATGCGAATGGCTCGACCATCGTGGCGACGTTTCAGCAGGGCCGCATCTTCGGCGGTGGGTGCGCCGACATCGGCTTTGCAACCTCCACCGACTCGGGCGTCAGCTGGCAGCAGGGCTCGCTGCCCGGGCTCACCATCTGGGCGGGCGGGGACCGATATGAGAGCGTGACGGATACGTCGTTGGCCTACAACGCGGCATTCGGGCTCTGGCTGGTCGAATCGATGCCGGTGGGTTTCGGGAATCGCGAGATCTTCGTCAGCCGATCGGCCGATGGTCTGAGCTGGGACAATCCGATAACGGTTTATTCGTCCACCACCGGGTCCTACGACAAACCGTGGATCACTTGCGACAATTCGCCGGCGAGCCCGTTTTACGGCAACTGCTACATCGAATGGGACGACGTCGGCGACGGCGATCGGATCTTGATGAGCACTTCCACCGATGGCGGCGCGACCTGGAGCACTCCGGCGACGACGGCGGATGCCGCGGGTGGCCTGGGAGGCCAGCCGCTGGTGCAACCCAGCGGGCGGGTCGTGGTGCCGTTCTCGACCTCCTCCGCGATCCGCGCCTTCATCTCCGACGATGGTGGAAACGGCTGGGGTGCGTCATTCAACGTGACGAACATGAACGAGCACGGGGTCGCCGGGGGCCTGCGCGACTTCAATCTGCCCTCCGCGGCGATCGACGGCGACGGCAGAATCTACATCGTCTGGACGGACTGCCGCTTTCGCGCCGCTTGCCGATCGAACGACATCGCGATCAGCAGCAGCGCCGACGGCATCGCCTGGACGGCTCCGGCCCGCGTGCCGATCGATGACGTGACCAGCACCGCCGATCATTTCCTTCCCGGTCTCGGTGCGGACCGGAACACTGTTGCTCCGTCCGTCGGATTGGCGCTGGTCTACTACTACTATCCCCAGGCCAACTGCTCCGCGTCCACCTGCCAGTTGAACACCGGATTCATCACGTCTCAGGATGGCGGCGGGTCCTGGTCAAATCCAATCGACGTCGCGGGACCGATGTCTGTCAATTGGCTGCCGGACACGATTTCGGGTCGGATGGTGGGAGACTACTTTTCCGTCTTCTACACCGACGACGGGGTTCCTCATCCCGTCTTCGCCAGAGCGGATGCGCCGGCGGAGACGTTCTTCGAGTCGATGTTTTCGACCTGCATCGGTTGCGCCCCTGCCAGCCCGAAAGTGGCAAGCTGCGTCGGCGCCGATTGCTCATCGATGGGCGCCGGCGAGCCGGTGGAGGAAGAGGGCCAGGTCACGGCGGCGCGGTCCCAAAGCGGTGCCCTTCGCGTGAGCGCCGAGGTCGCGCGCATCAACATCGGCGCCGTGCTCCCGCTTCGGGTGGACGGACCAGCGGCGAAGAACGGGGTCGTGGATTGGGCGGTGGAGGAGGGGCCGGCGGGGGGAACGGTGAGCAACTCGGGCGTGTACACCGCTCCAGTTGCGCCCGGCGTCTATCACCTGGTCGCGAGCTCCGGCGCCGAGCGCGCCCGGTTGGCGATCAAGGTATTTACCGTCCGGTAGCCCCGGCTTTTTGGTTTCGATCGCCATGCGGACGGCGCGCGGTGAAACGCGCTGGCAGCAGTTTTTCAATGCCTGCTAGCGGGGCCGGTCGAGCGTCCCCGGAGGCCGCAGCATCTTTTTGATTTCGGAGAGGTGGAACTCCTCGTCGTGGATCATGCGGCGCGCGTACTCCTCGAGCATCACGCTGCGCCCCTGCACCAGCTCCAACAGCTTCTGGTAGCGGGCGACGCCGTCCTGCTCGTGCTCGAGCGCTTCGTGAAGGATCTCGTCGATGTTGTGGCGCTGCGTCTCGAGGAGCTTGCCGATCTTCAGCGACGGATGTCCGCCGAGCGTCGTGACGTGCTCGCCGGCCGCGGCGGCGTGGGCGAGGGCCTCGTCGGATTGCTTTCGCATCCAGGCCACGATCGGGATTCGCGCGTGGCCGAAGATCATCAGGGAATAGTGCAGATAGCGCACGACCCCCGCGAGCTCGAGCTCGAGAATCTCGTTCAACACCTCGAGGGCCGCCTTCTCGTTCAACTTGTCGTTCGGCATCCTGTCCTCCCTTCGCAGCGTGCTTCGCCAAGAAGCAGCCGGATGAATCTCACCGGAATGGCGGGACGTCAACAGCGGTACGCGCAGCGGCAAGGAGACCGTCGCCTATGGCGCGAAGAAGCACCGCATGGCTCGGCTCGTTGGGGAGCGCACCGCGGGCGCGTACCTCGGCGGAGGGCCCTCCTGTTTAAGCGATGGCTCGCTTCTGGTGATCGCGATGTCCGAGAGCAGGGTCGACGGCGAGCGTCTGGAGGGCCGCGGCGTTGCTCCGGACATCGAGGTGCCGTTCGATTTCCGCTACGCCGCCGGGGCTGACCCGCAACTGGATCGAGCGCTCGAGGTGCTGTCTCGTCAAACTTCGGAAAAGAAAAAAGGCGTCCGGCCATTGAACCCATGACCGGACGCCTCGTTATCGGTCATTTTCTTCTAGGGCCGTTCTTTCGGCGCTGCGCCACTCAGACGTTCGACTGACGAGCGCCGCGCCAGGCCAGGATCGCGATGCCGGTCAGGAGAAAACCGATTCCATTTACCAACACCGCCGTCGCCAGGCGAGAGGCTGGCAGGAACGCGAAAATACAGATTATCAGGATCCCCAGCGCGAGTACCGTCAAGGGCTTCGTGCTCGAGCGGACCTCGATCTCGGGACGCGATCTCGCCGCGAGGGCTTCCTTCTTTGGACGCGGTGTCGCGGCTTGGCGCTGGTCTCTGGCAGCCTTCCTCCGAAGCTGATTGGAGAGCTGCAACTCCCGACAGCTGCAGTCGCGGAACTTCTTGGTCAGCGTCGAGCCGTCCGCCTGAAGAAGCTGGATTTCACGTTCGGCCGGGTCCGCTGAATCCGGCGGTCGTCGGGTGTCGTAGTCGTGGGTGGCGAGGGCATCCAGCTTTATGACACCCCACAATTTCGCCTGTTCCTTCGAGAACAGGCTGGCGACGTGCGCGCAGCGGTAGAGGGCGGCATCTTTGGCCTCGGCCTCAGGCACGTTCGCGAAGAGCCACGCTCGGATGCTCCGGTAACCCGCCTTGCGCGCCAAGTCTGCTTTCGCGATCGAATTGAGCAAGTCTCCGAGCTCCCATGGATCGGATTCATCGTCCCGCAAAAGAGCACGAATCCTTTCTGCAGCTTGTTCGAGTGACGCGTTTGCTTTCTGCTGAGGCAACGGGACAGTAGCTACTTGTTCCATCGTCGTACCCCCTTCAAAGCGCCGGTTGATTCCGGCGTCGCGGCTGCTACGTCCAAGGAAGTACGGGCCGAGTCGAGCGTTCGCATCCGCACTCACATGGACCGCACGCGATGCGCCATTATTCAAAAGAAGCTTCAAAATGCCCGTTGGAGTAAATGGCCAACGTGGGAATTTACTCCAACGCTCGGCTTGCCCCGTTGGAGTAAGACTCTCACTGTGGGGATTTACTCCAACGCTCGAGCTTGCCCGTTGGAGTAAGATTCTCACGGTGGGGATTTACTCCAACGCTCGGGCTTGCCCGTTGGAGTAAGATTCTCACGGTGGGAATTTACTCCAACGCTCGGCTCGATTCCGTTTGAAAGCTCAGTGGTTGGACTGGATGGGGTCGCGGCAAATCCGTAGCGAGGTCCTGGCATCGAAGCTGCATTGCTCGTAGCTTCGAAGGAGGTCTACTTCGAATGGCGGACGCTTGGGAGCGAGGCGATCCCTACGATCTGTACGTTGGCCGGTGGAGCCGCCGCGTCGCTCCGCTTTTCCTCGAATGGTTGGGCGTTCCGCCAGGCCGCCGGTGGCTGGACGTGGGGTGCGGAACGGGGGCGCTATGCTCCGCAATCCTGGACCGGTGCTCGCCGTCGTCCGTCGCGGGCGTCGAGCCTTCGGAGGGATTCCTCGCGACCGCGGCGCAGCGTCTCGCCGGGCGGGTGGTGCTCCAGCGGGGCAGCGCGACGGACATTCCGCTGAGCGACGCATCGGTCGACGTCGTGGTCTCGGGGCTGGTCCTCAACTTCGTCCCGAACGGGCAGGCGGCATTGATCGAAATGGCTCGGGTGACGGGCGCCGGGGGGACGATCGGCGCGTATGTCTGGGACTACCAGGAAAAGATGGAGCTGATCCGTTTCTTCTGGGACGCAGCGATCGAGCTGAGCCCGGATGCCGCGAAAATCGCCGAGGCCGTTCGTTTTCCGCTGTGCCATTCCGATGCGCTGGCCGCGCTCTTCGCCGCCGCCGGCTTGCGAGAGATCAAGGTGACCGCGATCGACGTTCCCACGCGGTTTGCGAGCTTCGAGGAATACTGGAGCCCATTCTTGGGCGGCCAGGGTCCGGCTCCCGCATATGCGATGTCGCTCGATGCCGCCGCCCGTGAAAGACTGCGGACCCGCATTCAAGAGCGCATCCCCGCCGCATCCGACGGCTCGATCTCGCTGATCGCGCGAGCCTGGGCGATTCGCGGTCGAAGTCCGAAGGGGTCAGCCGCGTAAAACTGACGGCGTGCTTGGCCCTCAGCCGGAAAACATATTCCGAATGACGAACGTAAGGTTCGCCGGTCGCTCGGCCAATCGGCGCATGTACCAGGGAAACCACTGCGACCCGTAGCTGATCAACACCCGTACGTGGTAGCCGGCCTGCGCCAACCGCACCTGCTCCGCGCGCTGGATTCCGTAAAGAAGCTGAAATTCCATCGACTCCTTGGGAAGAGCCAGCTCCTGAGCGGCCTGTTCGATCTTCTGGATCAGCCGGAGATCGTGGGTGGCGAAGCCGGCCCGGGTTCCCTTCTGGCGCACCTCGGGGTCGAGAAACTTCCGGGCGAGCCGAAAGTAGTTCTCGTCGACGTCCTTCTTGCGGGGGTACGCGAGATCTGGCGGTTCGTTGTAGGCGCCCTTGACCACCCGGATCGCGGGCGCGAGCGGCAAGAGGTCGGCCAGGTCCTTCTCCGTGCGGTGGAGGTATGCCTGCAGGCAGACGCCGACATTGGGATACTGCGCGCGCACGCCGCGATAGATCTCGAGCGTCGCGCTCGTGTACGCGCTCCCTTCCATGTCGATCCACAGAAAATTTCCGAGCTCACCGGCCCGCTTCGCCAGTCGTCGGACACTGGAGAGGCAACTGTCCGCGTCCAGATCGAGGCCGAGCTGGGTGAGCTTCACCGAAATCGCCGCCTCCAGCTTCTGTCCCTGGACCCTCTCGAGCACGTCGAGGTAATGGCGGGTCACCGCTTCGGCCTCGGCGGCGTTCTTCACGTTCTCGCCAAGCTGGGTGAGGATCGTCGCGATTCGGCTCTGTTGCAGTGCGCGAGCGGCGTCGAGCGCCGAAGAGACGTCCTCGCCAGGCATGAAGCGCTGGACCGCTTTGCGGACGAACCCGTACTCCGGCGCCCGCTGCGCGAGCCATTGATTCTGGGAAGCGGCTAAGAGAACTCGTCGCATCACTTGGGTCCAGGCCTCGTCGGAAGCCGCCCGTGGGGGCGGAAAAATTTCAGGCCCTTCTACTCGCCTGTCGGTCCAGGACCAAGGAAGTTCAGCGATCGGCAAAGGGGGAAGGGGATCGGGCGACTCCGCCCCAGCCAACCCGACGCGATCGCGTCATCCTTTGCTCGAGATGGGACGGTCCCCCCGGCGTCTGCCCACCACGGCCCGTTTCGTTCAGACGGAGGCCGGATTTGACGCCACGATCTCGACGGGTCGCTCCCCGGATCGTGTGGGACCTGAAAGAGCTGAAATCTCCTCCAATGAGCTCCATCGGAATGGTCCAGGTGACCGGTATGACCTCCGCGACCGTGCGTGAGTTTTTCGAGGTGGCTGTTCAAAAGGGAGAGGACCTTGGTTCGAGAAGAGAGAAAGCGGGCGCGCAATGTGCCGCTGAGAGGCACGCACGGGTTCCCACATGCTTGAGCAAGTCTGTCGGTTCGAGTGACGGGAACAGCGTTCGGCGCTAAGGCAGCTGCGCGGCAAAGTCCGGTTGGAGCTCGATCTCGACCAGACGCGTCGATGATTCTCGTTGATACCTCGGCCTGGATGGATTTCTTTCGTGGGACGGCTCCTCTGGCCGGGCGAGTCGACGAGCTGCTTGCCCAGAACGAGCTGGCGATCTGCGGCCCCGTGCGGACCGAACTCGGGCGTGGCTTCCACTCCGCCGCCGAACGGCGACGAGTGCTGCCGCTCCTGGAAGGATGCCATTCCCTGGAGCAACCGGCATTTTTGTGGGAAGAGGCCGAGGAGCTGGGCTTTCTTCTTGGCCGCAAGGGGAGAGGGGTCAAGGCGATGGGTTTATTGATCGCGACCTACGCTCTGAGCCACTCCGTCTCTGTGCTCACCCGAGACGCGGACTTTGGGCACATGCTGCGCTTGGGGATTCAGTCCCAGCCCTCGCGCTCGATTAGGGCGCGGACCTGCTCGCGAATGAGATCGCGGATTTCGCGCACCCGCTCGATCGGCTTGCCCTTGGGATCCTCGAGCGGCCAGTCGTCGCGCCGAAGGCCCGGAACGAAAGGGCACTCGTCGCCGCAGCCCATGGTGATCAGCAGCTCGGCGCCCCGGGCGAGCTCCGGCGTGAGCAACTTCGGCTTGGCCGCCGAGAGGTCGATCCCGAGCTCGCGCATGGCCTGCACGACCTCGGGATGAACGCGATCGGCGGGACGGGTCCCCGCCGAGACTGCCCGTGCCGACGTCGCCTCAACCAATTGGTTGAAGAAGGCCGCGGCTATCTGGGACCGACCGGCGTTGTGAATGCAGGCAAAGATGACGGTCTTCATCGAGGCTTCCTCAGTGCGCGACGGCGGGATTGGCGAACTATCCGTCGACCGAGCAGCCGACCAGGCTCCGTTTCAATTCCGTGACCATTGTTCGTGCAGCGTAACGCTCAGCTGCCCGATAACTCTTATCTCCCGTGTCGAGGGCCGAGGAAGGGGTGGGTGCACCATGCTGTGTCTTCACGCAATGGAGTATGGGATCGAACGGGGTCGGATTTGCGGCCGAGAGACGGAGTGGTCCTGCTGGCACTGTCACACTTCGCGCTGCCCCGATCACGGGTTCCTCATGAACGGTAAATTCTTCTGCCTTCCCGCGGCGCGCGCCAAGCTGGGTCTCAAGCAATCCAGCCATGCGGCTCCGGCCTCGTCGGTTCGACCCTGCGAAGGCGTCTAATCTTGCGGGGGGCTCGAGCCTGCGCCCTCCATTTCGACCTCCGCTTCGAGGCTCTCGCGATCCCTACCGATCGTTGCCACCGCGGCGCGTTTGCCGCCGGCGATGAATTCGATCCGACAATCGCGGGCCTCGGGGCTGCCGCTGATCTCGACGCGATCCCAGCGGCTCGCATGGCCCACGTAGGAAATGGTGACGTCGTAGTGAGCGCTCCAGAAAAAGGGGACCTGGTCGAAGCGTTCCCCGAAACCCAAGATGTTCCGAGCTGCCGTTTGTCCCTGGCGTTCGGCGACCACCCAGTGCTCCACGCGGATGCGTTCGCCGCTGTGCGGGTCCGGCCATCGCGCGATGTCGCCGGCGGCAAAGACATCCGGCGCACTCGTCTGAAGTAGCTCGTCGACGAGCACGCCGTTGTCGATCGCCAGCCCGGCCTGCTCCGCCAGCTCGACCGAGGGACGCACGCCGATCCCGGCGACTACCAGATCGGCCTCGATCTGGTTGCCATCAGCAAGGGTTACCTTCGTTTCGTCGATCGCCTGCGCGGTCTGACCCAGGTGAAACACCACGCCGTGCTCTTCGTGGAGTTGCCGGACGAAGGCGCCCAATTCCCGGCCAACCACGCGCTCCATTGGAACTGCTTCGGGGGCGACGACGTGCACCGGGACATTGCGCGCCCGCAGTGACGCGGCGACCTCCAGCCCGATGAAGCTCGCTCCGATCACGACCGCTTGGCGTCCCGCTTTCGCGCGAGCGATGATCGCCTGGCTGTCCGCGAGCGTCCGCAGCGTATGCACATGGGGAAGCTCCGAGCCGGGAATCCTGAGACGAACAGGGTTGGCCCCGGTCGCGAGCAAGAGTGAGTCGTATGAGATTGTCACCTCGTTTTCCAACCGCACCTGTTTGCGTTTCGGATCGATCGCCTTCACGCGCGTGCCCAAGACCAGGTCGATTTGCTGCTGCGCGTAGAAGTCACGGGAGCGGAGCG
>Ga0070699_100003649_pt1 | contig 13627 bp, 20 predicted proteins | sample KBSK1503metaG_FD_65473 | JGI IMG/M metagenome (GOLD analysis project Ga0070699, IMG submission 65473) | Corn, switchgrass and miscanthus rhizosphere microbial communities from Kellogg Biological Station, Michigan, USA - KBS K1-50-3 metaG | ecosystem: Host-associated > Plants > Roots >...
CGTTCGATGGTATGGCGCAAACGCGCCAAGGCGGTCATTTCAATCTGCCGGACCCGCTCACGGGTCAACCCCATCTCCCGGCCAATTTCTTCCAACGTCTTGGCCTCACTCCCATCGAGCCCAAAGCGCGACACAATAACAGTTTGCTCCTTCTCAGGCAACTCCTGCACCCATTCCATCATTTCCTCCCGACGCATGACCCCCTCGGCCGTATCGGCAGGCGAGACACACGAAGGGTCCTCAATCACATCGCGCAAGAACGTATCCGCGCCATCGTTGATCGGACTGTCCAACGAACAGGTCGTACGAACGACTTGCTTGAGATCCAACACCTCTTCGTCCGTCGTCTTCAACCGGGCCGCGACTTCGGAGGCGGTCGGTTCCCGTCCAAGTTCCTGGACGAGCTGCTCCACTTTGCCGAGATAGCGATTCAGCCGCTCGACCACGTGCACCGGCAACCGCACGAGCTTTCCCTGATTGATGATCGCTCGTTCGATGTACTGCCTGATCCACCAGGACGCGTACGTGCTGAAGCGAAACCCGCGCTTATAGTTGAATTTTTCAACGGCCTTGATGAGTCCGAGATTGCCTTCTTCGATGACATCGGAGAAGGGGAACCCTCGATGCATATACCGCTTACCGATGCTGATCACCAGACGGAGATTCGATTCGATCATCTGCTGGCGCGCCTGCTCGTCGCCCGCCATGACCCGCTTGCCCAACTGTTGCTCTTGCTTAAACGTCAACAAGGTCGAGTGGCGGATCTCGCGCAAGTAGCACTTGAGGGTATCTAATCCTTCGGAGCGCCGGCTCGGTTTTTCCTCGTCGCCAGGCGACTCATCCACTTCCGACGACTCGGCGGTCTCCTCGTCATCGTGGCCGACGACGTGTCGGCGCGCTTCACCCAGGTCGTGTAACTCCTCGCCCCCTCGCGCCATGCGTGCTTTCACTCCTAACTGTCCGCTCAGTACCACACTTGAAAATCTGAAAACCGCCCTGTCGCCGGACTCCACTCCACGTCAACACCTGCCACTCGCGACGCCTGCGGCCCAGCCTTTAGGTCTTCGATCAGAATCAGAATCTGGCTTTTAGGGCCCTCGACCTCAACTTCGACTCGGCCATCATCGAGATTTCTGACACCTCCGCAGAGCCCTCGTTGCGACGCGACGCGAGCCGCGAACGCCCGATACCCGACTCCTTGGACTCTTCCCTTCACAAATAACCTCGCTCGGAGATCTGCCGGCTCAATCGGTTCGGCCATACATGCAGGCGGACTTTGGATTACCGACGATGCCTATCCAACGAACGGATACTCTCACACCTCCACTGAGGCGTCACGCGTTTTGCGATTCTGCGCGGGAGAATTTCGCACAACGGCTCTGAAAAGAAAAGGATAGAAATGCCGAGGAGGTTGGATGCACCCCGGCATGACAAAGCAAACTTACGCATGAGGACGCCTCGTCTAGCAGACAGGCAAACGCGTCGCGGGGTTGTATCCGCATGCCACTGTCACGATACAACGATAATGAGCAGGCGGTGCGAATTCGCTGGGATTAAGGAGGAAAGTAACACTGGGGGGGTTATCCGCCCACATCAGATTCGATCAAACGAAAATGAGCGGGCGGCACGAGCAAGCTTGGTTTGGTCGGGGCGAGAGGATTCGAACCTCCGACCCCTGCGTCCCGAACGCAGTGCGCTACCGGGCTGCGCTACGCCCCGACAAAATCAACTGCATTACGAAGCGAGGAGGGATTGTCTTACATCAGAGGGTCGAAACGCAAGCCATGAGCATCGGCCACCGCTCGACAAGTAATCTTGCCGCCTGACAGGTTCACCCCTTTTGCCAGTCCCGCGTCTGCCAGGACGGCCTCCTTGACCCCCTGCGAGGCCAGACGCAGAAGATACGGAAGTGTCGTATTCGTCAACGCGACAGTCGACGTCCTCGGAACGATCCCCGGCATATTGGCAACACCATAATGAAGCACCCCATCCACCATATAGACCGGGTCCGAATGGGTCGTGGGTTTCGTGGTCTCGAAGCAACCGCCTTGGTCAACCGCGACATCCACCACCACGGCTCCTGGCTTCATGAGCGCCACCAGTTTGCGCGAGACCAGCTTGGGCGCTCGGGCCCCAGGAACGAGCACTGCTCCGATGACAAGATCTGCGGCCATCACCGACTCGTCAATTGCAGCTTGTGTCGAGGCTCGCGTGACAATTCGACCACGATACAATTCATCGAGTGCCCAGAGCCGTTCAAGGTCGAGATTGATCACCGTCACCTGAGCCCCCATCCCGACAGCAATCCGAGTCGCCGCGCTGCCCACCACCCCGGCGCCAAGCACTACGACCTTCCCCGACTCCACGCCAGGCACCCCGGCTAAGAGAAGCCCGCATCCTCCCTGTGTCTTTTCCAGATAGCGCGCACCGATCTGCACCGACATCCGCCCAGCGATTTCACTCATCGGCTTGAGCATCGGCAACGTCCCGTCTTTCGCCTCGATCGTCTCATAGGCAATCGCCGTAATCTTACTATCCAAGAGGGCCGTCGTGAGATCCGGCAAAGAGGCCAAATGTAGATAGGTGAATAGGGTCTGGCTTGGGCGGAAGAAATGACATTCGGAAAGCAGCGGTTCCTTAACCTTCACAATGAGCGTTGCCTGCTGAAACAGCTGCTCTTTTGACTCTGCCATGGTGGCGCCGGCACTCCGGTAGTCTTCATCTGAGTACCCACTACCGACCCCGGCCGATGGTTCAATCCAGACCTGATGGCCGGCCTGACGCAACGCCCTCACCCCATCGGGAGTGACGCTGACACGATACTCATGATCTTTGATCTCTTTGGGGACCCCAATGACCATGATCTTTCCCTCCTCCCGAAATCCATTTCAGCAATTCCTACTTCATTCTATCGATATCGGCTGTAAGAATGCACGAACCGGCTCTCGGGGGCGTTCCCATTATATGGACAGTGCGCGCAGGCCTGGTGTAAGATCGCCCGCTCCACAGCTCACGATCGACAGAGGGAGGCCCTCATGGATTCCACAACCGGGTCCTGCAACGCCTGCGGCGCCACCGGCACCGCACTTATGAAGTTATCGCTCGGAAAGGATTTTTTCGGTCGAACCTACGATCGGCTGTCTCCCTCGACCGATCAAAGTCCTAAATGGTACTGTGAAGGTTGTTCGATGCAGAAAAATCTCCAGCGCGACTTTCGCGATATCCTGGGGGAGTTCGACAAACTCACTGTCGGCCAAGGCTCTGCCCTGTCTACTCAGGAAGAATTGCAACGAGCTTCGTTACGGTTGCGAGAAATCGCGGCGATTCTGGCTGGAACGGCGGGCCGCTCCCCGTTCCTGACTGCAGCCGACGTCACACATCTGATCGGCCGCTTTCAAACCACCACGATGCAGGCCTAGCAGGATGCTGAAAAAGTCCGCCAGCTTCGTTCTCGCTTCGCTCAGAAGCTCAACGTACCGAAGCGTACGCCTCACCTCTTCGCTCGTTGCGGCCTTGCTGGACGACCTTTTTGAGCATCCTGCGTGGCATTCCCCTCTTGTTCAAGATGTGCTGACCAGTGAAGTTCTGGCGTGCCCACATAATTTCTCCGCAGCCTGCTAGATGAACAGGAACTATTCATGTCAACTTTCACCCGTCATATTTTCGTCTGTACAAACCAGCGGAGCCCCGACGATCCCCGTGGGAGTTGCTCCAAGCTCGGGTCTGAAGCACTCCATGCTCGATTCAAGCAAGAAGCGAAGCGGCTGGACTTGAAAGACGTCGTACGCGCCAATAAAGCCGGATGCCTCGATCATTGCGCGGAAGGGCCCAGCGTCGTGATCTATCCCGAAGGCGTGTGGTATCAAGTTAAATCCGAAGCCGACGTGACGGAAATCATGGAGCGCCACGTCGTCAAAGGAGAGGTCGTGACCCGTCTTCTCATGCCCGATCACCCAGCTCCCACGACACTCCCTCCGCTCAAATCGTAGCGTCGCACCACAAGGATCGTTATGGCCGTCGAAGAAAAGTGGAAAGCCAACCTGGAAAAGGTGGCCTTCATGAAGCAGTTTCCCGGGTTACTTGGGAACTGGGAAGCCTTGGCGGGAAAAACCATCAAGGCCGTCATCCTGCTCAAGGGAAAACAGGGGGCCGCGGTGTTGGTGTGCACCGATGGCACCTTTACGATCGTGCCTCCGATGGCCGCGGAGCCATACGAGTTGGGCGAGGCGCTGGCGGTGGCCCGGGGACTCCTCGAGCCGACGCATCAGACGGCCTATGTGGAGTATGATCGACTGGTCAAGAAGGACAAAGATGCTCTCAAGTCAGCCAGGGTCGATAAGATCCTCGGAGCGATTCACAACAATCTGGAGCAGATCCCGGAATTGAAAGATCGACTGAAAGAACTTGTGAAGGAGTGGAAGTGAGCAGCCTCCCCGATAGAAACATGTTCGACATTTTTTCCCAAGGTCTCTTTGAAGGAGTCAAACCTATGATGGTCATACGCGATCACCTCATCCGCCATCCAGACCGCTGCACCCATCAGGCTATCTGCGTTCCGATATGCCCGACCGGCGCCTGGCTTTCCACCCCACCCTACAAGTTCGACCCTTCCCGCTGTCTGGAAAGCTGTCGCCTTTGCCTGGATGCCTGTCCCTCGCAAGCGATTTATGGGGTGTTCAAGAAGGGGGAGAAGTTGCTGGAGCCGCAGAAGAAGTAGCGGGGTAGCCTGGTTAGCCCCCTTTGCTCGCAGAGCCCCCACGATAAAACGGTGGTCACTCGATGCGCGCAGTTGGGGACCAAACCAAGCCACCCCTTGAGAAAGGCGAAGAAAAAAAAGAATCCTGTCTGTTTTCGATTCCCTGCCCCCGAACCCAAGCTAACTTTTCGCTCCTCCTGCGAAAGTCAGCGCCAAAGCCCTGCCACACCCTTATAAGGGATAGAGGGAGCACTGCCTCGGATCGCACCTGCTCGGCAAGTTGAGTCCAGGTTTGAGCCTGCATGCGAGCCCTTCATACCAAAACTAGACGATCTGTTTCCGTAGTCGTCCCCAGTAGGCAGTCCCCACGTGGCCGCAGGCGCCGGTGAATGTTGTGAGCGCCATGATTTGATAGACCTTGCTCCGGGGGATTTTTACTTTTACTGCGGGGTTCAAGAGATCGGGCGAATTCATGACCAGCTTCAGTGACTCGCCGGCGGAAAGAATCGGCCACATGCAGGACAACCGCAGACGAGTCTCATATCGCGGAATCGCCATGGCATAGAGCCAGCCTTGATCCAGGTGCTCCACCGCCATACGGACAAGCTTGCTCAGGACTGGCTGAAAGCGTGCACGGTTCCGTTGCTCGAATAAGTCCCGTCCGGTGAGTCCGGCTTCGGCCAGCATGGGCGCAGGCACATAGCAGCGCCCTTTCTGCAGATCATGCGCGATGTCTTTCACAATGTTCGTCAGCTGCAGCCCCTTTCCGAATCTCACGCCGACCTCCGACATGTCCCGCACCTTCCACGAGGCCAACGCCTTCCGGTGCGCACACATTAAATCCGTCCAGAACTCGCCCACGCAGCCAGCCACATAATAGGTGTAGCGATCCAGATCATCGAGCGTCTTCAGAACCGTGAGGTCTACGGCTGATGTGCCAGGGAAGACGGTGAGGTCCATCTCCATACCTTGCGTCAGCGTGGTCATGAGGCGTTGCACCCGGCGTCTATCATCCGGCGAAAAAGTCTGGAAGAGCCTGAAGCAATCTTCCAGTCGTTCAAGCAGGATACGTTCGGCAGCATTCTGCTGGATTGGGCCCACTGCCATCTGAATCTCTCGCACCTGAGCCCAGGCAATCTGATCGCTCACGAACTGTGCTTTGAGTTGCCCGAGCAAGTCCAGCCGACGTGGACGATCGATCAATTCCGTGTCCGCAATCGTGTCTGCTGCGCGGGCAAACAGGTAGGCGAGGCTGACTTGATCGCGCACATCTGCCGGAACTACGGCCAATGTCGTATAAAAGAGACGGGATACTTGTTTGAGGAGATCGCGGAGCAACTCTTGCTTGGAGGTCTCTGTGCTCGTAGCCACACCTATCGCACTTCCAGCTTCCCTTCCATCCCTTTGTCGCGATGGCTGGGCAACGGCCAGAGACGTTTGTCGCAATAGATGGGAAATGTGCCGGGATGAGTCGGCGTAAATTTAATGGTGACCGTCTTGCCGGCACTCACATCCTGTTCGACGGATAGGCTTCCCGCTGGATCCTTGATGATAAAATTGTGCGGGATAATCGTCGTCACGCTGGTCAGCGTCAGTTCAACCGGCTTCCCAGCTTCGACCACCAAATGGTTTGGAGTGTAGGAGTAGCTATCAAGTGTGACCGTGGCTCGCTGAACCCCGTCCGCTGCCACGGGAATCACCACAGGAGGGCCGGGCTGAGAGGATTCCGCGGTGGCACCGATTGTCGCACCGACAGATATCAGCAATCCAACGGTTGCCAAAACATTCAGTATGCGCATGGACACCCTTTGCATAAGGCAGTTCTAACAGGAAGAACGGGAACGGGTCAACTTTGCCCAAGAGTTTCATGCACTTCTGTGCGCCTTGACCTTGGCGTCTTCGGAGTTATGTTTCATAGCATTACCTTGGTCGTCTCGAATGGGATGCATTTCAGGCAATCGATGAGTATAATCACTTTCACTCATGACTCGCCCAATGACGGGGTGGGAATGCGGTCTTGAAGGAGGATCTCGATGAAGTGGATGAAGGGCATATTCCTATTGTTAGCCGCCAACATTTTAATCATGGTGACGCTCTCGCTCACCGTGCCATTGCTGATCAATGTCATTCTGCCCATGTTCGGAATCGATCTGCGTGGATCGGTCGACCTCAGCTCGTTGGTTTGGGCCCTGGTCTTCGGCTTTGGGGGCGCCTTCATCAGCTTAGCCTTCTCCAAACAGATGGCTCGGGCCATGTTGGATTGCCGCCAGATCACACAACCCCGGTCGCAGGCCGAACAGGTCGTGTACGGCTCTGTCCGGGAGATCGCGCAACGTCTCAACATTACGATGCCTGAAGTCTGGGTCTATGAATCCCCTGATCCCAACGCCTTCGCCACTGGTCCCAGCAAGAACAACTCAATGGTGGCCGTGTCGACTGGACTGTTGAGCAATTTACAGGAACAGGAAGTGCGAGCCGTCCTCGCCCACGAAATGGGACACGTCTATAATGGAGACATGTTCGCGACAACCGTATTGGCGGGGCTCATGAATACCTTCGTATACTACATCGCCATGTGGGTGCGTCGGTTCTTTTCCGATCGCGATCAAGCCGCACTCGGGTTTGGGTTGTCGATCGTGATCCAGATCATCGTCAGTATCCTGGCATCAGTCCTGATCAGCTGGTTTTCGCGTCACCGCGAGTTTGGCGCAGACGCCTTTTCCGCCAAAGTGTACGGCAAGGATTCGATGATTTCGGCTCTCCGTGCGATCAATCGCTGGGTCACCCGTTCGCAGGTCGAGTATTCTACACAGGATGCGCTCGCGACCATGAAGATTTCCGGAAATACCTCGGGATTCATGCACCTGTTTGCCACGCATCCGCCGATTGAAGCGCGCATCGATGCCTTAGAACGACTCTGATCATGAGGTGCCCCATGAGAAGATTGCGGTATACGATGATAGGTTTGTTGACAGCAACCGGCTTGCTGGCGGGTGGCGGATCACGTGACCTAGTCGATCCAAGTCCCGCACAGGCTGGGGAAGAAGGGACCATACTCATGGCAGCACAGACTCCTATGGTCTATGACTTTACGCTGAACGATATCGATGGGAAGCCGGTCTCACTGAGCCAGTTCCGCGGCAAGGTACTGTTGCTGGTCAATACCGCCAGCCTCTGCGGCAATACGCCGCAGTATACTGACCTTGAAAAGCTGTATGAGCAATATCAAGAGAAGGGGTTTGAGATCCTGGCGTTCCCTGCGAACAACTTTGGGCAGCAGGAGCCCGGGACGAATGCAGAGATCAAAACATTCTGCAACACTAAGTATAGCCTGACGTTTCCGCTTTTCAGCAAGATCAGCGTGAAGGGCGAGGATAAACATCCACTCTATCGGTATCTGACTGAACAGAGCCAGTTCCCCGGCGAAGTGGAGTGGAATTTCCAGAAATATCTCGTCGATCGTTCAGGAAAGGTCGTCGCCCGATACCATCACCGCACGAAGCCGTTGGCACCAGACATTGTACAGGATGTGGAACGACTGCTTGCAGCCCACTGAGCGCCTCAGATTTTTCGATAAAATGAAATGTGTGCGCGATATTCCTGGATCGCGGCAGCCAGCGCCTGGCTGCCGCGAGGGATATTCGCATCGAGGGCGTCTTCGATCATGGGATCATCGATTTCCACATCATACCGGTCTTGCATATTCGTTCTGACAGGCCCCTGCGCCACCTCCCGCGGCATGAAAATCTCTTTCCAGACCTCCTTCTCGACCAGACACACGTCTCTGAATCGTTCGTAGAGCAGTGTCAGCTTCTCTTGATCCGTGACTTTGATGCGATCTCCCATCCTATTCTCTTCTCCCTTAATGAATGTAGCTTTTAACTATTGCTTTCGCTCTGTCTTTGTGAAGGGGCAGAAATTCCAGTCATATTCAAGCCAGTCGAAGCGGGGCTCGACACACCGACCACACGAGACCGCGCCGCAAACGACGAGAAGACGCATCATATCTCACCGCCTCATTCCTGGCATGGGCTGAGAGGTTCAGCCGGCCGGCACATCGCGGCTGGCCGCTGACATTGCTCTGTGATGTATTCGTAGATGAGCATCTTTACTGTTCGGTTGATCCCGGCAGGACTACTTTGGGGGATTCATGCCAGAGGACGCAGCGCTCTCGACTATAGTAAACCGCATGGTGCCCACTTGATTGCCCGCATGAAAAGACTGTTGGCCGAGCGGCGTAATGAACAACTTTACTAGATACGTCCCGACGGTCCAGGCATCTCCTGGCTTCTTGAGTTCCAAAAATCCATAGCGTTCATGTCCCGGCACTTCCAAGGTGTCTTTGCCGAGCGGCACGGATGGGAGCGCACCCTTTTCCCCCTCTAGAAACCACTGGGCGCTGAACTGGGCAGGATCTTCTAGCGGGGCCGACTCGAACACAATATAGATCGCAGGAATATCTTGAGGAAAGACCGACCCTGGCTCAACGGGTTTCAATCGAGGATCTTGCGTGTACCAACCCTTTCGTCCAAACGTATCCCACTCGACGTCATATCCTTTGGCCATCTTGATCCAGGTAAACAGCGATTGCGGGACGCCTTTCTTCTGTTCGTCGAACGACGGGCTTTGCGTGGGATCGATCTCGGTGGTCGCTTGCTCCTTCGGCGCGAATAGATCCCGCGCCTCGACTTTCTGCCAGACACAGAATCCAATGCTGATGCTGATAAGCACACCCGCTAGGAACTGCGTCGATATCCTTTCGTTCGGTATCATTGGAGTCACCATTAATCGCTGTTCCCTTATACCATTATGGTATCGAGAGATCTGCACGGGGTCAATAACCGACTGATCAGGTCGCCCACCTATTTACGCCCTGACCCACCCCTGTGATACGCTCGATCGGATTCCCAGGAAAGGATCATATGCATCTGATGCCGCCAGAAGGTCTGCACAATACCGCACCAACTGGCTCCCCAGCGCAAAATGCTTGCGAACGAGGCCTTCGCTATGGCTTTCGAGATGGCGCCTGCCAGGCAGTCACGCAAGGAAGCGGGGAACAATACCTCTCGGCATTCGCCCTGCTACTTCATGCAAGCCCGTTCCAATTGAGTGTGCTGTCGGCATTGCCCCAACTCATCGGGACAGGGGCTCAGCTCGCCTCCGTCAAGCTCTTACAGTGGTTCCCGAATCGTAAAGCCCTCATCTTTGCCGGCACCGTAGGGCAAGCCTTCGCCTGGCTTCCCATCATACTCATGCCGCTGCTACTTCCACTGTGGGGACCATGGCTCATTGTGGGCGGCGCCGCCGCCTATTTTGCCTGCACACACTTTACTACACCAGCCTGGAATAGCTTGATTGCCGATTGGCTCGACCAACATGAGCGGGGCGCCTATTTCGCACGACGAGCCCAAATCATCGCCAGCCTCAGTTTCTTTGCGCTTTGCGGAGCCGGATGGACGCTGAGCCTGTGGCAAGATTCGGTTGCCTGGTGGGGATTCGCTCTGATTTTCTCCATTGCTGGAAGTGCTCGCATTCTCTCAGCATTGGCCTTGTCCCCCATTCAGGATATGCATCCCACTGCCGAACTCGAGGCTCGGCAAGGATTTCGCGGCTTCTTCCGTCAGAGCGCGACGAAAGATTTCCGTCACTTCCTGCTCTTCGCGGGACTCATGCATGTAGCCGTGTTGATTGCCGGCCCATTTTTCGTCTTGTATATGTTGCAGGATCTCCATCTGTCATATTTCGGCTATGGCGGATGGCTGGCCACTGGCCTTCTCGGTCAACTCCTCACCCTACAGACGTGGGGCCAATTCGGGGATCGCTTCGGGAACAAAGCCCTGCTGTCAGTGACCGGATTCACAGTGCCATTCTTACCGATGCTCTATCTCGTGAGCACGAATCTTGGATTTCTTCTGGTAGTCAATTTTTTTGGTGGCGTCATTTGGGCCGGCCTGGCATTGGGACTGCAGAACTATGTATTTGATTCGGTGAAGCCGGAGGATCGCGCGAAAGCCATTGCATTGTATAGCACGGTCAACGCAGTAGGATGGTCGGTGGGAGCCTTGCTCGGAAGTTGGTTGGTGAACCATCTTCCCTCACACATTGAATGGGCGGGCGTTATCATCCACCCTACGTCGAATTTGCCTTTTGTCTTCTTTCTCTCAGGCGTCTTGCGGCTGATAGTCTCTTCCAGCTTTCTTGGCACCTTCCATGAAGCGCGTCAAGTGGAGCGGATATCTCAACAGCAACTCCTCTGGGAATTGCCGCTCGTGAAACCTATTGCCCAGTTTGTGGTCTGGGCACTGCCCAAATGAATCAATAGAATGCCGGACCTATTACTGCTGCACCGGCGGCTGGGCAGCTCGCTCCTGCTCCTCTTGTTTGAGCTTATCGAATGCTCGATCGGCATGACCCCGGACCTGATCTGGAGTCGGCTGCGGAAGAGGCTTAGGTTCGTTGCTGGAACAAGCAACGATCTGCAAGAGGAGGAACAGACCCACCACCATGGCGATTCCACCTTGTTGCATGCGGCTCCGTCGATGATTCATTCGCATCCTCTCCCTTCCGGTTATGTCCAGCTGCTATTCACATGCCCGTCGCAGATCATAGACCGTCTGCATGATGCCTCGGTCTATGGCCTCGCGACTCCATCGTTGATAGTCGACATTGTCTGAGAACGACCAGCCAAACCCTTCAGTCTCACCCACGCGCGTCGTCACGACGTTATGATAGACGACTTCTCCACTTTCGACTCGCGTAGCGTGTGACCATCGATCCGATAGATCAATACGCTGTCCACTCCCAAAATCCTCCCTATGCGCACGGCGCTCTCTTCGGAGACAATCCCCCCGCCCTGAAAACGCTGTTCCGAAATGAGGGCCGGCAGGTGCGACCGATCGATGATCCTCGGGTTCGGGCGATATATTCCGAGTTGGAACGCCGCCCCTTCCAAGCGACTATAGGCGCTGGACCATTCAGGGTTCCCTCCACGCGGATTCAGGACTGCCATTCGCCGAACGTCAGCCGTGATCAGCAACCCCTCAGGTACAGAACTGAAACCGAACGTTGGGGTCGTCTCCGTAGTGGCATTTGCACAGCTCGCCATGAGAACTGCCATCGTGAGAATTCCCCTCACCTGGACCATTGATCGTTGCCTTGCCATGACCGGCCTCTTAACATTCTCCTATCCTGCTTCAAGCCTCAGCCTGCCCCCTGGCATTATCAGTATCATACTCTTCGTTCAGCATGAAAACCACGCCGGGCATACCCCCGGATCGGCAATGCCGTACATTGACTGCCGTCGAATGAAGGGGTATTCTTCGGCCGCACGAGTTCCTCTTCTCTGAGGCCCATATGTCCCTGCACGATCGGCTGAGCGAAGATCTGAAACTGGCCATGAAGGCGCGCGACCAATTGAGAATGGACGTGATTCGCATGATCAAAGCAGCCGTGATGAACAAGGAAATGGAGATTAAGAAGGACCTCGACGATGCCGAAATGAGTCGCGTGATGACGACGATGATCAAGCAACGTCGCGAATCGGTCGAGCAATTCGAAAAAGGCCACCGAGCAGAACTCGCCGCGAAAGAACGACAGGAAATTTCCATTCTTGAGTCCTATCTCCCTCAACCTCTCTCTCCCGAACAGCTCTCCACTGTCGTGGACGAGGTCATTCAGGAGACCGGCGCTCGATCTCTGAAAGAAATGGGCGCAGTGATGAAAGCCGTAATGGTCCGTATGGTCGGCCAACCCGTAGACGGCAAACAGATCAGCGACCTCGTTCGCGCCAAGCTCCAGTAACCAATCAGCACCTGCTATACTGAAAGGTGATAGCTCGCATGCCATGTGCAAGCGCCTGATAGGAAATCGGCATGGGCATTCTCATCGTCGACGACTCTCCAGACCAACAGGTACTCCTGCGCGCTATCCTTGGAAAGGCCGGCCATAAGGATCTCCTGAGCGCCGACTCGGCAAAGGCGGCGTTCCCCATGCTCAATATGGACAGCCAGGAACCGCCCACCCAGATCGACTTGATTCTGATGGACGTCCTCATGCCGGAGCTGGATGGAGTCGAGGCCTGTCGTCAGATCAAGAGCCGACCACATCTTTTTGATATTCCGATCATCATGGTCACGGGCAAAAGCGATCTCTCTAACCTCCAAGCCGCCTTTGCAGCGGGAGCGAACGATTACATCACCAAACCGGTGAACAGCGTGGAACTCCTGGCACGTGCCTCCTCCGCGCTGGCGCTGAAAAAGGAAATGGACTGCCGTAAAGCGCGCGAAGGGGAGCTCCGTCGAAGCAATGATGAGCTGCAGAAGGCGCTACGGGAGGTCAAAGTCCTCAGAGGACTCATCCCCATCTGTGCATCCTGCAAAAAGATCCGCAATGATGGCGGGTTTTGGCAACAGTTGGAGGAATATATCGGCGAACACTCCGAGGCCGAATTCAGCCACGGCATCTGTCAGCCCTGCGTCAAAAAGCTTTATCCTGGAGTTTACCAGGACTAGCTGTTACGATTTCTCGGGCTCACCACTCGTATTCACTGGATACACAGCGCATGGGTATCTTGATTGTTGATGATTCTGCGGACGATCGTCTTTTAGTTCAGTCGATGCTCTCGGCCGCAGGATACGATAATCTCCAGGTCGCCGACTCGGCGGCCGCTGCATTCCGTTTGCTCGGGCTCGATGATGGTAAGCATGGCGCCTCTCGAGTCGACCTGATCCTCATGGACATCGTGATGCCGGAAATGAACGGCATCGAAGCCTGCCGCCAGATTAAGGCAGTCGAACGATTCCGTGACACGCCCATCATGATGGTCACCGTGAAAACCGATCCCGTCGATCTCCAACTCGCCTTTGCCGCTGGTGCGCTCGACTACATCGGGAAACCCATCAACAAGATCGAGCTCCTGACTCGCGTCCGGTC
>Ga0070699_100003650_pt1 | contig 13627 bp, 15 predicted proteins | sample KBSK1503metaG_FD_65473 | JGI IMG/M metagenome (GOLD analysis project Ga0070699, IMG submission 65473) | Corn, switchgrass and miscanthus rhizosphere microbial communities from Kellogg Biological Station, Michigan, USA - KBS K1-50-3 metaG | ecosystem: Host-associated > Plants > Roots >...
CGGTGTCCGCGACGTAGATGGCCGCCTTGACGATCCCGGGCAGCGTCAGCGCGACACGCGGCTTCTTCTCCTGCTCGTCGCGGAGGTCCCAGAGATTCTTCATGCCCAGCCTCTTGTCAACGCGGTACCGATGTGTCTAGCGTACATCATGTGTCCTATAGACACTAAATCTCCATAGGACACTTGGTCGGGAACTGTCAGGAGACTCAGCCACCGGGGGTTCGACATGAGCACCATGACTACTTCAGCCGACGTCAGGATCAGCACCGCACTAGATGGCCAGCTGCTCCTGCCCGGCGACTTCGGGTACGACGACGCGCGCACGGTCTGGAACGCGCTGGTGGACCGGCGGCCGGCGATGATCGTCCGCTGTGCCAGCGTCGCGGACGTGGTGACCGCGGTGCGCACGGCCCGCGACCTCGGTCGGTGACCCCGGGCAGGGCCAGCGGCTGCTCCCGGCGCTGCGCGCGCTCGGCCGGCCGTCCGCCGAGCGCGTGCTCGACCTGTCTTACCTGGAGCTCCAGCGGATGTCCGATACCGTGCAAAAGCACGCGCTCCGGCGCTATTCCAAGGGGCACTACCTGCGCGAGCTACCGGACGGGGCGCTGGAGGCGTTCCTGGGGCGGGGCGTGCCGTCTGGTGCTGCCGGCGGCGGGGACTATCTGCCGAACGTCGGGTTCCAGGCCTATGGCGGGGCGATCGCGGACGTGCCCGACCAGGACACGCCGTTCAGCCACCGGGACGCCCTGGTCGAGTACGGCGCCGGCACGAGCTGGGCCGACCCGGCGGAGGACGAGACCCGGATCGCGGCCGCCCGGCACTGCGCCGCAGCGCTCGATCCGTACGCCAGCGGGGCTTACGTCAACTTCGTCAACGACGAGGGGACCGAGGGGGTGCTCCGCGCCTACTCGGCGGAGAAGCTGGACCGGCTGGCAGCGGTGAAGACCGCCTACGACCCGGACAACGTTTTCCACCTCAACCACAACATCAAGCCCGCGTCGCGCTAGGGGTGCGGGGACGCCGCGCCGCAGCCGCGGCGCGGGGAGCCGCCGTGTCGCGCTGGCGGCGCGGGGGCAGTCACGAAAGGGAGATCACGATGGGAAAGCTGATAGTCACCGAGTTCGTCACGCTGGACGGGATCATCGACGATCCGGGCGGCGCGGAGGGACACCCGCACGGGGGCTGGAGCTTGCGCTTCCCCACCCCGGAGGGGCAGCAGTTCAAGTTCGAGGAGTTGCTCGCCGCCGACGTGCAGCTGATGGGCCGGGTGACCTACGAGGGCTTCGCGGCCGCCTGGCCGGCCATGGAGGAGACCACAGGGGAGTTCGGCAAGCGGATGAACAGCATGCCGAAGGTGGTCGTGTCGACCACGCTCACCGACCCGGCGTGGAAGAACACCACAGTCATCTCCGGCGACGTCCCGGCCGAGGTGGCCAGGCTGAAGGAGCGGTACCAGGGCGACGTGCTGGTCCCGGCCAGCGCCACGCTGGTCGACACGCTGCAAGAGCACGACCTGGTGGACGAGTACCACCTCATGGTCCACCCGATCGTGCTGGGCAACGGCAAGCGGCTGTTCAAGGAGGGAGCGGCCGGCACTGATCTGGCGCTCATCGACTGCCGCAAGGTCGGGCCGGACGTGCTGCTGCTGATCTACCGGCCGGCGAAGAGCTAGCCGCCTGAGCGATCCGCCGCCCGATGGGGGTTGTGTGCCCCTGCCCCCGGTAGACGGTAGACGGGGGCAGGGGCACACGCACCCCAGACGGCCACGCCAGCTGAAAGTCCCGCGAACCGCAGGCGGCGCTCCCTTCACAGAAGCACCGATGGCGTCCGAAGGGTCTAGCGGGGGACGCGAATGTCGTACCAGAAGCCGCCGTTGAGGTCGAGGTCGTTGCCGTTGGCCTGGCCGGGACCGCTATCGCCGATGTAGGTGTAGAGGGGGTGGCCGTCGTAGGTGGCCTGCAGGCCACCGCCGGGGCGCTTGATCGCGCCCAGCTTGCCGGTGACGCCGGGGCCGGCCGCGGGGCTGCCGGAGACGGGGGGCCAGTAGGTGGCGCACAAACCGAAGCACTTGGAACTGGCGGAGGTGTCGGGGGCGAACCAGTAGAGGGTGAGGCCGTCGGCGTTGGTCAGTACCTTGACGCCGCCGATCTTCCCGGTCTTCAGGGTGGCGCCGACGTCGGCCGCGGCCACGGGTGAGCCGTCCGCGCTGACCACCGCGACGCCGAGCAGGGCCAGGGCGGCCACCGACACGGCGCTGACCGCGCCGACCACCAGCGACATCGCGCTCTGGGCCCGGTCCCGGGCCCGGGGGCCGGCGCCGGCGCGCGCGACAGCGTGCCGCGCGGGATCCGCGGTGACCGCGGCCAGCGCCAGCGTGGCGAAGGCAGCCACCTCGATCAGGCCGGCGGCGATCCCCGCCCTCGTCCGGATCTCCTTGAAGCCGAACAGCCCGATCCACACCGCCAGCAGGTAGGCGCCGAGCGTGGACAGCGCGAGCCCCGCGCTCGCGGCGGCGGCCAGCCTGCTGCGCGTCACCAGCGCCGCTATCGTCAGCACGAACCCCACGATGACCTGCAGCAGGAACAGCCAGCCGATGGTGGGAATCTTCCGGTATCCGGTCAGGTACAGATCCAGGTGAATACCGGCGGACACGGCCAGCAGCAGCGCCCCCGAGATCCGCAGTCTCAGCTGCAGCCTGTTCCCATGATCTCCGCGCACGACCACCACGTCCCTCCCGCATGCCGGCTGTGCGAACACCGGGGCAGCGGATGCCCGCCGTCACTACGTCTCCCTCACCCACTACGGCGCTCAGCCTGCCACGGTTCGAAGATCAGGATGGCCGTTCGGCCCTAAAGATCTTGGTATGGTCTCGTCCAGGATCAGGTCGAAGTTGATCGTGGCGCCGGCCATCAGGCCGTCCGCGGCGGCCGAGACGACCTGGGCCTGGGGATCGGTGAGGTTGCCCGCCACCCAGACGCCGGGGACCGAGGTCGCGCCGGTGCGGTCCGCCTCGATGCGGGTGCCTACCGGGTGCTCGCCGATCAGCACCTCGGCTGGCTTGAGGCCGAGCGGCTCGAGCAGCTCGGCGCGGGCCTCCAGCCGCGGCGCGACGACCACCGCATCGAGGGGCAGGTGGCCGCGGGCGGCCAGCACGACCCCGGTCAGGCCGCCGGGGCCGGCTTCGATCCGCTCGACCTCGCCTTCGACGATGGCGACGCCCAGGGCCTCAAGCTGCTCGCGCTGCCCGGCGTCAGGGGCGGGTCCGGTGTGGCGCAGCAGCGTCACGTGCGGGCTGAGCTGCTGGAATAGCAGGGCCTGGTGGACGGCGGCCGGCCCGGTGGCCAGGATGCCGATGCGCTGGCCGCGGACCTCCCAGCCGTGGCAGTACGGGCAGTGCAGCACGTCGATCCCCCACCGGGCCGCCAGCCCGGGCACGTCCGGCAGGACGTCGCGCAGGCCGGTGGCGACCAGCAGCCGCCGGGCCGTCACCGTGCGCTGGCCGCTCTGGGCGCTGATCTGGACGCCGAACCGCTCGCCGTCCCGCGCCAGGGCGGTGACCCGCCCGGTCTCGACCCGGCCGCCGTACCGCCTCACCTCGGCGCGCCCGGCCGCGTAGAGCTCGGACGGCGGGATGCCGTCCCGGCTGAGGAAATTGTGTACGTGGCCGGCCGGGGCGTTGCGCGGGTCGCCCGCGTCGATGACCAGGACCGAGCGGCAGGACCTGGCCAGCGCCACCGCGCCGCTCAGCCCGGCCGCGCCGCCACCGACCACCACGACGTCATAGTTCTCGTTCTCATTCATGCGCTGACCATCGCCCAGGACGCGGCGATTTGACAAATCTCCTTGCCGAAGTAGCAATAAGACGATGGACCACGATCCCGTGCTCGACGCCGTCGGGCCGCGGCTGCGCTCGATCCGCCAGCGGCGTGGCGCCACGCTCGCCGAGCTCTCCGAGACGACCGGCATCTCGGTGAGCACGCTGTCCCGGCTGGAGTCCGGCGGCCGCAAGCCCACCCTGGAACTGCTGCTGGCGCTGGCCCGCGCGCACCAGGTGCCGCTGGACGAACTCGTCGGCGCGCCGCCGCCGGGCGACCCCCGGGTCCGGGCCCGGCCGGTGCAGCGGAACGGGCGCACGCTCATCCCGCTGTCCCAGCGGCCGGGCGGCATCCGCGCCTACAAGATGCTGGCCCCGGCCGGCGAGCCGACGGGAGAGCAGAAGAGCCACGAGGGCTACGAGTGGATGTACGTGCTCTCCGGCCAGCTACGCCTGCGGCTCGCCGACCACGACTTCGTCATGAAGCCGGGCGAGGCCGCCGAGTTCGACACGCGCGTCCCGCACTGGTTCGGCGCCGCCGGGGCGGAGCCCGCCGAGCTGCTGATATTGTTCGGGCCGCAGGGCGAGCGGATGCACGTCCGCGCCCGGCCGCGCGGCCGGGCCTAACCGGGTAGGCACTGACCTGGGTTGCCCGATGACCGGAGAGACCATGAAGTACATGATGATGTTCTGGGTCGATGAGGCCGCCGAGGTGACGCCGGACGAGGACGCGACGATGATGATCGCGGTCAAGTCGTGGGTGGACGAGATGACCGCGCGCGGGGTCATGGTGCACGGCGGCGCGCTCCGCTCGGCCGGCGAGGCCGCGATCGTACAAGTCCGTGACGGCGAGGTGCTGGTCTCCGACGGGCCCTTTGCCGAGACGAAGGAGCAGATCGGCGGCTACGGCGTCATCGAGTGCGCCGACCTCGATGCGGCTGTCCAGATAGCGGCCGGACATCCGCTCGCGCGGACCGCCAAGGTCGAAGTACGGCCCTACTGGGACGCGCCCTGGGATCACTGACCACGTGTTACGGCGGCGGGCTGGGACAGGGCGCTTGGCGGCACCGCCGCCGGGACCGGACCCGGTTCGCCGAACAGCCCGCGCAGGTAGCCGGTCACCGCAGGCATGCGGCCTGGCCTGCCCTTCGCCGCCACGTGGCAGCCGCGCCACGGCCGGGGCGGCGGCCAGCAGGTGCTCGAAGTTGTCCAGGACGAGCAGGACCTTCCGCTCGCGCAGCTGGCTGACCAGGTGGTCCATCAGGGGACAGTCCCTGGCGTCCTGCAACCCGAGGCTCTGCGCGATCGTGGACGGCACCAGCCCCGGGTCGCGGACCGGCGCCAGCGGCACGAAGAAGACGCCGTCCGGGTAGTCGCCGGCCACCTCGGTGGCCAGCGCGATGCCGAGCCGGGTCTTGCCGCTGCCGCCCGGCCCGGTCAGCGTGACCAGGCAGCTGGCGGCCAGCAGCCGTCTGGCCTGCGCCAGCTCATGTTCCCGGCCGATGAAGCTGGTCAGCGGTCTGGGCAGGCTACCGCTTGAGACGTCAGGCATTCCAGGCCACCCTCCGCCGCACTGAGGCAGAGACTAGCCCGCGGCGGGCCCCGGCGCGACCTGGCTCAGGGGCTGGCGCCCATGCGGTCCATCAGGACCGAGGTCGTTATCCCGTGCGCCGCGCAGAACTGGTTCACGGTCCTGGTATCGACCGGGTCGGGGAGGGTGGCTTCGGCCTGATCGGCGAGCTCGTCCAGCCCGGCCCGGCGAAGCATCCTGACGATCTGCTGGCGGGAGAGGTCCACGGGGACCACCTTCTTACAGATCCTGGCTCCCGGCCTCCTGTGCCAGGAGCCTGCCATAGTCCCACCGTAGACCAGGGCCCGTGCGGATGTACCGCCGGACGGAATATAAACGGGGTAAAGTCCGTTTTGCCGCCATGCAGAGAACGGGCAAGCTCGCGGTGCTCGGCGCGGGCCACGTCGGACCGGTCATCGCGCGGCTCGCCATCCGGGCCGGTTACCCGGTGGCCATCGCCACCTCGGGCGACCCGGACGACATCGCGCTGATCACCGAGCTGGTCATTCCCGGCGCACAGCCGCGCTGGGCCAGCGACGCGGTGGCGGACGCGGACACCGTGGTGCTCGCGATGCCGCTGCACCGCTTTCTCGACGTCGATCCCGGGCTGCTCGCCGGCAAGCTCGTGGTCGACGCGATGAACTACTGGCCGGCCAGCGACGGCGTGCTGCCTGCCTTCGAAGACGGCGCCAGCAAAGGTATTGGCAGCAGCGAGATCGTGGCCCGGCGGCTGACCGGCTCGGCCGTGGTCAAGGCGCTCAACCACATCGGCTACCACGAGCTCGAGGAATGGGCTCGGCCGGCCGACGCGCCGGACCGGCGGGCGACCGGCCTCGCAGGCGACGACCCGGCGGCGGTCGCCGCGGTCGCGGAGCTGACCGACCGGATCGGCTACGACCCGGTCCCGCTGGGGAGCCTGCGGGCGGCCCGGGTGCTGCAGCCGGGCGGGCCGGTGTTCGGCCAGGTGCTGACGTTGCCCGAGTTCGAGCGGGCCGTATACGAGGATGCGAGGGCCCTCAGATGACCTATACCTTCGGGCTCGATACGTTCGGCGACCGGAACAGCGACGCCGGCGGCACGCCGCTGTCGCACGCCCAGACGATCCGCAACGTGGTCGAGGAGGGCGTGTTCGCCGAGCAGGCCGGCCTGGACTTCTTCGGGATCGGCGAGCACCACACGGACTACTTCCCGATGCCGGCCGGGGACGTCGTCCTGGCTGCGATCGCGGCCAGGACGGAGAAGATCCGCCTCGGCTCCGCCGTCACCGTGCTGAGCTCCGACGACCCGGTCCGGGTGTTCCAGCGGTACTCCACGCTGGACGCGGTCTCCGGCGGGCGGGCCGAGGTCATCCTCGGCCGCGGGTCGAGCATCGAGTCGTTCCCGCTGTTCGGCTACGACCTGGCCGACTACGAGGAACTGTTCGACGAGAAGGCCACGCTGTTCGCCGAACTGCTCAAGGGCGGCCCGGTGACCTGGGAGGGTAAGACCCGCGCGCCGCTGCTGCACCAGGACGTGGTGCCGCACCTCGAGTCGGGCCCGTTCCCGGCCTGGATCGGCGTGGGCGGCAACCCGCAGTCGGTGATCCGCGCTGCCCGGCTGGGGTTCGGGCTGGCGCTGGCCATCATCGGGGGCCCGCCGGCCCGGTTCGCCGCGTACTCGGAGCTGTTCCGGCGAGCGCTGGAGAAGTTCGGCCAGCCGCCGCGGCCCGTGCTGGTGCATTCGCCTGGCCACGTCGCGGCCACCGACGAGCAGGCCAAGGCGGAGTTCTGGCCACGCTGGCGGGAGACCATCGCCCTGGTCGCCGAGGAGCGCGGCTTCGCCATCCCCACCGAGGCGTCCTTCGACCGGGAAACCGGTCCGGACGGGGCGCTGTACGTCGGCTCACCCGAGACCGTGGCGCGGAAGATCGCCGCGAACATGCAAACCCTTGAGGCCGGCCGGTTCGACCTGAAATACGGCCTGCCGGGCCTGACGCACGAGCAGCTCATGACCAGCATCGAGCTGTACGGCCAGCGGGTCGTCCCGCGGGTCCGCGAGCTGCTCGGCTAACCGATCAGGGTATGGCCGGGGCCGCGGCGGTCGCATGGCCGCACAGCGCCACCCAGGATCCGCCGCACGTGCCGGGGCCGCTGGCGCGGCTACTGACCAGCGCGGCCGTGATCAGCGTGAGGGTGGTGACCAGCCACACCAGCAGCATGGCCCGGCTCACATCCAGGCGCCGGTACAGCCGGCGGCTGCGCCGTGCGCCGCGCTGGACCGCCTCCCGCGAGACCGCCTGGATCTTCTCTCGCACCGGCATCGCCTCGCCGGAGGCCAGCCGGGTGAACATGGCCAGCCGCGCGGCCAGCGCGGGATCGGAGTCGGCCAGGCCGTCCCTGATCGAGTCCAGGGCGTCATGCTCCCACGCGCTCAAGCTCATCGCCGTCCTCTCCGTTGCTTCGCTGTGGCCTGAACGGTCGCAGCGTCACGGAGAGCATTGCGGTCAGGCGTAATCCTGCTATGTCAGCTTCATCGCGTGCCGTCAGGATATACAGCACTAGGAAGCTGATCCGCCGGTGGCGAGGCGCATCATGTCGGTATCGAGGTCGATAGCGGTCTCGGTGCCGCCCGCGCTGCCGAACTCGTGCTGGTAGCTCTGCCAGGACTCGTCCTTGATCTTGCTGGCGAAGCCGCTCTCCATCAGCAGCACGAGCTCGACCGCGGCCCGGTCGACGCGCGTGTTCAGGCCCGGGTCGCCCCAGTCCTCCGGGGCGGCGAACAGCGAGGTCGGCGCCGTCATCGCGCGCAGGTAGGCGAACATCGGGCGCATCGCCTCGTCCGCGACCAGGGCGTGCCTGGCGGTCCCGGCCGTCGCGGCCAGCACCACCGGCTTGGCGATGAGCAGGTCGTTGTCCAGCACACCGAAGAACGAGGTGAACAGGCCGCTGGGCCCGGCCTTGTAGACCGGCGCGGCGGCGATGATGCCGTCAGCCTCGCCGATGGCGGTGATCGCCTGCTGCAGCTTCGGCGTGACCAGCTGGGAGACCAGCGCGGTGGAGATGTCGGCGGCGATCTCGCGCAGCTCGATGACGCCGACCGTCACCTCATGCCCGCGCCTCGCGGCCAGGGCCGTCACCCGGTCGGCGGCGCGGTCGGCCAGCAGCCGCGTCGAGGAAGGGTCACTCGTGCCGGCGCTGACCAGGACGAGCCTGAACCGTTCGGTACTCATATGAGCACGACCTCACGTGTGTCGCTGGCGCACGCCAGCTTCCGGCAGATCATTTCCAGCTGCGCCATCTCGGCGCGGGTCAGGCCGGCGGTCATGGCGCGGGTCACGCTGCGGGCGTGGCGGCGGCCGATCGCGCGCTGCATGGTCTGCCCGGCGGCGGTGAGCGACAGCCGGACGCCGCGCCCGTCGGCGGGGTCGGCATGGCGTGACACCAGGCCGCGCTCGGCCAGCCGCTCCACTAGGCGGGACAGGGCCGGCTGGCTGAGCAGGACGTGCCGGTTCAGCTCGGACAGCCGGAGCGGCTCGGCGTACTTGGACAGCGTGTAGAGCACGTCGTACTCGCGCATGGAGACGTCCGTCCAGGTGTCCTCGGCCGCGAACTGCTTCATCACGGCGGCGTGGGCGGTCAGCAGCGCCTCCCACGCGTCGTTGGCGAGGCTGGGCATCACAGCTCCGGGTACTCGGCCTGGTACTCGTCGGCGCTGTCCTGGTAGGGGGACGCGCCGGTGACGTTGTCGCCGCGGTTGGCGTTCGGCCGCGGCTGGCGCGGGGCCGCCTCGCCGTACTTGGCCCTCACCAGGCTGGCGTGGGTGGGTGCGTCCGGCGTCTGCGGGTCCTGCCGGACGGCGATCTCCTTGCGCAGCACCGGCACGACCTCCCCGCCGAGCAGGTCGAGCTGGTCCAGCACGGTCTTCAGCGGCAGCCCCGCGTGGTCCATGAGGAACAGCTGGCGCTGGTAGTCGCCGAAGTGCTCGCGGAAGGTCAGGGTCTTGTCGATGACCTCCTGCGGGCTGCCAACCGACAGCGGGGTCATGTCCATGAAGTCCTCCATCGACGGCCCGTGCCCGTAGACCGGCGCCTCGTTGAAGTAGGGCCGGAACTCGCGGATGGCGTCCTGCGACCTCCTCGCGATGTACGCCTGGCCGCCGAGGCCGACGATGGCCTGCTGCTCGGTGCCGTGGCCATAGTGGGCGTAGCGCTGCCGGTAGAACCTGATCAGGCGCTGGTAGTGCTCCTTGGGCCAGAAGATGTTGTTGGCGAAGTAGCCGTCGCCGTAGAAGGCCGCCTGCTCGGCGATCTCGGGGGTGCGGATCGAGCCGTGCCAGACGAACGGCGGGACATCATCCAGGGGCCGCGGGATCGAGGTGAAGCCCTGGAGCGGGGTGCGGTACTTACCCTGCCAGTCCACCACGTCCTCGCGCCACAGCCGGTGCAGCAGGTTGTAGTTCTCCAGCGCCAGCGGCAGGCCTTCCCTGATGTCCTGGCCGAACCACGGGTACACCGGGCCGGTGTTGCCGCGGCCGAGCATCAGGTCCATCCGGCCCTTGCTGAGGTGCTGCAGCATCGCGTACTCCTCCGCGATCCGCACCGGGTCGTTGGTCGTGATCAGCGTGGTCGCCGTGGTCACGATCAGCCGCTTCGTGGTGGCTGCGATGTAGGCCAGCAGCGTGGTCGGCGAGGAGGAGAAGAACGGCGGGTTGTGGTGCTCGCCGATCGCGAACACGTCCAGACCGACGTCTTCGGTCTTCTGCGCGATCTGGGTGATCGCATCGATCCGTTCGGCCTCGCTGGGCGTATCTCCCGACACCGGGTCCCGGGTGATGTCACTGACCGAGAAGATCCCGAACTGCATGCCATGCCTCCGATATATGCGTTTGCATGTAGTTGAACCGGCGAGGGCAGCGGGGTATTCCGAGTGCGGGTGCTCCGGGGTGATCGCGCCTTGCCGGTTATACTCGTTAGACGAGTTAAATCAGCCCGGCGCCTTGGCCCGGGTGGCAAGCGGACGGGTGGCGAGCGGATGTCCTGGCAGGAGAGGTTGCTCGCGGCGGTGCACGACACGCCCGGTATCGCCCGGGCCGCGGCGGCGCGGCAGCTCGGCATGTCCAGCGGCCTGGCCACCGAGACCACCGCCCGCCTGGTGTCCGCGGGCCTGCTGGCTGAACGGCCGTTGCCGCCGGCCGGGCAGCGCGGGCGCCCGACGACCGCCTTGCACCCGCATCCGCGCGGGCCGGTGGTCGCCGCAGCGGCGATCACGCACGGGACCTGGCGGGCCGCCGCCGTCCAGCTGGGCGGGACGACGCTGACCGCGACCGTGCGGCCGCACCGGCGTGACCAGCGGGAGGTGCTGCTAGCCGTGGGCGCCGAGCTGGGGATTCTGCACCGGAGGTTCGGGCCGCGGATCCAGGCGGTGGCGGTGGCGGCGCCGGGCACGGTCGTCGGCAGCACGCTGGTGCACGCGCCGAACCTCGGCTGGCACGACGTCGACCTGTCGGTGCTGTGGCCCCATTACGGGGGCGGGCACGCGTTTACCGCGGGCAACGACGCCACCTTCGCCGCGGTGGCCGAAGCGCGGCGCGGCGCGGCGGCCGGGGCGGGGGCGGCGCTGCACCTGTACCTGGACGCCGGCGTCGGCGGGGCGATGCTCAACGCGGGGCGCGCCGTGCTGGGAGCGCACGGGACCGCCGGGGAGTTCGGCCACATGCCGTTCGGTGATCCCGGGCTGCGCTGCGCGTGCGGCGCGATGGGCTGCTGGAACACCAGCCTCAACGGCTACTCGGTGGCCCGGCTGCTGGGTGATCCGCCGCCGGCGGACGAGGTCGGCTACCTACGCGGCGTGCTATCGGCCGGCCGCGCGGGACAGCCCGGCGCGCTCGCCGCGCTCGGCCAGGTCGCCCGGTCGCTCGGGCGCGGCACAGCGGGCCTGGTCAACGCGCTCGACCCGCACGTGGTCACGATCGGCGGGCTCGGCCGCGACCTGCTCGAGGTGGCCGGCGAGGCCGCGGGGCAGGCCTACCTGGCCGGGCTGATGTCCTTTCGCACACCCGCGCCGCCGGTGATCCCGGCCCGGCTGGGTGATGAGGCGCCGCTCGTCGGCGCCGCCGAGGAGGCGTTCTCCCTCGCGCTGTCCGAGCAGGCCCTGAAGAACTGGACGACGCGTGACCCCGGGGAGGGCTGATGGACCTGAGCCGCGTGCAGGCGGTCCTGCTCGACATGGACGGCACGCTGGTCGACTCGGACGCGGCGGTCGAGCGGGCCTGGCGGGCCTGGGCGGCCGAGTACCGCGTGGATCTCGGCCGCGGGCCGCTGATCGCGCACGGCATGCCCGCGCTGGGCAACGTCCGCCGGCTCCGGCCGGACCTGTCCGAGGGCGAGGCCTCAGCGGCGGCCCAGCGCCAGCTGGAGTTGCAGTACGACGACGTCGCCGACGTGACCGCCGCCCCGGGCGCGGCCGAGCTGCTCGCTGAGCTGGGCCGACTGGGCCTACCCTGGGCGGTGGTGACCAGCGCGGATCCGCCGCTGGCCCGGGTCCGGCTGGCCGCGGCCGGGATCAGGCCCGCGCTGCTGGTCACCTCCGACGACGTGCGGGCCGGCAAGCCCGACCCGGAGGGCTACCTGCTGGCCGCCCGCAAGCTCGGCGCCGACCCGCGGCGGTGCCTAGTGGTGGAGGACGCCGAGGCCGGGGTCAGGGCCGGGCGAGCGGCCGGCGCCATGGTCGCGGCGCTCAAGGGCGTCCCGGCCGATATCACGATCGCCGACTTGCACGAGCTGAGGTCGCTACTGGGTCAGGTTGAGAACCCGAGGGCGTAGGTGACCGTCCGGGCCGCCAGGCGGTGACCGGGCGGCAGCGGCGGGCCGCAGGAGGCGCTGCCGATTCCGTGGTGGGCGGTGTCGAGGTGCAGGTAGGTTCGGCCGTCCGGGACCAGGTCGGGCGTGTGCCTGGCGGCGGTGAGCAGCTCGGGTGACCAGCGGCGGACGGTGAAGTCGACGTGCGGGTCTCCTGTCACGGTAAGGGCGCGGCCCGCGGCGCCGGTCAGGGTCAGGTTCCTGGCGTGCATGCGGTTGCCGTTCTCCTGGGGCCGGACGTACGGGGTGGCGAGCGCGCCGGCAGGCGCGGTGAACCGTCCGACGCGGGTGGCGTGGTACGTGTCCCGGTAGGCCTCGCCCGGGCCGCGGCCGAACCAGCTCACCTCCTCGACGGCCGCGTCGAGCACGAGCCGCAGCCCGATCCTGGGCAGCGGGCAGGGCCAGGTGCCGTCGGGCGCGACGTGGACGGACAGGCGGCCATCGGTCATCCAGGTGAGAGCGGCGAGCATGCCGAAGTCGGCGCCCGCGGGCGCGATTCTCAGCCGGGTGCACAGCGCGTCCGCCTCGTGCTCGCAGGAGAGGATCTTCTGCTCCAGCCGGTCCAGGCCTGCCTGGCGCCACGCGCCCGCCACCCGGACGTCGTTGTCGGTCGGGGCGCGCCAGAAGTCCAGGGATGCCGAGTGGACTCCGAACGGGCCGAGGCGGCGGAGCTCGCCTTTGTCGCGGTCGAGGACCGCGCAGCCCAGGGTGAGATCTCCGGTGGAGTTGGCTGGAGTCGCCGGCTTCACGGGTGGCTTCCCGGCGGGCTGGGCCAGCAGGGCCTGGGCGAACGCGATCTCGTGGCCGACCGCGGCCCAGGGCATGTCCGCGGCCAGCGTCGCGCTGACGGTCAGCCAGCGCTCGCCGTCAGGCGCTGACGCCGTAGCGTCGATCAGCGCCTGCGGGAAGCCGGCGGTAGCGGCGTCTCCCGGCGGCACGTCCGGCATCTCCAGGTCGCCCGCCGCGACCGGCACCCCGCCGTCCTCGACCGTCCAGCCGAACCGGTAGGCGTGCAGGCCCGCGGCGTGCTGCCGGTTCTGCACCGAGATGCTCCGGGCGCCGGGGTCGATCGTGATCCTGGCCGGGGCGAATACCGCCTTGGCCTCGAGCAGCCCGGGAGAGGGGGTGCGGTCGGGGAAGACCAGGCCGTCGATGACGAAGTTGCCGTCGTGCACCGTCTCGCCGAAATCGCCGCCGTAGCCGAAGTACGGCTCGCCCGACGGGGTGATCTGGGTGATCCCGTGGTCGATCCACTCCCAGATGAACCCGCCGTGCAGGCGGGGGTGCCGGTCGAACAGCTCGGCGTAGTCGGCCAGCCCGCCCGGCCCGTTGCCCATGGCATGGCCGTATTCGCACAGCATCATGGGCAGGCGGCGACGGTGCTCGTCGTGCTCGGGGTTCGCTGTGA
>Ga0070699_100003651_pt1 | contig 13625 bp, 5 predicted proteins | sample KBSK1503metaG_FD_65473 | JGI IMG/M metagenome (GOLD analysis project Ga0070699, IMG submission 65473) | Corn, switchgrass and miscanthus rhizosphere microbial communities from Kellogg Biological Station, Michigan, USA - KBS K1-50-3 metaG | ecosystem: Host-associated > Plants > Roots >...
GTTGGATCCCCAGCAGTACGCCTTGCCATCCGTGCTGACGCCGCACGCATGACGCTGGCCGGCGCTGATGCTCGCGAACGTCGTGCCGCCCTCTACGGCTTGCGGCGTGCTCCGGAGACTGTCACCGCCGCTGTAGGGACCGATACCGAGCTGCAGATCGCTGTTCTCGCCCCAGCACCACGCCAGTCCGCCCGCGTCAATGGCGCAGGTGAACTGGCTGCCGCTGCTGATGCGCGTGAAGGTGTGGCCGCCGCGCACGAGCACGGGCGCGGTGGACGGCGCTCCGATGGTTCCGGCGCCGAGCTGGCCGGCGGAATCGGCGCCCCAGCACCATGCCCTCCCGCTGGTATCCAGGGCGCAGCTGTGATCCACACCGGTTGAAATCGTTGCCAGGGTAACGCCGGCCGGTACCGCGACGCGAAGTGGAGCGGAACTGCACGGTGTGACCCCGTCAGGGCAGCGTGCAGTCGTGGGCGCGCCGAGTTGCGCGAGTATGTCCGACCCCCAGCAGTACGCCACACCATTCACCGTAATGCCACAGGTATGCTCGAACCCCGCGCTGAGCGACGCAAATTCCGTGGGCGTTCCGGAATTCTGATCCGGAACGACGGGAATGGGCGTCGTGCTGTTCACGAAGCGGCCATCACCCAGTTGACCGGATTGATCGCTGCCCCAGCACCACGCCGTGCGGTCGCTCGCGATGCCGCAGGTGTGCGCGCCACCGGCCGAGATGCTCGTGAACGTGAGCGCGCTGGTGACCAGTTTGGGCGGGGCGCCAGTGCCCTGCAATCCGTTCCCCAACTGCCCGAGCGTATTCTTTCCCCAGCACCAGGCCTGGCCACTGGTCGTGATTCCGCACGCAGCAACATCTCCAGCAGTCAGACTGGTAAACGCCAGCTCTGGCGCAAAGCGCTGCGGAGCGAGCGCGCACGGCTTGTTCGTGGCGTGCGTCGTACCGGTCGTGTCGAGCTGGGAGCGCGTGTCGCCAAAGCAGGTGGAGTCCGCGCTGGCACCGAGTTGTCCCTCATCGTCGAGCCCCCAGCAGTAGGCGCGTCCCCGCGTGATGAGTGCGCAGCTATAGTCGAGCCCCGCATCCATGGCGGGCGTGCCACTGGCGACGTCCGCGAGAAACACTCTGGGCAACACTACCACGTTCGCCGACCCGCTCGATCCTTCGGCGCTCGCGGTCACGACCGTGCTCCCGGCCCCGAGCGTGCGGAGCGTGGCCGTCGCCGGACCCGACGCCGCAATCGGACCGAGCGCGGTGTTGGAGCTCGTCCAGTCGAAGGCCGCATCGCCCAGCGTGTCGCCGGTGGCGGCGATCGCCCTCGCGCTGAACAGCAGCGTGTCGCCGGCGACGAGCGTGTCCGGCGCCGGATTCACAACGATCGTCGTCACGGCGGCCACGGCGACGATGGTTGCCGACGCCGACTGATCACACGCCGTTGCCCGCACGACCACGTGCCCCGGTGCCCGCAGTTGCACCAGTCCCGTGCTCGTGACTGTCGCAATGGTCGTGTCGGACGAGCTGAACGCGACCGGCACGTCGGTTCGGGCATTGCCGGCACGCCCGGTAACGACAGCGGTCAACTGGACGGCATCCGCTGGCCGCGCGGGAATGCGAATGTGCACCGTGTCCATGGACGGCGACACGGCAACCTGTACCACCGGATTCGTGACATCGCACACCGCGCCTGGATCGGTCGGATCATCGCCACTGCACGCCATCATGGCCGCGAGCGCGATGAGCCCGAGCCAGTGCACTGTGCCACGCATTCTGCTATCCCCCGGAGAAGTGATCGGCGGCAAATCTGGGGGGAGCCTGTGACAGTGCGGCGCGCTCCGCTTCGCGTCGCTGCGCCGCGGGGAAGCGTCGGCCTGCGGCCGACTGCGGGAAGCGGTCGCCTGCGGCTCCCTGCGGGAAGCGGCGAAAGCACCTGGCGGTGCTTCGCCTGCGGGAAGCGGCCGGCCGCCGTTGCCAGCGGCCTGGGTGGGCGGCCTCTCCCCGCTAGCCTTCCCGTGGGAATGGGCAGTCGGCAATAGGGAATCGAAACAGCGGGCGTAGGGCGTGCCGCAGCCGCGCTCCGCGCGGCGCTTCCCGCAGGGCGCTCCCGAAGGGAGTCGCCCGCTTCCCGCAGCCAGCCGCAGGCTGGCACTTCCCGCAGGCGGCCGGCCGCAGGCCGGCCGCCGCTTCCCGGCGAGGCGCTCCGCGCCTCGCTAGAACTTTCTCCGCGCGCTGAACAGGATGCTCCGCGGCGCGCCGGGCGTCCGCTCGAGCACGTCCACGTACTTTGCCTGGAAGAGGTTGGCCACCTTGACCTGCACGATGGTCCCTTTCACGTCGTAGCCCAGGCGAAGGTCGGCCACGGTGATCGCGCTGCGCGGGTCCAGCGGATACGACAGCACCTCTTTTACCCGGCTGCGATATCGGACATCCACACCCACGAGTCCGCCCAGCACATCGAGCGACGTCGTGACATTGTGCGTGGAGCGATACGGCAGCGGGAGGCCCGTGTGCAGATCCTTCGAGTCGAGATATACGTAGCTCAGCTCCAGCTCGAGGAGTCGCGGAATCACGCGCGCCTTCGTGGACACGTCGAGCCCGCGAACGCGCGCGCGCTGCGTGTTCCGGAACTGGAAAACAAATAATTGTCCTGGCGCGGCGGAGGGGCCGATCAGATCGTGGTATTCGCTCTGGAAGAGCGCCGCGTCCAACCACAGCCAGGGGACGGGGGTCGCCGTCGCGCCCACTTCGCCGGACCACGCCGACTCGCCGTGCAGATCGGGATTGGGAATCACGTGAAACCCGAACTGCACAGTGTTCACGAACTGCTCGATGGCGCTGGGCCCGCGATAGCCGCGCGCGAGTGAAATCCGCGTGCTGATCCTGCTGGCGGGGTGAAACACGACGCCGATCTTGGGGTTGAGCGCAACCTCGGTGCTCGACCCTGTGGAGCGGTGCGTGTCCAGTCGGAGGCCGACAGACGTGCTCACTCGGCTGCTCAGATCGAGTTCGTCCTGCGCGTACAATCCATACTCGTCAATGGTCGGGCGTCCCAGAATGTCGGACGTCACGGCGGTGTGGGAGGCCTCGCCACCCATCGTCAGCGTCTGGTTCACGGCGGGCGCGAGTGAGTACTGCACGGTCGTGCCGAGTTTCCACGCACGGTGGTAGTGGAAGTCGCTGTCGCTCGGGAAGTGGTCCTGCGTGGCGTCCTTCTCGAAGAAGGGATCGACGCGCAGTCGCGCCCGGCCGGTCGCGATCGGTGTCAGCGTCGCGCCCGTGCTCAGCTTGGTGGAATGCGACCAGTCGCTGATCGTCGCCGGCGGCGCCTCGTACGGGTGATCGGGCGACTCCCACATGAAGAAGTTGCCGTCGTCCTCGGACGACCAGGTCGCGTACGCGGACGCGGGATGGTCATGTCCCGTGGAGAAGTCGAGTCGCGAATGCAGCAGCCAGCGGGACGACGAGTCATCCTGCGTGAAGCCGTCGTTCAACTCGCGATTGGCGAACAGCCGGACACCGAGGCCGCTGAAGGCGTGGTCGTGCTGGAGCGCGACGCCCTTGAAGTCCTGCCGATGATCCGTCACGCGCCAGGCCGACGGCGGATAGTAGGCGCCATAGTGCAGCTCGATCTCGCTCTCCGGCGATTGGCTCACGGGGTTGGTAATGACGTTCACCACGCCGCCCAGTGCGCTGCTGCCATAGAGCGCGGAGTAGGCACCCTTGACCACTTCCACCCGATCCACATCCAGCAGCGGCAGACTCGCGAAGTCCACCTCCGCACCGTCCGCGGTGAGCACGGGGTGGCCATCCATCAGAAACAGGACGCGGCTGCCGACCCCGCCCGCGATACCCGTCGAGCCGCGGATGTCCACGTCGCCATGGTTCAGGATCACGCCCGGCACGTACTGCAGCGCCTCGTCGAGCGTGATCACATTGCGGTGCACGATGGACTGACCGGTGAGCACCGCCTGGCTGGCCGGCACATCGCCGATGCGCCGTTCCGCACGGCTGGCCGTGATGGTGACCGGCGTGAGCTCGATGAGTGCGGGCTGCAGGGAGAAGTCCGAGCGTGCGGTGTCGCCCGCCGCGACCCGCACGGCGCGCGTCGCGCTCTGATAGCCAATGATGAGCACGCGCAGCTCGTAGCGCCCCGGCGTCACGCCATCGATGCGATAGTCGCCGTGCGCATCGGTACGGGCACGCAGCAGGGTTCCGGCGACGAGCACCGCTGCGTTCGCGAGCGCCTGGCTGGTGCGCGCGTCCTGAACGCGGCCCGCGAGCGTGGCAGTAACCTCCTGCGCGGCCAGTGCGCCGCCGAGGAACATGGCCAGCACGGGGAGAACGAGAAAGGCGCGCGTTGCACCACCAGCGCAACGCGCGTACTGCCGGCCACCACGCGCCATGGCCATGATGGTCAGCCCGCGACTAGTGCCTCGCCCAGACGGTCGCCACCTCCTGGCCCTGCGTGGTGACGTTGACGCTCAAGGTGTCCTGGTTGGACGAGAGCGCCGCCGTGCCTTGTGATTGCAGTCCGGCGTTCGCAGAGGACGTGGACGTCTGCGACCATGTCGTGCCGGAGATGGTGTAGGTACCGGTATCGGCCTGCTCACCAATGGGGGGCGGCAGCATGATGTCGATCGCGTACGTCGTGAGCGTGAGGGCGAGGGTGCCGGCCGCGGCTGGGGGAACGAGGGTGTTTCCGCCCTGCGTGAACGACACGAGCTCCCAATTGCCCTGCACTTCCTGCGGCGTGATGTTGGGCTGGGTCGAGTTGTTGTCGCTCCCACAGGCGCTCGCCAGCAGTGCAACGGCCACGAGAAAGACTGACGGGCGGACTACTCCATGGAGAATTGGCATGGACAACGCCTCCCTTGCAGGTGTCGTGAACGCGGCCGGCGGCCGCTTCGTGCGTGGCATCCACGATACGACGCGCGCAAGGTGCGCGCCATATGGTACGCGAACCATGGGGCGGGCGTTCAGAACGCCACTTGCGTCTGCACCAGCACAAGCCGTCCCATCAACGGAGCGCCCAGGAACTCGCGATGCAGCTCGTCGAGCACGTTCTGCGCGCTCAGCGACACGATCAGGCGCCGCGTCTGAAACCGATATGAAAGACCGGCATCGGCGACCGTGTACCCGTCCACCTGCCCAACGTATGAGCCCGACTGCATTGGAAAGCCAGCCACGACACGGCCTCTCACCTCCGCCGCGAAACCGCTCTCGTCGCTCCCGTAGCGCACGCCGAGCGATGCCTTGTTGTTCGGCGCGTTCAACGCGATGTCCGCCAGTCCACCCACTTCGCTCCGCGGGAACAGATCTCTGCTGGTCCATGAGTATGTCCCCGTGAGCGTGAACCGGTCCGAGAGCACCGCCTGCACGCCGACATCTGCTCCCCACCGATCCAGTTTGCCGAAGTTGCGATAGGTGAGCAGGACATCAGGACTCCCCGCGAGTGCTCCCTCCGGCGACACGGTGCCCACCGGAATGCCCGTCGTCGCGCCCGTGGTTCCCGGGACTCCGCCGATCGCAACAGCGATGGCCTGCGCCGCGGCCGCTCGCTCCTGCTCGGTGTTGCCCGGCATGTACGGCTCCAGATACGTCGCCAGCGACGTCGCATCGAAGAAGACATTTGGCGTTTCGATGGTGAGTGGACTCACGAAGTTCGTGCGGCGCTCCCAGTACAGGTCTGTCGTCAGTTGCGCGCGACTCCCGAGCTGGCCCTTGTAGCCGAGCTCGATGGTGTTCGTCCCTTCATTCTTCAGCGCCGCGAGATCGTGCACGTCCGATGGCAGCACGGTGTTGAATGCGCCGCTTGCTGGATCGAGCACGCGCAGCACGGTGCCGACCTGACTCGACGTCGGCGCCGGAATGCCCGCGAGATCCACACCGTTCGCCTGCATGATCTGCACGACGGCGGGCCACATGAGCGTGGCGTCCGCGGGCAGCGCCTGTTTCGGATCACCGGCAACGAACGGCGACCGCATGTAGAGACCGCCCACCCCACCACCGGCATCGCGGCGGAAGGGGAGCCCTGCGCTGGGCACACCCAGCGCGCGGATGTCGAACGGGAGCGGCGAGAGCTGTCCTTCCACGAGATCCAGAAAGAGATTCGTGGTACTGGGCGACTCGAAGGAGTGATTCCAGGTGAGACGCCAGCTCTGATCGGGCGACGGATGATACGTGAGCGCGGCGCGCGGCGAGAAACTCGCGCCCGGAATGCGGCTGTTCCGGTCCACGCGGCCGGCCGCCCGGAAGTCGAACGTGGGTGACAGCCGCGTGTTCGAGAGCAGAAACGCCCCGATCTCATCCATCGTGTCGTCGTCCTCGTTGCGACCGTCAATGGTGCCGCCGGTGCGCGGCTCGGTACGCTGCACATCCACGCCGTACGAGAGGGTCGCACGACTCCCCCACGCGAATCCGTGCTGCACCTGCGCCGCGAGCATTCGTGACTGGTCAACGATGGGATTGCCGGTACGCAGCAGAAACGTGTCGCCGGCATCACTCGTGTTCAGGAACGCCTGCGCGAAGAAGCGCCCGGACTGATAGCGCGTCTGGTAGTAGGCCGACTGCCAGCCCTTGACCTGCGCCGCACCCAGCGGTGTGAGCTCGATGAGGCTGCCGACATCGGTGCGCCCCACGGTGACGGTGAGATCACCAGTTGCGGTGACGCGATAGTCGGCACGAGCCTCCGCTGTCCAGCGCCGGTCGGCCACGTCCCGGTTCCCGATTCGCAACGTGTCCGGATCGGCGCCCGCCGCGATCGCGGCTTCGCGGTTGGTCACTTCGACAGGATCCATCGCGTTCCAGTCGCGCCCCGCCATGTATTGTGCGGTCAGCTTGTAGCCGAACTTGTCGCCGACCGTACCGGCGTGCCGGATGGCGGCACGCCAGAGTCCCTGCGCGCCGCCAAGGTCGTTGCCCGAGTGGCCGCCGCCGGACACACTCAACGTCGTGCCCGGCCAGTCGAACGGCGACTTCGTGATGACCTGCATCACGCCCTGCCCCGCGCCTGGACCATAGATGGCCGACGCCGGGCCAAGCAGCACCTCCACTCGTTCGACATCCTCTACCGGCGTGGGCACGACCCACGGAGATTCAAAGTGCAGCGATGGCAGGAAGGCGTCGCGCGAGTCGGTGAGCACGAGCATCGCGCTCGCGAAGATGTTGTTGAAGCCGCGCGTGACGATGTTGGCCTGCATGAGCCCGGATGCCGCGTAATCCACGCCGGGGATCCAGCGCAGTTGCGCACTGGGGGTGAGCGTCGGGAACTCCTCGATCGTGGTACTCGTGACGCGCTGCACGTCGGCCGGCACATCGAGGAGCGTGTCCCTGGTGCGCGTCGCGCTCACGACAATGGTGCCCAGTTGCATGGGGAGCGGCGTGAGCTCGAGAGACAGCGCCGCGCCTCCGGCCGTGTCGGGACGGACACCGGACCGTCGCAGCGGCGCAAAGCCCGCGCGCGTCGCGCTCACGGCATAGCGCTCGCGCTCCAGACCACGCAGGGTGAAGCGTCCATCGGTGCCCGTCCGCGCCCTGGCGACCTCGCGGCCGCTGTCCGTGCGTGCCATCACCCGCGCATCCGCCACAGGCGCATGCGTCACGCTGTTGGTGATGCGGCCGCGGATGACGAGCGATTGCGCGTGCAGCGACGGCACGGCAGCCAGGATGGCAATGAGCGCGCCGGCAAGCGCGTGAGCGGCGGCAGGGCGCAACGTGATGTGGCCGGGAAAAAGTGGGACAGCCAGGGCACGCTGACGCAGCGGCGACAGCCCGCGTTCAGATCCTGCTTGCGTCGTGAACCAAGATTGTCCCGCTGTCGCGCCGCGGGCAAGAGCGCCGCCGGCGGCCCGCGCGCGGCACGCGCGCCGCGATCAGGCCGCCGACTCGGACGCGGTCGCGTGCCGGACCGGCAGGGAGACGCTGTGCCCATTCGCGCTGCCCTCCCCGAGCAGCATGCCGATTTCCGACACGGACACCGGGCGCGCGAAGAGATACCCCTGCCCCATCTGGCACCCCAGTTGATGCAGCCCGTCCCACTGCTGCTGCAGCTCGATGCCCTCGGCGATGGTCTGCAGGCGCAATGTCTCGCCCAGCGCGATGATGGCGCGCACGAGCGCCGGCTCCGTGGCGCTGCTCCCGATGTCATCCACAAACGCCTTGTCGATCTTCAGGATGTCGATTGGGAACCGCTGCAAGTATCCGAGCGATGAGTAGCCCGTGCCGAAATCGTCAATGGCGAGGCGCACGCCAAGCTCCTTGAGCGCACGCAGCCGCTTGAGGATCATGTCGTTCTCCTGCATGAGGACACTTTCGGTGATCTCGAGGACGAGATGCCGCGGATCCAGTCCGCTGTCCGCGAGTGCATCACGCACATCGTCCACCACACCCTCGTACTGCAACTGGTAGCCCGACACGTTCACCGTGAGCGTCAGCGCTCGCTCCGTTCCACAGCCGCCCTGCCAGAGCTGAGCCTGGCGACAGGCTTCCCGTACGACCCAGCGGCCGAGAGGCACGATGAGCCCGGTCTCTTCCGCGAGCGGAATGAACTGCCCGGGCGAGAGCGTGCCGCGTTCGGGGTGCAGCCAGCGCACCAGCGCTTCCACGCCGGTGACTTCGCCGCTCTGCAGCTCGACGATGGGCTGATACAGCAGGGTGAATTCCCCGCCACGGTCGAGCGCCCGTCGCAATTCGCCCTGGAGCTCGAGGCGCTCCAGCGCCTTGCCATGCATCTCCTCGGCGAAGTGCTCGTAGCGCGACTTGCCACCCGCCTTCGCCACGTACATCGCGACATCCGCATTGCGCAGCAGGTCGGAACCCGTTCCCTCGCCGGATGCCGTCGCGATGCCGATGCTGGCCGTCATGAACACTTCGCGGCCTTCGAGCTGGATCGGGTGGCGCACGGCCGCGGCAACGCGCTCCGCCACCACGGTGGCCGCATCGTTGTCCGTGGAGTCCTCGATGAGCAACGCGAACTCGTCCCCGCCCAGGCGCGCCACGGTGTCCGAGTCGCGCACGCACGTGAGCAAGCGCTGCGACACGGTGACGAGCAGCCGGTCGCCGGCCAGATGGCCCAGGCTGTCGTTGATCGTCTTGAAACCATCCAGGTCCACGAAGAGCACGGCCAGCATCTGATCGTGCCGTCGCACCATGGTAAGCGCGTGGCTCACGCGGTCGAGGAAGAGCACGCGATTCGCGAGCCCGGTCAACGGATCATGGAAGGCCTGATGCACGAGCTGGGCTTCAAGGGCTTTGCGCTCGTTGATGTTGCGCGCGTTGAGCACGATGCCGCGCACCGTGGGTTCATGGAGCAGATTCGTGCCGACGATCTCGAGATGCAGCCAGTGTCCGCCGCGATGGCGCACACGCCACTCCGCGGGCGCCGTCACGCCGGGCTGTGCCGACGCCGACGCGATGAGATGCGACGCCGCCGCGGTGGACTCCTCGTCCAGATAGCCGTCGAGCGCCTTGCCCGTCATCGCGTCGGGCGCGTAGCCCAGTATCTGCTCCACGGATGGACTCATGTACATGATCACTCCCGTGCCGTCCACGATCATGATCACGTCCGATGAGTGCTGCACCAGTGCGCGGAAACGCGCCTCGACCTGGCGCATGGCCCGTTCCGAAATCAGCGCCGCATTCTCCTGCACGGCGGCGACCTGACGGAACACGACGATCAGCATGGCGCCGAGCGTGCCCACGGCCAGCACCGCCAGCGGTTCCGACCATTGGCGATGCGCCACGAACAGCACGAGCATGCAATCCATCACGATCGCGGCGTACGGCAGCGGGCTGAATGGCTGTGTGGTGACGGCGGCCGCATTGTCGGCGGCCGCAACCGCCTCCTCTGGCCACTCGAACCGTGACAGTCCGAGTATCAGCAGGCAATACGCCACGAGGTACGTCAGATCGGTCCAGTTCAGACCGCCCCAGCCGAGCTTGAGCACGACGAGATCATTGGCCAGATCGCACAGGCAGTACACGACAATGCCGGCCACCAGGATCGCGCGCGACCCGCCGCGACTTTCCCTCGGGCGACGCAGCAGAAACGTCGTGAGACCAAGCAACACGAGCAGATCGCCCAGCGGGTAGGCCAGCGCGATGGCACTGCCCATTGGTGTGAGCTGCTCGGTGACCACCGTCGGCCGGACTACCAGATACCAGATGGCGAGGCCGCTGGCCAGCAATACGACCGCCGCATCGAACATGAACTTCCGGTGCTCATGCTGTTCGCGCCGCGTGAGCGGGAATGCGAGCAGCCCGAGCAGCATCAACGGATAGAAGGGGAAGTAGAAGATGTTGGTCCAGCTCGCTCCCGGATCACCGTTCAGCACCATGCCCAGGTAGAACGACACGATGTTGCCGGCGAGCACGCAGGCGAAGGCGGCCGCAATGAGTCGCAGCGCGCGCCGGGTCCGAGCATCCACTCCCGACCGTCGCGCCGCACGCCATGCCATCCCCGCTGTCACAAGATTGAGCGGGAGAAAGAGCAGGTGCGCAATGATCCGGCCGACCAGATCGTTCCCGCCGCCAGCGCCGCGATACACGATATACGCCGCGGCATAGAGCAGCGCGAAGGAGGGAATCGCGGTGCTCTCATCGGACCACCATGGACGCGCCGAAGCAGTCTCCGGCGGCAGGGAGGCGTCTGGATCCATATCAGTAGGACGCGGCGAGCGCCGACGGGTTACATCCGGCGCCTCGCGCGAGGGCCCGGTGGGCGCTCGTCCGTGGCGTTCAGGCGGTCAGGTGCCGTCCCCCTCCCTCGCTCCGGTCCGTCCCACAAGTATGGTGATGTTGTCACGGCCGCCGGCGTCCAGTGCATCCTGAAGCAGCGCCTCACACACCTGCTTCGCCGACGTCATGGCGAGAAGCTGGTCGCGAATGCGCTCGTCCGGCACGTGCCGGGTGAGGCCGTCGCTGCACAACATGCCGACGTCTCCCCAATCCTGATCCATGCGCGTGACAATGGGCGCCGTCTGCGCGCCGCCAATGGCGCTCGACAGCGTGTGTGCCCAGGGCGTCCGCGATGCATCGGCCTTGGCCAGGACGCCCAGATCCACCAGCTCCTGTGCCATGGTCTGGTCGCGCGAGATCTGCCTGAACTCGCCCCGCTTCAGTTGATAGCAGCGGCTGTCGCCCACCTGCAGGAGATACGCGCGGGGCCAGAGCCCAAGCCAGAGCGTGAGCGTTGTCGCCATGCCGCGACTGTCCGGATCGGTTTCCGCGCGCTTGAGCAGGTGCTCGTGGCTGACCATGGCCGCCTCACGGAGCGCGTCCGCGAACACCTCGTCGTCCTTCGTGTCGGCGGCGTAGAAGCACGCCGTACAATGATTGACGTATTCCATGATGGCTTCGAGCGCGAGGCGGCTCGCCTCCTCACCCATTGCGCCGCCGCCCACGCCATCGGCCACCATCGCGAGAAAGGCCAGCCGCTCGGCGCCGGTGCTGAGCGATCCGGTGTCCGGCAGGCTCGTGAGGTGGACGTTCATCTGCTTGCGCAGCGAACAGATCAGAAAGTGATCCTCGTTCGTCTGCCGCACTTTTCCAGGATGCGTGAGCCCATACACGTCTATTTCCTGGTCGTCCGGCTTCCGGGAGGACACGGATGCGGGCGCCCGATGTTCGGCTGTAGTCATGGCAGGTCTCCACAGGCCGGAATTCACGGACGAACATACGGCCGGGGCCGCAAGGGCGCCACAATGACGTCGAGTCGTGGCACGCCTGCCGGCGTCGTCCGCGCAGATACACTGGCGTCGCCCGGAAAATCTGGATAGAAATTCTTCCACCCACAGCAAGTCTCCCTTACCCGCGAGTGTACTCCAATGCATGTGCGTTTCGCGACGATGCTGGTGACAGCCTCGCTGTTCGCGCTTCCCGCCGCCGCGTCGGCTCAGCAGAAGGCGCGATTCGCCAATCTCGACCAGGCTCTGGAGGCCTCCAGCGTCCTCTCCGGCCGCTCGGGCCCACGCGATGTCAACTGGATCGATGGCGGCGATCGCTTCTCGTATATCGAGACCGATTCCCTGTTGCATCGACAGGTCATCCGCCGTTTCGATCCGGCCACGGGCAGGGATACACTGCTCTTCAGTGCCGCCGGTCTCACCTTTCCCGATACCAGCGCACCATTCGAGTACGACTCCTTCCAGTGGGCGAAGGACTCGAAGCATCTGGTCTTCCAGACAGGGTTCAAGCGCCTGTATCGCCGCTCGGGTACGTCGAGCTACTACGTGTACACGCTCGCCGACCGATCACTGCAGCTCGCGGCGCGCAACGCGCGCACCGCCGAGCTATCTCCGGATGGCGCGATGCTCGGCTATGAACGCGACGGGGACATGTTCGTGTACGATCTCGCCGGCAAGCAGGAGACACGCCTCACGCGCGACGCCACGAAGACGCTGTTCAACGGACACTTCGACTGGGTGTACGAGGAAGAATTCGGCATGGCGCAGGCCTGGAACTGGTCTCCCGACAGCCGGTACATCGCGTACTGGCAGTTGAACGAGGCCGCCGAACCGATCGTGCAGCTCAGCAACTTCTCCGGCGCGCATCCGGCGTACGACTCGCTGCGCATTCCGCAGCCGGGCGACTCCAACGCCACGGTTCGCGTTGGCGTGGTGAACGTGCGCACCGGGCACCACACCTGGCTCGATACGGGTGAGCAGGGCGATTTCTACATTCCGCGCATCTACTGGACGAGCCGTCCCGATTCGCTCGCGGTCGTCACGCTCAACCGCAAGCAGAACGAGATGAAGCTGTTCTTCTTCGACGTGAATACCGGCGGCCGGCGTCTCGTGATGACGCAGAGGTCCGACACGTGGATTGACGTCTACGACTTCTACGCCGGCGTGCAGGACATGCTCACCTTCCCCGCCGGGTTGCACGAGTTCGTCTGGATCTCGGACCGGGACGGCTGGCAGCACATCTACCGCTACGACTACTCGGGCCGGCTCATCCGGCAGGTGACGCACGGCAAGTGGAGCGTCACGCGTGTCGAGGGAATCGATACGAAGCGGGGCATCATCTACTACACCTCCACGCAGGCCTCACCGCTGCAGCGCCAGCTCTATTCGATCCACTTCGACGGCACGGGACAGAAGCAGCTCACGACGGCCGCAGGCACACACAGCATCGACATGTCGCCGAACGCGCGCTACTACATTGATCACTGGTCGTCCACCACCCAGCCCCGGCAAGTGGAGCTGTGGACCACGGCGGGGCGCAAACTGCGCACGCTGGAGAAGAATGCGGGGAGCAGCGAGTGGCTCGCGTCGCATGCGTACTCCACGCCGGAGCTGTTCACCTTCACCGCGTCGGATGGTGCCCGCATCGATGCCTCCGTCGTGAAGCCGGTGCCCTTCGACTCCACGCGGAAATATCCCGTGATCTTCGCCGTGTACGGCGGCCCCGGCTCGCAGCAGGTGTACGACCGCTTCGACCCGAGCGGCTTCACGCAATGGCTCGCGCAGGAAGGATACGTCGTGGTGGGTGTGAACAACCGGGGCACGAACAACTACGGCAGCGCGTTCATGAAGGTCGTCTACGAGCACCTGGGCAAGTGGGAGAGCCACGACTTCGCCGAGACCGCACGCTATCTCGCCACGAAACCGTGGGTGGATGC
>Ga0070699_100003652_pt1 | contig 13624 bp, 15 predicted proteins | sample KBSK1503metaG_FD_65473 | JGI IMG/M metagenome (GOLD analysis project Ga0070699, IMG submission 65473) | Corn, switchgrass and miscanthus rhizosphere microbial communities from Kellogg Biological Station, Michigan, USA - KBS K1-50-3 metaG | ecosystem: Host-associated > Plants > Roots >...
CCGTCGCCGAGCGGCTGACCGGCTGGCCGCTCGACGAAGCGCGCCAGCGCCCGGTGGCCGACGTGTTCGCCGTCGTGGATGAAGCGACCGGCGCGCCGATCGCCGATCCCGTCCGTCACGCATTGACCGATGGCGCCGTCATCGAAGCGGACGGCAACGTCGTCCTGCTGTGCCGCGGCGCGGAGTCGATCGCGATCGACTACAGCGTCGCGCCGATCCGGGACCGCGGCGCGCGCATCGTCGGCGCCGTCCTCGTGATTCAGGACATGAGCCGCGAGCGCCAGTACGCGGCGCGACTCTCCAACCTGGCGAGCCACGACGCGTTGACGGGGCTGCTGAACCGCCGCGAGTTCGAGCAGCGCGTGCGCGCGATCGTCGAGCATCATGACGCCGAAGACGGACAGCACGCAGTGCTGTATCTCGATCTCGACCAGTTCAAGGTCGTAAACGACACGAGCGGGCATGCCGCGGGCGACGAGTTGCTGCGGCAGGTCGGCGCGTTGCTGCGTCCGCGGCTGCGCGAGGGGGACGTGCTCGCGCGGCTCGGCGGCGACGAGTTCGGCGTGCTGCTGCCGCACTGCCCGCCGGCGCCCGCACTGCGCATCGCCGAGGCGCTGCGCAAGGCGATCGTCGATTTCCGCTTCGCCTGGAAGAACCGCTCGTTCACGATCGGCGTCAGCATCGGGCTCGTCAACCTGGCGGATGGCCCGCACACGCTTGCGAGCGCGTTATCTGCGGCCGACGCCGCCTGCTATCTCGCGAAGGACAAGGGCCGCAACCGCGTGCAGGTCTACCGGCCGGAGGACAGCGAAGTCGCGTTGCGCCGCGGCGAGATGGAATGGGTGCATCGGCTGCACCGCGCGCTCGCCGAAGACCGCCTCTGTCTCTTCTCGCAGCCGATCCGCGCGATGCATGCGCCCGGGGCGCACTCGGACCACCAGGAGCTGCTGGTGCGGCTCATCGACGAGAACAACGAGCTCATCCCGCCGATCGCCTTCATCCCCGCGGCGGAGCGTTATCACCTGATGCCGTCGATCGATCGCTGGGTGATCCGCACCGCGTTTCGCGTGATCACCGAGCGGCGCGCAGCGGGCAACACGAGCGGGACGTATGCGATCAACATCTCGGGTGCGTCGATCGGCGACGACCAGTTCCTCGATTACGTGCGCGAGAGCTTTGCGCGCTTTCGCATCCCGCACGCGTCGATCTGCTTCGAGATCACCGAAACGACAGCGGTAACGAGCCTGTCGAAGGCGGCCGACTTCATCGGCGCGCTGCGCGAGCCGGGCTGCCGCTTCGCGCTCGACGATTTCGGCGTCGGCGTCTCGTCGTTCACGTATCTCAAGCAGCTGCCGGTCGACTATCTCAAGATCGACGGCAGCTTCGTGAAGAACATGCTGACCGATCCCGTCGACGCGGCGATGGTCGAGGCGATCCATCGCATCGGCCGCGTGATGGGCAAGCAGACGATCGCCGAATCGGTCGAGACCGCTGCAACGCTGGACGCGCTGCGCAGCGTCGGTGTCGACTACGCGCAGGGCCATGCGATCGCACCGCCGTCGATGTTCGCGCCGCCGGGAACGCGCAGCCGTCACGCCGCCGAGCGCGGGCGCAGCGAAAGCGAGCGTCTCGCGCCGTCCTCGCAGCGCGCCGTGCTAGTGTCGCGCGTCAGCCACGACAGGACGAATCGATGAACGAGCCTCGCAAGACAGCGATCGTCACCGGCGGCGGCAGCGGAATCGGGCGCGCCGTCGCCCTGGCGCTTATCGACGCAGGCTACCGCGTTGCGCTCGCCGGACGCCGCGCCGAAGCGCTCGACGCCACGCTGCATGCGGCGAAGGGCCGCGCCTCCGATCTCCTGCCGGTCGTCACCGATGTCACGAAACCCGATTCGGTCGCGCGGCTTTTTGCGGCGGTCGCCGAGCGCTTCGGGCGGCTCGACCTGCTGTTCAACAACGCGGGGATCGGCTCTCCGGCGATCGGGCTCGAGGATCTTGCGTTCGAGCAATTGCGCGCAGTGATCGACACGAACCTGCTCGGCGCGTTTCTGTGTACGCAACAGGCAATCCGCATGATGAAGGCGCAGCACCCGCGCGGCGGCCGCATCATCAACAACGGCTCGATCTCCGCGCATGCGCCGCGGCCGAATTCTGCGCCGTACACAGCCACGAAACACGCCATCACCGGCTTGACGAAGTCGACGTCGCTCGACGGACGCAAGTACGACATCGCCTGTGGTCAGATCGACATCGGCAACGCCGCGACGGAGCTGGCCGCGCGGATGGCCACCGGCGTGCCGCAGGCGAACGGCGAGATCGCCGTCGAGCCGCTGATGGATGTCGCGCACGTCGCGAGCGCGGTCATCTACATGGCGAGCCTGCCGCTTGCGGCAAACGTGCAATTCCTGACCGTCATGGCCACGAAGATGCCGTTCGTGGGCCGCGGCTGACGCCGCCTCTACCCCGTGCAGCCGCGCAGCAGGTAGATGACGATGAGGATCGGCACCGGGACGCCGATCAGCCACGCGAGGATGTAGCCCCAGCGCCCCTGCTGGGCGCTGCGCAGCGCCGGGTGGGCACTCATGGCGCGCCTCCGCCGGTCGGACGATGCGGTGCGCTGTCGCCCGCCACGTGAGATTCGACGACGTCCGGCGGACGCACGGGATCGAAGTCCGCCCATTTGCCGTCGCGCCACACGCCGTCGGCGCGCTCGATCATTCGCGGATGGTGTTCGCGCAACAAGTCGATCGCGCATTCCTCGTCTTCGGATGCCTCGGCGTTCACGGCCACCATCACGCCGGCAGGCCGCGTTTCCGGTGCCGGCCGGTCGTCGCCCATCTTCTTCACCGCGCCGGCAAGCGATCCCGCGTACGCGCCGGCCGCAGCGCCTCCGGCGATGGCGATCGGGCCGATCAATGGCGTCGCCGCAAGGCCCGCGACCGCGCCAACGGCGGAGCCAAGGGCAGCGCCTTTCACGGCACCGGCGTCGCCACCCTCGGCCTTCGCATCGGCGATCTCGTCGCCACCGAGGGGGAGCCCCTGATTGCGGCCGGGTGGATTCAGCGCGAATTGGTCGAGGTCGCCCGCTTCGAAGCCCGCGCCTCGCAATTCGCGCGCGACGGCGGTTGCCGCCTGCTCGTCATCGAAGACGCCTGCCACGATTCGCGCCATGTCATGCTCCCCGAGATGATCCCTGTCCGGCGGGGACCGATGACATCAGGGTAGACGGGAGACGCGTGCCGGCAGCATCGGCTCGCGCCGGAATTCCCTGTAGGGATGCACCTACGCCCCGTTACGAGAGCCCGCGCACCGGCATGCGCGATGACGAGCGGCGTCAGCGGCGCGTGGTCACTGCCCTCGCTCGGGAGCAGGATTCGCCGGACACTGCGTGGCCCTGCCCCAGTAGCCGTCACAATAGCGAAAGCGCACACGTTGCCCGCAGATGACACGCGTGATGAAGTCTTCGCGCGTGCATCGCGACAATTCATCGTCCATCCGGCGCCAGTGGTCGGCGAGCGTCGACACCGCCGTTGCGCGTGCCGACGCGCTCGCCAGCGTGCGATTGCCCGGCGCCGGCGATGCTGGCGGCGCCGCGGTCGCGGCCGCTTCGAGCGGCTCTGCCGGCTTCTCCGCCGCGGCGCGCCGGGCGGCGCGCGCGGACGCCGGTTGCGGTGGCAGCGCCTTGATCTCGATCGGCGTCTCACGTCCCGCGGGCGCCGCGGCGGTACTCGCCGATGGCTCGGTCGACACCGGTGGCGCTGCGACGTTGTCGGCCGGCCGCAGCGCGCCGTCGTCGAAGATGGGTGTCGCCGGCGACGCCGCACCGGTTGCCGCGACGCCCGAAGCAGCGGCGCTCAACGCGTCGGCCGCGGATGCGCGCGCCGCGCCTTGCATGCCCGGGACGAGATCGCTGGTCTCGTTTCTCGCTTTCGCATCCGGTCCGCTTTCATGGAGATGCCAACCGACGACCGCGGCGATGCCGACGACGATGCCGCCAGCAACGAGCGCGATCGCAAGTCCGCGGCGACCGGGCCCGGCAGCGTACGCGGGCGGCGTACCGGTTTGCTGCGCGAAGGCAACCGCACTTGCGCGGCCTCCGATGATTGCCGACGACTGGTTCGCGGCGTCGACCCGCACGCGCGCGCGCGGCTCGGCATGCGCGGCGTTAGCCGCCTTGACCTGCGATGCGCGCGCCATCGAGGCCGCCGCCGCCACGGAAGCGATCGGCGTCGGCGCCGACTGCTCGGCGCCGCAGTGGACGCAATAGCGCGCGCCGGCCGGAATCTGCTTCCCGCAACTCGCGCAGATCATTCGCCTCTCTCCGTGTTCGTCGCCCGCCGTTGCCGTCCACGCGGCGCTCGGACGCCCGACAGACGTCCATCCTGCCCGAAATCGGGCCTTCGTTGAAGGCATGCGCATTTTTTACACGACGATCGGTCTCCGACTGTCGCCGACGCGACGCCAAGGGCACCTTGCGTGTCGATTCGCCGTGCGCCGCCCGCTGGCGGTGGCCGACGAGACATTCCACGCGATAATGGGCGTCCGACGCCTCGTGGCGCCGGGCCGCGCCGCGGCGCGAATGAGTCCCGCCGGGGAACGCGCGGCGGCGACAAGCCGCAAGCACTTCGACACATCAATGAGGATTGCGTCATGCCCGTCGACATTCCCAGGATCGAGCGGCTCGCCCGCGAGCTGATCGAGGCGCTCGGCGAAGATCCCGATCGCGAGGGCCTCGTCAAGACGCCGGATCGCATCGCGAAGGCCCTGGCCTTCCTGACGTCGGGTTACCGAACCGACGTGAAGGCGCTGATCAACGGCGCAATCTTCACGCAAACGACCAACAGCATGGTCATCGTGAAGAACATCGAGCTCTACAGCCTTTGCGAGCATCACATGCTGCCGTTCTTCGGGCGCTGCCATATCGGCTACATACCGACCGGGCGCGTCTTCGGCGTCAGCAAGCTCGCGCGCCTCGTCGACATGTACGCGCGAAGGCTTCAGCTTCAGGAGCGGCTGACCGAGCAGATTTCGCAGGCGGTCTTCGATTCGATCGGTGCGCGCGGCGTGGGCGTGATGATCGAGGCGCGGCACCTGTGCATGATGATGCGCGGCGTCGAGAAGCAGAACTCCGAGATGGTGACGTCATCGGTGCTGGGGACCTTTCGCGATTCGGAAGCGACCCGCGATGAATTCCTCGCGCTGATCGGCCCGCGCGGCTGACGGCGCGGCGCGCGATCCGGATCGCGGCAGCCGCGCGCCTACTCGGCCACGAGCTGCGGCGATGGCGTGGCGCCGCGTCCGGGTGCCAGGAGCATCACGAGCGGGATCATCACCAGGAAGCTCGCGACAATGACCCAGAACGCACGCAGCAATCCCAGCATTTGCGCCTGCACGCCGGTCTGCTGGGCGATGATGGCAAGCCCGAGCCCTTGCGCCTTGAGGTGCAGCGGATCGAGGTACTGCGAAAGCTCGAAGCGATACGGATCGATGTAGCCGCGCAGCGCGCCCCAGCTCGCTTGCGCGCCGCGGGTCAACGACACGCTGACGATCGAAATGCCGATCGACGATCCGACCGAGCGTACGAGGCTGTAGACGCCGGCCGCTTCGGCGGACAGCGCCTTCGGCAGCGTCGCGAACGCGATCGCCGACAGCGGCACGAACACGAACCCGACGCCCACGCCCTGCAGGATCAGCGGCAAGATCATCGCCGCGGCGTTCGTGTCGAATCCCACATTCGTCATCATCCACGCGCCAAGAATGCCGGTTGCGATGCCGAAATAGATGAGTGGCTTCGCGCCGACTTTGCCGACGAGACGTCCGACGATCAGCATGCTCAGCAGGCTGCCGAGTCCGCGCGGCATCATCGCGAGCCCGGTGTCGAACGTCGGATATTGCAGCACGCTTTCGAACAGCACCGGCTGCAGCAGCATGCCGCCGAACAGCGAGAGGCCCATCGCGCCGCCGACGAACGACGCCGCGGCGAAATTGCGGTCGGCGAACATCCGCAGGTTGAAAAGCGAGTCGCGCTTCGACATCAGCGAATGCGCGATGAAGAGCATGAGGCCTGCGCCGAGGACCGCGGCCGACAGGCGGATCGATCCGGACGAGAACCAGTCCTGTTGCTGGCCGCGATCGAGCAGGTATTGCAGGCCGCCGATGAACATCGCGAGAAACACGAGACCCCACCAGTCCATCGTTCGCGATTTCACCGGCGTGTCGGGCACGTGGCGCGCCGCGAGCACGAACGACAGCACGCCGATCGGCACGTTGATGTAGAAGTTCCAGCGCCAGTTGAGCGTTTCCGTCAGCCAGCCGCCGATCGTGGGTCCGAGGATCGGGGCGACCATGACGCCCATGCCCCAGATCGCGAGCGCCTTTCCGCGCTCGTGCATCGGATAGCTGTCGACCATGATCGCCTGCGACAGCGGCACGAGCGACGCGCCGAAGATGCCCTGCAGCAGCCGGAACAGCACGATTTCGGGAAGCGACGTTGCGATGCCGCACAGCGCCGACGCGGCGACGAAGCCCGCGATGCTGATCAACAGGTAGCGCCTGCGCCCGAGCCGATCGGTGAGGTAGCCCGTCATCGGCATCACGATCGACGCGGCGACGATGTAGCTCGTCAGTACCCAGCTGATCTGGTCGATCGATGCCGACAGCTCGCCCGCCATGTGCGGCAGCGCGACATTGACGATCGTCGTGTCGAGCACCTGGACGACCGTGGCAGCCATGACCGCCAGCGTGAGGAACAGCCGCGAGCCGTTTTGCGTCGCCTCCATCGCGGCTAATGCACGATCGAGACGGCGACCGTCGCGGTCGCGCCGACGCGCAGCGGATAACCCGGATCGGGATCGTCGATGCTGATCTTGACCGGAATGCGTTGCGCGATCTTCACCCAGTTTCCGTTCGCGTTCTGCGCCGGCAGCAACGAGAACGCGGCGCCGGTGCCGCCCGCCAGGCTCTGCACGGTGCCGTGAAACGCGTGCTTCGGATACATGTCGACGACGACCGTGGCCGGACGTCCGGGGACGACGCCCGCGAGCTCGGTTTCCTTGAAGTTGGCGTCGACCCAGAAGCTGTGGCCGACGACGATCGCGAACAGCGGATTGCCCGGCGTGACGACGGTGCCCGGCGTGAGGTCGAAGCGCGTGATCCAGCCCTCCTCGGGCGCGCGCATGACCGCATGTTCCAGATCGAGCCGCGCCTTTGCAACCTCCGCCTGCGCGATCCGCACGGCGGGCGTCGTACCTTCGGACGTCGTGAGCGCGGCGCGCGCCTTTTCGACGTGCGCCTGTGCGGCCGCCAGCCCTGCGCGCGAAGCATTCACCCGCGCCTGCGCGTCGTCCTCGGTCTGCCTCGACATGAAGTTCTGCCGAACGAGCTCGCTGGTGCGCCGCAGGTTCGATTCGGCGTTGACGAGATCCGCCGCCTGACGTGCGGCATCGGCCTTCGCCGCGAGCACGTCGGATTCGTCCTGCCGGGTGCCCTGCTCGGCCTGGCGCAGCTTGCCCTCGGCCTCGGCAAGCGCCGCCTCGAACGGCCGACGATCGATTTCGAACAGCACGTCGCCCTTGTGCACGTACTGGTTTTCCCTGACCGGGACCGCCACGACCTGGCCCATGACGAGCGACGAAACCTGGACGATCCGCGCGTTGACGTACGCGTTGTCCGTTTCCTGCCGCGTACCGCTCTCGTGCCAGTACCACGCGGCCGCGACGGCGGCGATCACGACACCGAGCAGGATCAGCACCGTTCTTGGCGACAGGCGGAACGCGATCTTCGTCATGCCTTGAGCGCGTCGATGCGCGCCTTCGCCTTGCCAAGCAGCGCGCAGAGCGCGTCGATTTCGGCGCGTGTCAGTCCGCTCGACACTTCGCGGCGCAGTTGCCCGGCGGCGGCCTCGATCGTTTTCAGCAGCCGCCGTGCCTTCGGCGTGAGGAGTACTGCATTGCGCCGCCGATCGCCCGCCACCGCGGTCCGCGCGACGAGGCCGTCGCGCTCCATCCGGTCGACCAGGCCGACCGTCGCCGGCGCGCCGATGTCGAGCAAATCGGACAGCTCGCGCTGGACGAGCGCGCCGCCCGCCCGCGACAGCCACAGCAGCGCCTGCCACTGGACCCGCGTGAGGCCGAGCGGGCGGAGGCGCCGGTCGAGCTCCTCGCGCCATGCCTTGGACAGTCCGTGGATCAGCAGTCCGAGCGAATCGATGCGGTCGCCGGGCGCTGCGCCGGGAGTGGCCGCGCGCGGGCGGGCGCCGGTCTGCCCGGCCGTTGGAGTTTGCATGTGATCTATTCGCATGCGAACTATTATGCGGAAGGACCGCGCTCTTTTCAACCCTGCGTGCGCGGCTTTGCGCAAGACCGTGCGACAATCGGCGCCCTGCTTGCCACGCGTTGCCCGATGCCCGCCCGTTCCCCCCGAACGAAAAAGCTCCGCAAGACCGATGAATCCGCCGCGAAGCGGAGCGCGAAATCGCCGGCGAAAGCGCGCAGGCCCGCGGCAACCGCCGCATCGGCGACTGCGAGCGCGTCGCGCCGTCCGAAGCGCTCGTACAGCGTCCGCCATTCGGCGATCCACGGGCGCGGCGTATTCGCGACGCGAACGATCCGCAAGGGCGCCGACATCGTCGAGTACCGTGGCCGGCGGATCTCGATGGACGAGGCCGACGAACTCCCGGACAGCGATCCCGACAATCCGTTTCACACGTTCCTGTTCGAGCTGAACGACGGCCGCGTGATCGATGCCGGCGTGCGCGGCAACGCGGCGCGGTGGATCAATCACAGCTGCCAGCCGAATTGCCAGCCGTACGAGGACGACGAAGGCCGTGTGTTCATCGAGGCGAAGCGGACGATCCACGCGGGGGAGGAGCTCGCGTACGACTACAAGCTCAACGTACCCGGCCGGCGCACCGCGCGGCTGCTCGCCGACTACGCATGCCGCTGCGGCGCGCCGCGCTGTCGCGGCACGATGCTCGATCCGCGAAAGAAGAAGTAAGGCGTTACGCGAGACCGGCCAGTCCCGCGACGCCGGCCACGAGCAGAACCCACACCGGATTGACGCGCGTCCATGCGAGCGCGACCGCGGCGATGAGCGTCAGCGCGAACGCGCCGGGCGAGCGGTCCGCGCCGCGCGCGAGCGTATAGCCGCTCGCGAGAATCAGGCCGATCGCGATCGGCGCCAGCGCCCGCTGCGCGACCGCGCGCATTTTCGATTCGCGGAGCCGATCGGCCCATTGCCACGCGATGTAGCAGGCGACCGATGACGGGCCGCACGTCGCGATCGTCGCGACCAGCGCGCCGGCAACGCCCGCTACTTTCCATCCGACCAGCGCCACGACCATCGCATTGGGTCCCGGCGCAAGTTGCGCGAGCGCAAAGAGATCGGCGAATTCGGCGCTCGTCATCCAGCCTTCGACGTCGACGACGACGCGATGAATTTCCGGAAGGATCGCGTTGATCCCGCCGATTGCCACGAGCGACAGCGCCGCGAAGCGCGCGGCGATTTCCCCGAGCACCTGCACATCGGCGCTCATTTGGCGACTCCCACGCTTGCGGCTGTCGCCGCTGCGCTGCCCGAAGGGGCACCATTCGCGCCCTGGGACGGCCCGGCGACGCTCATCGCGACGCGCGCCATTCAGCAGCGACGGCGACGACGATCAGCGCCGGAATCACCCACAGGAGCGGCCACTGCAGGACCCCGACCGCGACGAAGGCGGCACCGCCCGCGAGCAGCCCGCGCAGCGGCGGCCGCGTGTGCATCAACAGGCGCATCGCAGTGCCGAGTATCAGCCCGGCCGCGGCGGCCGACGCGCCGGCGATCGCATTGCGCGTCACCGCCTCGTGCGCCACCGACGCGTAGAAGACCGCGATCAGCAGCATGACGCCGACCGGCACGAACAGGATGCCGGTGAGCGCGATCAGCGATCCCTGCGGGCCGTGCGTTCGCGCGCCGATGATCACGGAGAAATTCACGATATTCGGGCCGGGCAGCACCTGGCACAGTCCGATCAGCTCGGCGAACTCGCGATCGCCGAGCCAGCGCCGCTCGTCGACGATCACCCGGCGCGCCCATGGCAGCACGCCGCCGAAGCCGAGCAGCCCCATCTTCAGGAAGCTCGCAAACAGCGCCGCTCGACTGACGTGCGCAAGCGGCGATGCGATAGCGGAATCGGCAGCGGGCATTGTTCATCCATCGAAAAGCTCCGATTCTATCGTTGCCGATAATCACGGCGACCGGCACAATCGCGCGGCGTCGACTGTCATCGTGAGCCGATATCCATGAGTCGCAAGCACCGCGTGCAACCGTCGGGAACGACGATCGTCCTCGAGTACGACTCGAAGGTCCTGGCCGACAACCCGCTCGGCGATCCGCATCTGCGAAAGCTCGCCGTGTGGCTTCCGCCCGGCTACGACAGCGGCGCGGTGCGTGGCGGCCGCGGCCGGCGCTTTCCCGTGCTGTTCGACCTCGTCGGATTCACGGGCTCGGGCCTGGCGCACGTGAACTGGCGACCGTTCGACGAGAACGTCCCCGAGCGCGCCGCGCGTCTTCTCGCCGATCGCCGCATGGGTCCGGCGATCATCGTCTTTCCCGACTGCTTCACGTCGATGGGCGGCAACCAGTACGTGAATTCGTCCGCGATCGGCCGCTACGCCGATTACCTCACGCGCGAGCTGATTCCGTTCGTCGACCGCGATTTCCGCACGCTCGCGTCGCGCGAGCATCGCGGCTGCTTCGGCAAGTCATCCGGCGGTTACGGGGCGATCATCCATGCGATGCGTCATGCGCAGCACTGGGGCGCGGTCGCGGATCACTCGGGCGACGCACTGTTCGATCTCTGCTACTACACCGACTGGCCGCGCACGCTGAACGAGCTCGATCGCTACCGCAAGCGCCGGCGCACGCCCGGGCGCGTGGATGTCGCGCGCGACGAGCGGGACGCGGCCGCGGGCGTGGACGACGGCCGCGTCAAGCGGTTCCTCGAGCACGTATGGGCGAAGGACAAGCTCGCCGACAGCGAAGTGCATGCGCTGATGAATCTCGCGATGGCGGCCACTTACGACCCGGATCCGAAGGTGCCGCTCGGCTTCCGGTTGCCGTTCAATCTCGAGACGGGCGAGCTGATCCGGCAGCGCTGGCGCCGCTGGCTCGCGAACGACCCGGTCAACCTGGTCGCATCGTGCAAGCGGAATCTGAAGTCGATGCGCGGGATCTACATCGATTGCGGCTGGCGCGATCAATATCATCTGCACTATGGCGCACGGCTTCTGTCGAAGCGCCTGACACAGCACGGCATCGCGCACGTCTACGAGGAGTTCGATGACAACCACTCGTCGATCGACTACCGGATGGACGTCAGTCTGCCGTTTCTCTATCGCGCGCTGAAACCGTGATGCGGCGGCCCCGCCTCCGTATAATCATTCGACGCCAATAAATTGGGCTGGGAGCACGACATGCGGTGGGGCGACTTCCGGCGCAGCGACAACGTCGAGGACCGGACGGAGGGAATGCCCGAAGGCGCGGGCGGCGGCTCGCCGATCGGCGGCCTGCATATCGGCGGCGGCGCGCTGATCATCCTCGTCATCGTGGGGATGCTGTTCGGCATCAATCCGCTCGAAATGCTCGGGCTTCTGAGTGGCGACAACGGCGCCGTCCAGCAGGCACCGTCGGCGGCGCCACCGGGCTACGGTCCGCAGACCGGAACGACAGCGCCGTCGTCGGCCGCCGCGGTCAACAAGGATTTCTCGCGCGCCGTCCTCGGCGACACCGAGGACGTATGGGGCGCGATCTTCAAGGCGATGGGCTCGCGCTACGCTGCGCCCACGCTCGTCCTCTATCGCGGCGCGACGCGCTCGGCCTGCGGACGCGCGAGCGCGGCCGTCGGTCCCTTCTACTGCCCGGCCGACCACGATCTCTACCTCGACACGTCGTTCTTCGAAGAATTGCGCACGCGCTTCGGCGCGCCGGGCGAGTTCGCGCAGGCGTACGTCATCGCCCATGAAGTCGGCCATCACGTGCAGACGCTGCTCGGCACGATGGACAAGGCCGAGGCAGAGATGCAGCGCGGCGACGAGCGCGCGAGGAACGCGCTGTCGGTGCGCCTCGAGCTGCAGGCCGATTGCTACGCCGGCGTGTGGGGCTTCTATGCGCAGAAGCGAAACATCATCGACACCGGCGACATCGACAGCGGGATGCGCGCCGCGGCGGCGGTGGGCGATGATCGGATCCAGAAACGCACGCAGGGCTACGTCGTTCCGGACTCGTTCACGCACGGGTCGGCCGAGCAGCGCACGCGGTGGTTCAGGACGGGTCTTCAGTCCGGCGACTTGCGCGATTGCGACACCTTCAAGACGCGTTCGCCCTGACGTCGCCCCGGCGAGGCGCGATCACCGGTAACGAGGCGCGTACCTGCCCCTTTCGCCCTTGCTCGAGCGCCGCTTGCCGCGCGCGGTCGCGCTGGCTATGATGCCGGCGAAAGGAGGGAGCGTCATGAAGACCGTCATGCTGTTGTCGATCCTCGCAGTCGCAGCAGGTCTTTCCGCCTGCGCGCCCGCACCGATGACGAAGGCCGATGTCGACGGCCGCGTCGTCTGCAACGAAGACCGCATGGACCAGATCGAACGCGCGGCGCGGCGCGAGAACAAGGAAGTTCACTGGGTGCATTGCCCGCAGGCCACGCTTCGCGTCGTCTCGTAGCAAGCGTTGCGAGCGGGCGTCGCCCCTTTGCGCGACCGTCGATGCCGGCGTCCCGCGCGCGGGCCATGTCGGAGCTGACCTGTCCCGGCTGCGGCCGGGCGATGCGCTCGCTTGCGCTGCCGCGCGCCCCGCTGGCGCCGCTTTCGATCGATGCCTGCGACGATTGCCAGGCGCTCTGGCTCGACGCGACCGAAAGCCAGCAGCTCACGCCCGGCGCGGTGATCGCGCTCTTTCGCGCGATCGGATCGTCGCAGCCGACGCGCCGCGACGCGTACCCTGCCGTGCTGCCCTGTCCCCGGTGCACGACGCCGCTCACGCTGACGCAGGACCTGCAGCACACGACACGATTCACCTACTACCGCTGCCGCTACGGACACGGACGCTTCACGCCGTACGTTCAGTTCCTGCGCGAAAAGAATTTCATCCGCCCGCTCGACCCGGCCGAGCTCGGACGCTTGCGCGCGATCGTCACCACCGTGCGCTGCGTCAGCTGCGGCGGCCCGGTGCCGCTCGACCGGTCGGCGGTATGCCCGTACTGCGGCGCGCCGGTCATGCTGCTCGATCCGCACAGCGTCGAGCAAGCGCTCGATCGGTTGAACGATGCCGAGACGAAGCGGACGGCGTCCGAGCCGATCACGGGTGACGCGCTGATTGCCATTGCCAACGTCGAGCGCGCCCTCGCGCAGAACCGGCGCCCATTCGAGAGCGAGAGCGGCGTCGATCTCATCATGGCCGGCCTGCACGCGCTGCGCTCGCTGGTCGGCCGTTAGCGCATCGCCACCGGCGCGCACAGTCGCAATTCCCGGCACGCCCGTCCGATGCAGCGCGCGAGCGTAGAATGCGGACGCATCGCATTCCGGAGCTCGCCATGTCGCATCGATTCATCCGCCCTTTCGCCGCGTTGCTCTTCGCCGCCTTCGCCGCTTCGGCCG
>Ga0070699_100003653_pt1 | contig 13623 bp, 9 predicted proteins | sample KBSK1503metaG_FD_65473 | JGI IMG/M metagenome (GOLD analysis project Ga0070699, IMG submission 65473) | Corn, switchgrass and miscanthus rhizosphere microbial communities from Kellogg Biological Station, Michigan, USA - KBS K1-50-3 metaG | ecosystem: Host-associated > Plants > Roots >...
CGCGCCATGGGCGGCGGGATTCTTATCCTACCGCCGAGGGGGCGCAACACCCGGGGGTGGAGCGCCTTTTACCCTGGTCCGCGACCTGCCGCCCGTGGTACACGCGAACCCTCGCCGCCACGTCGGGAGGCTCTCGCATGTCATCGGCTCCGGTTCGGTCGCTCGCCCGTCTGGCCGTGCTCCTCTGCCTGACGGCGGCCCGTCCGGCCGGGGCGGCATTCGTGAACTTCGAGAGCGGGCACGTACGACCGCTCGCCGTCGCGCCGGGGGGTGATCGGCTCTTCGCCGTCAACACGCCCGACAACCGCCTCGCGGTCTACACGATCACGGCCGGTGGACTCACGCTCGCCGCCGAGGTCCCAGTCGGCCTCGAGCCGGTTGCAGTGGCGGCGCGCACCAACCTCGCCGCGCGGACCGAGGTCTGGGTGGTGAACCACCTGTCGGACAGCGTGAGCATCGTGGAGATCGATCCGACGGACGTGACCCGCTCGCGCGTCGTGCGGACGCTGCTCGTCGGCGACGAGCCGCGTGACATCGTGTTTGCCGGCAGCAACCACGACCGGGCCTTCATCACGGCCGCGCGCCGCGGCCAGAACCGCTTCGCGAGCGACCCGGCGGGCGGACCGCAGCTCACCACCGAGGGCACCGGCCGGGCCGACGTGTGGGTCTTCGACACCAATAACCTGGGCGCGGCGCTCGGCGGCACTCCGCTCGCCACCGTCCAGCTCTTCGGCGACAGGCCGCGCGCGCTGACGGCGAGCCTCGACGGCTCGATCGTCTACGCCGCGGTCTTCGACTCCGGCAACCAGACGACGGCGATCACCGAGCAGGTGGTCACCAGCAACGGCGGGCTCCCGCCGCCGCCCAGCGGGTCCACCGCGGGTGCTCCGAACACGGGGCTCATCGTCAAGTTCGACGGTTCCAGATGGCGAGACGAGATCGGCCGCGACTGGAGCCCGTCAGTGGCCTTCACCCTACCGGACCAGGACGTGTTCATGGTGAACGCCGACTCGCCGGCTTCGCCGCCGGGGTTCGTCACCGGCGTCGGCACGGTCCTCTTCAACATGGCCGTGCGGCCGACCAACGGGAAGGTCTACGTCGCCAATACCGACGCCCAGAACCAGGTCCGCTTCGAGCCCTTCGTCCGGGGGCACCTGGCCGAGAGCCGCATCACCATCATCAGTGGCACCACGGCGGTGCCCCATCACCTGAACCCACACATCAACTACGGCGTGGTCCCCGGCGCGCAGAGCGAGATCGACCGGAGCCTCGCGTTTCCCACCGACATGGTCTTCTCGAGCGACGGGCACACGCTCTTCGTGGCCGGCTTCGGCTCGGGGAAGCTCGGCATCTTCAACGCCGACGACCTCGAGACCGGCGTCATCACCGAGACCCAGCTCGCGGTCGGCAACGGGCCGAGCGGCGTGGTGCTCGACGCGGCGCGAGACCGGCTCTACGTGATGAACCGGATCGACCACACGCTGTCGATCGTCACGAACGCCTCGAACCCGGCGACGCGCGCCGTGAGCGCCCCGCTGCCGCTTCGCTACGACCCGTCGCCGCCCGCCGCGAAGAGCGGGCGGATCTTCCTGTACGACGCACGGCGCTCCGGCCACGGCGACTCGGCGTGCGCGAGCTGTCACATCTTCGGCGACTTCGACGGGCTGGCGTGGGACCTCGGCGACCCGTTCGGAACGGTGGTGAACAACCCGAACCCGTTCCGGGTGCCGAAGCCGAGCGGCAGCCCGGTTTTCCACCCGATGAAGGGTCCGATGACGACCCAGAGCCTGCGCGGCATGGCGGACCCCGCCGGCCCGATGCACTGGCGCGGCGACCGCACCGGCGGCGGCGACCCCGGCGGCGACGCGCTGGCCGAGGACCAGGCGTTCAAGAAGTTCAACCCCGCCTTCGTCGGGCTCCTCGGCGCGGCGAGCCAGCTCTCGACAACCGAGATGCAGAGCTACACCGACTTCATCCTGACCGTCCGCTATCCCCCGAGCCCGATCCGCTCGCTCGACAACAGCCTCACCTCCACGCAGTCGACCGGCCAGAACCTCTTCCTGAACACGCCCATCGACGGCGGGCAGCTGCAGTGCGCGTTCTGCCACAAGGTACCGATCGGCACCGACGGCTTTTCCTCGTTCGAGGGCGAGCCGCAGGAGTTCAAGATCGCGCACCTGCGGAACCTGTATCAGAAGGTCGGCATGTTCGGCGTACCGCCCGGGACCCAGGCGCCGGCGACCGGTCCGCTCGGCGACCAGGTGCGCGGTTTCGGCTTCCTGCACGACGGCAGCATCGACAGCGTCTTCGACTTCCTCCACGCGAACGTCTTCAACTTCGGCAGCAACCCCGACACCAAGCGCCGGCAGGTGGAGGCCTTCTTGATGGCCTTCGACACCGGGCTTGCCCCGATCGTGGGACAGCAGGTGACCGCCACGTCGACGACGTTCAGCGACTCGACGGTGACGGGGCGCATCAACAACCTGATGATCCCACGCGCCAGCGCCGGCGACTGCGACCTCGTCGTGAAAGGCGTGCGGAACGGCGAGGCGCGGGGCTGGCTCTACCAGCCCGCCTCGGCACAGTTCCAGAGCGACCGTGCGAGCGAGCCGTTGATCAGCGAGGCGAGCCTGCGGGCACAGGCGGCGGTCGTGGGGCAGGAGCTCACCTACACCGCCGTCCCCCCTGGCACGGGTACGCGTATCGCGCTCGATCGGGACGAGGACGGCTTCTTCGACCGCACCGAGCTCGACGCCGGTACGGACCCCGCAAACCCGGCGAGCAACCCGGGGGTGTCCACCACGACGACGACCATCCCCACGACCACGACCACGACGACGACCACGACCACCACGACCGTGCCGCCGCCGTCCACCACCACGACGATCAGCACCACGACCACGACGGCCCCGCCGGCCTCGACGACGACCACACTGAGCCCGTCCACGACGACCACGAGCACGGCGCCCCCGCCGTCCACGACGACCACCAGTACGGCCCCGCCGCCGAGCACGACGACCACCAGTACGACCCAACCGCCGAGCACGACGACCACCGTCGCGACGACCACCACGAGCACCACGCTGGCGCCGACCACCACCACCTCCACGACCACCTCCACCGTCAGCACGACCACCACGACCACGACGACGACGACGACCACCCTCCCGCCGCCCGTCCTGATCGAGACCACGTCCCTCAAGCTGCGCGATCGCAGCACGCCGGTGGCCGACCCCGACGCGCGCCGGGTCACGTTCCGCTCGACCACGAAGCGCGACCTGCCCGCCAACCGGATCGTCCCGCCGCTCCCCGGCTCCGAGGGAGACCCGACCGCCGCCGGAGGGTCGCTGACGGTCTACGATTCGGCCGGGACGGGCCAGGCAGTTGCCGTATCGCTCGCGGGGTCGGGCTGGTCGCGCATCGGCTCGGCCAGCGCCTTCCTCGGCTGGCGCTTCAGCGGCCCCGACCCCGACGGGCCGATCTCCAGCGTGACCGTCAAGTCCGACCGGATATTGGTCCGGGGCGGTCATTCGAAGTGGACCTACCGGCTCGACCAGCCGCCGCAGGGCAGCGTCGCCGTCCGGGTGACCCTCGGGACCAAGACCTGGTGTGCGAACGCGCCGGCTCGGACGAGCGGCAATCCGCCGTCCACCGCCGCCAACGACGCCGTCGACCGTTTCAACGCCCAGCCGCGCACCCCGCCGCCCGCCAGCTGCCCGCCCTGACGATCCGCGCCGGACGTTGCCGGTTTGCGCGATCGAGGTGGGATCCATGCAGCCGCGCCAGCCGGGGCGGCGAGCCCGCCTGCGCGCCGTGCACGGCGAGCGCCGAGGCGCGCGCGTAGGAGCCGCCGCGCGAGCGCACGGCGCCGTCTGTGGCGGACGCCTAGGCGTCTCTCCTGAACGCTAGATATTTCGCAGCCTACTGCGAGGTGCCCCGCTCGCGACTGCGGCAAGATCGTGCCGCTGCGACGCATGCTCGTCAGGTTCGGCACGGAGATTGGACTGGCCCCCCGCCAAATCCAAACCGACTCGTGGTCGGGTGTCTTGCGGGAGGGGTGTATCGTGAACGGATCGAATCACGCGCAGGGTCTTCGTGCAGCCTGTCTGGGCCTGGCTGCGCTGGTCGTCTTCGGGGCGACGGCGGCGGGCGCGTCCGGTGACCCGGACTTCGGCGCGGTCACCTGGACCTCGCTCGACTGCATCGCCGGAGGCGATCCGGTGGGAGACGAGAGCCCGTCGACGGCAGACCTGGTGGGGGATGCCTCGCATCCCGCCACGTACTACGCCCGCGACGCCAAGTACCTCTACTTCCGCTATCGCCTCGACGGCAACCCGGCGACCAAGGGCGGCTTCGTCCAGAACATCTGGTCGGCGCTCCTCCAGATCCCATCGGGCAACCCCAAGCAGTACCAGTACGAGATCGCGGTGAACGGCAAGAACGACGACGTCGAGCTGTGGGCCAACACGTCGGCCGTGGACTTGAGCTTCACGCCCAACTTCAACGACCCGGCCGAGACGCGCCTCTTCGCGCAGAGCGTGAGCGCCGCCAACGGCTCGACCGTCAACACGACGCCGCTCGTGCGCTCGATCCCGGTCGACGACGGGTCGGCCTTCGGCGGCACCCCCGACTACTTCCTCGACTTCGCGATGCCGATCTCGGTGCTGGTGTCCAACGGGGTGATCGCTGATGCTGGCGACCTCGCGAACTCGCTCTATGCGCCCGCGACGTCCACCACCCTCGCCAACTACAACAAGGACCATCTCGACTGTGGCTTCCGTCCGGGCGGGAATCTCTCGGTCGAGGCGACCATGACTCCCGACACGGCCGCGGTCAACGTCACGACGCCGGTCGTCTACACGTTCACCGTGCACAACGACGGTCCGGTGGCCGCCAAGGGAGTCGAGATCGACGGGAATGCGCTGCCGTCCTACATGACGAACCCGTCGGTGGACGTCTCCTCGGACGGCGGTGCCGTCGTGGCGACCGTCCAGTCCGCGAATCCGCTGAAGGTGACCGTGCCAACGGTGCCCGCCGGCTCGACGGTGACCGTGCGGCTGTCGTCCGACGTGCGCCCCGGGTGTGGCGACGCGGACTTTACCGAGCAGGTCACGGTCTCGGCTGCGAACTTCGCGCCGGTGACGTACAGCGCGACGTTCACGGTCAACCGCGCGGTCCGGGAGACCTGCGACGGGGTGGACAACGACTGCGACGGGCAGGTCGACGGCGACAACCTCTGCGACGACGGCAACGCCTGCACGGTCGACAGCTGCCACGGCACGGGCGGCTGCACCCACGACACGATCCCGGGCTGCGAGCCCTGCACGACGGCGAGCGACTGCAACGACCGCAACGCGTGCACGACCGACAGCTGCGTGGCCGGCGCCTGCACGCACGACGCGATCGGGGGCTGCGAACCGTGCACCACGGCGAGCGACTGCAACGACCGCAATGCGTGCACGACCGACAGCTGTGTGGCCGGCGCCTGCACGCACGACGCGATCAGCGGCTGCGAGCCCTGCACGACGGCAAGCGACTGCAACGACCACAGTGCCTGCACGACCGACAGCTGCGTGGCCGGCACCTGCACGCACTCGGCGATCGGGGGCTGCGAGCCATGCACCACGGCGAGCGACTGCAACAACCACGATGCGTGCACGACGGGCAGCTGCACGGCGGGCACCTGCACGTACACGGCGATCGGGGGCTGCGAGCCGTGCACGACGGCGGCCGACTGCGAGGACCACGATACCTGCACGGCCGACACCTGCACGGCCGGTGTCTGCGCGCACACGGCGGTTCCCGACTGCCGTCCGTCGACGAAGCCGGTCGAGATCTGCGGTGACTGCATCGACAACGACGGCGACGGGCTCGTCGACTGGGAGGACCCGGATTGCTGCGAGCAGCTGCTCGCCATGCAGCCCACGCGCGTGATGCTGAAGCGCCCGTCGGCCAAGGGGCGCAACCGGATGCGGCTGCGGGTGGTCTACTCCCCGTTCACGCCGGCCGGCTTCGACCCGACCGGACACGACACATCCCTGCAGATCTCCGATGACAAGGGCCAGGTGGTCTGCGCGACCGTCGCGGGTAGTCACTGGATGCACCCGACGCCTCGCCGCTACAGCTTCTGCGACAAGGATGGGACGTTCGCGGGCGGTCTGCGAGACGGCCGCTTCGTCAAGAAGAAGAACGGCCGGGTGATCTTCCGCGCCATCAGCCGAAAGCTCCCCGACCAGATCGTCGACGGGAGAAACGTGCGGATCACGGTGCGGGTCGGCAACCAGTGCTCGCAGTCGACGATGGAGCTGCGGGCGAAGAAGAAGGCCCTCGTCTACCCGTAGCCGGCACGCGTCGAACGCGAGCGCCGGACATCTCGACTCGACCACAGAGAAGGGGCGGGGAGCAGCAGCTCCCCGCCCCGCGTCGTTTCGGGTCGGTTCAAGCAGCCCGTGCGGGTTTCCGACCACGGCTTCTCGTTGCCGGCTTCCGGAGCGGCGCCCGCGCCGCCGCCGGGCGGACGGTCACCCTTCCGCTCTTGCATCGCTCCGGCTAGTTGGTCGATGCAATACCGCGGGGGATGCGCTCGCTCGCACCATTGGACGATCCCGGCCGCTACGGCCTGGCGGCCGACCTCTACGAGCTCACCATGGGCGCGGCGTACCACGACGCGGGCATGTCGTCGGTGGTCGGGACCTTCGAGCTGTTCGTCCGCCACCTGCCGCCGCACCGGAGCTTCCTCGTTCTGGCCGGTCTCGAGCAGGCGGTCGAGTTCCTCCTCGCCGTCCGCTTCGACGGGCGCAGCATCGACTACCTTCGTGCCCTGCCGGTGTTCTCCCATGTCAGCGCCGGCTTCTGGGACTACCTGGCGGGATTCCACTTCAGCGGCGACGCGCACGCGATTCCCGAAGGCAGCGTCGTGTTCGCCGGCGAGCCGCTGGTGCGGGTCCACGCGCCGATCATCGAGGCGCAGCTCGTCGAGACCTTCCTCCTCGCCACCGTCGGCCATCAGACCCTCATCGCCACCAAGGCGGCGCGCGTGGTCGAGGCGGCCGCGGGCAAGGGGGTGATCGAGTTCGGCGCGCGCCGCGCGCACGGGTTCCACGCGGCCCTGTTCGGGGCGCGGGCCGCGGTGATCGGCGGCTGTGTCGGGACCTCGAATACGCTCGCCGGGCAGATGTTCGACGTCCCGGTCTACGGCACCGCGGCGCACAGCTTCACGATGGCCTTCGCACACGAGCTGGACGCCTTTCGCGCCTTCGCACGGACCTTTCCCGAGCATGCGATCCTCCTGGTCGACACGTACGACACGCTCGAGGGCGCGCGGCGTGCGGCTGCGCTCGGCCCCGCCGTCCGTGGCGTGCGTCTGGACAGCGGCGACCTGCTCGCGCTCAGCCGCGCGGTGCGCGAGATACTCGACGCCGCGGGCCTCGCGCAGACCCAGATCGTCGCCAGCGGCGACCTGAACGAGGAGCGCATCGCGGCGCTCTCGGCCGCGGGTGCCCCGATCGACGTCTACGGCGTGGGCACCGACCTCGCCACCTCGCGCGACGCCCCCGCGCTCGGCGCGGTGTACAAGCTGGTCGCGGTCGAGGCGGGCGGCGAGCGTCGCGCCGTCCGGAAGCTCGGCGGCGAGAAGGCGACGTACCCCGGGCCGAAGCAGGTCTACCGGCGGCAGGGACCCGACGGACGGTTCGGCGAGGACGTCGTGGCGCTCGCGACCGAGACGCTCGCCGGCGAGCCGTTGCTCGTCCCGGTGATCACCGGTGGCCGGGCGTGTAAGGCGCTGCCCGTGCTCCCCGAGATCCGCGCGCGCGCCCGCGCGCAGATCGAGGCGCTGCCTCCCGGCGTCCGCCGGCTCGAGCGGGCCGATGCCTATCCCATCCACATCACCCCGGCGCTCCGCGACCTCGCCGAGCGCCTCCACCCGGAGAAGTGAGATGAACCATGGTCTCGTGATTGGACACGCCCTGCTGGTGCTGGGTCTGGCAGCCCCTGCCACCGCGCTCGACCTCTCGGGGGCGCGGATGCTCGACCTGACCCACCCCTTCGACAGCCGGACCATCTACTGGCCGACCGCCCGGCACTTCACCCTCGAGCCCGTGGCGCACGGCATGACGGAGGGAGGCTACTGGTACGCGGCGAACGACTTCTGCGCCGCCGAGCACGGGGGCACCCATCTCGACGCGCCGATCCACTTCGCCCGGGACCGCTGGACGGCGGACGAGGTGCCGCTCGACCGGTTGATGGGTGCCGCGGTGGTGGTCGACATCACCGAGAAGGCGAATCGCGACCGGGACACCCTCCTCACCGCCGACGACCTCCACGCCTTCGAGGGCCGGGTGGGCCGCATCCCCGACGGCGCGATCGTCCTGGTGCGCAGCGGCTGGGAGCGATACTGGGAGGATCCGGCGCGCTACCTCGGGACGGCGGTCGCCGGCGACACCGCTCACCTCCACTTCCCGGGCGTCGGGCCCGATGCTGCCGGCTGGTTGACCACCGCCCGCCGCATCCACGCGATCGGCATCGACACGGCCTCGATCGACCGGGGGCCGTCGCGGGATTTCCTCGCCCACCGGATCCTCACCAACGCCAACGTGCCGATCTTCGAGAACCTCGCGGGCCTCGCTGCTCTCCCGCCTACGGGTGCCCTCTTCATCGGCCTGCCGATGAAGATCGGCGGCGGCAGCGGTGGTCCGCTGCGCGCCGTCGCGATCCTGCCCTGATCGGCCGGCGGCTCAAGATCCGCGCCTCCGAGGCCGATAATCCGAGGGCGGGAGGCCGAGCATGGGTGACGCTACAGCGGATGCGGGGTTCAGGGGACCGCTCGACCGGGGGGGTCTCAAGCGCTTCCGCGCCGAGGTGATCGGCCGCAAGAACCTGCCCACTATCCCGGCCGTGCTGGCGCGAGTCCTCGGGCTCATCGAGCGGGAGGATGCGAGCACGCGCGAGCTGGTCGATCTCATCGAGCACGACCAGGCGCTCACCGGCAAGATGCTGCGCCTCGCCAACAGCGCCTTCTTTGGCCAGTCCCGGCGGGTCGCCACCATTCCGCGCGCCGTCATGCTGCTCGGCTTCCCGACGGTCCGGAACCTCGCGCTCGGCGTCAAGGTCTGGGACGCCATGGCGCCCGGCATCCCGTCCGAGCGCCTCGAAGAGCTCTGGATGCACGCCGTCATGGTGGCGGTCGCCAGCAAGGTGCTGGCCGCCAAGCTCTCCGCGGGCGATCCCGACGAGGCCTTCACCGCAGGTCTCCTGCACGACGTCGGACGACTCGTGCTCGCCACCCGCTTCAAGGACGCGTACTGGACCGCGGCCGCCCGCGCCGACGGGGCTGACGCGATCGTCGACGTCGAGCAGCAGGCGTTCGGCGTCCATCATGCCGAGGTCGGCGGGTGGCTGCTCGAGGCCTGGGGTCTTCCACCCTCGATCGTCGAGGCGGCGCGCATGCACCATGCGACGCCGGACCGTCCAGGAGCGATCGGCCTGGTGGCGACGGCGAACCGACTCGTCGCCGTCACGGACGTGGCCGAGAGACGGGTCCGCCCCGAGGGGGTGGCAGCGCTCGAGCGGGAGGCGACCCGAGGGGTGACGCCCGAGCTCTGGCAGGTCGTGATCACGGCCCTCGCCGAAGACGGCGCGCTCGGGTCGCTCGGCCGCACGGAGGGGTGAGCAGAGGATGTCGGACGAGCGGACGCGCCGGGCCCTGGCCGAGGTCGAGGAGCAACGGGACGACGCCGTCCTGTATCTCTCGACCATCAAGCTCGTGCTGGGAGTGCTGGCGCGCGGTCACGGTCCGCGCGTGTGCGGCCAGGAGATCGCCGAGGTGCTGGTGCGCCAGCTGGCGGTCGAGACCTGCGCCATCGTGCTCACCGACGGGCCCGACGGCGCGCTCGTGCTCGCGGGCTTCTCGACCCAGTCCCAGCGGCTGGGTGGCGGCTGGGGCGAGCTCGACGAGGGCCGTTGGCTGCTGCTCGCCCAGCTGATCGGCACCGGCGCCGAGCCCACGTGCTTTCGTCGCGTGGAGGACGGGAGCTTCGTCGCCGCCACCGCTGCCGAGCTCGCCCACGAGGGGTTTCTCGTGCTGCCGTTCACGGTCGGGGGTGACCGGGGAGCGCTGGTGTTGCACTCGATCACGGCGCCCACCCAGGCCTTCGCCCGCGGCCATGCGCTCGCCCTGGTGGCCGAGATCGTCGGCCAGGCGCTCGGCGCGGCCCGCAGCCGCGAGTCGGTCGAACGGCTGTGCGGCAAGCTCGAGAGCGAGCTCGGCCTCAGCCGTCGCGTGTCGTTCGACAAGGACGAGACGCTCCGCTCGCGCGAGGAACGCATCGCCCGGCTGACCGACGAGCTCAGCCGTTCGAACCGCGTGAAGACCGAGTTCCTCGGCATGGTGTCGCACGAGCTGCGCACCCCGCTGAACGCCATCCTCGGCTACGCCTCCCTCATGCGGGAAGGCGTGGGCGGGCCGGTGAACGACGAGCACTCGAGCTTTCTCGATCGCGTGCTCGGCAGCACGCGCCACCTGAACACGCTCATCGACGACATCCTCTTCTTCGTGCAGCTCGAGGCCGACCGGGTCCTGGTGCGGTCCGAGCGGGTGCGCACCGAGAAGCTCCTCGAGCAGGTGCTGTCGATGATCCCTCAACCCGACCCCGATCGGGTGCGGGTGCAGGTCGAGGTCGACCCCAGGGCGGCGAGCATGGAGGTGGACGCCGACCTCGTGCGCCGCGTCCTCTTCCACCTGGTCGGGAACGCCCTCAAGTTCACCTCCCGCGGCGAGGTCGTGATCACGGTCCGCCCCGGCGACCGAGACGGCGCCGTCCTCACGGTGCGCGACACGGGCGTCGGCATCGCGCCCGAGCGCCTCCAGCAGGTCTTCGACCTGTTCGCGCAGGGGGACAGCTCGAATACACGACGCTACAACGGCCTCGGCATCGGGCTGACGCTCGTCGGACGCTGCGTGCGGCTCCTCGCGGGCGAGGTCACGGCCCGCAGCGAGCCCGGCCGCGGTAGCGAGTTCCGTGTCTCCCTGCCGGGCGTGCTCTCGCCGGCGGGGCGGGTCGAGGGCCGGCCCCGCTTCCTCCACTGACGGTGGACTGAGCCGCCTCGTCCGGGCGCCAGGTCCCGTCCGCAGGCCGGGGAAAGTCCCCCGAGATTTCTCGCTTTCTCGGACGGCCGTGGGTTGACCCGGGTAGCAACCCGGACTTCGGGACGCCGCCGCCCACGGGCAACTTCGTCCGCGTGGCGGCGTCGGCCGGACTCGGCCAGCTCTCCTTCCACACCACGCCCGAGACGCAGCGCGGCTGGGACGCCGCCGATACCGCCGTGAAGGCCGTCGTCGAGAAGGACGGGCTCGCCCGCCATCTTCTCTGGAAGGGCACGCCGAACGTGCAGAGCGCCCACCCGCTCGCCTCCTGCTGCATGGGCGACGACCCCGCCACCTCGGCGCTGGACGACCGGCACGAGCTGCGCGGCCATCCCGGCATCTTCGTGACCGACGCCTCGGCCGTGCCGACCTCGTGCGTCAACCCCTCGCTCACGATCGCCGCGCTGGCCGAGCGAGCGTCGTCGCTGCTGCTCCGGCGCGCGGGGGACTTCCGGCTGCCCGTGCGCCCGCTGGCGCCGCCGCCCGGCACGACGGACGCGATGCGGCGCCGGCGCTGCGTCCATCCCGCGTAGCGCGCGGCGATTGCTTCGTGGTAGCGACGGCGCATGCCGGTCGATCCGCAGGCGCTCGCCCAGTCCATGCCGTTCGCCGTCGCGCTCGGCGTCGAGGTGACGGCGGCCACGCCGGAGGAGGTGCGCGGCCGGCTCGAATGGACGCCGGAGCGCTGCACGACGGGCGGCGTGCTCCACGGCGCGGCCCTCATGGCGCTCGGCGACACGCTCGGCGCGGTCTGTGCGTTTTTGAATCTCCCGCCCGGCGCCGGGACGACGACGATCGAGTCGAAGACGAACTTCTTCCGGGCCGTGCGGGGCGGCCACGTCGAAGGCGTCACGCGTCCGCTGCACGTCGGGCGGCGGGTGATCGTCGTGCAGACGGACGTGACCGGCGGGGACGGCCGACGCGAGGCGCAGGTGACGCAGACGCAGGCGGTGCTGACGTCCTGAGCCGGCGGGCTGCTGTCAGGGAGCACGAAGACTCCGGGACGGGCTGGCATCCTCGGGCTGCCGTGAGGGATGTAGCACATGAGATGCACGGTCGGGTTCTTTCCCGGCGTCACAGCCGCCGGAATCTTCCGAAGCTCCGGGCTCATCAACGGCCAACGCGCTCGGTGATGAGTGGCCGGTTTCGCGGCGGCGCCGTGACCTCGGACCAGGGTGTACTTGACTTCAAGCTAGCACGATGCTATATGTGCCCCAATCAAGTATGGTACAGACGTCCATTCAGCTCGAGCTCCGCGCTCGGACGTGGGGCGGGAAGCGTCCCGGTGCTGGTCGCAAACCGTCGGGCCGGAAGGTCGGGGTCCCGCACCGGACCCGGCCGCCTCACCACGCTCTCCACCCGGTGCATGTGACGCTTCGCGCGCAGCACGGCCTTCCCTCCCTGCGCAGCGACGTCCTGTTCGCCACGGTGCGGCGGGGACTCTCGCAGGCATCACATGGCGGTCTGCGGCTCGTCGAGTTTTCGGTCCAGAGGGATCACGTTCATCTCCTCGTCGAGGCGGTGGGCGTGCGCGCGCTCTCGCGCGGGCTTCAAGGACTCGCCATTCGGATCGCCAAGGGAGTGAACCGCGTACTCGGCCGCCGCGGCCACGTCTGGAGCGGCCGATACCACGCGCGCGCACTCCGCACGCCGCGGGAAGTTCGCAACGCACTGGTCTACGTGTTGCAGAACTGGCGAAAGCACGTGCCGGGCGCGCGCGGTCTGGATTGGCGCTCGTCGGCCGTGTGGTTCCAGGGCTGGCGCGGTCCGGTTCAGCGGACGGCGGCAAGACCGCCTGTGGTTCCGCCGCGGACCTGGCTCGCCGCGGTCGGGTGGCGGCGCCTCGGGCTGATCCATCCCGATGAGCGACCGGCACCCCCACGGAGCGGGCATCGTTCGGAAGGCGCCCTTCGGCGCCCCGAATGAACTTCGTAATGTCGTAGTAGGTGAAGGAGAAGCGACACCGACGGGCGTCTCATTCCGGGGGTGCCTTCGGCGGCCGCTGGCGAGCTTGCGGCCGGCGCTGCCCGGATTCGTTGTCTTAAACTCCCAGGGATCAGGACAAACTGTCCTGACGGCTCGGATCGCACACTTGATCGGAAGTCAGCTGGAGACGCGAGCCAGAACGATGCCGCTGCCGGCCGGACCCGGTGGCCTAGCCGTCAACGGATCAGGACGCCGTGTCCCTCTTGTTGGTGGATCAGGACAGGGGACGGAACTGCTGCCAGCCTAATCGAGAACCCCCGCCCCGTGCGCGACGAGCCCGCCCGCCGGCCGGCCGCGCAGGCGAGTCTCTAACTACGGAGAAAACGCCACAGCGCGGTGTGCGTGACCACTCCACGTCATCGTGCACGGCGCACATGTCGTTTCTCGCGACCTTTCCCCCCTTCGGCCGAGTTTTTCTCACGAGCATTCCCCCCCTCGGGGATGAAATTCTCACGAGCTTTCCCCCCTGCGTGACCTAACCGACCATCGCCGCT
>Ga0070699_100003655_pt1 | contig 13622 bp, 13 predicted proteins | sample KBSK1503metaG_FD_65473 | JGI IMG/M metagenome (GOLD analysis project Ga0070699, IMG submission 65473) | Corn, switchgrass and miscanthus rhizosphere microbial communities from Kellogg Biological Station, Michigan, USA - KBS K1-50-3 metaG | ecosystem: Host-associated > Plants > Roots >...
CGTGCCCCCACCGAGGACGTAGCCGCCGTCAGATGTCTGCACGATCGACACGCCAATCGAGTAGTCTCCTGGCGCACCGCTCAGGCAGCCAATTTCTTCCTGCCATTGCGGTGTGCCCGTGGCGCTCGTCTTCAGCAGCCAACTGACAGTCGCACCAGATTGCGAACTCGAAGCTGTTGTCGCGATCCCGATGTAGCCGCCGTCAGAAGTCTGCTGCACGTCCTCCGCCGTCACCCCGGCCTGGCTCGTGCCGGCCAGATTCGAATATGCCTTGACGAACGCGGCACTCGACGAGGGCCCGGGCGGCGGCGTCCCGCCACCACTGCCACCGCCCCCGTGGCCGCCACCCCCGTGACCCGCCGCCCACGCCGGCGGCGCGAGCAGGACCGTGAGCATCGTGATCGCCACACCAAGAACGAAACCAGCCTTGCGTATCACCATTTACACGCTCCTCTCGGTGAACGTTGCCAGAGAACTCAACGATCTGGGCACTATTCAGTTCGTTGCCGTCGCCCGTCTGCATTGCCCACGACGAGCCAGCGGCGTCGACTGCGATATTGCGGACAAGCTGTGAAATTTCGGGGCAGCCTGCACGACCTGGTCGACCGGCGGCGCAGTTGAGCGACTGAGCAGGACCAGCCCGCCACCGAGCCGGACGAGCATCAGGTCGAGCAGACGAACAGACGCGGCCGATCATCATGTACTACCGCTGGTCCCGGGGCGCATCGCCGCAGCCCACGGGGGAGGCCGGCTTCTGGGACCTCACACGCGCAGCCTCTGTCGATCTGACGGGTTGACGATCGCGCTCTGAATGGCCAGGTTGGTTGACTAGTGCACCTGCCGTGCGGGAACGTTCCCGCACGGTGGTCAAGGGCGCAGCAGGCGAACCGGGAGCGGCATACCGTGGCAGTCGGTCTACGGCAGGTGGCGCAGCGCAGCGGGGTATCGGTCAGCACGGCCTCGCGGGCGCTGAGCGGCGCTAGCAGGGTGAGCGACCAGACCGCGGCCAGGGTCCGCGCCGCCGCGGCGGCGCTCGGGTACCGCCCGAACGCAAGTGCTCGCGCCCTTCGCACGGCGCGCTCACAGTTCATCGGGCTGGTCGTGACCAACCTGGTCAACACCAGCTTCCAGACAATTGCGGAGGTCGTGCAGCGCGAGCTCGCGAGGCGGGGCTATCAGCTCATGCTGTCGATTACGTCGGGCGACAGGGCGCAGGAGCGCTCGTCCTTGCGCACGCTGGTTGATCACAACGCGGCGGGGGTCATCGTGGTCGGTTCCGACAGCGGGGCGACCGAGGAACTCCGCGAGATGGGGATGCCCACCGTGCATCTCGCCCGCCGGCCTCCGTCCCCGGCGGGCGACTGCGTGCTCGGCGACGAGATATCGGGAGGCCGCTCAGCTACCGAGTACCTGCTGGGCAAGGGACACCGCCGGATTGCCATCATCGCCGGGCCGCCGGACGTGCCGTCCGGCCGCGAGCGGATGCAGGGCTACTGGCTGGCCATGCAGGACGCCGGCGTGCCGGTGGCCGAAGAGCTGACTGTGGCCACCGCACTCAGCCCTGAGGCCGGACCGCCGGCGGTCGAGGCCCTGCTGGCATTGCCCGCGCGCCTGCGCCCTACTGCGCTGATCGTCGCGAACCACGAGGCGGCCTACGGCGCGCTCCCCGCCCTGCGGGAGCATTCGGTGCCGATACCGGCCGATCTCTCGGTGATCTGCTACGAGGACTCCCAGCTCGCACGCTGGTGGCATCCGGCGGTCACGGTGATCGACAATAACGCCCGCACCATGGGTGAGCTCGCGGCTCAGCTGCTGTTGCAGCGCCTGGATTCTGCCAACGGCGCACGGGGGGAGTTCAGCGAATTCCGGGTCGGGACCCGGCTCATCGAGCGCGACTCATGCCGCGTCCTGGGCTGACTGGTGCGGCAGCGGCTCAGACCTGGTCGAGGCCGAGCAAGGGCAGCTCGTCGGTCAGCCCCAGCAGCTCCCAGCGCAGCAAGGCAACCGGGACATTGCCGTTGGCCCACACCGCGTCATGGAGCGACTGGAGGTCCAGGTCGGCTCCGCGCAGGCGCACGGCGTCGGCGATCAGGCTCATCAGCTGAGTCTTGCCGATCTGGTAACTGACCGCCTGTCCAGGTGTCTCGGCAAAGAACGCGGCCTCCTGCCAGGCGGTCGCGTCGTCTACCGGCACGCGAGAGGCCAGGTCGCTAGCGGCGCCGTCGATCGAAATCGCGCCGGTGGCCAGCCCCACATCGGCCGACACGCGGAGTGCCCGCAGCCGCATGAAGTTGCACACGGCCGTGCGGGTGTGCGGAGCATCGTCGAGCAGGCCGGTGGTGAGCATCAGTTCCTCGTTGTAGAACGCGATGCCCTCGTTGGCCCCAGAGTCGTAGTAGTGCCGGCGGACCGGCCGCGGATTGCGCCACGAGAGCGCCAGCTGCTGGTAGTGCACGCCCTCGTGAATGATCCCCGCGCGCGGGTCGCGGGCGTTGGCCGCGTGGAAGTACGGCAGGCCGGGCCCCGGTGCGGGCACGTAGGCCACGGCGTCCTCGGTGAGCCGGCGGGGTCCGGTGAGATCATCGGTGACGCCGAGGAAGCGCAAGGGCTCGAGGTAGGCCGGCATCGGCAGGTTCAGGTAGCGCCGAAGGTAGCCCGGCTGGCTCAGCAGCCCGCGCTCGGCATAGAACCGGCGGACCTCCTTCTCGCTGCGCGCTTGCGCCCGTATCTGCTGGCCGGCGTCTGCGGGCAGGGCCGGCGCGGGTATCCCCCGGTTGCGGGTGGCGTGCAGCAGCTCAAGCCAGACGGCTCGGTCAAATTCGCGGCGCCCGATGCCGGCGATCTCCTCGACGGTCAGCGGGATGCATGCGACCTCGCGCAGGAACCACTCATAACGCTGCCGTCCTACTGGCACGGCGGACGGCAGGTCGGGGATGGCCGACGCGAGGCGCGCGCCGAACAAGCTCAGGGCGGCGCCGGCCTCGGCGGCTGCCGATCGAAGCTCCGCCGCCGCGGCCGGATCAACTTGCGCCAATGCCCGCGCGCAGTCAGCGACGCGCTCGGCTATTCCGTCGAGTTCGGCCACGGCGAGCTTGGCAAACTCTCGGGCAGGGCGGGTCAGCGCGCCCGGCGCGTGCGACAGGGTCGCCGGAACGGCCCGAAGCAGCCGCACCACCTCGGCGATACGGGGCGCGTCAACGCCAGGCCGCAGCAAGGTGTCGAACACCGGCCCGAGCGCCTGGTCGACCCAGTACCTGGGGATGCCCGAGACCCTGAGGACCTCGCCTTCCCACTCCACCCGCGCCATCGCCGACCTGAGCAGCCTTTGGTCGACGCGGTCAGCCACCTGGACCGGGCGGATGCGGCTCAGCTCGGCCCGGAATCCCGCGAGCTCCTCGCGGCGCCGGTCAGCGAGCGCGGGATCGACCTCCGGCAGCCACCCCGGAGGGCGGTCGAGCCGCGGGATGTCATCGCGAGTCCGTGGCTGCTGGCGGGCGCGCCACGCCCAGAACCGCTCGCTGAGTTCGTCGATCTCGCGCACAGAGCCTCCGATCGCGGGCAAAGCCACCGCAACAGGTGACAGACAGAGCTGAAACATACTTGTTTCTCAGTTGATACCAAACAGCCTTGACCGGCTGCGCAAGGCGATGGGAACGTTTGCCTGTTCGTTCCGCCCGGAGGGCATCAGCTGGCTGCGCACGCCGCCACGATGAGGGGGGAAGGTCAATGCGACTGTCTCGATCGCTGGCGGCAGGCTGTGCCGCAGTTGTTACCCTCGGCCTTGCCGCCTGCGGAAGCAGTGGTTCCGGCAGCAGCAGCAGCGGCGCAGCGACGCCGTCAGCCTCGCTGGTTGTCGAGACCTCCTTCGTCCTCAAGACCCTCGACCCGGCGCGCATGTTCGAGCCCACCGGGCTGATGATCGACCACGTGCTGTACGACACGCTGCTGACCTACAAGGGCTCCAACGTCTCGACGCCGGTGCCCGACCTGGCGACCTCGTACACCTCGTCGGCGGACGCCAAGACGTACACGTTCACCTTGCGCAAGGGCGTCAAGTTCGCCAACGGCGACCCGCTCACCGCCGCCGACGTGGTGTTCTCGCTGATGCGGACCAAGAACATCAACGGCAACCCGTCGTTCTTGATGGCCGGGGTCACCGCCACCTCGCCCAGTCCGGGCACCGTGGTGCTCACCAGCTCGACACCCAACACCGCGATCCCGGCGATCCTCACCAACCCGGCCCTGGGCATCGTCGACATGAAGAAGGTGGAAGCCGCGGGCGGCTCCGACGCGGCCAGCGCAGCGACGGCCGACAAGGCCGAGGCGGCGCTCAACACGACCTCTGAGGGCAGCGGGCCGTACACGCTCACCAGCTTCAGCACGACCACGCAGGTCGTACTCAAAGCCAACCCCAGCTACTGGGGCCCAAAGCCGAAGTACTCCAAGATCGTTATACGTAACGTCCAGGCCAGCGTGCAGAAGCTGGACGTGCTGCGGGGCGAGTCGCAGATCGCCGTCGACCTCTCGCCGACGCAGGCGGAGGGCATGACCGGCGTGCAGATCATCAACGGCGCGTCGCCGAACCTGTTCTTCGTGCTCACCAACGAAAGCTCCAAGGTCTCGAAGATCACGTCAAACCCGAAGTTCCAGCAGGCGGTCCGGTACGGCATCAACTACCAGGGCCTGGTCCAGCTGGCCGGCAGGGGCGCCGTGCAGGCCGAGGGCATCATCCCGACCATGTTCCTGGGCAGCCTGCCGGCCGGCGCGGGCCCGGCGTACAGCCTCAGCAAGGCCAAGGCCGCGCTGGCCGCGTCCGGCCTGGGCCACCCGACGGTGACCATGGTCTACCCCAGCGATGTACAGGTGAACGGGATCAGCTTCGCTGACCTGGCCGCGCGCGTGCAGCAGGACCTGCAGCAGGTCGGGATCACCGTGCAGCTCCAGGGCCAGTCGATCCAGGTCGCGCTCAGCAGCTACCGCGGCGGCCAGGAGCAGATGGGCCTGTGGTACTGGGGACCAGACTTCCCAGACCCGGCCGACTACCTCAACTTCCTGCCGGGCGCCCTGGTCGGGCTGCGCGCGGGCTGGGCCAAGGGCACCGACCCCTCGCTGGAGGCCCTGGGTACCACCGCCGCCAGCACCACGCAGAACACGGCCCGGCAGACCCTGTACCAGCAGATCCAGCGGTCGATGAACACCTCGGGCCCGTTCATGCCGCTGATCCAGCCCGCCCAGATCCTGGTCGGCGCCACATCACTGAAGAACCTGCAGTCGAACGCGCTGTGGCTCGTCGATCTCGGTGAGCTCGGCTAGCGCGACGGCCCCCACGGCAGTGCCGCGCCCCCGCGGCGGGGGCCGGCACCGCGACCTGCGCCGGTTCCTGCTGCGGCGGCTCGGGACCGGCCTGGTGCTCTGCGTCGGCATCACGCTGGTCGCGTTCGTGGTCACCCACCTGGTACCGGGCGACCCGGCCGCGGCCAACCTCGGCCAGCGCGCGATTGGCGACCCGGCCGCGGTGCGGGCCTTCCGTCACCAGTACGGGCTGGACCGGCCCCTGCCGATGCAGTACCTGCTGTACCTCAGCCAGCTGCTGCACGGGAACCTGGGCATCTCCGAGCAGAGCCACCGGCCGGTGCTCACCGACCTGGCCGAGTACGTCCCGGCCACGATCGAGCTTGCGCTGTTCGCCATCGTGCTGTCCCTGGTGATCGGGGTCGGCCTGGGCATCGTCGCCGCCGTGTTCCGGGACCGCTGGCCCGATCAGGTGATCAGGGTGGTCAGCCTGAGCGGGGTGTCCATGCCGATCTTCTGGGTCGCCCTGGTCGCGTTCTACCTGCTGTTCTTCAAGCTTGGATGGCTGCCAGGAGGCGGCAGGCTCGACCCGACACAGACCGCCCCGGCCCACCTGACGGGCCTGTTCACCATTGACGCCCTGGTGCACGGGCAGTGGGCGCTGCTGTGGTCGGCGCTGCGGCACCTGGTCCTGCCCGGGTTGGTGCTCGCGATCTTCACCGTGGGGATGCTGACCCGGTTCACGCGCGCGTCGATGCTGGAGATCATGGGCAACGACTACGTGCGCGCTGCGCGGCTCAAGGGACTCCCCGAGCACGTGGTCGTGCTGCGGCACGTGCTGCGCCCTGCGCTGGTGTCGATCATTACCGTGGCCGGCGTCGCCTTCGGCAACCTGCTGTCGGGGACGGTGCTGGTGGAGAACATCTTCGCCTGGCCCGGGGTGGGACAGTACGCCTACCACAGCGCGGTCAACCTGGACCTGCCGGCGATCATGGGCGTGAGCCTGTTCGTCGCGCTGGTGTACATCGTGGTGAACCTCGCCGTCGACCTGCTCTACGGCGTCATCGACCCGCGGATCAGGCTGTCATGACCGTCCCGGCCCGCGCGCTGACGGACACGCCGACGTGACCCTCTCCGCTCGCGCACCGATGGACCGGTCCCCGGCCGACGCGGTCACGGCCGCCGGGCGCCGGCGCTGGCTGCGCCCGCTCACGCCGCTGCCCTGGCGCCGGCCGCTGGCCCTCGCGGGCCTCTCCGTGATCGGCGCGTGGGCGGTGATCGCGATCTTCGCCCCGCTTATCGCGCCGCAGAACCCGCTGTCGCAGAAGTTCACGATCCTGGTCGGCCCGTCGGCGGCGCACTGGTTCGGCACCGACGAGCTGGGCCGCGACGTCTTCTCGCGCGTGCTGTTCGGCGCCAGGATCACCCTGCCGCTGGCGGTGATCCTGGTTATCGCCGCCATGATCATCGGTTCGCTGGTCGGCGGGATCGCCGGGTTCTTTGGGGGCTGGGTCGACAACGTGCTCATGCGCCTGGCCGACCTGGTGTTCGCCTTCCCCGGCATCATCCTCGCGCTGGCCATCGCGGCGGCCCTGGGCCCGCAGCTGCGCAACGCGGTGATCGCCGTGGTCATGGTGTCCTGGCCGTCGTACGCCCGGCTGGTGCGCAGCCTGGTGCTGTCGGCGCGCTCGGCGCAGTACGTGATTGCCTCGCGGCTGCTGGGCTCGTCCGGGCTGCGCGTGCTGTTCGTCGACATCCGGCCCAACGCCGCGGGGCCGGTGCTGGTGCTCGCGGCCCTGGATGTCGGCAACGCCGTGCTGCTGCTGTCCGGGCTGTCCTTCCTGGGTCTCGGCGCCCAGCCGCCCACCGCCGAATGGGGCGCGATGGTGGCCGAGGGCGCGCAGAACTTCAACGACTGGTGGGTGGGCCTGTTCCCCGGCCTGGCGATCCTCACCGTGGTGCTCGCCTTTAACTTCATCGGCGACTCGCTGCGCGACCTGCTCGACCCGCGTACCGCGCGGGCGGTACGCCTGTAGGGATGCGGATCTGATGGAGACGCGGGCCACGCTGCTTCAGGTTGACGGGCTGACCGTGGCCCTGCCGACCCGCTCGGGCTACCAGAAGGCGGTCGACGGCCTGTCCTTCGCCGTGGACGCCGGCCAGGTCATGGGCATCGCGGGCGAGAGCGGCAGCGGCAAGACCATCACCGCGCTGTCGCTGTTCGGGCTGCTGCCGCACGGGGCGAGGGTCAGCGGCTCGATCCGGCTGGACGGCACCGAGCTGCTCGGGCTGGGCACCAAGCAGCTTCGGGCCATCCGCGGCCGCCAGATCGCGATGGTGTCCCAGGATCCGGCCACGGCCTTGCACCCGATCCTGCCGGTCGGGACGCAGCTGACCGAGCACATGCGGCATCACCTGGGGGTCAGCAAGGACGAGGCGCTGTCGCGGGCTGCCGCGCTGCTGGAGACGGTGCGCATACCCGACCCGCTACAGGCGCTGCGCTCGTACCCGGGGCAGTTCTCCGGCGGCATGCGCCAGCGCGTCGCGATCGCGGTCGCCCTGGCCGCCGAACCGCGGCTGCTGGTGGCCGACGAGCCGACCACCGCGCTAGACGTCACCGTGCAGGCGGGGATCTTGCGGCTGCTCGACCGGCTGTGCCGGGAGCGTGGCATGGCGGTCATCGTGATCACCCACGACCTCGGCGTCATGTCGGCGATCGCGCGGCGGCTGTACGTTATGTATGCCGGAAGGCTCGCCGAGGCCGGGCCCGCGTCCCAGCTGCTCGCCAGCCCGCGGCACCCGTACACCCAGGGCCTGCTCGACGCGCTGCCGCACCCGGAGGCCGGCGGGGCGCCCCTGGTGCCCATCGGCGGCAGCCCGCCGTCGCTCGGCAACGTGCCCGCGGGCTGCCCGTTCCATCCGCGCTGCCGGTACGCGCGGCCGTCGTGCGCGACCGAGCGGCCAGAACCCGAGCCGGTCGCCGACCAGCACCTGCTGGCCTGCCCGCCCGATCCGCTGCGAGCGGCCCCGTGAGCGACCCGGTCCTGCAGTTGTCAGCCATCGCGGTCGACTACGGCCGGCGCGGCCAGCGGATCCGCGCCCTCGACGGCGTCGACCTGGCCGTCGGGCGCGGCGAGATCGTCGGGCTGGTCGGCGAGTCGGGCTGCGGCAAGTCGACGCTCGCCCGCGCGGCCGTCGGCCTCGAGCCGCTGGCCGCCGGCACGGTCACCTTCGAGGGACGTAACGTCACCAGCCTCGGGCGGCGCCGCAGGCCAGAGCACCTGCGAGGGCTGCAGATGGTCTTTCAGGACCCTTATGAGTCACTCAACCCGCGCCGCACGATTGGCGAGCTCATCGCCGACGGCGTGCGGCTCGGCGGCGGCAGCCGAACCGACGGGCGCCGGCGCGCCGCCGAGCTGCTGGATCGCGTCGGGCTGCCGGCCGGCGCGGCTGGCAGCTACCCGCACGAGTTCAGCGGCGGGCAGCGGCAGCGGATCGCCATCGCCCGAACGCTGGCGGCCCGGCCCTCGTGCCTGATCGCCGACGAGCCGATCAGCGCCCTGGACGCCTCGGCGCAGGCCCAGATCGCGAACCTGCTGGCCGAGCTGGTCCGAGACGGCAACCTGGGCCTGGTCCTGGTGTCGCACGACCTGGCGGTGGTCCGTCAGGTCGCCGACCGGGTGGCGGTCATGTACCTGGGACGGATCGTGGAGATCGGCGACACCGAGACCGTGTGGGCCAGCCCGCGGCACCCGTACACCGAGGCGCTGGTGGCCGCGATCCCGCGGGCCGACGGCGCCGGGGTCCTGCCGGTCGACCTGCCGGGTGACGTGCCCGACCCGGCCAGCCCGCCGCCGGGCTGCCGGTTCCACCCCCGATGCCCGGTCGCGCAGGACAGCTGCCGGGAACTCGACCAGCGGCTGGCGCTGGTGGCAGGCCGTCAGATCGCCTGCCATGTCCGGTCCGGTGCCGTTCCGTCTGCCCTGCCGGAGAGCGATGGCTGAGCGGTCAAGCCGAGACGTTAGGAGGCGCGCCTGATGTGGTTCGTCAACGCCCACGTGGTCGATGTGCTGGCCGGCGAGGTGCTGCGCGACCGTGCCGTCGAGACCGCGGCGGACGGCACGATCACGCAGGTCACCGCGGTGGCGCCGCCCGGGCAGTCCGGCGTGGTCGACGTGGCAGGCCGGTGGCTGCTGCCCGGGCTGATCTCCTGCCACACCCACCTGTCGGTGGTGTTCCCGTTCAGCGCCACCGACGAGTCGGAAAACCCGGCCATCACGGCCTACCGGTCGGCGACCCGGGCCGCCGAAGCGCTGGCGGCTGGCATCACCACCGTCCGCTGCGTGCACGAGCAGAACCGGGCCGACCTGCTGTTGCGCACCGCGGTGCGGCGCGGCTGGTTCACGGCGCCGCGCATCCTCGGTGCGGGCCGGGCTGTCTCGACCAGAGGCGGCCACGGCCAGGGCGCTGCCTGTGCCTACGCCAGCGGGGAGCAGGAGTTCTACGCGGCGGCGCTCGCGGAGCTGGCGGCCGGCGCCGATCATGTGAAGATCTTTATCAACGGGGGCCTGGCCAGCGCCGGCGAGCGTTACGACCAGCCGGAGATGAGCGACGGGGAGATCCGGGGTGCGGTCCGGGCAGCCGCCGAGCACGACACGTACGTCGTCGCCCACTCCGGCGAGCCTTCCGCGATCCGGCAGGCGCTGGCCCAGGGCGTGCGGTCCTTCGAGCACGCCTACCGCCTCGACGACGAGACCGCGGCGCTGCTGGCCCGCCCGGGAGTTTTCCTCACGCCCACCCTGTGCGTGACGCACTCCGAGGCGTGGATGCGCGCCCGGGGCTTCGAGGAACACTCGATCTCCAACGCCCGGGCCGCCGCGGACGACCACCTGGTCAGCATCCAGCGCGCGATCAGCGCCGGCGTCACGCTTGTCAACGGCACCGACTACCCGCCTGGTGACCTGGTCGACGGAACGCCGGTGGCCGTGCACGAGCTGCTGCTGATGGCCGCGGCCGGCCTCTCCCCGCTGCTCAGCCTGCAGAGCGTGTCGGTGAACGCCGCCCGGCTGCTCGGCATCGACGACCATGTCGGGCAGGTCCGGCCCGGCTACGCGGCCGACTTCGTCGCCGTGGCCGCGGACCCGCTGGACGATCTCGAGGCGCTGCGGACGATCTCACTGGTGGTGCAGGGCGGCCGCGTCGTGCGCGACGGTGCGCCGTGACCGCGACGCGCCGGTTTGCCGATGACGCGCGATGGCAGGACCAGGCCGGCTACAGCCGGGCCGTCCGCCGCGGGAACACCATCATGGTCAGCGGGACCACGGCCACCGGCCCGGACGGGACGGCCCTGCACCCTGGTGACACCGGCGCGCAGGCCCGGGTGTGCCTGGACCGTATCGAGCGTGCGCTGACCGCGCTGGGCGGCTCGCTGCACGACGTGGTGCGCACCGTCGTGTACCTCGTGCCCGGCGCGAGCTGGCATCACGCGGCGCAGGCTCACCGCGACGTGCTCGGCGACGTCCGGCCGGCCAACACGACGGTCTTTGTCGCCAGCCTGATCGGGGACGGCTTCCTGGTCGAGATCGAAGCCCAGGCGGAGGTCGAGCCGTGAGATTCTCGGTGCGGGTGAACAGCGACCTGGACTTCGAGGAAATGCTCGCGGTCGCGGTCACCGCCGAGGATGCGGGCTTCGGTCAGCTGTGGGTCTCCAACGACCTGTTCCTGCGCTCTGCGCCGGTGCTGGTCGCGGCCCTGGCCGCGCGCACCACCCGGATCGGCCTGGGCATCGCAGTCATGAACCCGTACTCGGTGCACGTCAGCGAGCTGGCGATGATCGCCGGCACGCTGCAGGAGGTCAGCGGCGGCCGGTTCCTGCTCGGCCTCGGTGCCGGGTCGGAGCAGTTCCTGGGCTGGGCGGGGATCGCGCGCCCGCGCCCGCTGGCCACGACCCGGACGGCGCTGATCAGCCTGCGGGCCCTGCTCGGCCACGAGGACGTGGACCGCGCCCGGCTGCCGGAATGGCTCGGCCCGCAGAGCATGCTCAGGTTCCCTCTGGCGCGGCCGGTGCCGGTCTACGTCGGCGCGATGGGCCCGAAGATGCTGGAGATGGCCGGCCGGCACGCCGACGGCGTGCTGCCGCTGCTGTACCCGCCCGAGCGCTACGCCAGAGTGCGCCGGAACGTCCTGGCCGGGGCCGCGGGCGGCCGCCGCGACGTCGACCTCCCGGCCTGTTTCTGGGTCTCGCTGGCCGACGACCCGGTGACGGCCAGGACAGCGCTGGCCGAGAAACTGGCCTACTACGGGCCGTCGATCGCTGCGCCCGTGCTGGCCGGCGCTGGCCTGCGACCGGAGGACTTCGACCCGGCGGCCCGGCTGGCCCACGGCGGACATGGCGCGGCCCAGCTGATCGACGACCGCATGCTGTCCCTCGGCGTAGCCGGGAATGCCGCGGACGTGATAGCCCGGTGCCGGGTGCTCTACCGGCTCGGCGCCCGCCACCTCTCGTTCGGCCCGCCCCTGGGGCCGGACCCGGTCACCGCGGTCCGCGCGCTCGGCCAGCAGGTGCTGCCAGCGCTGGCCGAGCTCACCGAGGAGACAGCATGAGCGACGACATGGAACTGTACGACCTGCGCGTCACCGTCGACTCGATCGAGGGCCGCCCGGTGTGCGGCCTGTCCGTCGGCGATTACGTCGAGCTGACCAACAGCTCGCAGCTGCGGCTGCCATCCGGGGGGCACTTCTGCATCTACGCGCTGGCCGCCGTGCTGCCCCTGCTGCCCGCCAAGCAACGGCAGCTGCCTGACTCGGACTGGCTGGAACGCGATTCACTGGTCGCCTGCCCCGACCCCGAGGAGCGACTAATCATGCGCATCACCCGCACCGCCCGGCGGTCGATGCGCTCGTCCGACCTCACCTGACCCGTGGCCGGGATCGGCATGGCCCTTCCAGACCAACAAGCCGCCCAGCAGCGACGGCCCGCTCGCCGGACGGGCCGAAGCGTACGGCTTCGACGTGGTCAGTGTGCTCGCCGACCTGCTCTACCAGCCGCCACTGCTGGCTCTGCTCGAGATGGCAAAGGCCACCTCCCGGGTCCGGCTGGAGGCGGCCTGCCTCAACCCTGTGGGGTTCCAGAACTCGGCCGCCAGAGTTGACCTGGGCTTCTGCGCGGCTCGCTTGTATTCGTTGAGGAGGCCGCCGAGGACGGGCCTGCGCTTGATCGGCTTCTGGGAGAGGTCGGCGGCGGAGAAGTCCGGCCGGGGGGTGGAGCTGGCGGCTGCGATGGCGTCGCCGTCGGTTGTAGTGCGCCTTGCACTCGGCTAGGGCCAGCCGCAGGTGTCGTTCGCCGAAGATCAGCATCGGATCTGTGACCTGCGTTCGGGCGGTGAGTACGAACCGTTCGGCATTGGCGTTTCCCCGTTGGCTTGGGGGCGGAATCTTGATCGCCTCGATACCGGCGCCGGCCAGGGCCGTCTCGAACGATGTGGTGAACTGCCCCGCCCCGGTCGCGGACCAGGAACCGGAAGTCCGCGGCGTGATCGCCGAGGTCCAGCAGGAGATTGCGGATCTGCTGCGTGGCCTGCGACCCGTCCGGGTTCGCGGTGCCCCCGAGGAGATGGACGTAGCGGCTGCCGGCTTCGATCACAACAGCTCGAATCTGCGCGGCCGCAGCGGTTCGCATGTTCCTCAGGGGTGGGCGCACTCGACTCCGAGCCTGGTCAGGTCGACCGGCCGGCGCACCCGGGCCGGGACATGGCCAGGCGGCTGGCGCTTCAGCTCGAGCGCAGCCAGGATCTCCCGTCCGACCTCATCGATCGGTCGCGTCGCGTCGACGGATACCAGGATGCCGCGCCGCGAATACCACCCCAGGATTGGTTGCGTCATCTGCTGGTACAGCGCCAGCCGGTGCCGGATGACCTGCTCGGTGTCGTCGGCCCGGTGCTCGACGGCCGCCCGGGCCAGCAGCCGCCGGGTCAGTTCCTCCTCGCCGGCCAGCAGCTGTATCACGACGTTCGCGGTCATGCCCAGCTCCGTGGCGATTTTGTGCGCGGCCCGCGCCTGGGCCATCGTGCGCGGCGCGCCGTCGAACACACAGTCACCGCCGACTGCCCTGGCGGCGATCAACGCGTCGCGGACGATGCACAGCACGATCTTGTCGGGCACCAGTTCGCCACGGCCTAGGTGTCTGTGAACAACCTGGGTGTCTGTGAACAACCTGGCCGAGATCCGTCCGGCGAGCGACGTGATCACGCAGCAAGTCACCCACCACGATGCGCGGAATGTCGAAGTGGGCCGCGATCAGGGCACCTTGCGTCCCCTTGCCCGAACCCGGC
>Ga0070699_100003658_pt1 | contig 13619 bp, 13 predicted proteins | sample KBSK1503metaG_FD_65473 | JGI IMG/M metagenome (GOLD analysis project Ga0070699, IMG submission 65473) | Corn, switchgrass and miscanthus rhizosphere microbial communities from Kellogg Biological Station, Michigan, USA - KBS K1-50-3 metaG | ecosystem: Host-associated > Plants > Roots >...
CGGCGTTATTGACCAGGACGTCGATGCGGCCGAAGCGCCCCACCGTGCGCTGCGCCATCTGCGCCACGCTCGCCTCGTCGGAGACATCCGTGCGCAGCGCAAGGCCACCGACCTCGGCGGCGACGCGCTCGCCCGCGGCGCCGTCAAGCTCGGCGATCACGAGCTTCGCGCCCTCCTCGGCGAGCCGCCGCGCATACGCTCTGCCTATACCGTGGCCGCCGCCGGTGACAATCGCCACGCGGCCGTCGAGTCTTTTCACCGGAGAAAGTATAGTGGCTCCCCTCATCTAACACGCGCCGAGGAGGCATAGATGGAAATGGACAAGCGGCCGCACAAGGAGCGCTACGACTCAGGGCTGAAGACGCGCACCGAGGTGCTCGGCAAAGAATGGGTCGAGAAGTCGATGGCCGGCGTCGACGACTTCAACCGGGAGTTCACCGAGCTGCTCAATACTTATTGCTGGAACGACATCTGGAACCGCCCGGGGCTGTCGCGCAAAATGCGCTCGGTGCTGAACCTCGGCATGCTGACTGCGCTCGGCAAGGAGCACGAGCTCAAGCTGCACCTGCGCGGCGCGCTGAACAACGGCCTGACCAAGGACGAGATCAAGGAAGTGCTGATGCAGACCGCGATCTACTGCGGCGTGCCGGCCGCGGTGGTGGCCTTTCGCTGCGCGAAAGAGGTGTTTCAGTCCGGAAAATAGGACGCTGCGTGAACGTGTTCCTTATGCGTTTGCCCCATGTGCAGGCGAAATGCGCGCATGGGAGACCGTCTTAAGTACCGCGCGCTCGTTTCGAAGGCTGTCCTGGACCTCATTCCGGCGTTTCTCAGGAACCGCAGGAATGAGGTCGAGAGCCTGCGTCATGCCCTCATCGCCGGCGACTTCGATCACGTGCGCTACCTCGGGCACCGCATGCGCGGCGTGGGCGGCTCGTACGGCTTCGACTACGTCACGACCCTTGGCTGCCGCTTGGAGCAGTGCGGCCGCGAGCGCGATGTCGACCACCTCGGCGAGCTGGTCGCGGATTACGCCGACTACTTGTTGAACGTCCGCATCGAGTACGCCTAGAAGGCAAGCTAGGCCGCGGGGCGCAGCCGCTCGCGGAAGCTCGACTCCATCTCACGGCGCAGGCGCACCGCGCTATTCGTGGCATCGACCGCGACGTCGTCCCAGCGCACCGGCTGCCCGGCGACGATCGGCCGCAGCACCTTCCAGCCGTGCGCGAGCCCTAGCGGCAGGCAGCCGTGCGCCGCCGAATCGGCGGCCGGCATGAGGCGGCCGACCACCGTGTAGCCGCCTTCTCCATCGAGCAATTCGCCGGCGGTCAGATTCCTTTTGGCGACGGCGACCGCATCGGCGCGCCACCCCGTCGCGCAGCCGGTCGGCTCGCCGCGCAGGCCGACCGAGGCGACGGAGATGCCGACCTCCAGGCCGATCAGATGCCAGCGCTTGTAGAGGCAGGCGTAGCGCCCGGACGCATCCGTCTTCACGCCGTACTCGCTGAAGCAGCGCTGAATGTATTCGGTGTCGCCTTCGAACACGACGAAAACGCCGAAGCGGATGTCATATGGGATCGGCGTGCCGTCCGCGCGCAGCGATGAAATGACTTCCACCTGGCCTTTGTGGTGCAGCGTGCCGCCTTCGCTCCGCGGACGCATCAGCGCGGGAATCTCGTCCACTGCGCCCGGCGGATATAGCAGTCCTTCAGGCGCGGGCGTGAGACCCGTCGCATTGCAGACTGCGGTCGTCTCGATCGCGGGCTTCGAGCCATCGAGGAAGGAATTGAACATCTTGGGATTCAGGCCGCCGATCTTCGCCTGCTCGGGCGTAAGGCCGTAGTAGCCCCAGACGGTCTCGGGCGTCGATTGCGCGAAGTGCGCCAGCCATTTGTGGCCGCGGCCGGCAGCGACCACCGGGAAGCCCGCGGCGCGTGCCCAATCGACGAGATCGCAGATCAGCGCCGGCTGGTCGCCATACGCGAGGCTGTAGACGACGCCTGCGGCCGCCGCCTTCTGCGCGAGCAGCGGGCCGCAGAAGGCGTCCGCCTCGACCGTCACCATGACGACGTGCTTGCCGTGCTCGAAGGCGGCGAGCGCGTGTGCCACGGCGGCGATCGGGTTGCCGGTCGCCTCGATGATGATGTCGATCTGCGGATGCGAGACGAGCGCGTGCCAGTCGTCGCCGAGATGCGTGCTCTGATACTTGAGCGCCGCGTCGAGCGTCGGCGCGGAGAAGACCGGCGGCTTCCAGCCGACGCGCTCGAGATTGGCCCTGGCGTTGGCCGGCGAGAGATCGGCGATGCCGACGAGATGGATGCCGGGCGTCTTCGGCACCTGGGCGAGATACATCGCCGCGAACTTGCCCGCGCCGATGAGACCCAGGCGTAGCGGATGGTCTTTGCGCTGCTGCAGCTTTGCGTAGAGATTCATGCGGCCTTGAGGACGCCCTGCGGCTCGTCGGGCGGCGTGCCGTCCTTCCAGGGCAAGGGCACGTCGTAGTGCTTGAGCAGGCAGTCGTCGGGCAGGCACTGGATCGGCGCGAAGTCGCGGTGGGCGATGTAGCCGGGGCGCTTGAAGCGCCGGATGTGGTTCGACACGGCACAGAGCGAGAGATAGACCGCGACGCGGTTCCACGGCGACAGGTTGGAAGTCGATCCGTGCACGAGGCAGCCGTGGAACAGGATCATCGAGCCGGCCGGGCCTTTGGGCGCGACGATGCCGCCGCGCTCGACGAGCTTGCGGATGCTGTCGTGGTTGATGACCCACAGCGGGTAGCTCGTGGTCGCCGTGTCGTGCTCGGCGTCGAGCACGCCGAGCTTGTGGCTCCCCGGAATGAACATCAGCGGCCCGTTGAACTCGCTCACCTCGTCGAGGAAGATCGCCACGTTCATCGCGCGCGCTTCCGGCATCCAGTCGTCGTTCTTCCACGTGCCGAAGTCCTGGTGCCACTGCCACACGTCGCCGTCGAAGGCCGCCTTGCCGTTGATCTTGAACTGATGCATGTACAGGTCTTCGCCGTAGATCTGCTTCACCGGCTCGACCATGCGCGGATGGCGGGCGAGCTTGGCAAAGGGATAGCTGTACATGTGCGCGGCGAAATTGGTACGCACAACATCGCCCGTCTTCTCGCGCACGTTCTCGGGGCGGCGCTGCGCGTATAACCCGGGCACCTCGTCGGTGAGGGTCTTGATCTCCGGCGGGGTGAAGAGCGCCGGGAAGAAGAGATAGCCCTCGCGGTCGAACTGCTGGAGCTGCTCGGGGGACAATTTCATGATGCGGCCTCCTGCCAGACGCCAGAGTTTACCGCCAAGCGGCAAATCGGGGTCAGAGCCCTATTTCAATTGGGGCTCTGACCCCGATTCTCGTCGGGGTACTGGTAGAAGACTTCGTCGGGGCGCGTCATGCCGAGCTCGTAGCGGGCGCGCTCCTCGATGGCGTCGGTGCCGTTCTTGAGGTCGCGCACCTCGGCGGCGAGGCCGCCGTTGCGTGCATCGAGCTCCGTGCTCTTCGCCTTGGCGGCGGCGAGCTGGCGGTCGATCTCCCACGCGCGCAGCCAGCCACCCTTGCCCAGCCACAGCGGATACTGGATGAGGATGATCAGCGCGCCGAGGATGATCGCCAGCGCTCTCATTTCGGCCGGGCGAACGCCTCGCGGCCCGGATAGCTCACCGAGTCGCCGAGGTCCTCTTCGATGCGCAAGAGCTGGTTGTATTTCGCCACGCGGTCGGAACGCGAAAGCGAGCCGGTCTTGATCTGCAGGGCATTGGTGCCCACGGCGATGTCGGCGATGGTCGTGTCCTCCGTCTCGCCGGAGCGGTGCGAGATGACCGTGCCGTACGCGGCGCGCTTGGCCAATTCGATGGCCGCGAAAGTCTCGGTGAGCGTGCCGATCTGGTTCACCTTGATGAGGATGGCGTTGGCGACGCCGCGGTCGATGCCCTCGCGCAGGATGCGCGTATTGGTGACGAAGAGATCGTCGCCCACGAGCTGCAGCTTCCTGCCCAGGCGGCCGGTGAGCCCCTTCCAGCCCTCCCAGTCGTTCTCGGCCATGCCGTCCTCGATCGAGACGATCGGGTAGCGCGCGCTCAGTTGCTCGAGGTAGCCCGCGAACTCGGCGGCGTTGTAGCGCTCGCCTTCCGACTCGAGCACGTAGCGTCCCTCGTTGTAGAACTCCGAGGCGGCGCAATCGAGCGCGAGCATCACGTCTTGGCCGGCGCTGTAGCCGGCATTGCCGATCGCCTCGACGAGCAGATCGAGCGCCGCGGCATGGCTCGCGACGTCGGGCGCGAAACCGCCTTCGTCGCCGACGGACGTGGACATGCCCTTGCCGTCGATCAGCGTCTTCAGGGCCTGGAAGATCTCCGCGCCGCAGCGCAGCGCCTCGCGGAAACTCTCGGCGCCGACCGGCACGATCATCATCTCCTGCATGTCGAGCCGGTTGTTGGCGTGCGCGCCGCCGTTGATGACGTTCATCATCGGCACCGGCATCTTCATCGCGCCGGAACCGCCGAAGTAGCGGTAGAGCGGCAGCCCGGATTCCTCGGCCGCCGCTTTTGCGGTCGCCATCGACACCGCGAGCAGCGCGTTCGCTCCCAGGCGCGACTTGTTTTCGGTGCCGTCGAGCTCGACGAGCGTCTTGTCGATGAACGCCTGCTCGCTCGCGTCGAGGCCGACCACGGCCTCCGATATTTCGGTATTGACGAACTCGATCGCCTTCAGCACGCCTTTGCCACCATAGCGGCGCTTGTCGCCGTCGCGCAGCTCGATCGCCTCGCGGCTGCCGGTCGAGGCGCCCGAGGGCACGGCGGCGCGTCCCATGACGCCGGACTCGAGCAGGACGTCGGCTTCCAGGGTCGGATTGCCGCGCGAGTCGAGGATCTCGCGCGCCACCACGTCGACGATGGAGCTCATCAGCTTTTCACTTTCATTTCGGCAAAGCCTTTCTTCTTCACGGTGCGGTCGAGCTCCACGAGAGTTTCAAGCAATCCCTGCATCATGCCAAGCGGCCAGGCGTTGGGCCCATCGGACAGCGCCTTCGCGGGATCCGGGTGCGTCTCCATGAACAGCCCCGCGATTCCACTGGCGACTGCGGCGCGCGCGAGCACGGGAATGAACTCGCGCTGCCCGCCCGAGGCGGTGCCCTGTCCGCCCGGAAGCTGGACCGAATGCGTCGCGTCGAAAACGACCGGACAGCCGGTGTCGCGCATGATCGCGAGCGAGCGCATGTCCGACACCAGGTTTCCATAGCCGAAGGAGAAGCCGCGCTCGCAGACGAGCACGTTCTCCTGTCCGCTCGCTTCCTTCGCTTTCGCGACGACGTTGCCCATTTCCTGCGGGGAGAGGAACTGGCCCTTCTTGATGTTGACGGGCTTGCCCGCCGACGCCGCGGCGCGGATGAAATCCGTCTGCCGGCAGAGGAATGCGGGCGTCTGCAGCACATCGACGACCGCGGCGGCGGGCTTCACCTCGTCCTCGTCGTGCACATCGGTAAGCACCGGCACGCCGACCTGGCGCTTGACTTCGGCGAGGATCTGCAGGCCGCGCTCCATGCCGAGGCCGCGGAACGACTTGCCCGAGCTGCGGTTCGCCTTGTCGTACGACGACTTGAAGATGAAGGGCACGTCCAGCCGCCCGGTGATCTCCTTCAGCCGTCCGGCGACCTCGATCTGCAGCTCGCGCGACTCGACCACGCACGGTCCTGCAATGAGGAATAGCGGCCTGTCCAGGCCGGCATCAAACCCGCAAAGCTTCACGCCGCGACGACCGAAAGTGTGCCGCCGGGCCGCTGCGCGCGCGCCCGTTGCCGCAGCGCCGCTTCGACGAACGCCTTGAAAAGCGGGTGGCCATCGCGCGGCGTGGAGGTGAACTCGGGATGGAACTGCACGCCGACGAAGAACGGATGCCCGGGCAGTTCCATCATCTCCGGCAGGTGCTCGCTCGGCGTGTGCGCCGAGACGCGGTAGCCCTTCGCCTCGAGCTGCGGCACGTAGATGTTGTTGACCTCGTAGCGGTGGCGGTGCCGCTCGTTCACCTCGGCGCCGTAAATGGACGCGGCGAGCGTGCCGGGCTCCACGGGGCAGCGCTGTGCGCCGAGGCGCATGGTGCCGCCGAGGTCCGACTTCTCGGTGCGCTTCTCGATCCGCCCGGTGCGATCCAGCCATTCGGTGATCAAAGCCACAACGGGATGCGGCGTGTCGGCATCGAACTCGGTGCTGTTCGCGCCCGCGAGGCTGGCGACGTTGCGCGCGAACTCGATGGTGGCGAGCTGCATGCCGAGGCAGATGCCGAGATACGGGACGGCGTTCTCGCGCGCGTAGCGGATCGCGCGCATCTTGCCCTCGGTGCCCCGCTTGCCGAAGCCGCCCGGCACGAGGATCGCGTCCATCTTTTCCAGGCCGCCGAGCCCCGTGCTCTTCTCGAGCTGCTCGGAGTCGAAATAGTGGATGTTGACCCGGCTCGAAGTGTGGATGCCCGCGTGCTTCAGCGCCTCGTTCAGCGACTTGTAGGAGTCCTGCAGGTCGACGTACTTGCCGACGAAGGCGACATCGACCTCGTGCTGCGGATGCTCCATCGCCTCGACGATCTTGCGCCAGGCGGAAAGATCGGCCGCGCGCGCGAGGATCGCGAGCTTGTGGCAGACGATCTCGTCCAGCATCTGGTCGTGCAGCATCATCGGGATCTTGTAGATCGAATCCACGTCCCAGGCGGAGATCACCGCCTCTTTCTGCACGTTGCAGAAGAGGGCTATTTTCCGGCGCTCCTCCTCCGGCAGCGGCTGCAGCGTGCGGCAAAGGAGCGCATCGGCCTGGATGCCGATCTCGCGCAGCTCCTTCACCGAATGCTGCGTCGGCTTGGTCTTGATCTCGCCGGCCGAGGCCATGTAGGGAACGAGCGTCAGATGGATGTAGCAGACGTTGTCGCGGCCGAGCTCGAGGCCCATCTGCCGGATCGCCTCGAGGAAGGGCAGCGATTCGATGTCGCCGACCGTGCCGCCGATCTCGACGATCGCGACGTCGGCTTCGCCCGCTCCCCGCTTGATGAAGGCCTTGATCTCGTCAGTGATGTGCGGGATGACCTGCACCGTGCCGCCGAGGTAGTCGCCGCGGCGCTCCTTTTTGATCACCGACTCGTAGATCTGGCCGGTGGTGAAATTGTTCCAGCGGCGCATCTTCGAGCGCTGGAAACGCTCGTAGTGCCCGAGATCGAGGTCCGTCTCGGCGCCGTCCTCGGTGACGAACACCTCGCCGTGCTGGAACGGGCTCATCGTCCCCGGATCGACGTTGATGTACGGGTCCAGCTTGATGTTGGTGACGCGGATGCTGCGCGACTCGAGGATCGCGGCGAGGGACGCGGCGGCGATGCCCTTCCCTAACGAGGAAACTACACCACCGGTTACGAAGACATACTTGGCCATCTACCCATCGCGTGGTGAGATGGCTAAGTTTACAGGAACTCGAGTCGATTAGTATCGCGGCCTTACAAGGGGGAGTCATGAAGCGCTCGTTGGTTGCAGTCGCCGCGCTTGGCATCGCAGCCGCAGTCCATGCGCAGGAAATCAAGATCGGCGTCGCCGGTCCGATCACCGGCCCGCTCGCGTTCCTCGGCCAGCACATGAAGTGGGCCGGCGAGCTGGCGATCGAGGAGCTGAATCAGAAAGGCGGCGTGCTCGGTCGCAAGCTCGTCTTCCTCATGCAGGACAGCGCCTGCCGGCCCGCCGACGGCGTGGCGGGCGCCGAGAAGCTGCTGAGTCAGGACCAGGTGGACGTCATGCTCGGCGACGTCTGCAGCGGCTCGACGATGGCCATCATGCCTGTGATGGAAAAGGCGCAGAAACCCTACATCGTTACCGTGTCCACCCATCCGGACATCACCAACAAGGCCGGCGTTGGCGGCAACAAGTGGGTTTTCCGCACCGTGGCGCACGACGGCATGATTGCCGACGTCGTGGTGCAAAAGATGCAGGGCCTGAAGTCGATCGCCATCGTCGGCGAGGATACCGATTACGGCCGCGGCGCCGCGCGCCTGATGCGCGAGCGCTTGCCGGCGAGCGTGAAGATCGTGTCGGAGGATTACCTCAAGCAGACCGAGACGGATTTCCTGCCGATCCTGACGCGCGTGCGTGCGGCGAAACCGGATGCCATTGCCACCTACGTGCTCGATCAGCAAGCGGCGAACCTGATGAAGCAGTATCTGCAATTCGGCCTGAGCATTCCGCTCGTCGGCCGGCCGCCGCTCGGGTCCGGCGTCGTCGCCGATCTCGTCAAGACCGGCAAGTTCGACGGCTCGTGGACCGTTTATCCGTATTACGACAAGTTCTCCGACCCGAGGAACCAGGCCTTCACCAAGGCCTACGTCGAGCACTACAAGCAGCCGCCGCACTATGCGGGCTGGGGCGTCTACGAGGGCGTGAAGGCCTACGCCGACGCCGTGCGGCGCGCCGGCACGACCGACGGTGAAAAGGTGCGCGAGGCGCTCGAGAAATCGAATTACGACGCCATCCTCGGGCCGATGCACTTTGACGCGCACCATCAGGCGGGCACCCGCATGATGTGGATCGTGGTCGAAAAGGGCACGCCTACGGTCAAGGAGCTTGCCGCGGCGAAGTAGCGCCGGTGGCGACCGACCCGGTTTTCCTTGCGCAGCTCACGGCCAACGGCCTTTGCGTCGGCCTCGGCTACGCGCTCGCCGCGATCGGGCTCGCGCTCATCTTTGGCATTCTCGGGCAGGTCAATTTCGCTCATGGCGAGCTCTACATGCTTGCCGCGTTCGTGCTTTTCTGGGCGATCCACAGCCTCGGCCTGCCCTACGCCGTGGCCGGCGTGGTCGTGGTCGCCGCAATGGCGGCATTTGGCACCTTGCTCGCGCAGGTGGTCATCGTGCCCAACCTCGATCGCGGTTTCGAATCGATCGTCCTCGGCACGCTCGCCGTCGGCATCATCCTGCAGAACGCCGTGCGCCTTGGCTTCGGCGCGACGCCGCTGGACATCTCCTCGCCGCTGCAAGCGGTGTCTTTCGACGTCGGCGGCGTACTGCTCTTCGGACCGCGTCTCCTCGTGGCCGCCGCTTTCCTCGTCGCCTTCGCGGGCCTGTGGGCGTTCCTGCGCTTCTCGGAAATCGGCCGCGCCATGCGGGCCATGGCGCAGAACCCCGAGGCGTGTCTGATGGTGGGCATCGATGGCCGGCGCGTCGCGCGATGGACCGGGGCGCTCGCGGCGGCGCTGGTCGGACTCGCTGGCGTCGTGATCTCGCCGCTCTTCGACCTGTACCCGAACATGGGCACCGACGTGGTGATCAAGAGCTTCGCCGTGGTGATCATCGGCGGCATGGGCAATGTCTGGGGCGCGGCGGTCGCCGGCATCGCGCTCGGCCTCGCGGAGAGCTACGCCGGCGGACTGGGCAGCGCCGGCCTGCGCGACGCCATCGCCTTCGCGGTGATGATCGCCATGCTGCTCGCCCGGCCCCAGGGACTCTTCGGCCGCAGCGTGCGCGTATGAACGGCCGTACCGCCGCGCTCGCCGCCGCGGCGCTCGTGGTGCTGGCCTTGCCGCTCGCAGCGGATTCGCCTTACCTCCTTCACATCGCCGTGATCACCGGCATCTACGTGGTGCTCGCGCAGTCGCTCAACCTCGTGCTTGGCTATTGCGGCCTGCTCTCGCTTGCCACGCCAGCGTTCTTCGGCATGGGCGCCTACGTCGCCACGCTGCTCGCGCTGCGGCTCGGCTGGGACAGCAGCGCCACGCTCGCCATGGCGACGCTGGCCGGGGTGCTGACCGGGCTCCTGGTCGGCTTTCCCAGCCTGCGCGTCTCGCGCCATGCCTTCGTGATCGTCACGCTCGCGGCCACGCTGCTCCTGCAGCTCGCGGCGCTCAATTGGGAAGACGTGACGCGCGGATCGCTCGGCCTGCCCAACATTCCAGCGCCGCGCTTGCTTGGACACGTGATCGGCGATCGACGTCAGTGGTACTACCTCTCGGCGCTCGCCGCCGCCTGCGCCACACTCCTTACCTGGCTCGTCGTCACTTCGCGCTTCGGACGGGCAATGCTGGCGGCGCGCGACAACGAGCAGCTCGCTCTCGCCTGCGGCATCGACGTTTTCCGCACGCGCTTGTTCGCCTTCTGCCTGTCGGGCGCGCTTGCTGCCGTTGCCGGTGCGCTCTACGCGCACTTCATCACCTACATCGATCCGGGGGTCTTCGGCTTTTCGGTGACCGAGACGCTCCTCATCATGGTGATCCTCGGTGGGCCGGGAACCCTATGGGGGCCCGTCGCCGGGGCCGCCATATTCACTGCACTTCCGGAGCTGCTGCGCATTACGCCCGAGCTGCGCTCGCTCCTCTACGGGGTAATCCTTCTTGCGATCGTGCTCTACCACCCGAGGCGCCTTTTCTCGTGAGCGCGCTCCTGCGCGTCGCAAACTTGACCAAGCGCTACGGCGGCGTCGCCGCACTCGATGATCTGTCGCTCCAAGTGCGCGGGGGCACGATCACCGGCTTGATCGGGCCCAACGGCTCGGGCAAGAGCACGCTCTTCGACTGCGTGAGCGGCTTCCAGCGTCACGAGCGCGGCGCCGTATGGCTGCGCGACGAGCTCGATCTGAGCGGCCTGGCACCGGTAAAGATCGTGCGCGCTGGCGTGCGGCGCACCTTCCAGCAGTTGAAAGTCTTCCCGCGTCTGAGCGTGCTCGACAACCTGCTCACTTCGGCGCAAAGCGCGGCCGGCTATTCCGCGTTCGAAGAAGCGCTGCAGCTCGCGCGCACGAGGCGTCACGAGCGCGCCATGCGGGAGCGGGCCGTGCGTCTGCTCGAAGAGATCCGCCTCGCGCCGCAGGCGGATGCGCTCGCCGCGGCGCTCTCGTATGGGCAGAAGAAGCTGCTCGAGCTCGGCATGGCGCTGATGACCTCGCCCAAGCTGCTGCTCCTCGACGAACCGGTCGCCGGGGTTAATCCCGCGCTCGTCGAAGCCCTGCGCAGTGAGTTGCTGCGCATGCGCGAGCGCGGCGTGACGCTTTTCGTCGTCGAGCACAACCTCAAGCTCGTGTTCGACATCTGCGACTGGATTTTCGTCCTCGATCGAGGCCGGCTGCTCACCGCCGGCACGCCGGCCGAGGTGGCGCAGGACGAGCGCGTGATCGAGGCCTATCTCGGCCGTGGCTGAAAGCGCGATCCTGCGGCTCGAGGCCGCGAGCGGCGGCTACGGCGACAACACCGTGCTGCAGGGCGTGGAGGTCACGGTCATCGCCGGAACGTGGACCACCATCATCGGCGCCAACGGCGCCGGGAAATCGACGCTTCTCAAGCTCGTTGCCGGCATCGTTGCGTGCCGCGCCGGGCGCGTGATCTTCGACGGCGAGGACGTCACCGCTCTCGGCGCCCTGCAGCGGCTGCGCGGCGGCATCGGGCTCGTACCACAGGGCCGCTGCAATTTCCCGCTGCTTTCCGTGGCGGAGAACCTGATGCTCGGCGCCTATTCGAGGCGCCTCGAGCGCGCCCAGCTGGCGCGTGAGGCAGACGCGATGGCCGGCCTCTTTCCGCGCCTGCGCGAGCGCTGGCACGTGGATGCCGGCAAGCTTTCGGGCGGCGAGCAGCAGCTGCTCGAGATGGCCATGGTGCTGATGGCGCGGCCGCGGCTTCTCCTGCTCGACGAGCCGTCGCTCGGGCTGGCGCCGGCCGCGATGCGGGCAGTTTTTGATCGCGCGCGCGAGCTGACCCGGCACGGGGTGACGATCCTGATGGTCGAGCAGAACGCGCGCCAGGCACTCGAGCGCAGCGATGTGGGCGTAGTCCTAGAGCTCGGACGCGTTAGTCTCGTCGAGCCCGCGGGGCAGCTCCTTGCGCATTCGGACCTCCGGCGCAGCTTTCTCGGCCGCTAGGCGCGCGCGGCGAGCTCACTGCCATAGAGGATGCGGTGCGGATTCAGCACCGCCATCCGCGTGATCTCGTCTTCCTTGATGCCGCGCTTGTCGAGCTCGGCCATGTATTCGCGCCAGCCATCGGCAACCTTCATGTTCATCACCTGGCCGAGGTCCGTGGTGAGCACGACGCCTTCAGGCCCGACGGCGCGCACCACGTCGACGTACTGCTCATAGCTCAAGTGGTCCATGGCGATGTTGACGAAGGCGAGCTCGCTGTATGCACCATAGTCGCGCCACAGGCGCACCAGCGTGTCGAGCGCTTGGTTGGTGGCCTGAAAGAGCGGATGCGTCATCACGATCCGGCGGATGCCGGCCGCATGCGCGCGCTTGACGAGCGCGACCGTCTCGCACGCATCGAGGTGCCCGGTGGCGAGCGTCAGATCGTTCTCGGCCAGCGCATTCAGCATGCGCCCGAGCGCCGCCATACTGTTTTCGTCGCCCTCGTCGAGCCGGTAACCACGGCCTATGGGAACCAGGCGCGAGTATTTGCCCTTCACGCCCCAGGCTTCCGGCATCTCGCGCCGGTTGTAGAGATTCAGGTGCGCCTCGGTCGATAGCGTGGGCATCCACACCACCGCTCCGCCTCGTTGCGGATCGGCAGCGCGCACATCACGCTTCCAGCCGGACAAGAGCGAGCGGATGGCGTGGTCATCGACGCCGCCGACGGCGGCGTTCAGCACGATCGCGCCGGCGAACCGCGCCTTGTCGTCCGCACGTGCTGCCTGCGACACCCAGGCCGTGGTCGGTTGGAAATGGTTCTTCATCACCGCGCCGAACCCCTCGCGGCGCCCTTCGTCGATCAACGCCTGGGCGGTATAGCGCCGCTGCAGATATTCGGGGCCGACGTGGACATGCATGTCCATGAGGAGCAGATCGTCGACCTTCGGCAATGCGCCCGGCATGCCGGGCCATATTAGCATTCGACCCATGAGCGCTTCCCACCGTGTGCGCGCGGCGCGCGGCACGCATCTCAGCGCCAAAAGCTGGCTCACCGAAGCGCCGCTGCGCATGCTGATGAACAACCTCGACGCCGAGGTCGCGGAGCGGCCCGAGGACTTAGTGGTCTACGGCGGCATCGGCAAGGCGGCGCGCAACTGGGCGTGCTACGAGGCGATCGTCGCCGCGCTGCGCCGGCTCGAGCTCGACGAGACGTTGCTCGTGCAATCCGGCAAGCCGGTCGGCATCTTCCGTACGCATGCGGATGCGCCGCGCGTGCTCATCGCCAATTCCAATCTCGTCCCGGCGTGGGCGAGCTGGGAGCACTTCCACGAGCTCGACCGCAAGGGCCTCATGATGTATGGGCAGATGACCGCCGGCTCCTGGATCTACATCGGCAGCCAGGGCATCGTGCAAGGCACCTACGAGACGTTCGCCGAGGCTGGACGCCAGCACTACGACGGCGACTGGTCGGGCAAGTGGATCCTGACCGCCGGCCTCGGCGGCATGGGCGGCGCGCAGCCGCTCGCCGCGACCATGAACGGCGCCTCGCTCATCGCCATCGAATGCGACCCGGCGCGCATCGCCATGCGCCTGAAGAGCGGATACCTCGATGCGCAGGCAAAAACCGTGGACGAAGCTGCGGCCATCATGCAAAACGCCGAGCCACCGGTCTCCATCGGCCTCCTTGGCAACGCCGCCGAGCTCGTTCCGGAGTTTCTGCGCCGCGCGCGCACGACCCAATTCAAGCCGGCGCTCGTGACCGATCAGA
>Ga0070699_100003662_pt1 | contig 13612 bp, 13 predicted proteins | sample KBSK1503metaG_FD_65473 | JGI IMG/M metagenome (GOLD analysis project Ga0070699, IMG submission 65473) | Corn, switchgrass and miscanthus rhizosphere microbial communities from Kellogg Biological Station, Michigan, USA - KBS K1-50-3 metaG | ecosystem: Host-associated > Plants > Roots >...
ACGCCGGGAATGCCGGGCTCAGCGGCCCAGCGGCGCGGGTCTCCAGTGAGGCTGATGCTGCCCGCCGTTGCGCCATGGTAAGAGCGGTAGCGGGCGATGATCTTATGACGTCCGGTGAAGAAGCGCGCGATCTTGATGGCGTTCTCGTTGGCTTCGGCTCCGCCGTTAGTGAAGAAGAAGGTGTCGATGTCGCCGGGCGTGATTTCGGCCAGCTTGGCGCCGAGGCGAGCGCGCGGCTCAGTTGCCATGAAGGGATTGGCATAAGCGAGAGTCTGCGCCTGCTCGTGAATGGCCTGGATGACGCGCTCGTCGCCGTGTCCGACGTTGACGCTCATCAACTGGCTGTTGAAGTCGATGAAGCGCTTGCCCTCGGGAGTGTAAAAGTAGATGCCCTTGGCGCGAGCGACCGGGATGGGGTCGACCTTCGATTGGGCGGACCATTCGAAGAGCGTGTGCTTGCGCGTAAGGTCAACGATTTCCTGGCCGGTCATTTTCTGGTCCGTCACGGCGGGGTTGGTGATGGTCGTGGTCATTTAGTCCTCATTTTCATGAATTTCAAATAATTTCACCACAGAGTCACAGAGTCATAGAGAAAAAATCTAAGGATTCTTCGGGTGATTCCCGGCGTCAGCGAAGTACGTTGGTCTGGCGCATTTGGCGCGTGAGGCGTTGTAATCCAAACACCACTTCACATCAGCTTCAATTGCTGCGGCTGCGCCGACGTAATTCGGACTCGCTCCACTCTGCGGTCGGTGGACTCCAGTATCTCGAATCGCAACCCGTCCTCCTCGACGATTTCTCCCCTCCTGGGAATGCGCCCTGCGAGTTCGCTCACCAGCCCGGCGATGGTAGCAGACTCTTTGCCCTCTGGTTTTACGCCAAAAAGTTCGTCGAGACGATCCACGTCCATGCCGCCGGAGACCACATAGGCACGTTCGCCTTCGCGCACGATCTCCGGCTGCTCATGTTCATCACGGATCTCGCCGACAATTTCCTCGATCAGGTCCTCGATGGTCACCAGGCCTGCCACGCCTCCGTATTCATCCACCACAATGGCCATGCGGACGTTTTTCCTCTGCATCTCACGAAGCAGGTCGCTTCCCAGCTTGCTTTCAGGCACAAAATAAACGTCGCGCCGCATCAGCGTGTCCAGAGTGCGGGTGTGCGCCTCAGTGTCGGGTACCTGCAGCACGTCCTGCGCATAGACGATTCCCTTGATGCTGTGAATGTTCCCCTCATATACCGGAACCCTGGAGTAGTGCTTGGTTCGCAGCTTTTCGATGAAGCGTTCCACGGTCATATCGGTCGTAACCGCAAACATCTCGGGACGCGGTTTCATAGCTTCGCGCACCGTCTTGCCGCTGAACTCCACTACCGATTGAATCAAGTCGCGGTCGCCCTCGTGAATGATGCCTTCTTCCTGCCCCGCTTCAATCAGCGCATCCACAGCCTCCGCAGGACTTTCCGGCTGCTCGCCGGTATTGTGCCGGGTCAACGAAGCTACCGACTGCAGAAAGCCCAACACAATCGTGACGGGGAGGAGCACATAGATAAGGGCCCTTAAGAAAGGCGTCCAGCGGATGAGCCACGTCCCGCGCGTGCGCGAGAAGAAGACAAAGGGCAAAAAGCGATTGCACAGAATGACAATCAAAATCAGACTAATGGTAGCCTGCAGAATCTCGTAGATGCTCCACTTCTGATCGCTGAAGACCACGTAGCCCACCAGCAGTGCGATCGCGGCCATGGTCAGCTGCGTGAGGACCGCCATGGAAAGCGAAGCGCGGGTGCGGCTCACCCGCAGGTTCGGCTCAACTTTCTGCTCGAAGATGTCTATATTGTCCTGGAATTCACGGGAAAGAAACTTGCCGATCTCCTGGTACACGCGATCCACGTAGGAAACCAGCGTCAACAGTCCCAATAGAAGAAGTAACGCCACCGCGGCGGCGAGATTCATGCCGTCCTCCGCGCTCCTGCTCCGTCTACTTTCTGCTTCAAGGACTTTCTTCCGGACGACCGAGTGCGCTCGACCTCTGGCCGCACGGACTCATTGCGCTCGGACTTATTGCGCTCGATCAGGGCAAGCGGAAGCCCCAAGGTTCGGCGCAACCTTGCTTCCTTCCGCGCCATTTCTCCATTATCGCGCTCATGGTCAAACCCCGCCAGATGCAGAATTCCGTGCAACACCAGGATCTTCACTTCTTCAGCGGTGGAGTGTCCGAGCTTGCCGGCGTTTTGAGCCGCGATCTCCACCGAAATGGCAATGTCACCCGCTGTGGGCGCTGGCTTGTTGGGCGGGAGCGATGGAGAGGGAAAGGACAACACATCGGTCGGCAGGTCCTTGGCGCGGAATTGTCGATTCAGGCAGCGCATCGCTGCACTGCTCGTCAACAGGAGATTGACCGTTCCCTTGAGCCCCACGGCCCGTCTCGCGCGTAGCGAGAAGCGCCGAAGCGTTGGTTCGCTTAAACTCGCCACTCGTTTTTGAAAAATGATCAAGTTCTTTCTCGGCGGGCTCGGTGGCCTATGTCGGCAATCCGGCATCAAAACAAAACAGGAGGGCCTGATTCGAAGCCCTCCCGCCCGAAGGTTGCTGCTTTATACCTGTGCTTCGAACACACCGCGCCCTCGCCCGGAGCTGCGGCTCACACCGGCTTTTCGTTCGCATTCGCTACTGCTTCGCCAGTCCTCGTTTGTAGATTTCTGGTTTCGAGATTTCTGGTTTCTAGATTCCTAGTCTCGAGAGTCCTGGTTTCGAGAGCCTTCCCCTCGCTCAACAGCAACATCTGCTGCTCGGCGATCCGCGTTTTGTGCTCATCGTAAGCCCGGATGATACGCTGCACCAGATGATGACGCACCACATCGCCTTCATCGAAGTGGACAAATGCCAGGCCATCGACTCCCTTTAGAATGTCGACCGCTTCGAGCAGGCCGCTGCGCCGCGCATTGGGCAGATCGATCTGGGTGACGTCGCCGGTGATGACCGCCTTGGAATTGAATCCCAGGCGCGTGACGAACATTTTCATCTGCTCAGAAGTCGTGTTCTGCGCCTCGTCGAGAATCACGAACGAATCATTCAGGGTTCGTCCGCGCATGAACGCAATGGGCGCGATCTCGATGACGTTTTTCTCCAGGTAGCGATCCACCTTTTCCGGATCGAGCATGTCGTAAAGCGCGTCGTAGAGCGGCCGCAAGTAGGGATCAATTTTGTCCTGCAATGTGCCGGGAAGAAAGCCCAGCCGTTCGCCCGCTTCTACCGCCGGACGCGCCAGGATGATACGGTTCACGCGCTTGGCCAGCAAGGCGGAAATCGCCATCGCCACCGCGAGATAAGTTTTGCCCGTCCCGGCGGGCCCGATGCCAAACACCATGTCGTGCTTCTCAATGGTTTCGAGATAGCGCCGTTGATTCGGGCTCTTGGGCTGCACGGTGCGACGACCGAAGGAGCGCTGCCGGCCGGCATCGGCGAGACCGCGCAGCGTCGAGTTCGGATCTGCCGTCAGCACCCGCAACATGCTGTTGAGGTCGCCATTGTTAAAGGTGTATCCCGAGCGTTGCAGGCTTTCGTAATCGGCAAATACCTGCTCGGCGCGAGCGACGTCGCGAGCCGCGCCCTCCAATTCGATTCCGTTCGATCGCAAGTTGACCGTGATGTTAAGGCCGTCTTCCAGCACTCGCACGTTCTCGTCGCGCGTGCCGAACAGGGTCTCGATGTTGGGGCTGATCCCGATGCTTTTTTTCATGCTTGTGTGCTCATGCCTGTATGGGTCCGAATCTGTAACCCGGGCGGGCCGAGCCGAGCCCAGCCGCCTGTGCAGATGGAAGTACGCGTGCGTCCGCTCCACCTCGCGGACAAAACAGGATTATGCTTGGAGACGGGAACAGCCGGAATGCTCATGCCCAGAGGGCAAGCGACTACCATTGGCTAAAAGCGTACCCCGGGTCGGGATAGGAGTCAATGGCAGACAATACCTACTTGTTTTCGCCTTCGGCGTCCCTTGCCGATGCCGGCACCGCCCGCGTCCTGGCCCATGCCCTCAGGGCCTCGATTTCCTCGGCCCGGGTGGTCGAGAGCGGCACGGTCTGCGCTAAAGCGTCCAGGAGCGATTGCGTGGTCAGTGACTTCTTCTCGGAGAAGGCGGCGTAGAGTCCCGTCTGGACGGCAGCGTCGATTTCCGCGCCGGAGTATCCTTTCGCGGCCGTGGCAACCCGCTCCAGATCAAACTCCGCGGCATTGCGTTTCCGTTTTGCCAGCTGAATCGAAAAGATTTGTTTGCGCTCCGCTTGATTGGGCAGGTCGACGAAGAACAGTTCATCAAAGCGGCCCTTGCGGATCAACTCCGGCGGAAGCACGGTCACGTTATTGCACGTGGCGGCCACGAATACAGCCGCTTTACGATCCTGCATCCAGGAAAGAAACGACGCCAACAGGCGCGACGACACGCCCGCATCGGCCGAGGCGGAATCCGGCTCGCTGCCGGCAAAGACTTTCTCCAGCTCATCGATCCATAACACGCAGGGCGCAAGTCCCTCGGCGACCTGGAACACTTTGCGAATGCGTTTTTCCGTTTCACCGATGTACTTGTCGTAGACCGCCGCCGTATCAAACTTCACCAGCGGCAACTTCCACTCCCCGGCAACAGAGCGCGCGCAAAGCGACTTGCCGCATCCCTGCACGCCCAGGATGATTACGCCACGCGGCGGCTCCAACCCAAACTCGCGTGCCGAATCCTCCCAGGCTCCGCGGCGCTGCCCCAGCCAGTGTTTCAGATTCTCCAGCCCGCCCACGCTGGCCATGTTGTCGCAGGCATCGATAAACTCGAGCATGCCCGAATGCCTGAGCAATTGTTTCTTGGCCTCGAGCACATCGGTGACGGTTTCCTGACAAAGGGCGTAGCGGGACACCAGAGCCTGACAGGTCGCGCGCTCGGCTTCTTCCTCGGTCAGGCCGCGCAGATTGGCAGCCACGGCGTCCACGCCGGCGGCATCGAGTTGCAGCTTCAACGTGAAAGTCTTGGACAGACGGGTAAACGTCTCGCGGATGATGTCGTGCATGCGGTCGCGATCAGGCAGAGGAAGATTAAAGTATTCCACCAGCGTGGTCAGTTCCGAAGGAACCGCGATCTCAGGCGCGGTGATAACCACCGTCCGGCGGTTAGCCGAGAACTTCTGGCCCACATCCCGCAGCCGCCGTACCACGACCGGGTCATCCATGTGACGGTGGAAGTCCTTCAGGATGAATACCGCCTCCAGGGTCATCGATTCCATGTTCGCCAGCGCCTGCACGGGCTCGCGCGTGTTGTAGATGGAAGAGGCTCCACCGCGTCCATCGGTTGCTGTGTCGGCTCCCTGCGAAGAAAGCATGGCTCTCGCCAGCCGGTCCGCCTCGCCGGCACTCGGCGAAAGAGAGGTTCGGGTTTGTGTTGCCCCTGCTGGGACGGAAATTTTTCGGACCTCCGCAGAAATGTTGCTTCCTGAGCGCACCAGACCGTCGGCGATGCTCCACTCGAAAGTGGCCATGTTGAGGTCTGAGCATGCAGTACGGACCATGGCAACCGCATGCGTCTCTTCCGCCGTCTCCATCACGATGATGGGCGTCGAGGAGTTAATGAGGATCTTCAGGCGTTCGAGTCCGTCTGTCATTCGCTGCGCCACATGTGTTTGACCAGCCGACACTTACTCTCCTATAATAAGGAATTCGGACCCACCCGAATATCTCTCTCGATACACAAAGGTAACAAGCACACAATGGCTAATCATCTTTCGGCGCTAAAGCGCGCCCGCCAGACCGAAAAACGCACCGCCCGCAACCGCGCCAACACTTCCCGCCTCCGCGGGGCCTTGCGCGAATTGCGCGAGACTATCGCTAAGGGCGACAAGCAGGCTGCGGAGCAGACCTACCGCGCGACCGTCTCCGCCCTCGACAAAGCGATCCAGAAGGGCACTCTCCACGAGAATACCGCGTCACGCTACAAATCGCGCCTGGGCACGCGCGTCACGGCGATGAAGTAGGCTGGCAGGTCTGAGACATTAGTCTGCAAGGAATCGCACTCAGCTCGGACTCAACCTAAAACCAGATCGCACGTCAGGTAAGGGTCGAGGCTCGTCGGTTGTTGCCTTCATCTGAGGACTGATCCCGATGAGTCCAAGCAAACCAGAGTCGACCAAATCTTCCCAGACAATTTCACTGCTCGGTATCCCGTACGATGCCAGCTCCACGTACCTACGAGGGCCCGCCGAGGCGCCGCATTTAATCCGCGAGGCGCTGTACTGCAACTCCACCAATCTGTGGACGGAGGACGGCATCGACCTCGGCCAGCCCGGCACGTTTCACGACGCAGGCGATCTCAAGCTGCCTTTGGAAGCGGAACCTGCCGGCGATGCGATTGAGAAGGCGGTACGCGACACTCTTGCCCTGGGACACCCTCTCATCTGTCTCGGTGGCGACCATTCAATCACTTATCCGATCCTGCGCGGCTTTAAGGGCAAGGCTTCCGACATCACGATCCTGCATTTCGACGCGCATCCGGACCTCTATCACGACTATGCGGGACGGCTGTCTCATGCCTGTCCCTTCGCGCGCATCATTGAGGAGCGATTGGCGCGTCGCCTGGTGCAGGTGGGAATCCGCACCATTGGTGCCCACCAACTGGAGCAGGCAAAGAAGTTTGGCGTGGAAGTAATCACCATGAGGAATCTGGCCCGACTTGCCGATGTGGAGTTCGAGGGCCCACCGTACATTTCCTTCGACGTCGATGTGCTTGATCCCGCCTTCGCGCCGGGCGTCTCGCACTACGAGCCCGGAGGCATGTCGGTGCGTGATGTTCTGAATGTGATTCAGGGATTACGCGTGTCCATCTTGGGAGCTGACATCGTGGAGTACAACCCCATCCGCGATCATCAGAACCAGACGGCGATGGTATGCAGCAAGCTCCTGAAAGAGATCAGTGCTGCTATGTTGCGGCGAGGAAGCCCGCCGGCAAGCGGATGGGTGTAGAAAGGTCGGTTACGAAGCCCGTAGTTGCTCAGCGCAGTTGCGGAAAGACTCGTGAATGACCGGACTCCGCGCCTACTCGGCTGCACCTTGCACCATGCTTAGCGCGGGCCGATACAGGAAAGGGACCCAATACTCGGGCGACTCTTTTGATCCTCGGCGCTCGAAGAAGCCAACTTCTACCAGTTGCTCAGCCACCAAAATGGCCTTTTCGTCAGAAATCCCCCAATGACCAGCCAATGATTCAGGATGCTGGAGCGTCTTTTCTCGCTCCAGTTTGAGTACGTAAGGTCGCAAGTCCGGATATTCAGCGAAGAGCGTTTGCTCCAGCCGAACTTTGGACACCTCTGGCAGGGCATTCTTGATAGCAGTCCTTGAGAACACCGTTTGAGATTCTGTGTCGACATTCCCCAACTCGAGGCGCTTTATTTCTTCGTCTCGAGTGGCATTAAGAAAGTGGATGAGCTCCCTCGGAGCGTTCTGGCCTGTTCCGTCACTTGTTCGCCCGAGTATCCAATCAAAGGATGTCTTGGGCTTATTGGGACCAACCTCGACTTGGTCTGGAAAGAGCCTATCAAGAAACGCAGGTTGCCCGTCCCCTAGCGCAGCCTCTTTTTCTATACTGACGTAATTGAGGAGGGTTGGGGATTGGACAGCTCTTCTTATGGCGAGGTTAGTCAGAGAAGGTCTGTCCCATTTGATCGTAATATGCCTCGTGATGTGACTTGCTTCTCTAAAACCTTGGTCCCTCGTAATTCGACCCCAAATGTCGGTCCGTAAAAAAATCTTTATCCGTACCTGCTCTCGGCCCAATAAATCCAGATACACCTTGAACAAAGCCCGAAGGGCATTCGCCTCAAGATTGGGTGATTCCGCAAATGCTACGTCTAATCGATCCATCAGAACCCAGACGGTGAGTGGGAGCTCGGCAAGAGCTCGGTTGGCGGACTCAAACAATGAGTCAACAGAGATCTGGCCCTTCTTTGCATCTTCTAGCTGAGGTTCACGAAATGTAATCTTGCCGCCGACGCCGGTGGGACTTCCCGAGATCGGATCTAATTTGAGTTCGCCCTCGAGCGTGTTAGGAAAGCGACGGACATATTCGACCACTGCTCGCAGTAGGCCCTTTAGACCAGTTTCAGGTGTTAACAGATGCGCCTCAGTAAGCGCAGAAACCACTTCGCGGCCAGGGGCGCTGTCCGCGGCATATTCACGCAGCACGCCTCCTATGAGACTTAGGAAATACAACTTCCAGAGGTTAATGAATTCCCGCTCCGAGGTGGGAGGATCGTCTACCAGGTCCTTAAATACTGTTGCACCGCGCGGATTCTCTCCAGATACCATTACAATGTCGCGATCAAAGAATGAGTCGACCCGATCAAGTAGAAGCGCATATAGCGCACTCTTACCCGATCCTTTCGGCCCATACACGACGTCGATTTCTCCCGATGAGATCCGTCTCCATTGTTCCGTTTCTACAAAGTACCTAGCAAGGTCCTTCACTTCCTCCTCGGCAACTCTCTGACCGAAGCTCAGGTTCTGGAGCGCATCTTTTCGCGTGATAGCCATTGAGGAGAATATAGATCCGGAGGGATGCCCTTTCGCGTGGGGAGTATATCTCAATTCCACGTTGGTTGCGTGAAAGCTGAAAGTCGAGCCTGCTACACCGGGAGCTGTTCCTGCATCCATCCCGGCGATTCCAGCTTGGCCTCGGTGGTCAAATCCAACACCAGCTTTTCCAGCACCAGGCGTTTGCTGACGGGATTCGAGCGCAGGGCCAGGTCGGCTTTCGCCACCAGGCGAATCGCACGCGTGAGTTCCCGGCGAGATTTGTAGCGGCGCGCCTGTTTGATAATGTCGTCCGCGGCGAATGGAGGCACACGGAAGCCCTGCCACAACGCTGCCCAGAGCATGCGCTGGTCGCGAACGTTGCGCTCCAGAATGACCAGCATCTGGCGAAAGGTTTTCGCCAGCATGTAGATATGGCCGATGGCAGCTTCCTCGCCTTCGCCCGAGGATAGGATTGCATCCAGCACTTCCAACGCGCGCACACGATCTTTCGCGGAGATGGCGTCGGTCAATTCATACAAGGACCTCTGCTTGGCGGCGAGCACCATAGTCTCCACGTCACCCAGCGTGATGCGGTTCCTGGCGCCGACGTAGAGCATGAGTTTCTCCAGTTCGTTGGAGATCATCATCATGTCGCCGCCGAGGGCGTCGACCAGTTCGCGGGCTCCGTCGGAGTCGATCTTCACTGGTACGCCGCGGCTGGCGCAATAGTCGGCGATCCAGCGGACAGCTTCGCCTTCCTCAACACGCGCCAGTTCGACGATGCCGCAGTACTGGCCCATGGTTTCGCGAATGCGCTGGTAGCGTTCCTTGTCCTGCATCTCCATGCGGCGGACATCGGCGGGAATGCTGATGTGGTCGGCGACGAATATCAGGAGCGCATCGGGATTCGGGTTCTTGCAGTAATCTTCGATGGCAGCGAGTTTTTCTTCGTTGGAACCCCGTCCAAAAAGATTCTTCACGCCCCGCACGAAGAAAACCTGGAACGGTGCCATCAAAGACGGAGTACGGGCGCGGTCGAGAATTTCGGCAAGATCGGTCTCTGCCAGGTCGAATTCAAACAGGCTGAAGTCGCGCATGTCGGCCGGAACCAGGTGCTCAAGGATGGCGTCGCGGAAACGCTTGCGGAAGAAGGCTTCGTCGCCCACGAAGACGTAAGCCGGACGCAGCTTGCGCGACTCGAGTTCGCTGACAAAGCGATCCGCCTGGGCAAACGCCCGCATTAGAAGTCCTCCCTGATCTGGGCCACTATTTGTACCTCGACGGCTGAAACCGCAGCGTAATTGGGGCTCTTAGGCTGCGAAAAAACACACTTTGAGTACCTCAGGGGCTGAAGCCCTCATTGAAAGCAGGCCATTATCGCAGCGCTGAAAGCGCTGCGCCACCCAAAAAGCAGAACTGCGTCAACGAGAGCTTTTCCGCAACCTCTGAAGTCGTGCCCTGATACGAATCCGAAGTTTTTCCGCAACCTGCTACGGCTCAGCGGGAGGCGTGTGCTTCCGAGAGTCCACTCCTGAGGGCACATCTAAAAGCCCTCCAGGATGTTAGAGACCAAGTCGCGGGCAAACTCTTCCGAGAGACGTCGGAATGCGGGCGAATCCTCCTGGAAGAAACTCGGGAGATCCTGCGACACTTCGTACTGCTCGCGAAACACATACGAGGGATTTTCGTAGAGCATCTTCCCGTGGCGATCGATCAGCGATATTTTTACGCTCACCCCGATTAGCGCGGTGGCAATCTGTCCGGTCGAAGTATTGTAGGTCAACGGCGAGCTAGACACTCCGAGGACGGTACCGTGTAGTGTGGCGTCGGCCGCTTCGCTCGTATCGTTAAGAAGCTGGTAATGGGTACGCGTGGTGAATTCGCGTACGACGGAGGCGGTCAGAAGCTGCTCGATCCGGTACCGGTTGCTCTGATTTATAAAAGCTGGAATGGCGATGCTCTTTACGTTCTGGGGAAGCTGAACAGCATGGCCGGCGGTGTGGTAACCGCATCCCGTCGCTACCAGGAGCAGCGCGGAGCACACCCAGGCGGTGCTGATCCTCATTGGATCTTTCCCATGGGGCGCGTGGCCGTCATGCTTTCTGCGCATTCGACCGCGGTCAGGGCGGCGATACGAAGGTTGTCAGCGGCGGCCCAGAGCCAGAAGCCATTGGGTTGGCTTGCATCCCTCTTCACGGACAGCTGAATCTCCGCCTGTCCCGCCGAACTCACATTGCTGGGGGCGTCCTCCTCCGCACCCGGAATGGTAACGTGATCTCCAGCCAGCGCCTGCGACAAATCGCTCACATCCAGCGGTTTCTCCATCTCCAGGAACAGGCTGAGCGCATATCCGTGAAAGGTTGGCGCCTGCACCAGAAGCAACGAGGCCTGCGGTGAGGCATCTCCGGCCACCTTCCGGTAGTGACGAAGTATGCGTGTCTCAATCGAATCCAGCGACGGTTCTGACTTCTGTCCGTAACGCGCGACCATATTGAAGGCTACCTGCGCATCGAACACATCTTTTGGCAGTGGCTGAAATGAAAGCAGATTGACGGTTTGCTGGTGCAGTTCGTCCATGCCCTTCTGTCCGTGTTCAGAGGCGGGCTCGAAAATCTGGGCCACAGCCCGCCGGATCGTACCAGCCCGCCCGGCACGCAACAGTAACAACGCCAAGGTCACAGCTGCAGGATGGGCTACGATGCATGGTCCCGGCTGCAACTCCGGAGGGGAAATCTGTCCCCGTTCGCGCTCCACCCAAAGAGAACGAACGTTGGCGCCTGGTTCGTTTTCCAGAGCGGCCGAGAGATCAATGATCGCGCTGCCCGCATCCCGCGCGCTCTTCCAGTTCTTCCGGGTACCACTCGGGTTCGAGGCGAAGAAGGTGAAGTCTACATGCTCAAATTGTTCGGAGTGCACCCGCTGAATGAAAGTGATTTCATCGCCCATTGCCTCGAGTTGGCCCAGAGACTCGTCATCGTCGAGCAGGCGCACGTCGACGGCGGGAAAGTTGCGCTCATTGAGCATCTCGGCGACTTCCTTCCCTTTAAGCGAAGCAGCGCCCACGATCGCAGCCCGGTACAGGTTGCCGCGAGCGCTGGGGGCATGGGTCGCCAACGCGGACTTAGGAGGCGTAGGCGTGCTCATGAGGTCTGTGAAACCTCCTTGTAGGTGGGCGGCGGACGCTGCCTGCGTCGACGAAGGATCCACTGCAAGCGCCAAAAAACTCCGGAGAACGTGTAGAGCAACGCGACGGCGAACAGGACCTTTTGGGAGAAGAACCAGATCAAGGCAAACAGCGCACCAAGAAGAATGATCAGCCGAAAAGGATGGCGCGAACTGAAATCAATGTCCTTGAAGCTGTAGAAGCGCCAAGTGCTTACCATCAAGTAACCTACGGCAGCCACCATTGCCAACCAAGTGATCGCCGTATACCAGGATTCCAGGGGATTGCCTTTCTGAAAGTGAACCACGGCCGCAATCACCCCTGCTCCAGCCGGAATTGGCATTCCGACGAAGTACTTTTTGCCAGGCCGTCCGGGATTGGAGGGCTGCGGGTTGCTCGTGATGTTGAAGCGCGCCAGGCGGCTGGCTCCCGCCATCAGAAACAAGAAGCAAGCAATCGCACCCAATTGGGTAAGCTTGATGTTCCACTCGGTGAGGGCGACCGGCGGCATCAGATGAAATCCCCAGGCCCAGGCAAGCATGGCCGGAGCCACGCCAAAGGTGATCACGTCGGCCAGAGAATCCAGCTCCTTGCCAAAATCGCTGCTGGTTCCCGTCATGCGGGCGACGCGTCCGTCGAGTCCATCGAACAGTACGGCAAACCCAATCGCCTTGGCTGCATTGTCCAAGTGCCCGAAATCCACAGCGCTCGCGTGGACAATCTCGAGGATGGCATAGAACCCCGCCGCCATATTGGCGGTCGTGAACAGCGAGGGCAGAATGTACATCCCTTTGCTCAAACGAGCTCGCGGCGGCCTGGAGGCTGAAGTTCCCATCAGCGCGCCCTCCCCGTTGCGGAGGAACTGCCAGCGCCAGCCAGTTCCCCCTGGGGCTGCAGGTAAGCAAGTATGCTGGCGCCCCCGCGCACACGGTCCCCGACCTTGACGTTCAGGCTGGCCGCGGAGTCGATCAACACGTCCACGCGCGATCCGAATTTGATGAGGCCAACGCGCTGGCCCCGTTCGAGCCGGTCTCCAACCTTGGGATAAAAGACGATTCGCCGCGCCAGTAGGCCCGCAATCTGCTTGAAGACGGCGGTCTGGCCCTCGCCTTCAAGGGTCACAATATTCTGCTCGTTGTGCTCTGCGGAGGCTACGTTCATGGCGTTCAGGAACTTTCCTCGCTGGTAGCGTATATCGCGGACCACGCCCGCAATCGGTGAGCGGTTTACGTGGACATCAAACACGCTCAGGAAAATACTGATGCGCGTGCGCCTTTCGTTGCCTACGGTTACCGGCGACACGTCAGTCACTTTTCCGTCACCGGGAGAAACCACTGCGCCGGGATCTTGAGGAATCGCCCGATCCGGATCGCGAAAGAACCACAAGAAGAAGAGTGCCAACAAAAAAGGCAGGATCACCCATGCAGGGCGGGTCAGCCAGCCAAGAAGAAAACCGGCGGCGAGAAGAGGTCCTGCATAGAGATAGCCATCGCGAACCATGGGAAGAACTCAATTATAGTGCAGCGACTGCCCAAGCATGGTCGGATCCACCCGGAAGCGCCGCAAACACAAATAAAAAAAGGCGCTTAATCGCGCCAAGCTCAAGATAAGCTGATCCCAACGCGGCGATAACCGCCCCGGTTCGTGCACGAATCCTTATGCTACGTGAGCGCTGAACTGTTGCCGGAACTGCCGCTCGATGGACTCCATCTGGTCCTTCAGGCGCAGTTTCAGCTTCTTCAGCCGGACCTCTTCCAGCTTTTCGTCTTCGCTGAGATATCGTTTTTGGGTGAGTGAATCGAGGCGTTTTGCGTACTGCGTATGTTCCTGGCTCAATCTGCGGAATTCATCATGATGAGTCAGGAGTTGGTCTCTCGAAGTCAGCATCCAGCAGACCTCCAACCGGG
>Ga0070699_100003663_pt1 | contig 13611 bp, 9 predicted proteins | sample KBSK1503metaG_FD_65473 | JGI IMG/M metagenome (GOLD analysis project Ga0070699, IMG submission 65473) | Corn, switchgrass and miscanthus rhizosphere microbial communities from Kellogg Biological Station, Michigan, USA - KBS K1-50-3 metaG | ecosystem: Host-associated > Plants > Roots >...
TCGCTCTCCAGCAGCGCCTCTTGCGCCTTGCGGCGCTCGGCGATGTCGTGCTTGAGCGCGGCTTCGACGCGCTTGCGCTGCTCGATCTCGGTATGAAGGACCTCGGTCGTCTGCCTGAGGGTCGCGGTGCGTTCCGCGACCGCCTTCCGCAGGTCGTCACGCGCGCGCTGTAAATCCTCCGCGGCGCGGCGACGGTCGGTAACGTCCTCCGCGACCACCATGAGGTGACGCACGGCGCCGCCGCCATCGGTGATGGCCGACACATTGTTGCGGACCCACAAGCGCGAGCCATCGGGCAACATGTTTCGCGTCTCGATGGCGAATCCCTCTCCGCTGTGGATGGCCTGCCCGATGAGATTGCGGATGTAGGGCAGGTCGTCGGGCTCGGTCAGGTCTTGGATGCCCATCTGCAGGAGTTCTGGCGCCGGACGTCGGACGATGCCGCAAAATCCATTGTTCACAAGGGTAAAACGCCCCGCCGTGTCGATCTGGGCGATGCCCACGACGGACTGACTGAACATGGCGCGGAGAATGTGCTCCTGCTGGCGCAACTTGGATTCGACGCGTTTTCGCACCGCGACATGCGCACTCAGAGCGAGGCTCACAACCGAAATGCTGAGCATGAACGCGATCAGCGGCAAAAACGCGTCGTCAAGGGTCGCCCCCGCGAACGGTCTGCCGCCCGCCAACGTGCCCCAGGCGGCAAAGCACGAGAGAATGAGCACGGCGGTGGCGGTGTCCCGCCCGCCGCAGCGCAGCGCGGCCCACAACAGCGGCAGCGCTGCCAGGAACCCCAACGCGCTCCTGTTCACGCTCTGCTCGATCAGCGGACTGAAGGCGATGAGGCCTACGGCGCTCGCTGCGACAATGGTGGCGCCGGAGGCCAAGACCTTGTCCAAATTGAAGCCTCGGAAATCCTCGGTCGCCCACAGCACGAGGACCGGCGTGATCACCAGCGCGCCCGCCGCGTCGCGAAGCCACCATGTGGCGCCAATGGCGATGAAGTTCCCCCAGTCGACGTCTCCGACGAGGTAGAGGCTGCCGGTACCGACGATCGCGCCGATCATCGCGCTGGGTCCGAGGGTGACCACGGCGAATTTCGCCACAGCGGCCGCCGTATCGAAGGTTTTGCGGCCCTGGCACCAAGCGTTGACCAGGTAGCCGCCGACGATCGCTTCAAGCGTGTTGCCCGCGGCAACGCCCAGGGACAGCAAGATCGAGTCGGCAACGCTCGCATCGGCAATATCGGTCGGCATGCCGACGACAAACGCCGCGGCAAAAACCGCCGGCCAAATGCGCAGACCGCGCAAGAGGACGGCGGCCAAGGCAAAGCCGGCGGGCGGCCAGATGGGGACGGCGCTCGAGTAGATCGCGGCGAGCGTCAGGCCGGCTTTCGCCAGAACAAAATAGCTGGTGCCAATGATCGCCAGCTCGAGGGCGTATTTCGCCACGCCGCGGGGCTGCAGCGCCGTGGCAAATTTTGATCCTGAAAAGCGAGTCACGGCATGCCCCCACTCACCGCGCCCTTTTTCGTAGGTCCTCTCCCGCAATGCGCGCTGGTGTGTTCCAATACTCCCGACATTATTGATGAACGGAACTGAGGCGGAACTCGGGCCGCGGACCGGCGAAACGGGAGCGATGGCAACAGAAAAATGCCCTCTCACGGGCTTAAATCGCCGCTCAGATATGAGGCATGGGAACGGTCATCTTGCGCGGCCGGGATATCGACGAATCGCGGAGCACTCTTTGAGGCCACGAGTCCAACCCCCAGTGCTCAAATAGCCCGCCGGGGCCGATGGCGCCCGCAAGAGCGCATCGGCCGCGCTAACGGCAAAGCTGGAAATGACAAAGACGATCTCCCGCCCGGTCCGAATCGGCCGGGCGCCGCCTACATCGAACTCTGCAAGAATTCACCGACCGGCATTGGCGGCCGAGGAAGTTCGCCAAAAATCCTGTCGTTTTCAGGCAAGAACCAGGACGGGATTTGTTTAAGTCTCGCGAGCAGCGGCCGTTCCTCCTCGCCGCTATTCGATGCCAGAACTCCATCATAGCCGGCTGGCGCTTGGACGCTTTGCCCCGCCGCCTTAGGCGCAGAATTGGATGCGACGCGGGATGGCGAGATCGCCAACGGCTCGCCCGAGGGCGCCTTCGCTTCCGCGAGCGGGCCCTGCTCCGACTTCTGATTGCGGCGCGGCAGGGCGGCCTGCGCCGGTTTCGCAAGCCTTGGGGCTGAGACGGCTGTCGGCGCGGCCGCCAGGCTGTCCGGCTGGCTGTCGGTCTCCTTGCGCGCGCTGTCACCAAGGCGCGGGTGATCGTCCCGCGCCATCCGCGTGCGCTCTGCGTTCACGGGCGACATCTGCACGACCGTTGCCGGAGGAGGCGGCGGTCTTTCGATCTGGCCTAAAAAATAAGCACAGAGCGCGCTCGCCAGCCCCGCCCCCGCGACCTCAATGAATTTGGCAGCGAACTTGGACAGAAAAGCAAACCTTGTCCGCACGATTCCCTCCGATTTCAAACGGCTGATTGATTTTCAAACACTTGTTTGAGACAACTTCACGGCAGAAAGAAAAAGCAAGCGTGGCAAAGCAAGGGAAAAGTGACGCCCTGGTGCGATCGAGCCGATGCCGGTCGCGCGGTGCTGCGCGCTGAGGGAGTTGGGGCGGATACCACGACCCCGTCGTCGTCCAACGGCCGTTTGTGCAAGGGCGCGCCGAATGCGTCCTAGGGCCGCGTCGGTGTTGGTAGGCGGCCGAGCCCATCTGCCGCCCACGTGGCGATCGTGTCGGCAAGCCGGTCCACGAAGCGCTCGTTGATCTTGAGGCGCAGCGGAGGGTTGGCAAGCTGCTCGGCGTTGCGAACGAAAATGCTGCATTGCCCAAACAGCCACAGCGCGCCGACGACCGCCTGCTGGTCCGTGGCCTTGTTCGGCAGGAACCGACGAACCAAGTCGGTCGCGGCGGCAAAGACAGGCGCCGTCTCCCGGGCCATGAATTTGCGAAAGACCGGACTCGGCCTGAGTGTTTCCCAGCTGAAGATGCGCACATAGTCGCTGAGGTCGTCGCGCGCGGTCATCGGCCGCAATTGCCGTCGCACAAACCGCCGCAACGCCGCTTCGCGCGGGAGGGTGTCGGGGTTCTGCGGCGCATCGTCATCCTTCATCAGCGCGCGCAATGCTGCTTGCAGAACCGCGCGATAAAGCCCTTCCTTGCTGCCGAAATGGTAATTGATCGCGGCCTGGTTGACGTCCGCCTCGGCGACGATGGCTCGGATGCCCGCACCCTCGTAGCCGTTGCGCGCAAAGGCGTGGGTCGCCGCCTTGATGATCTTGTTCCGCGTGGCCTTCGAGGCTCGCGTCACTTTTGCTGGCCGCGGCATGTCGATTCCAAATTCAAACGGTCGTTTGAACATAGCGGACGGCGATCGCCCCGACAAGGTCGCACTTGTCTTCGTTGCCGATATTCGCAGGAAGGTTTCGAGCCGATTCGTGCGCGAGGGGATTCGGAAAGCGCTTATTCCAGCTGCGATGGTTTCAAATCCGGGTACAGTTCAACGATTGGATTGATGACATCCAGCAACATGGATCCCATAGATTGTCCGATCATTCGTTTATACGTTTGAAAATTCATCCTCCGCACAAATGGATTGTATCTCAGCGAGGACCGCATTTTGCTCCGCTCCATGCTTGATCATCAGGTCGACAATCTTCTTCGCCGCTTCCCGCGACATCTTCAGACGCCTCGACATCGACTCTTGCTTAGCCTCTGATAGCATGGCGGATGCTGACGATCGCGTCGATCTGATCGGCGTATCTGCAGTAAAGTGTCGCAATGGTCCCATGCCGTAAGCATTACCGCGCTCGTGCTGTGGGCAGCGGTGCCGCGGACATCGCCATTCCTCAACCCAGGCGTAAGCGGTTCAATAACCGGGTCCACTCATGTACGTGATAGTCCACAGTAAGAGCGGCCACATCTACGGGTTCGGGTTGATACCCAAGAAGGCGATGGACCACTTCCTCCGTGGTCTTCTATCGTACGACGGGCCTCGCCTCGACACCCGCCGTTGTTCGCCCGCGCTGTACTGCCAGCTTCAAGCTCTCGAGCGCAGGGGTATGTTCTTTGTCGACTGCCGAATCAACCGGCACGGCGTTGCAGTTTGTCGAAAGGACATGCCGCGGGCGACAGTGGCCGTCCGAACTGCCAAACAACGTCTGCGAAAGCGCCGTTTAACTGGGCCGCATCCGAGCATCTCATAAAAGCGAATCAGCGACATGCACGCGAGCAGCCTGGATTAGGCTGGCGTGACTTTCTCAAACACCGCGTCTAGGATCGGTACATGTGGGAAGCAGAGGCCCCAGGGCTCAACTGCAGTGTCAAGCAGTTCGATTGCAACGCATGTACGTGATCGTTGACAACGAGTTGGGACACATCTTTGGCTTCGGACTGACTCCGGAGAAAGCGATGGAACACTTTCTCGACGGTCTCTTGTCCTATGACGGGCCTCGGCTCGACACTCGCCCTTGTTCGCCGGCCCTCTACCGACGGCTTCAAGCTTTAGATCGCAAGGGTCTGCCTTTTGTCGACTGCCGAATCAACCGCGACGGCGTTGCAGTGTGTCGAAAGGACATGCTGCGGACGATTACTCGTCGTAAAGATTGATCTGTCGATGTCGTGGGACGTCCTCCGTGGCTGCGGGCCGCCTGAGCCTCCGTATTATATCACCCCAGTCCAGACGTTTTTGCGCATTACGCGCCGCCACCTCCCCGACCAGCCTGTTGTACAAGTCATAGGCTTCCTGCTCTGGGATGCCCAATTTCATGAATTGGTCCGGAGAACCGCCCGGCGGGTGCTTTTCGATCCAGTCGATCAAATGCTTCAGCTCGTGAATACCAACGCTTCTGGCCTGCTCCAGAGTCGGCGCATAGACCGCCAGCCGGCTTCTGTTGAAGTTGGTCGAGCCGCCCGGCCTTTCGAGTGGGCTGATGCTCAACTGCGACTGCCATTTGACAGGCTCGGATAGGCCTCCTGCACGCCGGGATGAACGTGATGTTCGTAAAGCGGTGCAACGGTGAGCGATTCCGACCCTATTCGTTTGCCCGCATTCGGGTTGACCTGATATCCCGTGTCCGGAATTTCGAAGGTCCACCGCTCGTCCGCCGCCCGCTCCAAACCCGTCGCGCGCCAAATCTCATCAGCCGACTTGCCTGCGGCCTCCATCTTCATTGCGGTAGGCAGTTGGCTCCAAGGAAATGTTCTCGCCATTGTGCCGCCGATGAGCGCGAGCTTCGCGGGCGGAAGCCAGTCGAGAGCTGCATTGACGGTGCCGAGACCCAGATGAGCTGCCGCCTTGCCGTAATTTCCGGCCTTCGCCTCTTCACCAGCAAGTGATGCGTCCTGAGTTGACTGCACCGTGCCGGAGCCCGGCAACACCTGAGTGAGCGCGTGCAACTTCACCAGCGCCTCATAGAGGTGGGGGCCGGCATAGTAGCGGACATTTTCGTCGACAAAGTATCGCGCAACCACGTCCGAAAATCCCTCGGTGGCGGAGGCGGTGCTGGCTCGGGACGAGGCAGCAAAACATCGCCTGGACCGTAAAACGGCGGGCTCGGGTGAATTGACGACTCCCGCGGGGCGGTGGGCGTCGTCATACCTCTCTCGTTCGGCCACGGACTGACCGCAGGTCCATCAATCGTCTGGGCGGCCGTCCCAGGAAATCCAGAACCTGCTGCGGGAGACGTCTGCCACGAGAACGTGCCGTTTTGACTCCGACTGGCTTCCGGCAGGATAGGCCAGAATGCGGGCCGGTTGGTCGGTGTCGCTGGAGGCCACGCTATTTCTGCCGATGGATTGGCCCACATCTCCTCAACCGGCCGCGTGAGGTTCCCGAGAATTCCGCCACGCGAGATTCCCGGCCACGGGACATCCCAAGTGTCTCTCGGCGGTGCCGGCGGCGTGCGAGCGCCCAACAGCGAGTTCGGCATCCAGTATGGCCAAGTCTGCGGCCGCATGAACCAGCTAGGGGCGGAAATTGATCGTTCATTGGAGTTTTCTCCTTGTTGCGAGCGTGGATTGTCGGAAATCAACCTTGCGAGCTTGGTCGCAGGCTTCGTCCAGCGAACATGCGGGGGCCAAGGTCCTGCCCCGCACCGTGGCTAGCTGGGCCAGCGGCGAGATGCGGCGCAGCGAATTTCAGAAGGCCCCTTCGGCAGCAGTTGGCTGCCAACCGGACAAGCGAGGAGGCCTAGCGGCACCGGGTGGGTCCACCGTTTCCCTAGTGCTTGCTCCGAACTCGCGAACTGCCGCGAGGTGTTGGAATAGACCGTGACTTGAACGCGACAGGGGGCGCCTATCGCTTCAAAACCTCTTCTGAGAGAGGAGGACGCCCGACCCGCCGAGGCACAGCCGGCCTCGAAACAGGTGCTCACGGGCGCATGTTTGGTGAATACGCCTTTATGAAAGATTCGTGTAACGCGAGTCCAGAACTTTTTTCAGGGAAAGATAATGAATTCCTCTTCGCTCGCCCCGGAAGCCGTGGGCTAGCGCCTTTACCGCCTAGAACAGCTCGAAATATTCCCGCTGCTCCCATTCCGTGACCTCCGACTGGTAGCGGGAGATCTCGGCCTCCTTGATGTGCAGATAGTAGTCGAGGAAATTTTTGCCGAAGCCGGCGGCGAGGCAGGCATCCTCGCGCAGCGCGGCGAGCGCCTGCTCGAGGCTTTTCGGCAAATGTGGCGCCTCGACTTCGTAAGGCGCGTCCGCCGACGGGCCGGGATCGAGCATTCGCTCCATGCCGTCGAGCCCGGTGACGACTTGCGACGCCATGTAGAGGTACGGATTGGCGGCCGGCTCGCCCACCCGATTCTCGAGCCGCGTGGCGGCGTCGCCGGGGCCGCCGAGCACGCGAATCATCACGCCGCGATTGTCACGCCCCCAAATCACGCGGTCCGGCGCCAGCGAATAGCCGCGGTAACGTTTGTAGCCGTTGATCGTCGGGGTGGTGAAGGCGGCGGCCGCGCGTGCGTGGGCGAGCAGACCGGCCAAAAAGCTCCGCCCGGCGCGCGACAGCGCGTCGTTTTCGTTCGACGTGAAAACGTTGGCGCTGGAGCGCCGGTCGCGCAACGATTGATGCAGGTGCCAGCCGCTCGACATCACGTTCTCGATCTTCGGACGGGTCATGAACGTGGCGTGGCAGCCCTGCCGCCGGCAGATCTGTTTCACGGCGCTGCGGAACAGCATCATGGTGTCGGCGGGTGAAAGTCCGACCTGCGGCTGAAACGTGAACTCGCACTGGCTCGGACCGAGCTCGACCTCGACCGAGCGCAGCGGTAAGCCGAGCGCCACGACCTCGCGGCGCAGCGTTTCGAGAGTGGGCTCGAACTGATCGAAGCGCGTCTCGGTCAAATATTGGTAGCCCTGGGACAGCAAGCTCACCCGCGGCGCCTCGCCCGGCCAGGTGGCATCGGCCGGCGTCAGGCGCGGATCGTCGAGCTTGAACACATGGAACTCGACTTCGAGCCCGGCGACGTAGTCGAACCCAGCCTCGGCGAGCCGTTGCAGTACGCGGCGATAAAGATGCCGGGTCGAGAACGGCACCGGCTTGCCGTTGGTAAAATAGATGTCGCACAGCATCCAGCCGGTCCGCGGCGCCCACGGCAGCACGCGGAAGGTCAAGGGATCGGCGATCATGAGGAAGTCGCCGCCGCCCTCCATCTCGGCCATGCCGAACCCGCCGCCGGCGGTGAAAACCGGAAACACCGTCTTGTGCGCGGTGTCCTTGGCGAGCAGCGTGGTCGTGATCGAGCAACCGTTGCGCATCACGGCCGCGGCCTGGTTCGCCATCACGGTTTTTCCGCGCAGGATGCCGTGCTGGTCGGGAAACGACAGGCGCACGACCTCGAGCCCTTGTTCCTCGATCCATTTATCGGCACGGGCCGCCGCCTCGAATTGCTCGTCGTTCCACAAGCCGTGGCGCTCGACGAAGCTGCGCGCCGTTCTTTCTTCGGATGACGACACCGGACCACCCACCCGCTGACCCGCGGAGGTTAGAGCATTTATCACCGCTGTTCGAGAGGCGACGAGGCCGAAGCTCAATGCACGCTTGCGGCCTTCGCCTGCAGGCTTGAGATGAGATCGCTCGATCCCTGCACGGCCAGGCGCTGATGATAGAAGCGCAGCCCGTAAAGCCCGCCCAGCTCCTCACCCGCTCCGGCGCGGCCCGGTCCGCCGTGATTGCATTGCGGCATGACGATGCCGTGCCCGGTATGGGCGGTTGCGATCGTGGGATCGACGGCGAGAATGCGGCCATGGCTCGGCGCGATGTCGCTCACGATACGGACGAGAAAATCCTTGTCCTCGCCGTAGACCGAAGCGACCAGCGAGCCTCCTCCGCGCGCGATCAGCCCGGCGGCATCCTCCTCATCGCGATAGGGTACGATGGTCGCAGCCGGACCGAACACCTCGACCTCGTGCACCGCCTGCGCGCCGCCCGCATCCTTGAGCTTGAGCAAGGTCGGCGTAACGAATGCCGATTTGTTCCTGTCGATGCCGTCGAGCGTCGGAGCATCGGCGCCGCCGCAGACGATGGCAGCCTCGGACGCCAAGCGCCGGATGCCCTCGAATGCGGCCGCCTGCTGGCCGCGCGTGACCAGCGGCCCCATGCGGGTGTCCGCCTGCCGCGGATCGCCGACCTTGGTGCCCTTGAGTTTTTCCGCCAGCGCATCGGCAACCGCATCGGCCTTGCCCGCCGGCACGAAGATGCGGCGGATCGCGGTGCATTTCTGTCCGGCCTTCACCGTCATCTCGCGCACCACTTCGCGCAGAAAGGCATCGAAGGCCACGCTGCCGGGCGCGGAATCCGGCGCAAGCAGCGCCGCATTGATGCTGTCGGCCTCGATGTTCACCGGCACGCTCCTTGCCACCACGTTTGGATGGCCGCGCACGCGCGCGGCGGTGTCGGCCGAGCCGGTAAAGGCGATGACGTCGTCGCCGGTGAGCGCCGCGAGGAGCTCGCCGGCGCCGCCGCACAGGAGGCTCAGCGCACCATCGGGCAGCACCTTGGCGGCGATGACGTCCTTCACCATGGCGTGCGCCAGCAGCGCGGTCGCGGAGGCGGGCTTGGCGAGAACCGGGACCCCGGCGATGAGCGATACCGCCGCCTTCTCCCACAGCCCCCAACTCGGGAAATTGAAGGCGTTGATGTGAATGGCGACGCCGCGGCGCGGCGCCATCAGATGGATGGCCTGATAATTCTCGGCCTTGGCGAGCCGCACTGGCTTTTCGTCGAGCAGCATGCGCGCGTCGCCGAGGCTGCCGCCGAGCCGGGCGTAATATTTCAGCGTCCCGATGCCGCCATCGATGTCGATCGCCGCGTCCGCCTTGGTGTTGCCGGAATTGGCGATGGCGATATCTTCATAGCGCGCGCGGTTGGCGACCAGCACGTCAGCTACGGCGCCGACGAGCTTGCCGCGCTCGGCGTAGCTCAGGGTTCGCAGGCCGCCCTGCCCTTGCGTGCGCGCGAATACGAGCGCCCCCTTAAGATCGACGCCCTTCGCCGAAACCGTCGCCAGCTCGTCGCCCTTGACCGGATCGACCAGCCTGGTCTCGATCCCCTCCCCGCGCAGCCAACGACCGGACAGATAGCTCTCGAGATTCTCTGGCGCTGAACTCATGACTCGCTCCCTTGGGCGCGCAACTGAGTATCGATGGCGGGATCGCGGTGCGTTCCCTTGCACCGCGAAGGGTCAAAAGACCTCCGTTGCGGCAGCGTAGCGCGGATGGAGCGGCGGCGAAATCCGCCGTCTCACCGCGTGACGAGACCGCTCACGATTTCTTGTGGGCGTGCGCGGGCTCGGGCTTGCTGAGCATGTGACCGCAGCCGGCCTTGTTCGCCCAATATTCCCAGGCCCGCCAGGTTTCCGCCGAATAGGGGCTGTAACCGCGGTTGCGCGCATCGATCTCGCCTTGCCGCAGATATTTGATTTCACCACCCAATTGCTTGGCGTGCAGGAGCGCGCGCGCGTTGCGCGGCAGATAGACCGACATCCGAACCACCTCGATGAGCGAGCGCGCCGCCGAAGCAAAGCCGTGACCCCGCATCAATGCGACATTGTTGTCGGCGAGACATTTCGCCAGATCGCGGCCCTGCTCCATGTTGGTGACGAGCAGGTTGGTGTCGCCGAATTTGTCAGCGATGTCCCACACCGGCACGTTGGCGCCGATGAAGCTGCCGGAATGAATCACCGGGCGAAGCGGCGTCGCCTGCGCGATCCCGAACGGGAGAATGTCCTCCGCGTGGGCGTGGACGACCGAATGGATATCGGGCCGCGCTTCGTAGATGGCGGCGTGAATGAATCGTTCGAGATAGAGCGCATGTTTTTCGTCACGCACCGGCTGTCCGTCGAGGCCCAATTCGACGATGTCGTGGCGCTCCACCAGCTCGGGTGCGAGCGAGCGGGCGAGGAAAAAGTGCTTTGGATTGTCGGGATTGCGGATGCTGACATGGCCGTAAGCGTCCACCACCTCCTCTCGCGCGAGGATGCGATTGGCGATGACGAGGTCTTGAATGACGGTGTCGAGATTGCTCATGGCTGGCTGACCCGAGGTGACGTGGTCTTCGGTTAAGGATGAGGGCTGGTTGTCCTAGTAGGCCGGAACGAAGAGATCATCCACCGCAACGGGCGCGGCGATCAACGACTGATCGGTGAGATAGGTGACGAAGGCTTCGAGCGTTGGCCGGTTGGGCTCAAGGCCGTACGGCCACGGATCGCCGTCGAACAGCTCGTAAATTTCGTCGATGTCGCGCATGAGGAACGGCGTCATGTAGCGGAGTGCGCGCAGATTGAACATTTTTTCGAGCGCGATCTTTTTGGATTCGCAAAACGCGTTGTACAGGCTCGTGGCAATGAAGGGATATCTCTCGTAGACTTGTTTGCGGATGGCAACGAGATGCATGATCGGGTAGATCTTCGTGCGCTTGTAGAACGCCTTTTCGAGCTCCACGTAATTCGGGAACAGCCGCACGATATCCGGGTTGCTGCGGATCGCCTCAGGCAGGCTCGTGCCCAGCGTCGCGTCGACAGCGCGCTCCTCGATCAGGTCGCTCATCGACTTGTTCGAGGTGTTTTGCTCGATCGGCATGGGCTTGAGCAGCGGCAGCACGGTCGGACTGCCGTGTGCGCCGCCGGTATTCATCGCCCCCTGAACCCAATGGATCTTCCTGAGATCGACGCCGTATTCGTGCTGCAGCAGCCCATTGATGTAGATGGCCGCGGTCATGGTGAACAAAGGGACGCCCACGCGCTTACCCTCGAGGTCCTTGGGCGTCTTGATGCCGGCCTTGCGGTGGACGGCAATGAAGCCGTGGCGAAACGCCCGCGACGGAAAGACCGGAATGGCGACGAACGGGCACTGCTTGCGGGCGAAGCGCTGCACGAATTCCGAGCTCGAAAACTCGGCGACATCGAATTCCTCGCCGCCCGCCATCCGGTCGAAGATCGGCCGCGGCTGATCGATGGCGATGAAATTGAGATTGATGCCTTCGACCTTGACCTCGCCGGTGTAGAGCGGCTGCATGCGGTCGTAGAGCCCGCACGCAAACGATAGCTGCAACTTGGCCATTTGTTGGCTGTCCCCGGTGCTCTTGAGCAAGGCGTCAGCCTTAGCACGCGTGCTCGGCGGGCGAAAACCCCGGTTGGCTCGTTCCCGATCGCGGCGTATGACCCACAACGCGGAAATGACGACAGGCGAAGGACATGACGACACGAGAGGCCTCGCACGCGGCTGAACCGGGCGTCGTCGAGCAGCTCGCGGCGTGGGTACTCGCGATGCAGGCGCGCGACTTATCGCAAGCCGCCATCCTCCAGGCCAAGCTTCTGCTGCTCGACACCATCGGCTGCGGCTTTGCGGCACTTGACGAGCAATCCGCGCGCGCCCTGCTTGCGGTGGTGGAGACATCGGGCGGCGCGCCGCAATGCACGGTCATCGGCCGCGCGCGGCGGACCACCGCGCCCAACGCTGTGCTCGCCAACGGCGCGCTCGTGCGCATCCTCGACTTCAACGACTACGTCAACGCCAAGGGCGGCGACCTCGGCGGCCATCCCAGCGACAACATTCCGGTGGCGCTCGCGGCCGGCGAGCTCGCCGGCGCGTGCGGGCGCGAAGTCGTCGCCGCGGTGGTGCTCGGCTACGAGATTTTCGGCCGCTGCAAGGAGCTGATGGAGCGCGATTCCGCCTGGGACGGCGTCACGGTCTCGGGTCTGGCGGCGCCCGCGATGGCGGGCCGCCTGATGGGGCTCGACCGCGGACGTCTTGCCCACGCCATCGCGCTCAGCGCGGCGCGCGCCGCGACCTCGACCGCGGTGCGCTTCGGCGACATTTCCGCCGCCAAGTCCATTGCCAACGCGCTCGTGGCCCAAAACGGCATGCAAGCAGCGCTATTGGCGGAGCGCGGCATCACCGGGCCGCTCGATCTGTTCGAGAACCCGCGCGGGATGCGCGAGGTTTTTTGCAAGGGCGACGCAACGGCGGCCCTGACCGCGCCGCTGCCGGCCGAAAGCTACATCATGGCCGCCAACGTCAAGGCCTTCCCCTGCTTGGCTACGGGACAAAGCGTGGTCGCCGCCGGCATCGAGATGCATCGTCGTCTGCGCGGCGCCGTCGGCCGGTTGGCCGGCTTCAGGCTCGTCATCCCCGACACGCCGGGACTGCGTCGGCAGAAGGACGATCCCGGCCGCATCAAGCCGGCTTCGCGCGAGGCCGCGGACCACAGCTTCAATTTTCTAGCTGCCGTCGCGCTCATCGACGGGGAGTTCGGGCTTGCCCAGTTCGACGGCGAGCGCTGGAACGATCCGAAGGTCTGCGCCTTGATGGCGCGGCTCGAGATCGTCAACGATAGCGCGTGGAATGGACGCGCCCCGGATAGCTATCCGTGCTCGCTCGAGGTGCGGACCGAGGACGGACGCGAGGAGGTGGTGGAGGTCCCCTACCCGCCTGGCCGCTCGCGCGGCCGGCTCGAGGCCGAGACCGTGACCAAGAAATTCGGCGCGCTCACTGCGCCCCATCTTGCCCAACCCGCGCGCGATCGTATCATCGAGGCCGCCATGGCGCTCGATGAGAGCGCGTCCTGCGCCGAGCTGATGGCGGCGCTGGCAACGGAAAGCGCCGCGATGCCGGAGCGCTGCCGCTCCCCGTCGGGGAGTCGGTTGGGGTGAGGCAGTCACCTTCCAGCGTGCGCACGGCGGCGCGGCAAGGTTTTGCGAGCACGCACGCGGGAACCGCTGAACAAGCGCGACAATTCCCGCGTCGACGGAATGCGCCGGCGCAGCGAGAGCGATTCGGTCTCGTCTGCGGCCAGGTTCGCAATGAGCGCCAGCAGCGTCCGTCGCGTCGCCGCGATGTCGCCGGGGTCGACGCGGCGCAGGGCGACCGCGTTGACCTCTTCGGCCAACGGAACGAGCTTGGTTTTGAGCGCGCGCCCCTTAGGGGTCAGATAGACATGAACTTCCTTGCGGTTCGTCGGGCTCGGCTGGCGCGCACCGTATCCCAGTTTTTCCATGGCGTTGAGCGCCGAGAACGTGGTCGGCTCCATGACCCCCGCCTCGTCGCTCAGCTGCCGTTG
>Ga0070699_100003664_pt1 | contig 13610 bp, 13 predicted proteins | sample KBSK1503metaG_FD_65473 | JGI IMG/M metagenome (GOLD analysis project Ga0070699, IMG submission 65473) | Corn, switchgrass and miscanthus rhizosphere microbial communities from Kellogg Biological Station, Michigan, USA - KBS K1-50-3 metaG | ecosystem: Host-associated > Plants > Roots >...
TCGGATTGGGTGACGTACTTCGTCCGCGAGTTCGGCGCTGGCGCGAAGACGCAGGACGAAATCAGGTGGGCGAAATTCAGCAACGTCGCCTGGACCGAGGACGGCCGCGGCTTCTTCTACGAGCGGTATCCGGAGCCGCCGCCGGGCAAGAGCCTCGAGGCGGCGCTGCGCGACCACAAGGTGCACTACCATGCGCTCGGCACGCCGCAGTCCGCCGATCGGCTCGTCTACGAACGTCCCGACGACCCTGGTCTCTTTCTCTGGGCCTCGCGGGATGAAACGGGGCGCTACCTCTGGATCAGCACGAACAAGGGGACCGAACCGCGCAATCAGCTCTTCGTGAAAGACCTGGCAAGCGCGCGCTCGCCGCGGCTCGACGCGCCCATCCGTCCGCTCTACCCGGTGGCCGACGCGCAATACGAGCCGCTCGGCGTCGTCAACGGTCTCCTGTATCTTCGAACGGATCGCGATGCGCCGAACCGGAAGATCGTCGCGGTGCCGCTCGATCGCCCCGACCCGTCGAACTGGAAGACGATCGTCCCCGAGAGCCGGAACGCGATCGAGAGCGCGACGCTCATCGCGGGCAGGATTGCGGTGAACCGGCTGGTCGACGTCGCCAGCGTGGTCGATCTGTTCAACCTCGACGGCTCGCACGCGGCGACGATCTCGACACCCGAGCTGGGCGCGGTCTTCGGCCCGGTCGGCCGCTTCGATCGTCCCGAGATCTTCTATTCGTTCACCTCGCCGCTGAGACCTGCAACCGTCTTGCAGTTCGATCTCCGGAAGGGATCGTCCACCCCGTTCGAGCCGCCGCACCTGACCTTCGATCCGGCGCCGTACATGACGGAGCGCGTCTTCGCGACGTCCGCGGACGGGACGCGTGTGCCCGTATTCCTGACCCATCGCAGGGATCTGAAGAAGGACGGATCGAACCCGACCATGCTCTACGGGTACGGCGGGTTTGCGATTGCGACCTCGCCAACCTATCGCAGCGACGTCCCGGCCTGGCTCGAGCGCGGCGGCGTGTGGGCGACCGCGAGCATGCGCGGCGGCAGCGAGTACGGCGAATCGTGGCACCGCGCCGGGATGTTCGAGAAGAAGCAGCAGGTGTTCGACGATTTCATCGCGGCGGCGACATACCTCGTCGAGAACGGATACGCGTCGCCGCAGACGCTCGGCATCATGGGCGGGTCGAACGGCGGCCTGCTCGTCGGCGCGGTGATGGAGCAGCGGCCGGACCTCTTCGCGGTGGCGCTGCCGGCCGTCGGCGTCATGGACATGCTGCGCTACCAGAAGTTCACCGTGGGGGCGGCATGGGCGACCGAATACGGCTCGTCCGACGATCAGGCGGCGTTCGAGTACCTGTATCGATACTCGCCGCTGCACAATATCAAGCCGGGCACCTGCTATCCGGCGACGCTCGCGACCACCGCCGACCACGACGATCGCGTCGTCCCGAGCCACTCGTTCAAGTTCATCGCGGCGCTGCAGGAGGCGCAGGGTTGCGCGAAGCCGGTGATGATCCGCGTGGAGACCGAGGCGTCACACGGCTACCGGCCTACCGATAAACGGATCGCCGAACTGGCCGACGAGTGGGCGTTCGCGATCACGAACATGAAAGGGAAGGACCCGGCGACGCGATAGGCTCTAAATCTTCGTGCTCTTCGTGGCGACGAAGCCGGCCGCGCGCGCCGCCGTCTCCCTTCCGTCCGCGATGCAGTCTGGTATCCCGATCGATCGGAACCCGCTCCCCGTGACGAACAGCCCGGGCATGCGTGCCAGGTGGCTTTCGATGGCGGCCAGCCGCCGGAGGTGGCCGACCTCGTACTGCGGGCTCTGGCGCGTCCAGCGATAGAGGCGTGAGAAGATCGGCGCCCCGGAAATCGACATCACGTCCGCGAGCGCCTCGCGCGCGGTCTCGGTCAACTCGTCGTCCTTGTGATCCAGCCGATGCGGGTCGCGGCCGCCGCCCAGGAACGCGCGCAGCAGCACCAGCCCGTCGGGCGCGCGCTGCGGCCACTTCGACGTCACCCACGTCGCCGCCAGCAGCGGGTTGCGCTCGACGCGCGGGACGACGAAGCCGCTTCCGCGCATCTCGTGGCCGATCTGATCGCGGCGGTAGCCGAACACCACCGTCGCCGTCGATGCGTACGGGACGTCCTCGCAGAGCGCCGCGAGGCCGGTGTGCATGCCGCCCAGGATGCCGCCGGCCGCGTACGCCGGCACGGCGAGGATCACCGCGCTCGCCTGAAGCGCGCCGGCGGTGGTGTCCAGCATGAAGACGCCCGCGTGGCGCACATCCGTCACCCGCGACGAGGTCATGATGGTGCCGGCGGCGAGCGCCCCGGCGAGCGCGTCCGCCAGCTCGCCAACGCCGCCCGGCAGCGAGACGAACGCACCCTGCGGCGACGGTTTCATGCGCAGCGAGCGAAAGGCGCGGATGATGCTGCCCGACTGGCGCTCGGCGTCGACCAGGCGCGGGAAGAGCGCGCGCACGGACAGGCGATCGACGTCGCCGGCGTGAATGCCGGCCAGCAGCGGTTCGGCGAGATAGTCCACCGCCTCTTCGCCGAATCGCCGGCGCACGAACGCCGCAATCGATTCGTCTTCGTCGTGTTCGCTTCGTGGAATGACGACTTCGCACGCCATGCGCAGCTTGCCGCCGATCGAGAACAGCGACGAGGCGGCGAGCGCCCTGGCCCGCACGGGGAACCCGAGGAACGATCCTTCCGGAATCGGATGCAGGCGGCCGCCGCGCAGGACGTACGCCGTGCGCGGCGTGAGCGTGGACACTAGACGATCGCCGAGACCCAGCTCGCGGCAGAGCGTCACCGCGGCCGGCTTCTGCACCAGCAGCGAATCGGGGCCGCCGTCGACGACCCAGCCGTCGAACCGATCGGTGCGAATGACGCCGCCGAGGCGATCCGAGGCTTCGAGCAGACGGACGCCGACGCCGCGGCGCTGCAGCTCGTACGCGGCCGAGAGGCCCGCGATGCCTCCGCCGACGATGACGACGTCGGGACGATCTGCGTGGTTCACGCTGCGGAGCGAACGCCGCTCATTTCCGTGACGCCCGATGAACGTACTGCGCCAGCATCTGCACGTTCTCGACCGGCGTGGAGGGAAGAATCCCATGGCCGAGATTGAAGATGTGGCCCGGCCGCCCGCCCGCGCGCGCGAGCACGTCTTCGGCCTGGTCGAGCATGCGGCGCGGCGGCCCGAGCAGCAGCGTCGGGTCCAGGTTGCCCTGCACCGCGCGATCGAAGCCGATGTCTTCCCACGCTTCGTCGATCGGCACGCGCCAGTCCACGCCGATGACGTCGCCCCCCGCGTCGCGCAGGTCCGACAGCATCGTCGCCGTCCCGGTGCCGAAATGAATCGTGGGCACGCGCCCGGCGATCGCGTCGAAGATTTTTTTCGAGTGGGGAAGCGCGAACTCCCGGTAATCGGCGGCGCTCAGCGTGCCGACCCACGAGTCGAACAGCTGCACCGCGTCCACGCCGGCATCGATCTGCGCGCCGAGATAATCGGCGACGACGGTGGCGAACTTGTCGCAGAGCAGATGCCAGGACTCCGGATGGCCGTACATCAGCGACTTGGTGCGCGCGAAGTTGTTCGAGTGGCCGCCTTCGATGGCGTACGACGCCAGCGTGAACGGCGCGCCGGAGAAGCCGATGAGCGGGACGCGGCGGTGCAGCTCCTGCTGCACGACCTCGATTGCCTCGAGCACATGGGCAAGCGCTTCCCGCGGTTCGAACAGCTTCAGCTTCTCGATGTCGGCCGGCGATTCGATGGGACGCTCGATCTGCGGACCTTCGCCCTTCACGAAATCGAACGGCAGCCCCATCGGCTCGAGCGGCAGCAGCAGATCGGAGAAGAGGATCGCGGCGTCGACCTCGATGCGCCGCACCGGCTGCAGCGTCACCTCCGCGGCCAGGTCGGGCGTGCGGCAGATCTCGAGCAGCGAATGCTGCTCGCGGATGGCGCGGTATTCGGCCATGTAGCGGCCGGCCTGCCGCATGAACCAGACGGGGGTGACGTCGACGGGCTCCCGCCTGCACGCTTTCAGGAATCGGCTCACGGCTCAGGACTCCGGCCGGTGCTGTTAATCGCGGACAGGACTGTCGAGCAGCTCGCGCGCCAGCGTGACGAGCTCTTCGAGCCAGAGCGGCTTGTAGCGGAGCTCGGCTCCAAGCTCCCGGATCTCGTTCGACTGCGCATCGTCCAGATAGTAGTCGCCGGTGACGATGGCGACCGGTGTGTGGGTCAGCCCGGGAATGGCTCGGATGGCGCGAAGGAACTGCAGGCCGCTGGTGAGCGGCATGCGGAGGTCGAGGATCACCGCGTTCGGATGGTGGGTCTGCGCCAGGCTCAGCCCTTCGTCGGCGGACAGCGCCGCCCACACTTCATAGCCTTCGAGACGAAGCATTCGCGAAAATGTGTCGGTGACGCTGACGTCGTCGTCGACAATGAGGACTCGAGGAGCACCTTCGAGCTTGGTCGCGGAAGAAGCCACCGGGGCCATTATGCTATATTCAGCCCCTTTGGACGCCGGATCCCCGTCCGGAACGTTCACGTGTGCGCACGCGTCGGAGGCTGTGTGAGCCCAATCCTCGTCCGGCCTGTCCGGGAGCAGCTCGAGCACGACCGCATCATTCGCCTGCTTCAGGCCAAATATAAGAGGAAATTCGAAGTCGCCAGCAACCCGGGCAACGAACAGAACGCTGGGGTCGGTGGTCCGCCTCCCTGGTATCCCGATCTCGTCCTCCAAAGTGAGCGTGGCAAGAGGCTGCTCGGCGTTGTCGAGGTCGAAACGGCAGAGTCGGTCAACCACCTGGAGGCGATGTCCGAGTGGAAGACCTTCTCTCAGCTGCGGACGACCTTCCACCTCTACGTCCCTGCGTCGATGATCGACGTCGCGCGCCGTCTCTGCGACGATATGCAGATACCGGTCGCGGAGATCTGGGCGTATACCGTGATCGGCGATCAGCCGCGGTTCACGCTGATCCAGCGCACGGCGGTCCCCGAGACCAAGGCCGCGAGGCCGGCCGCGGTCTCGACGACGCCACGGCCGGCGGCGGCCCCGCGAGCGGGCGTCAATGGCCAGGCGGGTACGCGCGCGCGTGCGGCCGCACCGGCGGCGAGACGGAAGACGGCGGCGAAGAAAGCCGCAAGGCCCGCGGCGCGGGGCGCCGCGGTTCGCAAGCCGGCGTCGCGGACCGGCCGGTCCGCATCGAAGAAGAGCGCATCCGGCGCGCGCGCGCAGAAGCGCAAGTAAGGAGACGTGCCGTTCCTTCGCGTCGTCCGCGACAAGCGCGGATACGAAACCACGTACCTGATGCACTGGTGCCGCGAGGGCACGAAGCAGAAGTCGCGCATCCTGTACGTCTTTCGCACGCCAGGCGGCGTCCGGGTCGGCCGCGAGGCGCTCGAGTCCGACGTCCTCAGACAGATCGAAGCGGAACATCCCGACATCGAGTTCGACTGGAACGCCGTCTTTCACAACCAGCAGATCATCGAGACCGCGCCCGAGCCGCGGCGTCCGCGCAAGCGCCCGCCGGCCGAACCGACGGCCGAGGCCGCACCCGTGCCACAGCCTCCCGCGCCGCGGTTCACGGTGCCATCCGCGGTCGAAGGTGCAACACCCGACGAGCAGATCGCGTTCCTGGAGCGCTGGTACGTCGCGGTCCGCGAGAAGATCCCGCAGCGCTCGCCTGACCCTGCGCGCCAGGAGGTGCTCTTTGCGCTAGCCGAGCGCCTCAATCCGGCGGCGTGGACCGACGCCGATCAGATCACCGCGGGCTTGCAGAACGCCGCAGAAGCGCTGCAGCGCCTCTCGCACGTCTTCTCCAAGCGGCGTCGTCGATCGAAGAAGAAGAACATAGCGAGCCGCATCGACGCGCCTGCGGCGCAAGCCATGTCCTCTGAACCTTCTGAACCTTCCGAACCTTCTGAACCCTCTGAACCCTCTGAACCCTCTGAACCCTGATGTCCTGGCTCTCGGCCTTGTTGCTCAGGGTCGGGGAGCTTGGCCCCTGGGGGCCGATTCTCTTCGCGCTCCTCTACATTGCCGCTGCGGTCGTGATGGCGCCGGCGTTTGTGCTCAGCGTCGCTGCCGGCGCCCTGTTCGGCGTCTGGAAGGGATCGCTGCTGGTGTTCATCAGCGCGACGCTCGGCGCAACCGCCGCGTACGGCGTGGCGCGCATGCTGGCTGGGACACGCATGGTCGCGTGGATCATGCGCGACCGGCGCGTGTCGGTCGTGCGGCGCGCGGTGGCGCACGAGGGCGCGTGGGTGCAGTTCCTCCTGCGCCTGTCGCCCATCGTTCCCTACGTGCTGCTGAACTACGCGCTTGGCCTGAGTCGCGTACGCCTCCGCGATTTCCTGGTGGCCTGCTTCGGGATGATCCCGACCATCGTGATGTACGCGTACTACGGGAGGGTCGTCGGTGACGTGGCGAAGATCGCCGCGGGCATCGCGCCGCCTCGCGGCCGCGAGTACTACGTCCTGCTGATCGTCGGCTTGATCGCGACCGTCGTCGCGACGATGGCGATTACGCGCGCGGCGCGGCGCGCAATCGAGCAGCAGCGGCTGAATCGATAATCCATTCGACGCGGTCGCCAGGTTCGACGTCGCGAAGCAGCTGCGCGGGGTAGCGCAGGACGTCCAGCGGGCCTTCGATGGCCGCTGCAATGGCGTCGGCCTTCGACGCGTCGGCCGCGATCATGACGATGGCGGCGGAGTCGAGCAGCGCGGGGCGCGTCATCGTGATGCGCCAGGTGCGGAGCTCGGGAACGGCAACACCGGTGGCAAGTGGTTGGCGCGCGTCCTCCTGGCCGGGGAGCAGCAACGGGCTGCCGGGAAAGATCGACGCGATGTGCGCGTTCTCTCCGATCCCGAGCAGCATCACGTCGAACAGCGGGCCGGCCGTCTGATCGCGCCGCGCCCGAAGCACCACGTCGTACAGCCGGCCGGCATCCGAGGCCGGCAGCTCGCCGCGCATCCGGTGCACCTGCGTGTCCGGGATCAGCACGTACTGGAGAAGCAGCCGGTGCGCGAGGCCGTAATTGCTCTCGGGATGATCCGGCGGCACCTCGCGCTCGTCGCCCCAGAACAGATGCAGCCGTCCCCAGTCGATCCGCGGCCGCCAGGGCCGCTGCGGATCCGCGAGCATCTGATACAGCAGGTCGGGCGTCGAGCCGCCCGTCAGCGACACGGCCGCGATGCCGCGTGACGCGACCGCCGCCTGGACGAGCGTGGTGATGCGCTCGGCCGCCGCCTCCGACATCGCGGCCTTGTTCTCGACGACGGTCAGTCGCGCCATTGCCGCCCGTCGCGCTCGATGAGGACGTCCGCTTCCGACGGGCCCCACGACCCGGGCTCGTACCCCGGCACCCGCGATCGCGTGTCCTTCTTCCATTCGTCGAGAATCGGCGCCACCACCTGCCAGCCGGCTTCGACCATGTCCATCCGGTGGAACAGCGTCTGGTCGCCGATCATCGCGTCGAAGAGCAGCGTCTCGTATCCGGTCGTCGGCTCGGCCTTGAAATGCTCCGCGTAGCTGAAGTCCATCGTCACCGTGTCGAGCCGTTCGAGGGGCCCCGGCACTTTCGCGTCGAAGCAGAGCGAGATGCCTTCGTTCGGCTGGATGCGAAGCACGATGGCATTCGAGCTGAGCGCGTTGACCGGCGTATCCCTGAAGAGCATGAGGGGCGCCTGCTTGAACTGCACTGCGACCTCGGTGACGCGGTGCGGCAGCCGCTTGCCGGTCCGTAGATAGAAGGGGACGCCCGCCCAGCGCCAGTTGTCGATGAACAGGCGCAGGGCGACACACGTCTCGGTGCGCGACTTCGGATCGACGTTCGGCTCGCTCGTGTAGCCGGTATACTGCGCGCGGACGACGTGACGCAGCACCTCGTCGCGCGTCAGCGGCGGCATCGCGTGGAGCACGCGCACCTTCTCGTCACGCACGTCCTCGCCGCCGAAGGAGATGGGCGGCTCCATCGCGACGAGCGTCATCACCTGGAACATGTGGTTCTGCACGATGTCGCGCAGCGCGCCCGCCTTGTCGTAGTAGGCGCCGCGCTTGCCGACGCCGGCGTCTTCGGCCACCGTCATCTGCACGTGATCGACGTAGCGCCGGTTCCAGATCGGCTCGAAGATGCCGTTGGCGAACCGGAACGCCATGATGTTCTGAACGGTTTCCTTCCCCAGGTAATGATCGATGCGGTAGATCTGCGACTCGCGCAGCCCCTTCCGCAGCTCGGCGTTCAGCGCGCGGGCGCTTTCCAGGTCGTAGCCGAACGGCTTCTCGACGATCACCCGCCGCCACCCGTCGGCTTCGTTCGTCAATCCGGCCGCGGCGAGGCCGTCCGCGACCGCGCCGAACAGATCCGGCGGCACCGCCAGGTAGAAGAGGTAATTCGGCGCGATGTGATAGCGCTGGCTCACCTCCCCGAGCATCGTCTTCAGCCGCTCGAAGAGCGCCGCATCGTTGAACTCGCCGGAGACGTAGGAGAGCCGGTCCTCGATCCGTTTCCACTTGTCCGGCTCGAGCGGCTCGCCTTCCACCAGGCGCACCTGCTCGCGCATCTGCGTGCGGTACGCGTCCTGATCGATCTGCGGCCGCGCGACGCCGAGGACGGCGAACTCCTCCGGCAGGTGGCCGCTCTCGGTGAGGTTGAAGATCGCCGGCAGCAGCTTGCTGCGGGTGAGATCTCCGGACGCACCGAAGATGACGAGGATGCAGGGGTCGGCGCGGTTACGAAGGCTCGACATGTCCGCCGAACTGCGCGCGCAGCGCCGAGAGCAGCTTCTCGCCGAAGGTGTGGTCGCGGCGCGAGCGGAACCGCGCGTACAGCGACGCGGTCAGCACATCGGCGGCGACCTCCTCTTCAATCGCCGCATCCACCGTCCAGCGTCCTTCGCCGGAGTCGGCGACGCGGCCGGTGAAGGCCTGCAGCTTCGGATCGGCGGCGAGCGCGAGCGCCGCGAGGTCGAGCAGCCACGAGCTGACGACGCTGCCGCGCCGCCAGAGCTCCGCGATCTCCCCGAGGTTCAGGTCGTAGCGCTGGTTCTCCGGGAGCGTCTTCGCGGACGCGTTGCGCAGGATGTCGAACCCCTCCGCGAACGACTGCATCAAGCCGTACTCGATCCCGTTGTGAATCATCTTCACGAAGTGCCCGGCGCCGGAAGGCCCGCAGTAGAGGAACCCTTCGTGCGCGGTCGTCTTCGCGGTGTCGAGACCACGCGACGGCTGCTGCGATCCCTGGCCGGGGGCGAGCGTCCGGAAGATCGGCGTCAGCCGCGCGGCCGCATGCTGCGGGCCGCCGACCATCAGGCAGTAGCCGCGCTCCGCCCCCCAAACACCGCCGCTCGTGCCGACGTCGAGGTAATGAATGCCGCGCGTCGCGAGCGCCGCCGCGCGACGCACGTCGTCCTTGAAGTAGCTGTTGCCGCCGTCGACGATGGTGTCGCCCTGCTGAAGATGTTCGGCGAGCGCGGTGACCGTCTGCTCGGTCGGGTCGCCGGCGGGCACCATGATCCAGACGGCGCGTGGCGGGGCGAGCCGCGTCACCAGATCCATCAGCGACCCGGCACCCGATGCGCCGCCGCGTGCCAGCGTCTGCACCGCATCGGCACTGCGATCCCACACGACGACCTCGTGGCCGCCGGCGACGAGACGGCGCGCCATGTTGCCGCCCATTCGACCCAAGCCGACAAGGCCTAATTGCATGACGTGTCCCTCATTTGCATCCCTCGTCGATCTTGCGAATGCGGGCGACGTGGCGCCCACCCTCGAACGGCGTCGCCAGCCAGACGCGAACGATGGCGAGCGCTTCGGCCTCGGTAATAGTGCGCTGGCCGAGCGACAGCATGTTGGCGTCGTTGTGCGACCGGTTCCAGATCGCGACCTGTTCGTTCCAGCAGAGGCCGCACCGGATGCCGCAGATGCGGTTGGCCACCATCGCTTCGCCGTTGCCGGATCCGCCGAGCACGATGCCGCGCTCGAACTCGCCGCGGGCGACCGCCTCGGCGACCGGGCGGATGAAATCGGGGTAGTCGACCGGCGCCTCGGATGAGGTCCCGAAGTCCCGCACGGAGTGGCCGGAGGCCGCCAGCATGGCCTTGATCGCTTCTTTGTAGGCAAATCCGGCGTGGTCCGACCCGATCGCGAGTTTCATCGTCAAGACACCAGGGTTGATTTTGTCCCATTGCCGCAAAATCACAGCCGGTGTCTTATACTGTGCCCATGCGAAACAGCGCTAAGTTCTTGCTGGCGGGCGCCTTTGCGCTCGCGATGGTCCAGGTGCCCGCGGCGCAGCAGCAGGCGCAACGGCAGCAGCCGCCGCCGCCGCAGCCGCAGCAACAACAGACGCCGACCTTCACGTCCCGCGCCGACCTCGTCACGACCGACGTGATCGTGCGCGACTCGAAGACCGATCAGTTCATGGCGGACCTGAAGCCGACCGACTTCGACATCCTCGAAGACGGCGTGAAGCAGGAGCTCGCATCGATGGTGCTGATCCACGGCGGACGCGCGTACAACACGCTCGCGCCGCCGCCGGCGCCCGTGCAGGAAGGGATCATCCTTCCCGTCGCGCGTCCGACCAACGACGCCGCGGGCCGCGTGTTCCTGCTGTTCGTGGACGACCTCCACATGGACTTCCAGCAGACGCCGCGCATCCGCGAGATCTTTCGCAAGATGCTGAAGAACCTGATCCACGACGGCGACATGTGGGGCATGGTCAGCACCGGCACCTCGTCGATCTCGATCGACCTCACCTACGACCGCGCGCTGCTCGACGATGCGATCAACCGCATCAGCGGCGGCGGCCTGAAGCCGAGCGAGATCATCAAGGGGCAGGAGGGCGCCGACGGTCCGGTGGAGCTGCGCTATCGGGCGCACGTGGCGTTCACGACCGCCAATCAGCTGATGACGAACCTCGAGAAGCTGCACAACCGCCGCAAGGCCGTTATCTGGGTGAGCAGCGGCTACGACTTCAACCCGTTCGAGAAGTCGCGTCTGAAGGAACAGCTGGGACCGTGCGACAGCGGCACCGACGCCTCCGGCAACAGCGACAGCAGCCAGAGCAACTGCGTCGGCGCCAACGGCCGCGTCGATCCGAACCTGGTGCCGCAAGGCTCGCAGTTCGCCGACGCCGAGCTCGTGCGCGACATGGCGGAAACGACGCGCGCCGCGAACCGCGCGAATGCAACGCTCTACACGATCGACCCGCGCGGCCTCGTCGCCGGCGGCGACATCGGCGAGAACGTGGATCCGGTCGAGTGGGAAACGTACGTGTCGAAGACGGTGGACAGCCTCCGCACGATCGCGGATCTGACCGGCGGCTTTGCCGTGGTGAATCAGAACGACTTCGACAAGGCGCTGAAGCGCATCGACGCCGAGACCAGCGACTACTACGTGCTGGGGTTCTACTCGAGCAACCCCGATCCGCTTCGCCGTACGCGGCGCATCGAGGTGGTCACCAGGCGTGATGGCGTGAAGGTGTGGTCGCGGACGTCGTACTCGCTCCGCCCGACGCCGTCAGACACGACGAGCAAGAAATAATCGGCGGGGTCCGCCTCCCGGCGGACCCTCTACGATTCGCGCAGGGGCGCCTGCGTGGCTTCCTTCGCGATGGCTTCCCGAATCTTCTCGCGCAGCCAGTCCACGGGCTTCGGCGTGCTCGCCAGGAAGGCCTGCCACTCGGCTTCCGACAGCGGAATGTGAATGACGCGGTCGACGCGGTCCGAGACGTAGAGTTCGTGGTCCATGTCAGCGCGATTCTATCCCGCGACAAACCGGACGCGACCATAGAATCTTCGGATTCGGTCCATCCGCCGGCGTCATAAGGTCTTCGGCGCCTGCGCGGCCGCGGTCAGCCGGGGCCGGACGGTCTCGAAGACCCGCAGGACCTCCGACACCGAGCGGGGCAGCCGCGTCATCTTCGGGTACAACCAGCCGAACTGCCGCTCCAGCGAATGTCCCGCGATACGGCTGACAAAAAGCTGCTTCGCGCGGACATCCCCGGCCACCGCCTGCCACGGGACGATGCTGATGCCGAGGCCGCTGCGGACCATCGCCTTGATGATCTCGACGTTCTCGGTCTCCATCACGATCTCCGCGTCGATCCGCTCGCGGGTGAAGAACTCGTCCACCAGGCGGCGCGTAATCGAGCCGGCCTCGAACAGGATGAACGGCTGCCTGTTCAGGTCTCCCGGCGAGATCCGCCGCTTCATCGCGAGCGGGTGGTTCGGGTAGGTGGCGACGAGCAGCTCCTCCTCGAGCACCGGGACCGACACCATGTCGCTCGCGTCGATCGGCAGCGTCAGCAGGCCGAGGTCGCCCGCGCCCGCGCGCAGCATCTGGATCGATCGTTCCGTGCTGCCGACCGTCACCTTCAGGTCCAGGTTCGGGTGCACGCGGCGGACTTCGGACAGCAGGGTCGGGAAGACATAGAGACAGACGGTCATGCCGCCGACCAGCCGCAGCGCGCCGCGCAGCGACTCCTGCTTCTCGCTGATCGCCGTGACGGTGTCCTGCAGGTCCTGAAAGATGCGATGACTCAGCTGAAGGAGCGCTTCACCAGCCGGCGTGATGCGGATGCGGCGGCCGATTCGGTGGAACACCGACTCGCCGAGCTCTTCCTCGAGCAGAAGGATCTGACGGCTGATCGCCGACTGCGAGACGTGCAGCTTGTCGCCGGCCGCGGTGAACGAGCCGGTCTCTGCAATCGCGCGGATGATCTCGAGCTGCCGCAGATCCATCGTTCGAAGCTTACATAACTCGTACGCATCGAACAACAGAATCCGATGACTAAAACGCCCAACTCCCAACTCCCAAGCGCCTGGAAGTGGCTACCGCGATCTCCTTGGAAGTTGGGAGTTGGAAGTTGGAAGTTGCGACTTGACCCGCGCCACCGCCTCGTTCAGGTACCCCTCGTCCATCTCGATGCCGACGAAGTTGAGGCCGAGCTGCGCGCAGGCGACTGCCGTCGATCCGAGGCCGAGAAACGGATCCGCGACCGTCCGGATGCGATCGACCCCGTGCAGCCGGAGGCACATCGCCGGGAGCCGCGGCGGGAACGTGGCCGGGTGCGGACGGTCCTTGTCGCGGCTCTGGATGGTGTCGTACGGAATGAACCACGTGTTGCCGCGGCAGCGAAGGTCGTCGGCGGCCGCGCGCCACCGCGCGACGTTCGACTTGTCCTGGTACCGCACGCCAATCGCCTGCCGCTCGAGCGGCGTCTCGCCCTTCGGCGTGAAATGGAACACGAACTCGTGGCAGTCGTGGAGAAAGCGTGCGCTGTTGATTGGCTTGTAGTGGCCGACGGCGAGGTCGTCCTCGAGTCCCGAGGCTGCCCCGGCGAGCGACTTCTCGATCGCAATCGACTTGATCCAGTGAATCGTGTTCTGCAGCCGGAGGTGCGGCCGCGCGGCCTGCGCCACGTCCAGCGCCGTCCACGGGTCGGTCGGCTTGCCGCCGACGTTCAGGAACAGCGACCCGTCTTCCGCCAGCGAGCGCGCCGCCAGCTTCACCCAGTTGCCCGTCCATTCCAGGTAGCTCGCGCGCGGCATCGTGTCGTCGTAGGTGCGGTAGCGGATGC
>Ga0070699_100003665_pt1 | contig 13607 bp, 12 predicted proteins | sample KBSK1503metaG_FD_65473 | JGI IMG/M metagenome (GOLD analysis project Ga0070699, IMG submission 65473) | Corn, switchgrass and miscanthus rhizosphere microbial communities from Kellogg Biological Station, Michigan, USA - KBS K1-50-3 metaG | ecosystem: Host-associated > Plants > Roots >...
CGCCGATTACATCAAGTACAATTCTAACTGGGCAGCCATGGATAACAGCTATAAACAACAGATAACACTTGGATCACACTGGCTTTTTTGCGGAGTTTCTATTTCTTCTCGGTGGTTATGTGTTTGTTGCAGTTGTTATCCGTAGTGAAGCATCCGAATCCTCGCCCGGATCGATCAGCGCGTTTTTCGGCGCTCATCCGCGTCTGAAGCGGTAGCGCCTCCGTCCCTCAGGATTGATCGGAGTCGATTCGACGCACCTGCACCCTGCTTTCGCCTACGAAGATCGACAACAATACGCTCACGATCCCGATCAGCAACCCGCCCACGAACGCCGCGCCGAAACCATCCACCACCAGCCCCAGGCTGAACTGGCTCGACAGCCAGGCCGTCAACAGCAGCAACAGCGCGTTGATGACGAAGGTAAAGAGTCCCAGGGTCAGCACCACCAGGGGGCAGGTGAGCACCGTCAGGATCGGCCGAAGCGCGCTGTTCACGATTCCGAAAATGGCCGCGACGATGAGCAGTTCGCCGGCGCTCCCGGTAAAATGAATGCCGGGGATCACGTTCACCGCGAGGTACAGCGCCAGCGCGTTGATGATCCAGCGGACCAGCAGCGTGCGCATCAGGGCCGCCTCATTGGGCCAGGTCCCGGAATCCCGGCATCGCGTCCAGCAGAGGCGCCACCGCGGCGTCCCCCTCCTGCTTCCGCACGAAATCGATCAGCGCCTTCGCAGTATGGCCCACCTGCTCGGGTGAGATCCCCACCCGGCCCAGCTGCTTGGTCAGCTTCGCCACTCCGGCCGGAGTCCTGAGCTCGCTTATCAGGGCCACCATCTCTCCCGTCCGGCCGCCGCTCATCCCGGGACCGGCCCCCAGGATCAACCGCTGGACATCGGGAATGGCCCGCTCGATCGGGGCGAACGCCGCCGCGGTGGACGACATCTGGATCGCCCCCAGAATCACCCCGGCGGCGGACTCGGCCTTGTCGTGATCCAACCCCGTCGCCGCGCAAATCGCATCTACTGCTGTCATCAAGTCTCCGATCTCAGGCGGTCGCGGCGGTCGCGCCGGTCGGGGCGGTCCCTGGTGTTGTTGACCGCCTCGTCCGCCCGGACCGCCTTGACCGCCTTCTAAGGCTGAGCCGCTTTCAAGTACTGATCGAGCCAGTCGAGCACGGTGCCCCACCAGAGCCGCCGGTTCCGCGGCTTCAGCACCCAGTGACCTTCATCCGGGAAGTACAGGAACTTGGCGGGAATCCCCCGCAGCCGGAGCGCGGTGAACGCCTGCAACCCCTCGGATACCGTCACCCGGAAATCCTGCTCACCATGCACCACCAGCATCGGGGTGGCCCAGTTGGCCAGGTAGTTCGCCGGGGAAAACTTCTCCATCGTGGCGCGCGAGGCCTGGGCCAGCTGGGATCCGCCGAACTCGTGGATCGGAAACCACAACTCTTCGGTCGTCCCGGTCATGCTCACCGGGTTGAAGACGCCGTCGTGCGCGACCAGCGTCTTGAACCGGTTGGTATGGCCCGCCATCCAGAAGATCATGTACCCGCCGTACGACGCGCCCGCCGCTCCCACCCGGGTGCTGTCGACATACGGCAAGCGCGACACGTAGTCGAGGCCCTTCATCAGGTCTTCGTAGGGATAGTCGCCCCAGTGCCGTGAGATGCTGTTGGTGAACTCCTGGCCGTAGCCGGTCGATCCATGGAAATTGACCACCGCTACCACGTACCCGCGGGCCGCGAAGAGCGCATAGTTCCAGCGGGGGTGCCAGTTGTCCAGCCAGGCGCCCTGGGGGCCGCCGTGAATCAGGTACGCCACCGGGTAGCGCTGTCGCTCGTCGAAGCCCGGCGGCTTCATCAGGTAGCCGTGGACCGAGTCGCCCAGCGCGCCCACGAAGCTGAACGGCTCCAGCGGCGTCAGCTGAAGACTGCGCAGCGCCGCGTCGTTCTCATGGGTGAGCTGCCGCACCCCGCCGCCGTCCAGTCCGGCAGTGTACACCTCCGCCGGCTGGGTTGCCGTCTGGTGGAGAAAGGCCATCAGCTCCGCCCGGCGGGGAATCACCAACGAACTGTTGACCCCCCCGCTTACCAGCCGGGTGCGCCGGCCGCTCGGCACGTCCACCCGGTAGAAGGCGTGCCCGCCGCCCTCCTCGACCTCCGCGATCAACGCGTGAGAATCGTGGGTCCACGCGATCGCGGCGACGCTTCGGTCCCAGTCCGAAGCCAGGGCGCTGCGCCGGCCGGTAGCTCGCTCGTAGAGCCAGATCTGCTGCCGGTCCGCCTCGAACCCGGGAACCGCCATCGCGAGGTAGCCGATGTATCGGCTGTCCCAGGAGTAGGCGGGGCTGTTGTCGTTGGCCGGGCTGGTGGTGATGATCTGCCGCCCGCTGCCGTCGGGCCCGAGCACGAAGATGTCGTTGTTGGTGCTGGTGGCGACCACCGTGTCCGGGTTGAACACCATGGCCAGCTCGGTGCCCGGCGAGGACAGCGCGATGTCGTTGCCGCCCAGCGCGAGGGTCGGCACGTCCTTGTCGAACGGCGTCAGGTCGGTGGCCGTGTTGTCCGCCAGGTCGAAGCGGAACAGGTGCTGGCGGGTGCCCACCCGCCATTCGTTCCAGTGCCGGAAGAAGAGATCGCTCCAGATCTTCGCGTCAGTGGGAAACTCGCCGTTACGCCGGGTGATCTCCTGGTCCCCGGGCCACGGGATATCGCTCCAGAAGAACAGCGAGCGGCCGTTGGGCGACCAGAGGAAATCGTTGATGCCGGAAGCGACCGCGGTGACCTTGGCCGGCGCGGCCGAGCTGTCGGGATAGTAGCGCCAGACCTGGGAGCCGCCTTCACGGGTCGAAATGAAGGCCACCGACTTGCCGTCCGGCGCCCACCGGGGCGCCCGGTCGCTTCCGGTCCCACTCGGCACATCGCCAATCGCGCCGCCGGTCACGGCGACGATCCGGATCCGGGAGACGTTCCGGTTGTCCTGCAGCGACGGAGTGGAGACGGTGTACGCGACCCGGGTGCCGTCCGGCGAGGGCTGGGGATCCCCCACGACCTTGAGCGCCAGGAATTGGTCCACCGTGATCGGATGCCGCTCCTGCGCGGCCAGCACTGTGGGGAGGAAGAGCACCAACGCGAGCACACGCATCCTCATACCTCCGCCATGATCGGCAGCTCGCGGCTCGCCGGCCGTTCGCTCGCGGCAATGATGCCGCCACCCAGAACCCGCTGGTCCGCGCCGTACAGGACGGCAGACTGTCCCGGCGTGACCGCCCGGGCCGGCTCGAGCAAGGCCAGGGCCAGGTTGTCGGCCGAGCCATTCGCAGAACCGTAGGCCGGGCCTCCGTGCCCGGCCGAGTGCCCGTCGAGAATGACCGCCGGAACCGGCTTGGACCGATACCGGATCTGCACCGTGCAGGTGTCACCCACCTGGGACGGCTGGGTCAGCCAGTTGACCTGTTCCATCCGCACCGCGGAAGCCAGCAGATCCGCCGCCGAACCCACCACGACCTCCCGCCGCTCCGGCTGGAGCGCGACCACAAAGAGCGGCGCCGGGTATCCGCCCGGCAATCCCCGCCGCTGTCCGATGGTGTAGCGCGCATAGCCCTGGTGCTCGCCGATCACGGTGCCGTCCAGCGTGACGATGGGACCCGGCGTGAGCGCGGGATCGTCCGCCGGCAGATGCTGCTCCAGCACGGTCACGTAATCACCATCCGGCACGAAGCAGATCTCGACCGACTCCGGATTGTCTGCCGTCGTCAATCCCAGCTTCCGGGCGATTGTCCGGGTCTCGGCCTTGGTCAACTCGCCTACCGGGGTGAGCATCCGCGCGACTACGGACCGGTCGATCCCCCAGAGGAAATAGCTCTGGTCCTTGTTCCGGTCGGCGCCGCGATACAGCGCGCCGTCTTTCGCGATCGCGTAGTGCCCGGTCGCGATGAAGTCGCAGTCCAGCGAGTCGGCATGGGCCAGCAGGTCGCGGAACTTGGTGAACGAGTTGCAGCGCACGCAGGGAATCGGAGTCCGCCCCGCGCGATACTCGTTGACGAAGTCATCGATCACGAAGCGGCCGAACCGGTCTTCCAGGTTCAGCACGTAGTGGGGGATGCCGAGGGCATGGGCCACGTCCCGGGCGTCGTTGATGGAGTCGAGCGAGCAGCAGGGCCGGTCCGGCACGTCGTCGCCGTAGCAGAACAGCTTCATCGTGGCGCCGACCACCTCGTAGCCCTGCTCCACGAGGATTGCCGCCGCGACCGAGCTGTCCACGCCGCCAGACATCGCTACCAGGACTTTCTTTGCCAATTCAATTCCTTTCGAGGCCCTGACACTTCCTTTGCGTGTGACCGTTTTCAACACGTAGCCACGTAGGGCACGTAGGTCACATAGACCAGTTCAAAGAGGGTCTTTTTATATTTTTTCTACGTGTCCTATGTGTCCTATGTGTCCTACGTGCCTACGGGTTGAAAACGTCAGCCTTGCTGGTCACTCAACGACCCAGGACGCCGGAAAGCTTCCGCACCTTGGCCACCACCGTCGGAAACACCTCCACCGCCCGGTCGACATCCGCTTGCGTAGTCTCGTGCCCCAGGCTGAACCGGATCGCGCCCAGCGCCAGCTCCCGCGGAATCCCCATCGCCGTCAGCACGTGGGATGGCTCGACCGCGCCGGTGGTGCAGGCCGAGCCGGCCGAGACCGCGATGCCGGCCAGGTCGAAGTGCATCAGCAACGCCTCGCTGTCGGTGCCGGGGACCGTGACGCTGAGGATGTGGGGGGCCCGCCTGGTGTCTTCGGCATTGATGACGATATCGGAAATGCCTTCCCTGAGTCGCCGAGTCAGCTGGTCGCGGAGCTCGCCCAGCCGCACCGCCTGCGCGTCCAGTTCTGCCACCGCCAGCTCGGCCGCCCGGCCCAGCGCCACGGCGCCGGCCACATTCTCGGTGCCGGGCCGGAGGCCGAACTGCTGGCCACCCCCGTGAATGATCGCTTCCACCGCCTTCCTGTCCCTGATGATGAGCGCACCGATGCCCTTGGGCGCGCCGATCTTGTGGCCGGAGATGGTGACGAGAGTGCAGGGAAGGTCGAGGACCGAGAAGGGAATCTTGCCGAAGGCCTGGACGGCGTCGGTATGGAAGCACACGCCGGCCGCCTGACATCGGGCCGCGATCGCTTCCACCGGCTGCACCGTGCCGGTTTCATTGTTCACCCACATGACCGATACCGCCGCCGCACGCCGCTCGAGCACCTGGTCCACCGCGGCGAGGTCCACGATGCCGTTCCGGTCCACCGGGAGAATCGCTTCCTCGCCGCCCAGGTGCTTCACCGCGTGCGCGGCCGCGAGCACCGCCTTGTGCTCGGTCGCCGCGACCGCCACCAGCATCGGCTCCTTCCGCTCCCGCGCGGCCAGGGCGGCCCCAATGATGGCGAGGTTGTCGGCTTCGGTCCCGCCCGAAGTGAAGACCACCTGGTTGGGCTCCGCCCCTACGGCCGCCGCCACCTGCCGCTTGGCCTGCTCGAACCCGGCCCGGGCTGCGCGCCCGAACCGGTGCGCGCTGGACGGGTTGCCGAACGTCGCCTGGCCCAGGTACGGCAGCATGGCCTCCAGGACCTCGGGGCGGACCGGGGTCGTAGCGGCGTAATCGAGGTAAACGGGGGTGGACGGCATGGCAGGAAGATAGCAGCTAAGAGATGCGAGGACAAAAGGTTGAACGTACTGGGTACTGGGTACTCCGAACCGATGCGGAAACCGGACCCAGGACCCGGTACTCAGTACCCAGTACCGTTCTACATGCTCTGCACCTCCAGCCTCACTACGTCCTCCACCAGCACCGTCTCATGGGTATAAAACGGCTCTCCATACCGCCGCCGGATCAGCGACCCGTAGTGCGCGTTCTGGGTCTCTACCAGTCCATACAAGTCCTGCCCGGTCGGAAAGATCTCGCCCGCCGCCTTGGCCCCGTCGAACTGGCTCGCGTAACACTTGATCGCCGATAGCTTGCGATCGAACTCGGCGCTGATATCCACTACGAACGTCGGCTTGATGGCATCTTCCCGGTAGGCCAGGGCATACAGAATCTTGTGGGGCCGGTGCGGCGCACCGTCGGCCGGATAGCGGGCCAGGCCGGCGAGAAAACATGCGTCCCGTCCCAGCTCGGAGGCGATCCGGTGGTCCGGGTGGCGTCCCACGGCGTAGGGCAGGATGACGACCCGGGGCGCGAAGTGCCGGATCTGGGCGATGATGATCTTTCGGGTCTCTTCGTTGTTCTGCAGGTGCGCATCCGGCAGGCCGGCGTTCCTCCGTTCCGTTACCCCCATCACCTTGGCCGCCCCCGCCGCTTCCTCCGCTCTCACCTCCGCGCTGCCCCGGGTCGCGGTCTCTCCCGCCGTGAGATCCAGAATACCGGTGCGATAACCCGCGTCGGCCGCCTTGATCAGCGTGCCGGCGCAGGTCAGCTCGACGTCGTCCCGGTGTGCGGCTATGGCCAAGATATCTACTGGCATTCAAGCTCCATGTTTGAACTGCGTGAAGGGTGAAGGGTAAAGGGTGAAGGGGCACAACGCTAAAGGTGTCATCCCGAGCGAAGCGAGGGATCTCAAGCTCAAAGTCAAACCGAACCTTGAGATTCCTCGCTACGCTCGGAATGGCAGCCTTGAGGCACTTCCCCTTCACCCTTCACTCTTCACCCTTCACGCTTTGTCTCACTCGTACCGCAATGCCTCAACCGGATCCATCTGACTGGCGCGATTTGCCGGGTACAATCCGAAGATCAACCCGATCGCGATACTCACTGCCGTAGCCATCACCGCGCTCCAGAGCGGCACTCCGGCACTCAATCCTATCGCCCGCTTCAACACCTCACCAACCCCCAGGCCCACCAGGATCCCCAGCAGCCCGCCCATCAGGGTCAGCGTCGCCGATTCCACCAGGAATTGCCAGAGAATCTCCCGCCGGGTGGCTCCCAGTGCTTTGCGGAGCCCGATTTCCCGGGTCCGGTCCGTCACCGAGACCATCATGATCGCCATCACGCCGATCCCGCCCACCAGCAGCGCGACGCTCGACAGCGCGACCATGACACCGAAGAAGGCTCCGGTGAGACTATCCAGGACATCGAGGATCTGGTCCTGGGTGATGATATCGAACGTGTTGGGAACCCCGGGCCGGAGCCGCCGCTCCTTCCGCATTGCCGCGATGACTTGGTCCTTGACCCGGTCCATCGACACTCCGGGCCAGCCCTTGGCCGCGATGAAGAGCCCGTTGGTCTGGTCGTAATTGAAGTTGTGTCGTGCCATCTCGTAGGGTACGATGACCCCGGTCTCCTGCCCGGGCGGCTCGAAGATATTGTCGGGTCGCTGATAGATCCCGATCACCTTGAGCGCAACCCCGCCCACCCGGATAAACTTGCCCAGCGGGTCGATCTCGCCGAACAACCGGTGTGAGGTCTCGATTTCCAGGACTGCGACCTGCTCGCCGTTCAACTCGGCCCGGGTGAAGAACCGCCCGCGGAGCAGGCTGCCCCCCTGAATGTCCATGTAGTGATCGTCCGCGGCCCAGACCACCAGCTGCTGCGTGTGGTTACCCTGGTATTCCGCCCGCTGGAAGATCTGGATCCAGACTCCCGCGTATTGAATCTCCGGTACTTCCCGCACCGCTTCCGCGTCTTCCGGCCGGATCACCGGGCGGATCCGCACTTCGTACGGCAGGTTATCGGGGTTGAGCGGAGTGGATGAGAAAAACCGGACGACATAGAACGCGGTAGGACCGGCCACCTCGATCGCGGTGACGATCTGCGACCGGATGCCCTGAACCATGGACGCCATCGCCATCACCGTAGAGACTCCGATCACCACGCCCAGGATGGTGAGCGCCGAGCGAAGCTTGTTGCTCCGCATGGAGTCGAGCGCAATCGTCACGCCCTCCCCGATTCTCTGGATCATTACTCGGCCCGGAGCGCGGTGATCGGGTCCAGCCGGGCGGCGCGGGTGGCGGGGTAGACGCCGAAGACCACGCCGGTGCCCGCGCCCAGGGCCAATGCCACGCCGATCGACCACAGGGTGACGCGGGCCGGAAGCGGCGTCAGGTTGGAAACCATGGTCGCCAGCAGCCACCCGCCCAGGACGCCGAGCGTCCCGCCCAGGAAGGAGAGCGTGATCGCCTCGATCAGGAACTGGCGCCGGATGTCGTGCCGGGTGGCGCCCAGCGACTTGCGGATGCCGATTTCCCGGGTCCGTTCGGTCACCGACATCAGCATGATGTTCATGATGACGATCCCGCCGACCACGATCCCGATGCAGACCACGGCGGGGATGACGGTAAAGAGGATCCGCGTCAGGTTCTTCCAGAAATCCACCAGCGAGTCCGCCTTGTCGATGGTGAAGTCGTCCTCCTCCAGCGGCCGCAGCTGGTGGGCCAGCCGCATCGCCTCCTCGGCCCGGTCCATGGCCCGGTCCAGCTCGCCGGCGTCGGTCATCTTGATCGACACCACCGTGGTCTGCCGCCGCCCGTACATCGACTCGAAGGTGGAGTAGGGCAGCAGGGCGAAGCCGTCGAACGACTGGCCCAGCACCTTGCCCTTCTTGGCGATCACGCCTTTGACGGTCATTTCCCGGCCGCCGATCCGGACTCGCTTTCCGATCGCCATGGCCGGCTCGCCAAAGAGCTTCTCCGCCACGTCGAAGCCGATCACGGTGACGTAGCGCCGCTCGCTCACGTCCGGGTCGGTGAGCGGGACTCCCGCGGCGAAGCGGTAGTCCCGGACGATCTGGAAGGGCGGAGTGATCCCGAACATCAGGACGTCGCCCACCGTGCGATTGCGATAGGTGATGTCGCTGGTTGGCGACGGCCAGCCCGACTGGAATCCCACCGCCTGGGCATCCGGCAGGGCCCGGGCGACCACCCGGGCGTCATCCAGCGAGATCAGCGGCCGCCGGTTGATCTGCTTGACCTCATCATCGGTCAGCAGTCCGACGGAAATCGGGGTGCGGCGAACCTGGAACGCATTAGTGCCGATGACGGCGGCCGTGATGTTCTCCCGGACGTAGGCGTTCATCCCCTGGATGATGGCAACCACGGCGACCAGGAAACCGACCGACACGATGATACCGAGGAGAGTAAAGAACGACCGAAGCTTGCTGCTCCAGACGGCCTGGAGCGCGAGAAGTAACGCTTCGATGAGTGGCATGCCGGGAATCTAAGGGGGTTTTCCCCGGGAACGGCGCCCGGTGGACGGCGAGTTGATGAGCGGGGCGTGGACTGCATTGAGCATTGAACATTGAGCATTGAGCATTGAAAACCCGGCGGTTCAATCCTCAATCCTCAATGTTCAATGTTCAATGCTCAATGTTGTTTCCACCGATGCCGCAGGTCCCCACGCCGATCCCGCCGGTCTTGCCGGAGGTCCCGGTGATCGCCCCGAAGGTCCCGCCGATCCCGGCGCAGGTCTCGCAGGTCGAATCGCCGCTCGCGCCGGGTGTCGTCATGGCGCAGCTCTCGCCGATCCTGCCGCAAATCCCGCCGGTCGTGACGGATGCCTTTCCGATCCCAGCGGATGTCCCGCCGGTCCCGCCTGAGCTCATGTCGATTCCCCCGGAACTCTCTCCCACCCTCGACCCGATCGGGCCGGATTCTCGCCTTGCCGGGGACTTGGGCGCTCACGGCCGGCGCGGTCCCGAGCAGGAGCGCACCCAGCAATGCCATGGGTAAGTAACGCATTGGAATTCTCCCAGTTAGTGACAGGTGCCGTACATCTGGGAGCATGGACGCGGAAGGGGGCCAGACGTTAAGCCGGCTAACTCGCTACTCGCTACTCGCTACTCGCTACTCGTATCTTAGCGCTTCAACCGGGTCCAGTTTCGATGCTTTGTTGGCCGGATACAGCCCGAACAGGACCCCGGTCAGGATCGAGGCCACCACCGACGACACCACCGACGACATCGGAACCTGGGCCGGCAGGGTGGGGACCAGGGTCCGGATGGTCCAGGCGATCGTGGCTCCCAGCGTCATGCCGACCACGCAGCCGATAAGGGTCAGGGTCGCGGCTTCGACCAGGAACTGGAACATGATCTCGCGCCGGGTAGCCCCCAGCGCCTTGCGGACCCCGATCTCCCGGGTCCGCTCGGTCACCGAGATCATCATGATGGCGATCACGCCCACCCCGCCCACCATGAGGCCTACACTGGACAGCGCCAGCATCACGTAGAAGAACCCCGCCGTGAACGACTGGAACGACTCCAGGAACTTGTCCGAGCCCACCACGCTGAAATTGTTTTCCTGGTTCGGCTTGAGCCCGCGGTCGATCCGCATCGCGGTGGTGACCTCGTCCTCCGCCTCCGGCATCGTGGCGGCCTCGGTCGGGATCACCGCGATATCCATCCAGCCCTTCCAGTAGTCCGCCACCTTCTCGAACGTGGTGTGCGGCATGGCCAGCCGGGGCTGGCTCGCGTTGTTGAAGAGCGACGCGGCCTCGACATGGAGCCCGATGACCTGGAACGGCATGCCCCAGATCTTGATGGTCCGGCCGATCGGATCCAGATGGGGGAACAGCGATTCCGCCAGCTTGTCATTGATCACGGCCACCAGCGCGCCGGAAGCGTACTCCATCTCCGTGAAATTCCGCCCCTGCTTCAACTCTCCGCCGTTCACCCGGATCCAGCTGGGCGAGAACCCGGCGACATTGACGCTGCTCAGGTTGGTGCCCTGGTAGCTCACCGGGCCGTTGCTGTATTCGCCGATATTGACGTCGCTGATCGCCGGCAGGCTGCGGATCAGCTCGGCGTCCTGCGAGGTCAGGCTCGGGTTCCGGCGCCAGGGCGACAGCTCGTCGGACCCGTCGCTGATGTTGAGCCCGCCCGACCAGTAGCGCATCACGAAAAATGTCTTGGGGCCCAGGTTCTCGATCACCGCGCTGGCGCTCTTGTTGATCCCGGTGATGGCCGACCCGATCACGATCACGACCATGACACCGATCGCCACGCCGAGGATGGTGAGTCCGGCCCGCACCTTGTTGCCCCGGAGCGAATCCAGGGCGATGGTGACGCCCTCGCCGATCCGGGAGAGCGACATCAGGAAGCGATTGCTCATTCGGCCCTCAATGCGGCGATAGGATCAAGTTTGCTGGCCCGGTAGGCCGGGTACACCCCGGCGACCATCCCCACCCCGAGGCCCACGCCCACCCCCACCACGAGCGACCAGACCGCGACCGAGGCCGGCAGCGGTGTAAGCGCCTTCACCAGGAACGCCAGGCCCACCCCCGTTGCGATCCCCAGCGCGGCGCCCAGCGTGGACAGCGTGGCGGACTCCACGATAAACTGGGAGAGAATGTCGGCCCGCCGGGCGCCCAGCGCCTTGCGAATCCCGATTTCCCGGGTCCGCTCGGTCACCGCCATCAACATGATGTTCATGATGACGATCCCGCCCACCACCAGCGAAATCCCCACCAGCAGAGGCAGCGCGGTCATCAGGATCTTGCTGATCTTGGCCCAGCCTTCCAGCGCGCCTTCCGCAGTCTCCAGCGCGAAGTTGCTCTCCTGGGTCGGCTTGAGTTGCCGCCGGATCCGCATGATGCCCTCGACTTCCGCCATTGCCATCCGGAGCGAGTCCGGATTGGTCGGCCGGATGCTCACCTGGTCCAATACGTTGATCGGGCAGATCAGCCGGCGGCCCGGCGCCTTGTACGGCATGATGGCGAACTTGTCCATCGAAAGCCCGAACAGGGTGCCCTGCTTCTCCACCACTCCGATCACCTTGTAGGGCAGCCCGCCGATCGTGACGACCTTGCCCACTGGGTCGGCGCCCTCGAACAGCTTATCGGCGACGATATCGCCCAGGACGACCACGGTGCTGCCGGTGGTGACTTCCTGCGGCGTAAAGGCGCGCCCCAGCCGGATCCCGTAGCGCTTGATGTCGAAATACGTGGGCTCGGTTCCCACCAGGTCGATGTCTTTCGCCACCTTGCCGCCATGCCAGACTTCCACCCGGTCCTCACAGAACCGGGCGATGGTGGCGGGGAAGGTGATGTGCTGTTCGACGTAGTCCGCGTCGGCGTAGGTAATCCGGGGCCGCCGTTGCCAGCTCCGCCACATCTCTTCGGTCACGTTCCCGGTGCTGATCATGGGGGAACGCCGCACGTTGAACGTGTTGAACCCGATGATCGCGTTGGCGAACCGGTCCCGCATGTACACGTTCATCCCCTGGACGATCGAGACTACCGCAATCAGGAACGTGACCCCGATCAGCACCCCGATCAGGGAGAAGAAACTCTTGAGCTTCTGGACCCGGATGGCGTTGAGAGCCATGCGGACTGCCTCGAGGAGGCGCATGATCAGGCCGCCGCTACGCTGGGGTTGGGCAGGTCACTCTCGATCTGGCCGTCCTTGATCACGACGACCCGGTGGGCATACGCAGCTATAGACGCTTCATGGGTGACGATGACCACGGTCTGGCCCTGGGCGTGGAGCTGGCCGAACACCCGCATGATCTCTTCGGAAGTTGTGCTGTCCAGGTTTCCGGTGGGCTCGTCGGCCAGCAGGATCGATGGCTCATTGACCAGGGCCCGGGCAATCGCCACCCGCTGCCGCTGCCCGCCCGACAACTCGTTGGGCCGGTGCAACATCCGGTCCCCCAGGCCGACCCGGGTCAGGGCCGAGGTGGCTCGCCGCCGCCGCTCCGCGGCACCGGTACCTGCATAGACCAGCGGCAACTCCACGTTGTGCAGCGCGCTGGCCCGGGCCAGCAGGTTGAAGGTCTGGAACACAAAGCCGATCTCCTTGTTCCGGACCCGGGCCAGGGCGTTGTCCGTGAGCCGGGAGACCTCCTGGCCGTTGAGCCAGTACTCGCCGGACGACGGCGTATCGAGACAGCCCAGCAGGTTCATCAGGGTGGATTTTCCCGACCCCGACGGGCCCATGATCGCAACATACTCGTTGCGGCGGATCTCCAGCGAGACGCCGCGGAGGGCGTTGATTCGCTCGCCCTCCATGACGTACTCCCGCCCCAGATTGGTTACCCGAATCACGGTGTCTTGCACGGTCAGTTCCCCTTCTTCGCGCTGTCCGGCCCGCCGGTCGTATTGCGGACCCGGGTGCTGTCCTTGAGGTCGCGGATCGCCTGGTAGGTTCCGGCCACGATCTCCTCGCCGCCGTTGAGGCCGGAGAGCACTTCGAAATGCTCCTCGCCCGCGATCCCCACCTTCACCGGCTGGAAGAACGCCAGGCCGTTGCGTACCACGAACACACCCTCGGCCTCGTTCTTCTTGCCCTTCGCGGTGGTATCCGGCGGCGTCGTCGCGTTCTCGTTCGGAACCGCATGGTTCTCCCGCACCGTGAGCGCGATGATGGGAACGCTCAGGGCATTCTTCCGGGTATCGGTCACGATCTTGGCCGTGCTGCTGAGATCGGGGCGGATGTCCACCGGCGGATTGTCGAGCGTGATCTCGACGTCGAAGTCCACTGCCCGGTCGGTCGATCCCGAGGCGGTCGCCGTGGAAGTCAGCGTCGCGCTGTTGCTGATCTTGGTCACCCGGCCCGCGAACGTGCTGTCGGGGAACGCGTCGATGGTGATTTCCACCGAGTCGCCCAGCTGGAGCCGGACCACGTCGGTCTCGTCCACCTTCACCTT
>Ga0070699_100003666_pt1 | contig 13601 bp, 10 predicted proteins | sample KBSK1503metaG_FD_65473 | JGI IMG/M metagenome (GOLD analysis project Ga0070699, IMG submission 65473) | Corn, switchgrass and miscanthus rhizosphere microbial communities from Kellogg Biological Station, Michigan, USA - KBS K1-50-3 metaG | ecosystem: Host-associated > Plants > Roots >...
CATCTCGGCTCCCTACGGCGACCAGGCGGCTCAAACTGGCATGTGCCAGACCCTGCGCGAAGATACTCGCAATCTTCCCGGTTCCGAGGATGCCCCAGCCGGCTCGCTCGATCATCGCTCCCTCCATACCTGCACGCTCACCTGCGCTCCGGACGGCTCCCGTTGGGCCGCTCAGTCAAGCTTGCGGGTCGGTGCCGGCGGGATCATCGGCATGGTTTCGTTCAGATCGGGGCCGAAAAACTTCATGATCACCAGGTCGTCGGCCACGCCGTCGTTGCAAACCTCGATCCCTCCGACGGCCGCGCTATGAACGACGAGCAGTTCGTCCATCTCGGCGTCGCCGCCGCGAATCCGATGGCCACCGTACGTTCCCGTGCCGCGGAGGACGAACAAGTTGTATATCCCGATGTCATGCGATAGATACGTGCATCCCGGGCGAACGACGAGCTTCTTGCCGGAGAACTTCGGCGTGTTGTAATACACCCAAGTCTCGAAGCCGCCCTGCTGGGACGACCCGTCCACCGGCAGCGGGCGCAGGTGGCGGTTCTCATAGAACCATGGATCGGCGTTAGCCTCCCAGTCGATCAGCTCCAGAATGAACCGCTCCCCAAGGCGAGCTTCGTCCTGTGGCCGGACGTCCTTGAACAACAGGCGCTTCGAGATGATTCGGCCGGCGTTCTTCGCCTGGAGCATGGCGAACACATCCGAGTCCTCCTGAAGCTCGATCGTGAGCGCAGTACCCGGCGCATGAAGGACCCCGGATGGGATATGAAAGCCCTCACCGGGCACCTGAACGAACCCGCGAGCGTGCTGCAGGATGTCGTCGCCGTCCCATTGCACCAGGTGCGGGAGTAGTCGTTCGTGCTGCGCAGGGTCCTGGAACGACGGGTGCAGTCCAAGGAACGACTCGGGATGTTCGCCCATGTCGATGCCTTCGGGGAAGTAGTAAGCCTCATCTTTCGAGCTGCGGCTCACGAGCCGCGCATGCTCTGGACGCGGGTGAAGGTGGTACGGCAGCCGGGCCGCATAGTCGAAAACCTTCGCGAGCCGTCCCAAGCCGGCGTGGCCCGCCGCGTACTCGCGGCCGAGGAACAGATTGGGAGCACTCGCTACTGCGTCACGCAACGGAAGGTCCCGGCCATCGACGCCGAGATAGCTGAGCCCCTCATCCTCCGGCCCAGTGGCGTTATCCGCGCGCGTCGTCGATGCGAGCCAACGCTCGCAGATGAACCCTCGCTCGCCGACATCGTAGGCCTCCTCGGGAAGACCCAGCCTGCGGCCGGGAGGCACAAGATCGCGTGCAACCCAGCACGGCTTCAGGCGCACAACCCCGCCGCTGTCGGACAGGAGCTTTTCGATGAAATCCGCCACTGCCACAGCCACCGTCGCCCCTCCGCATGCGTCACTTAGAGGCCGGGCTGGGCAGGGTCGAAGGCACTTGACGCCCGGTCGCAATGTGGCTACGTTATCACAGCCACAGCTGGCGCCGCAAGAGTCGAAGCGAGCCCCCACCAAACGGTGGGTAGGCCTCCGCGCCTCTCGTGACCGGCAAGGAGGAGGTAACGATTTCAGTCGGATTCACGCGTCTATCGAGCACACCACGGCCGACGTAACTTCGGTTCGAGATTGAGGAGGGTGACCGTGCATTTTCGCCAGGCGGCAAGGTTGCCGCTAGCCGTGTTCGGAGTGATAACGATCGTCGGCGCCTGCGGCGGGTCGAACCCATCTGGCTCGGCACCGAGCTCGGCCGCCGCTTCCGCCCCCTTGGGGTCGGCGGCGAGTGCGGCCCCGACCGCGGCCGGGGAACCCGTCACGCTCAAATACTGGGTTTACGAGGGCCAGACCGACTGGGTCCCGATCCAGACAGCGGCGTTCCAAGCGTCACATCCCAACATCAAGCTCGAGGTCACGCAAGTCCCGGAGTCAGACTATGGGACGAAGCTCACGGCTGCAGTCGTGGCTGGTGATCCACCCGACGTCGGCCTTGCCGATCGTCCGCTGTTCAAGGCTGGCAAGAACGTCCCGCTCGAGGACACCCTCAAGGCGGCAGGCGTTGACACGGCGACCTGGAACCAGCGGGTGATCGACAGCTGCACCTTGAGCGGCCACCTCTATTGTGTCGGCTCCTATACCGGTGCGGTCACCCTCTTCTACAACACGGAGATGTTCGATGCGAAGGGCGTCCCGTATCCGTCCGCATCGATCCCGATGAGTGTCGACGAGTTCTCCGCGCTGGCTCACCAGCTGACGGACAAGGCGGCAGGCGTCTATGGCAGCACCCAGGGCGATCCCGTCACCTGGCTCGGTCGATCCCAGTTCTTCACGCCGGACGGCCGTAGTGTCGCCGGGAAGATCAACACCCCGAAGATGGCCCACACCTATGACGTGGTCGCCCAGATGATCCAGGACGGCACCTCCCCGAGCCTCAGCGTTCTCGACCCCTGGGAGCAAGGCGCCGATTGGTTCAGCCAGAAGAAAGTCGCCATGGTCATCACCGACTTCCAGAGCCTCGTCAAGATGGAGAAGGCTGGGATCAAGTGGGGGGTCGCCCCGCAGCCGGTGCCCGTGGCCGGCGATCCCCCCGAAGTCCAGGCATGGACTGACGGCCTGTCTGTCTTCACGGGCTCGAAGCATCAGGCAGAAGCGCTCGAGTTCGTCAAGTGGGAGGCCACTGACGGTCAGACGCTGCGGACCCAGAAGCTCGGCGACTTCCCCCTCGACAGCAAGGCCGCTGTCGCGACCAACTGGGCCGGCGACAGTCCCGGCAAGAAGGACTTCCTCGAGGTCTTCAAGCTGTCCGGTCCGGACATCTTTGTCCCGAACATGTGGGACAAGGTCTACTCGACCCTCTTCGACGGATTTGGTGCCGTCGTCGACAAGAGCGTAACTGCCCAGGGGATGCTCGCCGACGCCGAACCGAAGGTGCAACACGATCTCGATCAATCCTGGAAAGCTTGGGATTCCACGAAGCTCAAGTAGCAGATCCCTAGCGTGGGAGAACGACTCCGAGGCGCTTCGGCGCCTCGGAGTTTCCTTAGCCGAGGCGGAGCGTGGCCGTTCTAAAAGCCAGCGACAAGACTCTCTCGGTCCGACCCAGTCGCCGCGCCCGGCGCGAGAACCTCGCGGCCTACGCCTTCCTCAGCCCATGGCTGATCGGCGTGGCGTTGTTCCTGGTCGGCCCGATCGTCGCCTCGATGGTCCTGAGCCTCACTGACTGGAACCTGCTGTACGAGCCGAGTTGGGTTGGCACCGCCAACTACCAAGAAATGTTCTCCGGCGATGATCGTTTCTTCTGGATTTCGGTCGGCGTGACGCTTCGATACGCCATTGTTGCGGTGCCCCTGTATCTCGTCGCTGGCCTCGGCCTCGCCCTCTTGCTCAACCTGAAGCTGCGGGGGATGTACCTGTTCCGCACCATCCTTTTCCTGCCGTCGGTCCTGAGCGGTGTCGCCGTCGCGATCCTCTTCGCCACTTTGTTCAACCCGGATGCGGGTGCTATCAACGATGTCCTTCGAGCCCTTGGCATCCATGATCCGCCACGCTGGTTGTCGAGTCCGACCTGGGCTCTGCCGGCCGTGATCATCATCGGTCTGTGGGGGGTCGGTGGCGGCTCGATCATCTTTCTTGCCGGCCTCCAGAACATCAACCCGAGCCTCTACGACGCTGCCTCCATCGATGGGGCAGGGCCGATCGCAAGGTTCCGACATATCACACTGCCGATGCTCTCGCCAACGCTCTTGTTCGTGCTTCTGACTGGGCTCATCGGTGCATTCCAGTTCTTCGATATCGCCTATGTCCTGGGAAACGGCGGCGTTGGTGGCAGCGGAGGCGGCATGGGCGGCTCCCTCCGCTTCTACTTGCTGCATATGTGGCTGAGCGGCTTTTCAGACGGACGCTTCGGATATGCGTCTGCCATGGCCTGGCTTCTCGTGGTGGTGGCGGGACTGGTGATCCTCGTGGTCTTCCGAACCGCCAGTCGGCGCGTGTTTTACGAAGAAGACCCGGAGCAACGGGGATAGCGATGACAGCGAACTCACCAGCCTCGCCAGCGGATCCAATCATTGTTCGACGAATCCGTCGTGTTCTCGGCAGGGTGCTCGTCTATGCGCTCATCTTCCTCTTGTGCTCTTTCATTCTGCTGCCCGTAGCGTGGATGCTCACGGCGGCCCTGAAACCAGACCTGACGCCGATCCTGACGATGGAGCCGGAGTGGTTCCCGACCAAGTATTTCGACTGGAACAATTTCGTCCGGATCCTGACCCTCGAGTCACAGCCGTTCCTGCGCTTTGCAATCAACACGGTGGTCCTGGCGGGATTCAACATCGTCGCCACCGTCGCATCCTGCTCCTTGGTCGCGTTCGCTTTCGCCCGAATGCGCTTCCGGTTCAGCGGTCCACTGTTCTATCTCTTGATCATCACGATGCTGATCCCGTGGCAAGCCCTGATCATTCCGCAATTCCTGGCATTCCATGCCATTGGCTGGTATGGCACGTATTTGCCGTTGATCGTCCCGGCCTTCGGCGCGAATGCGTTCTTCGTGTTCCTGATTCGGCAGTACATGCGAACCATCCCTCGCGAGCTCGACGACGCAGCCCGGATCGACGGTGCGAGCTGGTTCCAGATCTTCCGCCACGTCGTGCTGCCGCTCTCCAAGCCGGTCCTCGCGGTCGTCGTGGTCTTCACCTTCATCGGCCGCTGGAATGACCTGCTGGGCCCGCTCCTCTACCTCAATACGACGAACGACTTCACCGTCCCGATCGGTCTTGCCAATCTGGCGGGACGGGCCGGCAATGCGCAGTACAACCTCCTGATGGCGGCAAACTTCCTCTCGATCCTCCCGCCAGCGGTGATCTACTTCATCATCCAGAAGCAGCTGATCGGTGGGATTGCATCGGTCGGTCTGAAGGGCTAGTTGGGAGCGACGCCCGTCCCGTGCCGCCGCGGCGGGCTCGGCAAGGGAACCGCGTGAGCCGCCTGTCGGCACTTGATTCCACGACCTATCGCCAATTCCTGCTCGCCTCACTCGCAGGAAGCCTTGGCGGCTGGATCGCTGGAACCGCGCAGGGGTGGCTCGTGCTCGATCTCACCAGATCGTCGGCTGCGCTGGGCTGGACGAGCGCGGCTGGGTGGTTGCCGTTCCTCCTTTTGTCCCCGCTCGCCGGGGTGCTCGCCGACCGGGTCGACGCCCGCAGCCTGATCATATGGACCCGTGTCGTCATCGCGTTCTGCGCGTCAATCCTCGCGGTGCTCGTCGGACTGGGCGGGGTGTCCGTCTGGCTTGTGATCGTCATCGCGTTTGTCGCTGGCTGTGCCTATGCGCTCGCGGCACCGGCGATGCAAGCCATGGTCGGCTCCCTTGTTCGGTCGACGGAGATCGGCACTGCCGTGGCCCTCAATTCTGGGCAGTTCAACCTTGCCCGCGTAATTGGCCCCTTGATTGCCGGGATCGCTGTCGCGGCTGGCGGAATCGCGCTTGCATTCTGGGGAAACGCCATCGGCGCCGTCACGGCCCTATTCGCCTTCCGGCGGCTTCCGGTCGTTCGACGGCAAAGAGCGCCTCGCCAATCGATGCTCTCGAGTCTCGGAGAGGGCGTCATGTGGCTGCGCTCACGTCCCGACCTATTCGCCCTCGTCCTGCTCACTGGGGCGCCCGCTCTGTTGACTCTCAATTACACAGTGCTCCTGCCAGTCTTCGCTAGAAATGAGCTTGGATCGGACGCAGCGGGGCTCGGGGTGCTGGCGGCTGGTGCAGGCGTTGGGGCGCTGAGTGGCGCACTGATCGTTGCGATCGGCCGACCGGCCGGTGGAAGCGGGCGCCTCATGCTGATGGCGTTATCGACGATGACTGTTGGGGTCCTGCTGTTCAGCTTGTCGTCGTGGTTTCTGCTTTCGCTCATCGCGTTGGTGCTTGTCGGCGGTGCCCAGGTCGCGTACTTCGCGACCGCGAACACGCTCCTACAGACCCAGGTCCCGCCTCCGGTGCTCGGCCGCGTCCTGTCCCTCTATGCGATTGTCAGCCAGGGCCTGATTCCGGTCGGTAACGTCGCGATCGGCGAGCTGGCCGATGGGACCAGTCCGCGCCTCGCTTTGGGCGGTGCGGCCGTTTCGTGCCTCGCGCTCACGGCTGCGGTCGCTTGGTTTGTGCCCGACGTGCGCGGGCTCAGGGGCCGTTCCGGAATGGGCGCCAACGTCAAAGGCGGCGAAGTCCCCGCGAGCCCTTCCGTTGCGCGATATCGGGAACTTGCTCGTACCGACTCGGAGGCCGAATGGTAACCACGAAATCTGCGCTCTTCCTTGGTATCGATGTCGGCACGAGCAGCCTGAAGGCCGTTCTCCTGGACGCTGCCGGGACCGTCGTCGACGATGCCAGCGCGGACTACTCGGTCGAGTCACCGGCGCCTGGCTGGACCCAGCAAGACCCGGATGCGTGGTGGAAAGGCCTTCGGACCGCCCTCACCAAGCTGTGGCAGCGCGAGCACGAACCGACCCAAATCGAGGCGATCGGCCTCACCGGCCAGATGCACAGCCTGGTTATCCTAGATGCCACCGGCGAGGTGGTCTGCCCCGCGATCCTGTGGTCCGATCAGCGGACGCGCGCCGAGTCTGACGAGATCACCCGGCGGATCGGGCGCGAACATCTCCTGGAACGCACGGGCAACCTCGCGCTTCCAGGCTTTACGGCTCCGAAGATCCTCTGGGTTCGCCGACACTGGCCTGACGCCTATGCGCGCGCCGCGCATTTCCTCCTCGCCAAGGACTTCATCCGCTACCGGCTCACCGGGGACCTCGCCACGGATCCCTCGGATGCGTCGGGAACCGCGCTGTTCGACGTTCGGAATCGGCGCTGGGCCGACGACGTACGCCGCGAGCTCGAGATCGACGCGAGGTTGCTTCCAACTGTCGCCGAGGGGACGACCGTTACGGGCGTTGTCAACTCGGAGGCTGCGCTGGCCCTTGGACTTCGCGCGGGAACGCGAGTTGTGGCCGGCGGTGGAGACAACGCGGCAGCCGCCGTGGGTCTTGGGGCGGTGGCTCCGGGCGTCCTGACGATCTCGCTTGGCACGTCGGGGGTGATCTTCGCGCCCATAGCCGAGTACCCCGCGCACGTCACCGGGGAGGTGCACGTGTTCTGTCATGCGATACCGGATCGCTGGCACATGATGACGGTCACGCTGTCGGCCGGTGGCTCACTTCACTGGTTCCGCGCTTTGCTTGAAGGCTTCGTGCCGGCCAGCGGGGACGATGCCTACGCCTGGCTCACCGATCTTGCGGCGACTTCTCCGCCGGGCTCAAACGATGTCCTCTTCCTGCCGTACCTTTCCGGCGAACGAACCCCGTACGCCGATCCACTCGCACGCGGAGTCCTGTATGGGCTCCACCTCGGGACCACCCTTGCCGACGTCGCGCGGTCAGTCCTCGAGGGCGTGGCATTCAGTCAGCGCCAAGGCCTCGGGCTCATCCGGGCCCACGGGGCCCAGGCAACGGTCGCTCGAGGAGCGGGCGGCGGCCTAAACAGCTCGGTGTGGCGCCAAGTTCTCGTCGACGCGTTGGACATCGACCTTCAGTTGGCCGACCCGCGCGGAGGTGCCGCGCGGGGTGCGGCGGTTCTCGCCGGCATCGGGATCGGGATGTACTCGGATGCGAACGTCGGCGTGGACTGGGCAACCCGTCCGCTCCACCGGCCGGATCCCGTCGGGCGAGACGCACTCGCAGATTCGTTCGCGACGTACGAGGCGCTCTACCCAGCGCTTCGATCGGTCTGGTCACCGACGTGAGCGGCTCGACGCGGGCCGCGCCGGTGGATCTCGGCATCCATCTGTGGGCGCAGGGGACCACCTGGCCCGAGGTTCGCGAGGCCGCCCTCCGAGCCGAGGCGGCCGGGTATCGCTACATCTGGACCTGGGATCATCTCTACGCGATTTTCGGGAACCCGCGCCAGCCGGAGCTCGAAGGCTGGACGACGCTCGCCGCGCTGGCTGAGGCGACGAGTTCGGTCCACCTGGGTCTGCTCGTCACGGCCAACCCGTTCCGCAATCCCGGGGTTGTGGCCAAGATGGCAGCCACCGTCGACGGGGTGAGCGGCGGCCGGGCTATCCTCGGAATCGGCTCCGCCTGGAACGAGCTCGAGCACCACGCACACGGCCTGGAGTTCGGTTCAAGCCCCGGCCAGCGGCTTCGGTGGCTCGAGGAGTCGGTCGTGGCCATCCGCGCCCTGCTCGCGGGCGAGGCATACACGTCGCCGCCCGGTGGTCACTACGCGTTCAGGAAGGCTGTCCATGCTCCGGGGCCGGTGCGCGGGCGGCTGCCCCTCCTCATCGGGGGCGGCGGCGAGCGGCGCACGCTCCGGATCGTCGCCGAGCATGCGGACCTGTGGAACGTCATGGGAACGCCCGGCGAGGTACGTCACAAGGCGGCCGTTCTCGACGAGCACTGCCGATCCATCGGCCGTCCCTTGGGCGAGGTCGGACGGACCGTCACGATCCGCGTCCTCATCCGCGACCGCGCCAGGGACGCCGCCGACCGGTGGCGCGAGCTGATGGCGATCAACGACGCGGCCGGAGTCGACCTGGACGTCGCGGCCGGCACCCCGACCGACGTCGCCGACTACATCCGCGCCTATGTCGCGGGCGGCTTCGATACGATCATCGTCGAGCTTCCGGCACCATACGACGCGGAGACGATCGAGCGCCTCCCGGCCGACGTCCTCCCGCTGGTCTGATGCGCGCGTTGCAATGGCTGGGGATCCGGGCCGGTCGATCTCGGTATCGCCCCCCGCCAGGGATTCCACGAGACCCGGGACCGTTCACATGACCCACGCCACGATCCGCAGGTTCGGTGCGACCGGCAACGGCAAGACGCTCGACACGGCAGCCATCCAGGCTGCCATTGACCGGTGCGGTCGCGAAGGCGGCGGGACTGTCACCTTCCCGCCCGGCGTCTATCTCACGGCGCCGTTGCGGCTTCGCAGCAACGTCGCCTTGAATCTGGAGGCCGGAGCGGTACTCCTCGGCAGCCCCGAGATCAAGGACAGGGTCCTCGACGGCCGGCCCGCCGGCATCCTATTCGCCAAGGGCGCCCGGAACGTGACCATCACCGGACGGGGCACCATCGACGGCAACTACCGGCACTTCGTCAACTTCGACCGCGTCATTCCCGCGACCTACTACCGCGACTTCAACCCCGAAGCTGTCCGGGGTGGCCGGGGGTTCGCGAGCAAGCGGAGCGTGGACGGCCCGTTTCTCCCCAGGGAACGGCCTGGGAACATGCTCGTCTTTTCGGAATGCAAGAACCTCCTGGTGGAAGGCGTGACCATCACCGGGTCCACCCTCTGGAGCGTGCACGTCGCCGATTGCACGGGGGTCACCGTGCGCGATGTGACCATCACGAGTGACCCGGCGTGCTACAACAACGACGGCATCCACCTGACCGACAGCAAGCACGTCGTGATTTCCGGCTGTCGAATCTCCACCGGTGACGACTGCATCGCCATATCGGGCCAGCAAAGCACCTCGGACAACCCGCTCGATGCCGCCTCCGAGCCCGAAATCGCGCTGGGGTTCTCGGGGCTGCCAGGCGCCGGCGAGGACATCGTCGTCTCGGATTGCGTGCTGTCAAGCAGGTCGTCTGCCGTCCGGATCTGGAGCCTGCAAACGTCGGTCCGGCACGTGCGGCTTGAGAACCTGATCATTCGGGACACCAACCGGGGGATCGGCATCTTCCTGCGGAGCGGCCAATCCATCACCGACATCAGCATCGCCGACGTGCAGATGGAGACCCGGTTTCACACGGGGGCCTGGTGGGGCTGGGCGGAACCACTCCACATCTCCGCGATGCCGTTGCCGGGGCACCACGTGGAGCGGGGTCGGATCGAGCGCGTCCGGGTCCGCGGGCTGTCGGCCACCGCGGAGAACGGGATCGTCCTGTACTCCCACTTCCCCGGCGTCATCAAAGACATCTCCCTTACGGACGTGTCGCTGCGGCTCAGGCGCGGCCGGCACAGCGCGCTGAAGGCAGGCCACCTGGATCTGCGCAACACCACCGTCGATCTGGGCATCACGCAGCGCGCAGCGACCGGGCTGACCGCGGTCAACGTCGATTGGTTGTCCGTCACGGACATCGACATTGCGTACGGCAAGCCGTTCCCGCCCTACTTCATCCCGGGTCCGCAGTTCGAGAACATCCGCGATCTGGCAGTGTCCGGCTGGACGGAGCGGGTGACGTGAACTCCCGCGTACCCGGTTGGGTATGAGGCGCGACAGGGAGAGGACAGCGCTCCGGCGCACTCAGGCGCCTCGCCCGGAGGCGTGCCTGTAGACGAACCCGCACTGGACCTCCAGTGGCGAGCGCGTCAATTCGCAAGCGTGACGAGCGGGGTAGCGCGACAGTCGGCGGCGAAGGCTTCGAGCGCCGCGAGACCACCGTCCTGGAGGTCGAGGTTGGCCACGACCCGGGTGACGCCGAGCCGCCCGTAGGCCCGAAGGAGCTCGATTCGCGACTGCCCAACGGCCTGGATGTCGGCTTCCAGCGGATAAACGGAGATGCGGAGGGACGCCGGATCCCGCCCTGCCACACGGCACGCCTCGCGGGTGATCTCCAGCTCCTCGTCCATCTTCTCGAGCGGGACGTAGACCAGGTTCAGCTCGTCGGCATGGCGGGCGGCGATCCGGCGCGTGGTACGGCGCCCATTGCCGCCGACGAGGATCGGGATCCGCTCCTGGACGCCGCGGGGCACCGTGACGGCATCCTCGGCCTGGACGAACCGCCCGGCGAACGACGCCGACTCGGCGTGGAGCATGCCCGCGATGACCTCGACCTGCTCCCCGAGCGCGACCGTGCGATCGGCGACGGACGGGAACCCGTACCCGTATGCCCGCCACTCGGATTCCTTCCAGCCGGCGCCAATCCCGAGCTCGAACCGACCCCCGCTGGCGACGTCGAGCGTGGCCGCCATCTTGGCCGTGAGCGCCGGGTTGCGGAACCCGGCGCACAGGACCATGTGGCCGATGCGGACGCGGCGCGTGGCCTCCGCGATCGAGGTGAGCAGGATGAACGGCTCCAGGATGGCCTCGGCGCGCGGGTCGTCGCCCGCGTATACATGGTCCCAGGCCCAGACGGATTCGAACCCGAGCGCTTCGGCCGCAACCGCGAGCTCGACCGACCGGCGATAGGCGTCGCGGGGCGCCGGCCCGCCGACCACTCGCCACGTCTGCAGCGCCATCACCCCGATGTCCACGGCGGCTCCGGGTTCTGTGTGAGGTCGGCACGGGCACGTCTTGCGGCGCGCCCGTGCCGACGGGAGGAGGAGAGCTCCGGGTCAGCCCTGCAACAGCACTACGCTGTAGAGCGGGACGTTCCTGAGCGTTAGGTGATGGAGCTCGCCCTGCGTCAGGACCGACGCCTCGAGCGTTCCCTCCGGGGAGAAGGCCTTCGCCATCCGGAAATGGCGCGGCAGGCGGACGGTGAGCTTCAGCTCGGGCAGGACGGGAACCGCGTCCAGGCTCTCGTTGTAGTCGTAGCGGATGATGTGGATGGCCGACCCATTCTTGACGGCCTGAACATTAACCGCGAGATCGCGGTCGTCCGCCAGTCGAACCTGTGGGCCGTTGGGCAGGTGGCTAACGTCGAACTCGACGTCGCTGCCGAGTCGCGTCGTGGACACGTGCCGGAGGATTGCGTCACGCTTGTCGGCCGCAACATTCAGTCCAAGATCCCCATAGACCAGGACGCGACCGCCCGTGTCGAGGAACCCAAGGATGGCGTCTGCCTGAGCCTCGGTGAGCCACTGGCAATTCGGCAGGATGAGGTTCCGGTACCTGGCAGCCAGTTCCTGGCCCGTGATCGTGTCCTTGCGTAGGTCGCCGTCGGGAAACATCACGACATCGAGCGGCTGGCCTGCGCGGCTCAGTCGTTCGAGCGTATTCCAGAAGGGCAACCGGTTCTTCGGCCCACGATGCGCGGTGAGCCGGAAATTGCTCTCGATGCTGAAGGCGACGGCTGTCTCATTGTGCGTTCGCGTGCTGTACAGACCCTCATGGTCGGCCACGAAGTTGCCGATCTCGATGCAAAGCTCGTGGGGCGCGTACAACGCGTCCTCGATCACGCTTCCCATCCAAGAGCCGTACGGCAGGCTCATTCCGATGCCCAGGGCGTACGCCTCATAGGTCATCATCCGGAAGAGGTCGTAGGCCTTGCCCTTCTGGAGCTTCGGCAGCAACTCCGGGCCGACCCCACCGTACGGGTTCTCTACCGCGGTGACGGGCTTGTCGCCCGCGAACCCTGCGCAGTATCGGCACCAGCCGGGCTGCCGGTAGCCCGTATCGCGCATCTCGGTGATAAGGATGTCGACCTTGGGCTCGATCGGGTAGTAGTGCGGCCCGAGCTCGAAGAAGTTGCCTGACACGAGGACGTCTCGGCCCTTGCTCCTCGCATATTCGTGGGCATAGTCGGAGAGTTCGGCGAAGTACTTCGCCACCTGCCGGTGCTGGAAGCGGAGGTAGTCCCAGAACAGCGGCGTGTTCTCGCGGTTGCTCTTGAAATCGAACCCCTGGCCCAACAGCCAGGTTCCGTACTGGAACTGATCGAGGTCGACACCCGCCAGCTCCTCCGGAAGTTCGGGAAGCGCCTTGATGTAGGCCCGGAATCCCTTGATGCAATCCTTGCAGAAGCAGCCGCCATAGCCGAGGCTCGTCAGTGGCAGATCGGCCTCATCGAGTTCGACGCCGGCGACGCCAGCATCGATCTGGATCCGGATGATTGCCTTCAGGTATTCGCGCCAGACCGGGTTGTTCCGGTCCATGTTGTAGCAATAGTGGTCGCGATCCGGGCACTCGACCCATTGCGAGTGGCACGGCTGTCCATGGATGTCGCGTGCCGTGCACTCTTCGAGGATGTCCGTGACCTCCTCGCCTTCGCTGTTGACGAGGCCGTCCGGAAAGTACGAGCGGAACGACTTCCAGAGCTTCGGATAGCGATCCTGCGTGAACTCGCGCAGGCCGATCCAGTCGCGCTTGCCGGCGCCCCGCGTCTCGTTCATCGCGAGGATCGTGTCCTCGGCCTCGTTGAGCTCGACCGGGAACTCCCAGCCCTGGCATTCGAAGACGATGCCGAACACCTTGATCCCGCGCTTCTGGCACTCCGCGATGTATTCGACGTCGTTCAGATAGCCGTACTGGCGGTAGCGGGCAGGAACCTCGCCCCAGGCCTCGTCCTCAAGGTAGGGGAGCGATATCGAGCCGCCGCCGAGAGCCGACCAGTTGAGCAGCGTCGCCCGGTACTTGACCAGATCCTCGATCATCCCCAACCGGCGGGGCGGGAGGCTGGGGTGGTAGTTGTGCTGGCGCGGATACCATGCGTCAAAGTACACGCCGCGTTCCAAAGTCGAGACCTCCATTCTCTTCGTCGCCTCGAAGGCTGGAAAGCAGTCCGCGAATCGTTACGCGTCCGCCCATGACAGGACGACCCCGAGACTCTCCTCGGGGTGCTCGAGGATCAGCTGGTATGCATCCCCCGCATTGCGCCACGCGAACCGATGCGTGATCAGGGGCGCGATCGTCACCTGTCCGCTTCCGAGGTCCGCGGCGATTGCCTCGTCGTCCGCCGTG
>Ga0070699_100003668_pt1 | contig 13600 bp, 12 predicted proteins | sample KBSK1503metaG_FD_65473 | JGI IMG/M metagenome (GOLD analysis project Ga0070699, IMG submission 65473) | Corn, switchgrass and miscanthus rhizosphere microbial communities from Kellogg Biological Station, Michigan, USA - KBS K1-50-3 metaG | ecosystem: Host-associated > Plants > Roots >...
CCGGCGCGGCGCAGCAGCTCGTGCCGCGCGGCGGCCAGCGCCGTGACGTTCGCCATGTGGCAACCGGTGACGAACGCGACGCTCGCGGTCGCGGGCAGCCCGAGCAGCTCGAGCAGCCACGCGCCCGCCACTTCTTCGACGACGGCCGCGGCCGGGGACATCACGAAGAGGCCGGCGTTCTGATCCCACGCCGACGCGAGCCAGTCGGCGGCGACGGTCGCCGGCAGCGCGCCGCCGGTCACGAAGCCGAAGTACCTCGGCCCGGTGGTCGTGACGAGGGCCGGCTCGGCGGCGCGCGCGAGCCGCTCGACCACGTCGAGGTCTGATGCGGGTTCTGCCGGCAGCGGACCGTTCAGCGCACGACGGAGTCCCTCGAGGCTGGTGATCGGCCAGACGGGACGATCGCGACGGGTCGCAAAGTAGTCGCGCGCCAGCTCGAACACACGCGCGAGCGCGCTCTCGGCGCGCGCGATCACTTCACCGGGCCGAGCGTTTTCTGGAGCCACGTGACGATCGGTTCAATGACGTTCGGGCTGACGTTCTTGTCCTTCAGCGACGCGTATTCGTCGGCCTCGCCGGTCGTCGCCGGCACGAGCAGGTGATTGACGCCCGCGACGCGCGCGACCTCGACCGGCGGCGAGTTCTTGCGCTTGCGCGCGAGCGCTTCGAGACGGTCGGCATTGGACGGCTCCACCTGTGTATCGAGAGAGCCGTGCACGATCAGCAGCGGCTGCTTCACGTCGGGCATCACTTTCGCCGGATCGTTGGTGAGCAGGCTCTGGAACTCGGCGTTGTCCACCTGCCGCCGGATGTCGGGCGGAAGCTGATCGAGGCCCTTCCCGGTGATGACCGCTTCGTTGACGCGCTTCTGGAGATCGATCTTCGCCTGCTTCTCTTCGAGCGTTATCGTCATGCGGTCCAGCGCGCGCTTCTGCTGCGCGAGGATCAGATCGGCGCCGCTCATGCCGTGCGCCTCGAGGAGGCCGACGGCCGCGATCCGCTTGTCCTTCGACGCCGCGAGCAGCGCGATCGCGCCGCCCTGGCTGTGGCCGATGACGGCGATGCGCTTCGGATCGGTGTCCTTCCGATCCGACAACATCTTTACGGCCGCGCGGACGTCTTCCGCGAAGTCTGCGAGCGACGCCGATTCGATGCGGCCGCCCGATTGGCCGATGCCGCGCTTGTCGTACCTCAGGACGGCGAACCCCGCGTTCGCAATTGCGCCGGCGAGCTGGCCGAGAATCGGAATGCCGAAGACGAGCTCGTCGCGATCCTGCGCACCGCTGCCGCCGACGAGCACGACTGCCGGCAGCCGTCCGCTCGCGTGTTCGGGCTTGGACAGCGTGCCGACGAGCGTGAAGCCGCTGCTGCCGATCTTCACCTGCTCGTCGTTGGCGCGCGAAATCGTCACGCGCCGCGACGAGACCGCGGCGATGTCTTCACGCACCACGTCGAGGCCCTGGCTGGGAATCGTCAGGCGCACGAACCGGCCGATCGAGTCGCTCCAGATCTCGCCGTCGAGCGGCGCGCCGGGAATCGCGAGGGTGATCGCGGTCCGGCGCGCGACCACGAGTCCCGACACCGTCTGAATCTGTTCGGGCGACGACTCGCCGACGCGGATGTTGAAGCTCGCCTGACCCGGAATATACGCGGGGATCATCGCGCCCGCGGGCGCGTCTTTCGTGCGCTGCGCAAGCGCCGCGAACGGCGCCCAGAACGGGCTCGGCAGCAACACCGCGTCGGCGGCAATGGCGTCGACTTTGTCGGCGACTTGTCCGGCGTTCACCACGTGCGACGTCGCCGTCGTTCCGCTGACGGTCGTCCGCAGCGAGAGCGGCTGCGCGCGCATTGTGGCGTCGATGACGAGATCGATCGGCTTCCACTCGGCGTCGTACCGCACCTGCAGCCGCCGCGTGACGATATCGACCGAGGCGGCGAGGCGGCCGGAACCGGTGATCGTCCACCCATCGGCGGTTCGCGCGACGCCGATCTGTTCGGCGCCGGCCGCGACGCCGCGGATGAGGATGGTGAAGCTCTCCTGCGCGTCCGCGGCCGCCGGCAGCGCGACCGCCAGCGCGGCACACGCCGCCCGCATAAAATGAAATGAGGGCATGAGGGAAGCATACACCGCCGCGCGCGAGCGCGCGGCCTTCCTCGACCGATCCGATCGCGGCCGCATCGTCGTGTCGGGTGCGGACCGCGCGTCGTATCTGCAGGGGCTGCTCACGAACGATATCGCTGCGCTGAAGCCGGGCCAGGGCTGTTATGCCGCGTACCTGACGCCGCAGGGCCGGCTGATTGCCGATCTCAACGTGTACGAGCTCGGCGACGTGATGCTGATCACGGTCCACCACGACGTCAAGGACGCGGTTCTGGCGAGGTTCGATCAGTTCCTGTTCAGCGAAGACGTGCAGCTCGGCGACGTGACGTCGACGTTCGCGCAGTTCGCCGTCATCGGACCCGACGCGGCCGCCGTCGTGTCGAGCCTGCTGTCGGAAGTTCCCGTCGATGCGTTGCGCGCGCTGCCCGAGCACGGCAACATTCGCGGCCACTTCGCCGGCACGGCGGCGATCGTCACGCGCACCAGCGACGCCGGCGAGCCCGGATTCGACGTCTACGTGGACGTCGATCAGCGCGACGCCCTCGTTCTGGCGCTGAACCGCGCGGGCGTCACGTCGCTCGACGCCGCCACGGCCGAGGCGATCCGGATCGAACGTGGAGTGCCGCTGTTCCACCGCGACATGGACGAGGACACGATTCCGCTCGAAGCCGGCATCGAACAGCGCGCGATCAGCTTCACGAAGGGATGCTACGTCGGCCAGGAGGTCATCGTCCGCGTGCTGCACCGGGGGCACGGCCGCATCGCACGGAAACTCGTCGGCGTGCGCCTCGACGGCGACAAGGCGCCGGCATCAGGCGCGGTCGTCCGAGCCGGCGAACGGGAGATCGGTCGGGTCACCAGCGGGACGATGTCGCCGGCGTTGAATCAGCCGATCGCCCTCGCGTATCTTCACCGCGATTTCCTGGAGCCCGGCACGGTCGTCTCGATCGACGGCACGACCGCCGCGGTCACGGCGTTACCGTTCGTCTCTACTTCGCGTGGGGCCCCATCTTCTTAATCGCGACGGGGCTCCACCCCCGCCGCTGTTGCTCGGCGCCTTCGCGCTTCGCAGCGGCTCATGGCTGTCACGCGCTGACGCGCTCGGCGCATTTTTCAATGCTGGCATGGCCCCACCCCCGCTCGCCTCGCTCGCCTGTTCGCGTTCGCTCGGGCCGCAGGCGCCGCCCTCGCGCGTATCCCGAACGGAACGTCACAGACCGCAGTCCATTTCAGCATTAATTCACGAGCGTTTTGACCGATTGCGCGTCGGCGACCGCGAGGCTCTAGCCGAGCGTGGCCGTCAACATCCTTATCAACTCCTCGTCGGCCGGCGGAAAGTCGAGCATCGGCAGTTCCTCGCGCCGGACCCACCGCATCTCCTGACCGAGCTGCGGCGCCGGCTCGCCCGTGACTTCGCACCGGAAGAAGTGCAGCTCCACAGCGCGGTCTGCATAGTTATGCGTGATGCTGAATAAATCTTCGCCGACGTTCGCGTCGACCGCCAGCTCTTCGCGCAGCTCGCGTTGAAGGCATGCGGCCAGCGACTCGCCGTCGTTGCATTTGCCCCCGGGAAACTCCCAGCATCCTTCGAGGTGGACGCCTTTCTGCCGTCTGGTCACCAGAAACCGTCCGTCGCGCTCGATGACGGCGGCGGCCACGACGACCGTCATGGTTCGGAGGCCGGCGACGTCCCGCGCCACGCGCAGCTCTTCGCCATCGGGCAGATGAGACACTTCGGGTTGCGCGCGACGCAGACGGTGGCGCCGAAGTCCATCAGCGCCTGATTGAAGTCGTAGGCGTGCCGCGATGGCACCAGCGCATCCGATACGTCCCAGAGATGGCGCTTCATCGCGTGGCTCTTGGGATCGCCCGCGGCGACGAATACGCGAAACAGGACGCGCGCGACGTTCGTGTCGAGGATCGCCGCGCGCTCGCGGAACGCGAAGCTGCGGATCGCCCCGGCGGTGTACGCGCCGATGCCCTTGAACGATCGCAGCGTGCGCTCGTCGGACGGCAGCTCGCCGCCGTACTTCGCCACCGCCTCGCGCGCGATCGACTGCAGCCGCTTCGGCCGGATGTTGTAGCCGAGCGGATACCACGTGGCCCTCACCTCGGCATCGGGCGCTGCGGCGAGCGCGGTCATCGTCGGATACTTCTCGAGCCACTCGAGGTACTTCGGCCTGACGCGATCCACCTGCGTCTGCTGCAGCATGATTTCGGAGACGAGGATGTGATAAGGGTCGTCGGTCTTGCGCCACGGCAGATCGCGGCCGTGCCGCCTGTACCACGTCAGCAGACGCTGTCGGAAGCGGCGCCGGTCGGGCGGCGGCGGGATCGTGAGCTTGGCCATATACTCGGGTCAGTGAAAATCTACACGCGGACGGGCGACGGCGGCGAGACGTCTCTGTTCGACGGCACGCGCGTCCGGAAGAACGACCCGCGCGTCGACGCGTACGGCGACGTTGATGAGCTGAACGCCTGGCTCGGCCTCGTACGCGCGTCGCGCCTCGATCCGGTCATCGACAGCGACGTCATGCAGATCCAGCGCGACCTGTTCGCGCTCGGCGCGCAGCTTGCCGATCCGGCCGACAAGATCGCCGCGCGCGTCATGAAGGCCGCGCTGACCGACGCCGACGTCGACCGCCTCGAGCGGCTGATCGATCGACTCGAACAGGAGCTGCCGCCCTTGCGGCGCTTCATTCTCGCCGGCGGCACAGCGCCCGGCGCGACGCTTCACGTCGCCCGCGCCGTCTGCCGCCGCGCCGAACGCCGCATCGTGTCGCTCCACCCGCCGGTGGATCTGGTGCTCGTTCGGTACGTGAACCGCCTGTCGGATTTGTTGTTCGTCATGGCGCGGGTGGTCAACCATCGCTCCGGCGCGCCCGAAATCGACTGGTAGGGGCGGACACATCGGTCCGCCCCTACCTGTCTCTGCGTTCCAGATCACGCTTGACGGCGTCGAACACGGTTCGCGCCAGCTCCTGCGAGACGCGCTCCCGAATCGCGCCGCATTCGATCAGCACCGTGCCCGTGACGGCCTCGATGGCGACGTCCCAGCGGTCGCGCGCGATCCCCTCCGGATGATCCTCGAAGCTGGTCGGCGCGCGCGCGGCCTCCGTATGACGCGTCGAGACGTACGCCGCAATCGGCGCGCCGTTGACCAGGACGCGGACGGCCACGATCAGATCCTTGTCGATGGAGCGCTCGCCGTAATGAAAGCGCACGCTGTCCTCGCTGAACAGGACGAGGTCGTCGGCCGCCGGAATCTCCGCCACGATCGCGCGGCCAAGGGCGCGCTCGGAGTCGCGCGCGCGCGCGCGCCGCTTGCGGTACCGCTGCAGCGTCGTCGCAAGGCTGAGCGCCACGAGCGTCAGGAGGATCGCGGCGACGCCCGCGAACACGTCACGCATTAGAATGCCTCGTGTCCCCGCTGCCCGAGCCGCTTGCGCGCGCGTATGCGGCGTGCGAGTCGCTGGCGCGGTCGCATGACGAGAACTTTCCCGTCGCGTCGCGCCTGCTGCCGCCCGCGATGCGGCCGCACGTCGCCGCGGTGTACGCTTACGCGCGCGTCGCGGACGACATCGCGGATGAGGGATCGCAGCCGCCGGACGCGCGGCTGAAGCTCCTGGACGGCTGGCAGCGCCGGCTGCACGCGGCGGTGGCGGTCGAGGCCGCCTCCGCACCACCGCATGATCATGAGGACTCGATCGTGGTCGCGCTCGCGCACTCGATTCGCACGCTCGATCTGCCGCTCGCGCTGTTCGACGATCTGCTCAGCGCGTTCGCTCAGGATACCATGACGACCCGCTACGCCTCGTGGCGCGACGTCTTCGACTACTGCCGTCGATCGGCGAACCCGATCGGCCGTCTGGTGCTGCGAATCGGCGGCGTTCGACAGGACGGTCTCGATCGATCGTCGGACGCGCTGTGCACCGCGCTGCAGCTGACCAATTTCTGGCAGGACTTCGGCCGCGACTGGCGCGCCGGGCGGCTGTACGTTCCGCGCGAGGTCGCGGACGCGTGCGGCGCGGCTGAGACCGATCTTCACGATGGACGCCTGACCGACGCATGGTCGCGCGCCCTCGCGGAGTGCGTCGCCGTGACGAGCGAGCAGTTCGAACGCGGCCGCGAGGTCTGCGACGGCGTCGCCGGGCGGCTGCGGTACGAACTGCGGCTCACCTGGCTGGGCGGCCGGCGCATTCTGGAGCGCGTCGACCAATTGCGGCACAATCTTCTGACCGAACGCCCGACGCTGGGCGCCGCCGACGTGCCAATCATCATCTGGCGGGCCACCGGCTGGAATGGGACTCGACCGACCAACGACTGACGATGACCGGACTGCCGACTGACGACTGATCGGATGTCGCGACAGACAAGCTTCTACTACTCGTTCCTCGTCCTGCCCGCCGAGCAGCGCCGCGCGATCGTCGCCGTCTGGGACTTCTGCCGCGCCGTCGACGATGCGGTTGACGAGGCGCCGTCGAGCACGGGCCCCTCAGGATCCGCGGGCGTGACGTTCTGGCGCGGCGAGCTGGCGCGCTGCTATAACGGCGTGTCGCCGTCGACCGAACAGGGGCGCAGCCTTCAGCCGTTCATCGCCCCCTTCGACCTGCCGCGCGCGGCGTTCGACGATGTGATTGACGGCGTGGCGATGGATCTCGAGCGCACGGCCTACGCGACCTTCGACGAGCTGTTCGAATACTGCCGCCGCGTCGCCTCCGCCGTCGGCCTCATCTGTCTCAGGATTTTCGGCTGCAGCGGCCCGCGCGCGGCCGAGTATGCGCTGAACCTCGGCGTGGCGCTGCAGCTGACCAATATCCTGCGCGACATCAAGAGCGACCTCGAACGCGGGCGCGTCTACCTGCCCCAGGAAGATCTCGCGCGGGCCGGCTGCACCGTCGCCGATCTCGCCGCCGGCGTCGCGTCCGAGCCGGTGCGCCGGCTGATTGCCTTCGAGTGCCGGCGCGCGCACGAGTTCTACGGCCGCGCCCGCGCGGCGCTCGCGCCCGAGGATCGCAGGCGCCTCGTCGCCGCGGAGATCATGCGCGCCGTCTATTTCGAGACGCTGCGCCGCATCGAGCGCAGCGGTTACGATGTGTTCACCGCCCGCGCGCGCGTCGCGCGGCCCCGGCAGGCGCTCATCGCGCTGAGGCAATGGCTGTGGACGTAGACGTCGTCGTCATCGGCGGCGGCTTCGCCGGGTTGAGCGCGGCGGCGCGGCTGGCGCGCGACGGCGCCCGCGTGGTCGTTGTCGAAGCCAAGGCGCGCCTCGGTGGACGCGCGACAGCCTTTGCCGATCGCGACACCGGCGAGCTGGTCGACAACGGACAGCACATCCTCCTCGGCTGCTACAGCGACACGTTCGCGTTTCTGCGTGAGATCGGGGCCGCGGAGAACGTGCGGCTGCAGCCGCAGCTGGCGGTGACGATGATCGATCGACAGGGGACGCGGTCTCGGCTCGTCTGCCCGTCGCTGCCGCCGCCGCTTCACCTGGTCGCCGGAGTGCTGGAGTGGGACGCGCTCGCATGGCGCGATCGGGTGTCGGTTCTCGGGATGACGACGCCGTTGAAGAACGCGCGGCGCGCGCTCTCGGCGGGATCGACGCGCAAGGCCGCGTCGGACGGCGAGACGGTCGAGAACTGGTTGATCCGGAACGGCCAGAGCGCGCGGCTGCGCGAGATGCTGTGGGATCCGCTCGCGCTCGCGGCGCTGAACCAGCCGCCGGATCAGGCCGCGGCGCCGTCGTTCGCGCGCGTGCTCGCGGAAATGTTCGGGAGCGACTCGCAGGCAGCCGCCATCGCGCTGCCCACCAGGCCGCTCCACCGGATGTACGCGGAACCGGCTCGCGAGTACATCGAACGTCGAGGCGGAACGGTGCTGACCGGTGCCGCAGCAAAGATTCGGATCCGCGGCGAAGACGTGACCGTCGAGACCACGATCAACGCCGAGAGCGATCAGAAAACAATTGCGCCGCGTTCGTTGCGTTCGTACAACGCGGGACGGGTCATTTCAGCAGTCCCCTGGTTCGCATTTGCCGATCTCTTCGACGCGATTCCGACGCCGCTCGACGCCCTCGCCGCGCGCGCGCGCGCGCTCGTGTCGTGCCCGATCGTCACGGTGAACCTGTGGTTCGATCGAGCGCTGCTCGACGAGCCGTTCGTCGGCCTGCCCGGCCGCACCATGCAGTGGGTGTTCGACAAGCGGCTCACGGTGGGCGACGATGCCTCGCACCTGTCGCTCGTGTCGAGCGGCGCATCGGCGATCGTCGGCAAGACGAACGAGGAATTAATTGCCATCGCGCATCAGGAGCTGATGGAGGCGATCCCTGACGCACGACGCGCGAAGCTGCGGCGATCGACCGTCGTGCGCGAGCCCCGCGCCACCTTCTCGCTCGCGCCAGGTCAGCCCGCGCGGCCCCGCACGCGGACCGACCTGAAGCGGTTCCTGCTTGCCGGCGACTGGATCGATACGGGGCTGCCCGCTACGATCGAGTCGGCCGTCCGCTCGGGACACATGGCGGCGGCCGAGGCGAGCGTTGCATAAATTGGATAATCGGGTAATCGGGTAATCGGGTAATTGATTGACGATACCCGATTACCCGATTACCCGATCACCCCGATTGTCCAATCGATGAACGCCATAGTCGTTCATTACAAAGAGCTCGCGCTGAAGGGACGCAACCGTCCCTGGTTCATTCAGCTGCTCGTCAGGAACCTGAAGAGCGCGCTCGCCGGCCTTCACGTGCCGGCGGTCCGCTCGCTCATGGGGCGCATCGAGATCGAGCTCGGGCCGGACACGCCGTGGGACGACGTGCGCGAGCGGCTGACGCGCGTCTTCGGCATCGCGAACTTCTCGTACGCCGGCCAGGGCCCGCACGACTTCGACGCGCTCGCCGCGGCCATCCTCGATGATCTCGGCAATCGGCAGACGCCCTCTTTTCGAGTGGCGGCCACGCGCGCCGACAAGAGGCTGCCGTTCACATCGCCGCAGGTCGAGCGCGAGGTGGGCGGGCGGATCAAGGACGCGAAGGGGTGGCGCGTCGATCTCGATCGGCCCGCGCTCACGGTTCACATCGAGATGCTGCCGGAGCGCGCGTTCTATTTCTTCGGGAAGGAACCGGGCGCCGGCGGCCTGCCGACCGGGACGGGCGGCCGCGTGGCGTGCCTGCTGTCGGGCGGGATCGATTCGCCGGTCGCCGCGTACCGGTTGATGCGGCGCGGATGCTTCGTCCTGTTCATTCACTTCCACAGCTATCCGATTCTGTCGCGCGCGTCTCAGGAAAAGGTGCGCGAGATCGTCTCGGTCCTGACGCGTTACCAGCAGCGCTCGCGCCTCGCGCTCGTGCCGTTCGGCGATCTGCAGCAGAAGATCGTGCTCGCGGTGCCGCCCGAGCTGCGCGTCGTGATCTATCGACGCCTCATGCTGCGCATCGCGGAGCGGCTCGCGCGAAAGTGGCACGCGAAGGCGCTCGTCACGGGCGAGGTGATTGGCCAGGTTGCGTCGCAAACGCTCGAGAACATGACGACGATCGCCGGCGCGACCGGGCTCGAGGTGCTGCGCCCGCTCGTCGGCATGGACAAGGACGAGATTGCCGCCGAGGCGCAGCGCATCGGCACGTTCGCCATCTCGATCGTTCCGGATCAGGACTGCTGCACGCTGTTCACACCCCGCCATCCCGCCACGCGCGCGCGCGTCACGGACGCGTCGGCCGCCGAGGAAGCGCTGCCGATCGAGGAAATGGTTGCCTCCGCGATCGCGTCGACCGTAGTGGAGGACTTCAAATTCCCAGTGCTAGAATTGCCGGCTGGCCAGAGAGGGTGGCGGTCATGACTGCGACGTTCTGTTCTGGATACACCCGAGCGCTACGGCGCGAGGGTGTGGGCGAGCGGGGGCAGCCTTGAGCCAGGCGAGCGGGGGTGGGGCCCCGCGAGCATGAGAAGAAGACACCCCGCGAGGTAAAAAATGTTTCAGACAATAGAGGAAATGAAGCACGTCGGCGCGATCAATGGCGAGACGATCGATCGTCTCGTGTGGACCGCCGTGTTTGGCGAGACGGCGGAGCTTCGCGGCACCGCGCGATTCAACATCAGGACCGCCGCCGCGGCCGCGGGCATTCGGCCCGCATCGATTCACGATCTGTACATGGCGATGGGGCGCGGAGAGGCCGGCGGCTTCACGGTGCCGGCGATCAACGTTCGCGCGATGGCGTACGACACCGCGCGTGCGGTCGTCCGCGCGGCGAAGAAGCTGAACGCCGGCGCGCTCATCTTCGAGATCGCGCGATCCGAGATCGGCTACACGGAACAGCGGCCGCACGAATACGCGGCGGTCGTCCTCGGCGCCGCGCTGCGCGAAGGCTTCGGCGGTCCGGTGTTCATCCAGGGCGATCACGTGCAAGTCAACGCGAAGAAGTACAACAGCCCCGAGCGCGACAAGGAAGCCGATGCCGTGCGGGCGCTGATGAAGGAAGAGCTCTCGGCCGGCTTCTACAACATCGACATCGACACCTCGACGCTCGTCGACCTCTCGAAGGCGACGCTCGAGGAGCAGCAGCAGACGAACACCTCGCTGGCCGCCGAGTTCACGGCGTTCATCCGCGATCACGAGCCGAAGGGCGTGACGACCTCGGTCGGCGGCGAGATTGGAGAAGTGGGCGGCAAGAACTCGGACGTCCACGAGCTGCATGCGTTCATGAAGGGGTACACCGCCGAGCTGAAGAAACGGCGCGCGAACGCGACCGGCATCAGCAAGATCAGCGTGCAGACCGGTACGGCGCACGGCGGCTTCATCAACCCGGACGGCACCGTGCGCACCGACGTGAAGATCGATCTCAAGACGCTCGAGGAGCTGTCGCGCGTCGCGCGGCAGGAGTATCACCTCGCCGGCGCCGTGCAGCACGGCGCCTCGACGCTGCCGCCCGAAGCGTTCAACGCGTTTCCCCGCGTCGGCGCCTGCGAGATTCACCTCGCGACCGATTTTCAGAACATGGTGTACGACCACCCCAAGCTGCCCCCCGATCTGAAGTCCGGGATGTATGCGTGGCTCGCCGAGCACGCCGCCGAAGAACGCAAGCCGAAGGACACGGAAGAGCAGTTCATCTACAAGGCGCGGAAGAAGGCGCTCGGCCCGTTCAAGCAGCGGCTGTGGAGCCTGCCGGAAGACGTGCGGCGCGCCATCGGTCAGGCGCTCGAGGAACGGTTCGCATTCCTCATGGAGCAGCTGCGGATCAACGAGACGGCGGGAGTGGTTGCGAAATTCGTGAAGGCGCCGCAGCTGCCGATCGACAGGGACGCTGAGATCGCCGCCGCCGGCGGCAAGATCACGGCGGCCGAGAAGAAGGCCGAAGGCCTCGCTGATTAGCCCAAATTGCCGATTTCGGATTGTTGATTTCAGTCTGCAGACTCCGGATTGCCGCCGCGATCGCGCTCGCGGCGGCCACGGCCGGGTGCGCGCGGCACCACACGACCACCGGTCTGGTGCTGGCGATCGACGAGCCCTCGTCGACCGTGACCATCTCGCACGACCCCTTCCCCGGCTTCATGGACGCGATGGTGATGCCGTTCGGTCTCGAAGGGGGCGCGCGGCGCGTCGCGCTGACGCCGGGCGATCGCGTCCGCTTCCGCCTCGCCGTGAAGCGCGCACGATCGTCGGTCGATCGCGTGGAGGTGATCTCCGCCGCGCCGATCGACGCCGGATTGCAGCAGACGCCGGCGGCGCCGTCGCTCGTCCACGTCGGCGCGCCGGTGCCCGACTTCGAATTGATCGATCAGTCGGGCCAACCGATCCGGCTGTCGTCGCTCGCCGGCAAGGTGGTCGCGGTCACGTTCATCTACACACGATGCCCGCTGCCGGACTACTGTCCGCGCATGGTGGAGAACTTCCGCGCGCTGCGGAGCCGCTTCGCCGACCGGATGAATACCGATCTCGTGTTCCTGACGGTGAGCTTCGATCCGAAGTACGACACGCCGGAAACGCTCGCGAGGTACGCGGCGGCGTCTCACGCCGGCGGCGCCGGGTGGCACTTCCTGACCGGCGATCCCGCGAAGATCGAGCGCGTCTGCGACGCGTTCGGGATTCAGTACTTCGCCGACGAGGGACTCATCACGCATTCGCTGCAGACGGCCGTCATCGATCGCGACGGCCGTCTTGCGGCGACGGTGGAAGGCAAGGACTTCACGCCGAGACAGCTCGGCGATCTCATCGACACCGTTCTGGGAGTGCGAGCCTTTTAGGCGAGCGCCGACAGTCGCGGCGCCTCGCGCTCCACGCGCTACTGTTGAGCGCTCGTGGTCAGCCGCCGCATCTGCGGCAGATCCGGATCCGCGCCCGCCCACGCCTTGGCCGCCTTCGAACGCGCCTCCCGCGCATCCTCCGTCCTGCCGAGCCCGTCGAGGGCGACCGACAGACCGAAGTACGCGCGGCCGCTGCCCGGCTCGCGCACGAGCGCCTCGCGGTAGGCCTTCTCGGCGGTCGCGTAGTCGCCGGCCGCGAGCGCGACGTTCGCCCATCCTTCGACGACCGGCCGCGGATACGACGGCGGTTCGGTGTAGATCATCGCCGCTTCGCGATCGGCGGCCTTGCGATACGACTCGTACGCCTTCTTCTTGTCGCCCGCCTTCGCCGCGATCGCGGCCTCGAGCTCCTCCACCGCGATCGCCATCGGCTCCTTCGCGGCCGTCACCGCCTCGAGATCCTTCTGCATGTCGACGAGCGCCGCCTTCGCGTTCTCGCTCCGGCCGGTTGCCGCCAGCGCGAGACCCGTGGCCCAGTGACGCCACGCGTTCTGCTCCGGTTTGTCGTATGCGGGAATAGTCCTGCCATCGAGGATGTCGTTCCATTTCTCGAAGCGGACGAGCGACTTGATGAGCCCGAAGTAGCCCTGCCGCCACGGTGAAAGCTGGTTGTTGACGCTGCGATCGCGCGGCGTCTCCTTGAACGACATCAGGTGCTGCACCTGCGCCATCGAATCCTGATAGCGGCCGCTGAGATTCAGCGAGTGAATCAGGAAGTGGACGTTGTGCCCGTGGTGGCCGGTCGGATAGAGCGTGTCCGCGTCGATCCACGTCAGCTCGTTCGCGCGCGCCGCCGTGAAGGCCGCGACCGCTTCGGGGATCTTGTCGCTCTGCGCGTAGATGTGACCGGGCATGTGCAGCGCATGCGGGATGTTCGGCACGAGCTGCGGGTACCGCTCGCACGCGTGCCACGCGTTCCCGGGCGTCTTGCTCCCTTCCCACGCGTGAATCAGGTAATGATGCGCGCCGAAATTCTCGTCGTCTTTTCGGACGACGTCGTTCAGCAGCGCGATGGCTTCCATCGTGTGCTCGCGCGGCTCCCGCGTCACCGACTCGAAGCCGTTGTCGATCGCGAGCGCGAGCATCGACTTCGCGTGCAGGTCGTCGGGATACTCGGCGACGAGCTTGCGCAGCCCTGCGATGTACGCCGCGTCGGCCTGGTCCTTGGACGTCTTCGCGCGCCGCGCAGCCTGCGATTCGACGTACA
>Ga0070699_100003669_pt1 | contig 13600 bp, 11 predicted proteins | sample KBSK1503metaG_FD_65473 | JGI IMG/M metagenome (GOLD analysis project Ga0070699, IMG submission 65473) | Corn, switchgrass and miscanthus rhizosphere microbial communities from Kellogg Biological Station, Michigan, USA - KBS K1-50-3 metaG | ecosystem: Host-associated > Plants > Roots >...
GCTGCCACCAGAGCGCCGTGTGATGATATAGGTAAGGCCAACGGTTAAACCTGCGAGAACCGCAGAAAGGACGCGTGAGGCAATGAGCACTTCCTTATTCGTCTGCCCTAAAGCTAGGATAATTTTTCCCAACCAAAACATGGCGTATTGTGGCAAGTCGGGATAATCAAAATTGATCTCGCTAAACTTCCATTCCCCGTGCAAAGCCTTGATGGAACGCACTACAATTTCATCCGGATGCCACATGTCGGGTGCGCCCCAGGTAATGCCCGGAAGAGTTAACGTGAGGAATAAGATAAATAACGTCAGCGGAATCAGAAAGTCATATTTCTCAAGAAAGGCTCTTGGATTCATAGTGCTCACAACGAAACAATCGTTGGCTCAGTATCTACGATAGTCACAGATTTGCCATTGGCAAAGATCACCTCAGTCTTCTTTTGTCCCCGAATTATTTTCAGGCCTTTATGTTGAATCGTCACGTCCCACGGAAATGGATTTTCGCCTTCAAGCTTTACGCGCGTTGGGGAAATGATCGTAACACCTAAAATCTTCATGAACAAGCCAACCGGCGCAAGCCCACTCAGCGCGTTACGCTCACCAATACCTACGCCTCTCTCGGCATGATAGCGCGCGTGGAAGTTGCGATTTTGTTTTAAGCTTTGGATGATGGCTGTCATGTTATGTGCGAACATCCGAGCCGCGTCTGTGCGGAAGCCGTAGCGCAACAAGCCTTCGCAAATTAACAAGTTCCAGGGGAGATGAACAGATTGGGAAACCGATTCAGCTTCAGGCTGAGTGAGAAGCGGGCAGGCTGGCACTCCGTAGGGGCGGTAGAAACGGGCCGCATCCAGCAAGGCACGTCCAATCATAATTTGAGCGTGTTGCGTATCCGGAACACCCGCCCATAATGGAGTAAAAAGTGTATGGTCTTCGGTGGTGAAATCAAGCGTTTTGATGATGACCATATCCTCGGCACCGAGGTCACGCACAATCACCTTGGCAAGTTTTGAAAAGGCATTTTTTGTCGTATAAACCGACCCGCCATTGCGCCATTGATAATCACTACTCAGGATGACTTCCTCAGCTGGTTTGGTAGCATATTGATGAATGCGGATTTCAGGCCGCTTCGCCCCAGGATTTTGGGTCTGCACCTCAACCAACAAGCGGATCGGCCCTTCAAACTTTAATTTTGGTGTTATTGCCCCTGTACCTTGCTGCCGTATCAGCACTTTACCTTCGAGCCCCGAACCTGTACCTCGCTCGCGATAATGATACAAACCCGTGCGCGGCTGCCACGTGGACTCAATGGACTTACGCAACGTAGCGGCTTGTTCATGCAGAAGTGAAAGTGATTCATGGATTTCAAGTTGTTCCGCCATTTTGATCAGACAGGCAGCTTCATTGTATAACAAGGCCTCCAACGCAGGACTATGAACCTGTGAGATATTCACTCCCAGTGACCATTCATGCCAGGCATCGAATAAGGGGTTGTCTTCAAAACCAGTTTGCAGAACATGCTCCCACTGCGGGAGGCCGTCGCGGTCTTCGTCATATTCAGGCGAGAACCACGACCAGAAAAATTTCTGAAGTTGGGGAAAGATTTTTTTGAGGAAATCCTTGTCCTCACAACGTTCATACAGTTTCCATGCCAGACTTGCCAACAATGGTGCAGCCAGATAGCGCCCACGTTGACCGGCCAAGCCAGGCTTGCCATCGATCTCGCCTTCTTCGTTTTGAATGGCAAGGAAATTCTTGAGTAAATCCTGTACGGCTTGTGCACCGGGTAAAACATCTGCAAGATAATATGCTTCGAGGGGAGTTTGACCATTCCAGGAGGCGGGGTAATCTGTACCATCACCTTTGGGTGAGTAACCATTATCAGGTCCGCGCGCAGAGACAATGGATGGATTGGGCAAATGCGTGTTCGGAGGGAAAAACAATCCGAAAGCTGTGTTTTGGCTGAAGGCAAAGGCTGCATCCCATTCCTTATCGGGAGTGCGAATGTCTATTGTTTGACTCGTGTTGAGTAATTCGAGTCTGGCGCGTTCAGCCTCCCATGGTCGCGCCGCACTCTGACGTGCGAGTTCAAACGATTTTTGCAGTTCATCAGTGGCAGCCTGTGTAAAGGTAAGTTGACGTGTGGCACCGGGACCCAAATCCAGATCGAGAAAGAGTGAAGGGTACGGCCCAGATCCATGCGCCGGCCCACCGGTCATAAAAAGGACAGGGAAGAGTCTACTGGTTTGCCCAGCTAAAACGTTCACAAGGCTGATCTGAGTCGCAGTCATACTTTGGCCATCAATGGGAGTAAGTAGAGAGCACAGTTCAAGGCGAATCTTGCGTGTGGCGTTGGATTTGTTTGCCACTGTCACGCGTCCACTGATGGCATTGGATTGTGGAACCCAATATTCAGTGGATACGTCTATGTTCGGTAAAGGAGAATATTCGAGAATGAGGAAGTTCGGATAAAACCGTCGAATGCTTGGAGGCAATACAAAAGCAACCGGGTCACTGACAGATTTATTGCCCTCATTGAAACGCAAGAAAAGGCGCATGGCTTTGGCACGCAGGCCAAAGGTTGTACGAAGCGAAAGGGCCGGTGGTTCCCCGCCACCAATAAGAATTTCCCAAATATGATCGTTGAGGTAATCCGGTATGGCAAGCCGTGCATCCGCCGCGAGGGTTAGGCACAAGGGGTCGCCCGGGACGAGTGACCAGTCACGCATAGTTGTATTGTACGGGCAGAATGTCAAGAGGTCAAAGGGTATAATTTGTTAGCCGCCTCGTCCGTGTCTGGCAGTTGAAAGACATGAGGGCGAGAGGACCACGAGACCAGAAAACTTAGGAGACCATCTATGGGCCTTTATTTTGAAGAATTCAGTGTTGGGCAGAAGATCGTAACTGAAAAACGAACGGTCACGGAAGATGATATTATGAGCTTCGCCAGAGTTTCCGGCGATGACAATCGCATTCACACCGACCCTGAGTTTAGCAAGACGACCATCTTCGGAAAGCAGATAGCCCATGGATTGTTGGGTCTGGCCATCGCTTCGGGTCTCGCCTGGCAGACCGGTATTTTGGATGGCACGGTGATTGCCTTCCGTGAAGTGAATGAATGGAAGTTTATTAAACCAGTGTTCATTGGCGACACAATTTATACGGAACTGGAAACGATTGAAACGAAAGCGCTCCCGCGTATTGGCGGCGGCTCTGTAACCATCACACTGGAAGTAAAAAATCAAAACGATGAAGTTTGTCATCGCGGCAAGTGGACTGTATTGATGATGAGCAAACCAGCTTGAACTATGATTGGCGATTTACCATACTAAATCTCCAACCTCGAATAACCAATATTTTATTAATATGACCGAAGAAGAAGATCGCCTCAATAAAATAAAACGCCTTCTGGATTCCGAATCCGAGACGCGCGCCGAAGCGCCTATAGAGCCAAAGAAGGAGAATGAAGACTCTGTCAGCCAGACAGGAACGACGCGCACCAGCGCGCCGCGTACTTCCACGCCCCCAACCCACATCGCATTGGATAAGGACAATTTGCCTTTGCCACGCCGCGTGAACGAAGTGGATATGGAAGGCACGCGCGTCACCCCCGTAGCCTATGAACCCGCAAACCAGCCCAGAACCACGGCTGCACAACCACACCGAATTCCGCCGCCAACGCAGGTCATCCAACCACAGTCACAACCCTGGAAGATCAATTTGGGCAACATGGATTTACGCCGTAGTTGGGGATGCCTTGTGCGTGGATTTATTTTTGCCCTATTCAGTGTTGTTGTCCTTGGCATTATTACCGGTTCGGTGCTGGTGGTTTCCTATTACCGCATCGCGCGCACGTTACCAAGCGTCGATGATCTTAAGAATCGCGCCTCACAATTTGAGACCACCCGCATCCTCGACCGAAACGGGAATCCGCTGTATGAGATCCTCGACCCGAATGCAGGTCGCCGTACCTACATCACACTCGACAAAATTTCCCCAGCTCTGGTCGCAGCGACGATTGCTACCGAAGACCAGGACTTTTACGAACATCCGGGCTTTGATGCTGGGGCCATCCTCCGTGCTTTATGGGAAAACTATCGGACGAACGGTCAGGGTGGTGGTGCCTCCACCATCACGCAACAATTGGCACGTGCGCTTCTGCTTTCACCTGAAGAACGTGCCGAACGGACGTATCGCCGTAAAGTCCGTGAAATCATCCTGGCAGCAGAAATTACACGCCGCTATTCGAAGGATGAAATCCTGGAACTGTATCTCAACGAAATCTATTACGGCAATCTAGCCTACGGTATTGAAGCCGCTGCTGAAACTTATTTTGGTAAAACTGCCAATCAGTTGACACTCGCCGAAGCATCGTTCCTCGCGGGTTTGCCGCAATCTCCCGCCGTCTATGATGTTTACACCAATCGTGATGTCACGCTCGCACGCCAGCAACAGGTTCTGGTGTTGATGTTCACACGGAGCCAGCAAAAGGGTTGTATCACCGTCAGCAACAGCGAAGTGCCCATTTGTGTGGATCAGGTTGCTGCTGTGAACGCTGCGGACGATATCAAGGCGCGTAATTTCACCGCGCCCAGCATCAATGCCTTGTATCCACATTGGGTGAATTTCGTCCGTGAACAATTGGAAAAACAATACGACGCGCAAACCATTTATCGCTCCGGTTTTATCGTATACACCACCCTAGAGCCAACGCTTCAAAACGAAGCCCAAAGGTTAGTCACCGAACAGGTGGCTTTGCTGACAGATAAAAACGCCCATAACGGCGCCCTCGTTGCCATCAAACCTTCCACGGGTGAAATTCTGGCCATGGTGGGCTCGCCTGATTTTAACAATGATGTCATCTCGGGGCAGGTTAATATGGCGAATAGCCCCACCCGCCAGCCCGGTTCATCCATCAAGCCGATCAACTATGTGGCCGCGTTCGAAAAGGGCTGGACCCCCGCGACATTGATTTGGGATGTGCCCACTGAATTTCCCGATGGTGCCAACCCACCTTATATACCAAAAAATTATGATGATCGATTCCATGGGCCAGTAACAGTGCGTACCGCGTTGTCCAATTCATTCAACATCCCCGCAGTAAAGACACTGCAGTTCGTCGGTATATATGATGACCCCAATACGCCCCAAAAAGATGGCATGGTCGGCATGGCAGAACGTCTTGGCATTACCAGCCTTACTCGCAATGATTATGGCCTTGCGCTTACCCTCGGTGGTGGCGATGTCAGTTTGATCGATATGACCGCTGCCTATTCTGTTTTTGCCAATGGCGGCAAAAAAATGCCACCCGTCGCGATTTTGAAAATCGTTGATTTTCAAGGGAATGTCGTTTACGAATATCAGCCACCTCAGGCCGAGCAAGTGATTCGTCCCGAGCATGCCTTCCTTATTTCATCCATTCTCTCTGATAATGAAGCCCGTTCATGGATGTTTGGTTCCAACTCGCTCCTTAACTTGCCATTTCAAGTTGCTGCCAAGACCGGCACCACCAACGACTTCCGCGATAACTGGACGATGGGTTACACTCCCGATCTTGTCACAGGTGTGTGGGTAGGCAATGCTGATTACACACCGATGGTTAACACCACCGGTCTCACTGGCGCAGCTCCCATCTGGTCGGCATTCATGCAATATGCCGTACCACTGCTCACGAACAACAGCCCCACGCCGTTTATCCCACCCTCTGGCATTACCGATAAAATTATTTGCACCATCTCTGGCGCAGAACCCTCCCAATGGTGCAAGGGCGGGCAACGGAATGAACTCTTTGCCAGCGATCAGCCTCCGCTCCCAAAGTCACAGGATCTTTTAGTCAAGACTCAAATTGATACATGGACCGGTCTCATCGCGGGCGACGCGTGCAAGGATTTTTCCAAGGAAGAATTCGTGATGAATGTCAAAGATGAGTGGGGCCGCAAATGGCTTCGTTCCGGGGCTGGCAAAGACTGGCTCGAATCACATGATATGCCGCGCAATCCCTTCTTTGCACCTGATCGGGAATGCAGCTCTGACGACCCCCGCCCGATTCTTGAATTCAGCAACCTTGAGGACAACGAAACGATCAACAGTTCACCCCTTGTGATCAAGGGCATCATCAACGTCACCAAGGGTGACTTTACTGGCTGGCGGCTTGAATATGGTGCTGGCAACGATCCATCCGAATGGACTCTCCTCACCGAAGGACGCAACAAATTTGAAAACCCCGACACAATCTACACCTGGAATCTAGATGATGTTGAGAGTGACAGGCTCACATTACGGATCTATCTTATGAATGGAGAGGAGTTCTACGCGGAAAAACGCGTCTTCCTTACCATCAACCTGCCCACTCCTTCCCCAACCGTAACTCCAACCCCCACAGTAACTTCGTTCCCTGCGACAGTAGCGCCTCCAACCAATACCCCCGAACCGCCAACCGCCGTGCCCCCTACAGCTATTCCGACTACGGCGATCCCGCCAACCGATACATCTGTTCCTCCAACAGAAACACCAACTGAAACCCCGACAACGGGTCCGTAATCAATATTTTGCTCTGCCAGAATCCAAGACTTTGGCAGAGCAATTTTATGTAAGATCTATCTATGAACATCAAAGACATCCTCCTCATCTATGAATACAACTACTGGGCAAACAAAAAGATTCTCGCTGCAAGTGAGAATGTGGCCCATGAGAAATTCATTTCCCCTGCAACGTTTCCCTACGGCAGCTTGCAAGGCACCCTTCTCCACATTCTTGATGCGGAATGGGGTTGGCGTATGTTTTTTCAGAATGACAACTGGTCAGCGCCAGATCTGGATGCGAATGAATTTCCAACTTTTGCCACGCTTCAGGAACGATGGGTCACAGAAGAACAGGCCATGCGCGCCTATCTAAACACATTACACGATGAGGATATGAATGTCCATCGTTACTATAATACCTCTACGGGCGAACCGCGTGACCGCATCCTGTGGCATTGTTTGTTACATGTGGTCAATCATGGTACACAACATCGCAGCGAAGCTGCCGCGCTCCTCACTGATTACGGTCACTCACCAAGTGACCTTGATTTCACAGTCTTCCTGAACGAGTATAAAAAATGAACGGGCAAACCCGCTCCAATATCAAACCCGGAATGACTGTCTTGATTGTTTTGAAACAGGATCAGCACACTGGTAAATTGACTCAAGGCATTGTCAAAGATATTCTAACTAAATCTCCAAACCACCCGCATGGTATCAAAGTCCGTTTGGAGAGTGGACAGGTGGGAAGAGTAAAAGAAATTATCGACGAGTAGATCGCACAAAGAGGAAATATGTCCAACCCAGTTGAGCGCCCTGTGCGTTATATTGTTTTCCATAAGCCCGGCCCTGCATGGGAGCATGGAGTTGATTTCCACAAGCAGGAGGGAGTTGGCCAGCATGCTCAGCATTATTTGAAGCTGCACGAGCAGGGAAAACTCGAACTGGGTGGTCTATTCCTGCTAGAGGATTCAGGTGGGATGATGATTGCTACCAAGGATGTTTCACAGGATGAACTGGAAACCTTCGCCGCCTCTGACCCTGCCGTTCAATCTGGTCTGTTGATCTATGAAATTCGCCCCTGGCTGACAGCCATGGAACGCCAATAAAAGGAGCATCCCATGATAAGACAACTTGCGCATCTTAATTTTGTAACAAACGACCTTTCGAGAATCATTGACTTTTATACCAACAAACTGGGCATGCACATCAAGTTCACTTTGAACAACAAACAGAATCAACCTTTTGGATATTATTTTGGATGCGGTAACACAACTTTTCTGGAGTTCTTTGATCAGAAGATGGCTTCTGAAGTTTGGGGCGGTGCGGTAACGGAACTAACAGCAGGTACACGTTATAAGCATTTCTGTTTTGAAGTCATAGGGCTGGATGAATTTTGTGCAGCATTGAAAAGTAAAGGCGTGGAAGTCTCTGCAATTTCCATGGGCATGGATAACTCACGCCAAGCATGGGTCACTGACCCAGACGGCAATCAAATCGAGTTGATGGAATATGGCCCATCCAGTTCCCAACTTACCGGGCAAACTGCAAAGTAAGAATTTCATGCTGGGCAGGCAAAGTCCTGGAAAGAGGCGAAGCGCCCCAGAATCATCATTGGGGCATCGGTCATTTGTAATCCACTATTCCGATGGAATTCCAATCCATATATATTGTGAACTAACATAGAACTACTGGCCTGTGGGGAGACTAAGGTATTGTGGTATCCTACCGCTCATGATAGGCCGTTCTTTATTAGCAGGAAATATTTGGAGCGGATTGAAAACAATTTCCCTGAGGCATCATGACAATTTCCGGTAAAAAGTTTTTGCTTTGGTCAATCATCCTTTTTTTGATTTTGGCTTGCGCGCCCGTAGCGATCACTCCCATCGCCACGCTTGACCCAAATACGCTTGGCACGATTATCGCCCAAACTGCCAGCTCGGCTTCCACGCAAACCGCTGCAGCCATGCCAATACCTATGGTATCTCCAACCTCTGCTCCTACCTTTACGCCTGAGCCTACGTTTTCTCCAGTTCCGCTCATTGTGCTCTCCAGTCCCACCACCGTTCCAAGAATACAATATTTTCGTGTAAAACATGACTTTCAACTGGCGCTTTATGACTATGAATCGCGCACTGCTGCCAATAGCTGGGGTGGAGGCGAGCAAACGCCTGAGATAGCGCCTTTATTTTTAGATGCGAAAGTATCATCCGGAACAAACAGGACAATCGTGGATGGGAATTGGGAAATTTACATCAATGCTTTAAATAATCATGATGCCAAAAAATTGCGCTTCTTAAAAGCAGGTGATACGGCCTTGTTCAATGGTGCAGGGTTTCCTCAATTGGAAAGCCTCACCATGGGCGGCAACATCATTACTTTGGATGCTATCCAAAGCGGGTGGGGTCGGGTAAAAACGATTGACTATATTAACTCGGGGGCTCTAAAGGAAGTGGATTATATGACCCGGCCAGACCTGGTACACAAGGTCGTGATCGTAGGCTGGAGCCGACGGTCAAAATCCAGTTATCTGGCGCCGCCGCCGCAGGGAGCCGTGTACTGGCCATTTGTTTCCAGCCGCCCGGTGTGGATTCAAATGGAACGGCTGGAGGCATTTCCTTTCTTGCCACTGGATGTCGTTGCGAAAAAAACCCAAAAGATTCTAAAAAGACCGGAAGTAGGCAGCCCATCCATCGGGCGCGAATTCAAGGTAGGCGAGACAGCCAGAGTGATGGAATACTATCCGTCAGGCCCAAATGTTTGGGGAAAACTTCAAGATGGAGGTTGGATTGCCTTATTATTACATCTTGAATATCCCACCTCCTGGAGCATGTCGACCATGCCGCCCCCTTAAGAAAACCTATATGATGGATCAAAAAGAGCTTCACCCTTCCGGTGAAGCTCTTTTATAAACTTTACAAAATTACTTATCTGCCACTTGTGTAGAAGCCCGCCGCTCCTGCTCATCCTGCACTACACGGAGGCCATTGACAACCTGATTGGAGATCCGTTCCAGCTCAGCCTGTAGCTGGGTAAGGCTCCTCATCACATAGTCATCGGCATCCGAGCGGACGTTTTCCGCATCGGTCCGCGCCTGTGTAAGGATTTGTTCTGCACGCCGTTGCGCCTCCTGTGTCACGATCTCCTTAGAAGCCAGCTGGTCTGACTTTTGGCGGGCAAGCTCAAGAGTGCGGTTGGCTTCCTCCTGCGCCTGCGCCAAGACCCTGTCACGTTGACCGAGTAATTGTTGGGCCTTCTTCACTTCCTCAGGGATGGCAATGCGCATCTGGTCAATGATATCGAGCATGCGGTCCTCATCCACCATCACATTGTGGGTGAGGGGAATGCTTTTGCTCTCATTGAAGAGTTCTTCGAGGCGGTCAATCAGTTGTAGGATGTCCATAGGATGCTCCTTCAAGTGAAGGAATTGTTAACAGCAATTCTAGCACAAATTAATCTCCAGACTACATAACGGTGCTGCAGATTTTCTTGCAAGATAGTGTCGGTTCTTGCTCAGTTGACAGGACTCTGGCGTTAATCGCGCAGCGAGTTGGGAATGGAGTGTCCGTCGCCCATTTCGGCAACTTTTGCTTTGAAGGCTTTTTCCACAAATGGCGGAACCATACTGGAGACATTGCCATTCAACATGGCAATCTCGCGAACCGTGGTCGAGGAAAGGAAAGTATGTTCCTCGGCCGTAATCAGCGCGACAATTTCAATATCATCCGCCAGACGATGGTTCGCCAAAGCCATGCGGAATTCGAATTCAAAATCGGAGAATACTCGCAAGCCACGAACAATGACCTGCGCACCAATCTTTCGGGCAAATTCCACCGTCAGCCCACTATAGCCGGTGACCTTGATCTTGGAATTATCTTTGAATGCCTCTTGAACCAATCCCATGCGCTCCTCGGGGGAAAACATTAAAGACTTTGAGGGCTTGTCATAAACAGCCATCACCACCTCGTCAAAGAGCCGCGCGGCGCGGGTGGCAATGTCAATATGACCGTAATGGATGGGATCGAACGTACCGGGAAATAAGGCTCTGACCATGCATTCTCCAAATGATATGTAGGGGCGAAGCATGCTTCGCCCCTACGAAATTATGAAACGTCTCCCTTACCTTCGCCCCAGAATCGACCGAGCGCTTCAGCGAGCAGGGTATGTTCTGGTTGACTTAAATCCGCATCTTTCTCAAAAACGGCTTGTGCCTGCGCCCGGGCTTTTTCGATCAATTTGACATCCGTGATACTAGCCATGCGTAGACCACTGGTATAACCTGCCTGACGCGTGCCTAAAAACTCACCAGGACCGCGTATCTGCAAATCCTTATCCGCAAGGAAAAATCCATCATTCGATTCAGCCATCGCCTGCAAACGTTCATTCTCAGATTTATCTTCATGTGTGGGAATCAGCAGACAATAAGACTGATCCGAGCCGCGCCCGACGCGTCCGCGGAGTTGATGTAATTGTGCGAGACCGAACCGATCCGCGCCTTCGATGAGCATCACCGTCGCGTTGGGAACATCCACACCGACTTCGACGACCGTTGTCGAAACCAATATGTGGTATTGCTTGTCACGGAATTTCAGCATCACATCATCTTTTTCAGCAGGGCGCATGCGTCCGTGTAAGAGACCAAGTTTCAGATCGGGGAAGACTTCTTTCGAAAGAGTCTCATAATCGTCCACGGCTGCGCGAGCTTCGATCTTTTCGCTCTCTTCGATGAGCGGATAGATAATGAACGCCTGTTTGCCATCCTTGATCTGACCGCGTAGCAATGTAAAGGCACGTTCACGTTCCTGCGGACGAAGGACATAGGTGTTGATGGGGATTCGTCCTGCGGGCATCTCGTTCATCACGGAGATATCGAGATCGCCGTATAAAGTAAGGGCAAGAGAACGTGGAATCGGCGTAGCGGTCATCACCAACAGATGTGGATTGGTGCCTTTACTTCTTAATTCTGCTCGTTGCTCGACACCAAAGCGATGTTGTTCGTCAATGACAGCAAGTTGTAGCTCAGCAAATTGAACTGGTCCTTCAATAACTGCGTGTGTGCCGATCACAATCTTGATTGTGTTATTCGCAAGCCCAGTGCGAATCTCTTCTTTTTCGGCTTCAGGTGTGTCACCAACCAACAAACGAATCTCTTCGGGCGGGAGCGAATCCTTGAGTAGATTTGTGAAGCTGCGATAATGTTGTTCAGCAAGAATCGATGTAGGAGCCATAATAGCAGCTTGCGCGCCGTTGCTCGTCAGCATAGCCGCGGCTAGCGCGGCGACCACTGTTTTACCTGAACCCACATCGCCCTGGATGAGTCGGTTCATAGGTTTGCCAGAGTCGAGGTCTGCGCGAATGTCTGAGATGGCGGTTTGTTGGGCAGAGGTCAGGGTGAAGGGCAGGCCGTTCTTTAGCGTATCAAGCCATTCATCCAGGACGGAGAAGCGCCGCGCATCCACAGATTGCCAGTCGCGTCTTTGGCGCAGCACTCCCATTTGCAGGTAAAAGATTTCGTCGAAGGCCAGCCGTTCACGCGCGGCTTTGAGTTTGTCCTGCGAGGTGGGGAAGTGAACCTGTAACAGCGCATCACCCAAAGGCATGACGCGCGCCGAGCTACGAACACTTTCAGGGATGGCATCCACTACCGCGGGCGCCCAATATTCGATGACCTGTTTCATCAAATTGCGCAGCCATTTTTGGTTAATGCGTTCAGTAAGCGAATAGACCGGCACGATGCGATTCGTGTGCAGGCTTTCGACCTCCACCGATTCCCAATCAGGGCTATTCATCACGAGGCGACCGAGATATTGGTCCACCTTGCCCGAAACAGAAATGGCATCACCCTGCTTGAAGCGGTTCGCGAGCCAGGGTTGATTGAAATACGACAGCCGCAACGCACCCGTGCCATCACTGATAACCGTTTCGATAATCGAAGCCTTGCCACCGCGGATGGGTCGTGTGTGTACACTTTGAATCGTACCAATCACTGTAACCTGCTCGCCGTAAAACAATTCCTTGATGGGCTTGAGCTGCGAGTAATCGTCGTAACGGCGCGGATAGTAATAAAGCAAATCACCGAGCGTATACAAACCAAGTTTGGCAAGAGTCTCGGCATGACGCGGACCCACACCTTGAAGGACAGTCAACTTCGCATCCAGCGCGGCAGGTGTGGCAGAGGTGCGTGCGCCAGCTACATTTTCTGAGCGTGGCTGCGCCCCCTGCGGGGATCTAACGAGCGCAGGACGTGGCTTTTGCTGCCATTGTTCGCGCGGCTCACGACGAGGTGGTTCTTGCCAAGGAAATTCAGGTTTGACTGCATCAGCCTGAGGTTGAGTCTCGGGCTGAGGTTGATTTTGAGTCTGTGGCATGGGGGGACGCGGCTTTTGTTGCTGCTGCCCTTTTTGCTGAGCTTCTGGATATGTGTCCCCGATCCGTTTCCACAAGCCCCTCAGCGCATCGGCGCGTGACTGAGGGCTGAGTCCGTCATATGAGCGGAGTCTTTGCACGACGGCTTGAATGACCTCTTCCTGAAGCCCATCTGCCCGTGCTTCCCCTTCCCAGTACCCTAACATTTCGGCCAGTCCGCCGATGATGGCGGTGTTTGCGTATCCGTTTTCGTGTTCGAGACGGAAGAATTTGCGTAATTTCTCTAAAGAAGGCTGCATGGAGTAATTTTATCATGGGGGAGGAACAGAAGATGAAGCCCGAGATTAGCTTATCCATCCTTCCTAATTCCAAATGTGATTCCCCAGGTGTAACAACAAACAACTACATTAAAACCACCTGCAGCTCTAGGGATATGAAACACCAAACTGTTCAAGCCATTCACCTAACGAAGCGAACCATTTAACCTCTCTATCTAAAAGTGATGAAGCTTTTGCACAAGCTGATTCGTCAGGGTTTATAAACTCAACAACTTTAGCAGTACTTGATGCCTCTCTATAAATTTCCAATAAATCAACATCACTTTCAGTTAGACCTATTCCCCAAAAAGTGAGTTTATTGGACTTATAGGTTCGAATACTATGCAAAATTGCCTTAGCCATTGGATGTAGCTTATAGTTTTTGTTTAATCTTGGTGG
>Ga0070699_100003670_pt1 | contig 13598 bp, 10 predicted proteins | sample KBSK1503metaG_FD_65473 | JGI IMG/M metagenome (GOLD analysis project Ga0070699, IMG submission 65473) | Corn, switchgrass and miscanthus rhizosphere microbial communities from Kellogg Biological Station, Michigan, USA - KBS K1-50-3 metaG | ecosystem: Host-associated > Plants > Roots >...
AACCCTGATCGTTTTCGGCTCGTGCTCCTTTCCCGCCTTACCAGATTCTGGAAACGATCGATGCATATTGTTCAGCCAGACACCCTTTTGCGCTGGCATCGAGAATTGTTTCGCTTCTATTGGAAGCGGAAGTCGCAAGGCAAACCGAAGATCTTACCTGAGACGATTGCTCTGATTCGAAGGATGGCCGTAGAGAATTACTTGTGGGGAGCCGAGCGGATCCGGGGTGAATTGATGAAGGTGGGAATTGAAGTGAGTAAACGGACCATTCAGAAATACATGCCGAAAGACAGGAAATCCCACGTTTCGAGCCGGATCTGGGCGACTTTCCTGAAAAATCAAGCCGGCGCGATGTGGGCCTGCGACTTTACCGTGATGAAAGACTGGTTGTTTCGACCTTGGTATATCTTTGTGGTGATGGATTTGAAAACGCGCCAGATCGTGCATACAGGTGTCACCAACTTCCCGACCGATACATGGACAGCGCAACAAGTACGCGAAGCAACGCCGTGGGGGAGAGGTCCGCGGTATCTGATCCGTGATCGTGACCGCAAATATGCTGCGTGCTTTTCGGCTGTGGCAGCCAGCTCTGGGATCCAAGAACTGAAGACGCCATATCGAGCGCCGCGTGCGAATGGTATTTGCGAAAGGTTCATCGGCAGTTTGCGTAGAGAATGCCTGGATCATATTCTCTTCTATGATGGCAGGCATATACAAGGGGTCGTCCGGGAATATATAGCTTACTTCAATCAGGAGCGTCCTCATCAGGGCATTGGTCAACGTATTCCCGAACAGTCTGCTCTGCCAAACTCAAAGCCAACCAGTGGGCGCATCGTCTCGAAGGTGATCCTTGGTGGATTGCATCACAGTTATGCTCGTACGGCGTATCGGAACTAAGCCCCATCGTATAGTCAAAACTTGATAATCATGGGTGAATTATATACATCGAATATCAGGCTATAAAGTTGAAATATACTTGGCTGCTGGTGAATGGTGCATTTCCCGAAAAGGGATCTTTCAGAGGCATCCCTGGCGTTGGAAAGGGGTTATCATCTGACAAAACTCTTGGCTAGACTCTCCGTATACTTGGCGGATGAAGCAAGTAGCCAGCACAGGTCGCTGTTTTCTCGCTTTCCAAGCTGCTCCAAATATTCTATGAAGCTTTTGGGAAAATAACGACGTAGTGCTGCCACCACTGTACTTATGAGGGTCACAACGATTACAGACACGAGCAGAAATTCTGCCGCTCCGTTTCCGCCATCAGGCGAAATATGTAACCAACGCTCGATGAAGTCCGTTGATGTCTCCTTTACCTACTGGATTCCAAAATCACGCATTGTCTACTTTGGCTTATTACATGAGTCTGAATTAATGTTAGGTGAGTATCCCCTTACAAAAAGTAGAACATTGGAGAGTTCTACTTCTCAAAAGCAAATAGAACTTGCGGGGTTATCACTTGATGCCAAGGGATGCTCACCTAATGTATAACATTTGACCAAGGATGAGGTAAATTTATTTATCGAAGCGGTCCCTATTCTCTCGCTTCCCAAGCCGCTCTAAAAACTTAATGAAATTCTTGGGAAAATATCCACGTCGCACTGCAACAATTGCACCCATAGTAGTCAAAGCAAGTATAGTTACGATCAGAAGTTCTGTTGCTCCGTTTCCACCATCGGGCGAAATGTGTAACCAATGCTCAATGAAGTCCATTTGTGTCTCCTTTTTTTATTGAACGACTAACAACTTGTCAGTTTTAGGGCGAGCCTGAAGATTCGTAGAATCACACAAAATTGCGATATTCTTCTTTAAATATCTTGGTTGAATTTGGTTTTATTATTCAAGATAATCTATTGCCACTTATTTGATTGAGATGTTGGATTTTCCTAGTAATAGTGAGTTTCGCAATGAAAAATTCCCGCTGTAAGCGATTGGGTCTCCAGCGAACCTCACAGCCACAAACACTGTCTGATCTGAATCTACTTCAGATACTCGAAGCATGCTTGCGATTATTCGCTTTCCACCTCGACTCTATAGGTCACGCCTCCGGTGATCTTCTCGCCGGACAAACGCACCACATCAAATTGGTATACTCCCCTGGCATCCCTCGGCAGGATGAGATTCATTCCCATCTGGACAGGCGTACCGTAATGCAAGCGAATTCCAGGTATGGAGATGAGCTTGCCTTTGGGAGACTGTACAGCCAGAATTCGTGTCCGATCGAACTTGACAAGACATCCATAGGCATCCCGGGTGGAAGCCGGAAAAAGTTTTGTGTACTTGTTGGACACCTCGATGCCCAGGCGTTTCAATTGCTCGGGCGAAGCGGTCAATACAGGCTCGTTTTCAGCGCCTCGTGAGAAGACAAGGAAAAGCCGGGTTCGCCGTGGAAGAGTGCCCCACTGAATGCGGAGTTCCGCTATTTTCTCATCAGGAGAACTCGCATGAAGTTCGGCTGTCATTGGCTGATCAGGCGGCATTGCCGTGCCGGCCACGGCATTCTCCACCACCAGGTTCTTGAGGGTTACATGCTTGGAATTGAGAACCAACTCATCTGGATTCAACGTGCCAACGCCCGTAATGGGGTCCTCCGCGCAGGTGGCGATTGCCAGCACGCACGAATGCCGAGGAGCGGAATTCGGAATGAGCCAATCCCACTCTGCTATTCCTGGCTCACCGGGCTCCAGATCTCCTAGATTGATTGTCGCGCCAATGGGAGTCCAGTTCGGGCCCGAGGGAGTACCGCTGAACGGACGGCCACCTGTCCAAAAGTCGGAAGGTAAAGGCGGCAGGCCCGGGGATGTTGGTGCAAAGAAGGCCCGAACCTGAACATTATGAGCGACGTTCACGCCCCGATTATGGACCTGGACGTAAAAGCGATTGGTGCGATTTCTGCGGGCACTGCGATTTTGAAGGGTTGCAAATCCAACGTAGTTATCCACAATATTCGTTGTCTGGAAGTTCGGCTCGGGCGCATCCACCTTGATATCCTCACTCTGCCAGTGGCCCGCCCAAAGCGACGCGTCGAACGGATGGACGGCTGCGGGTGTGGGCTGGACGCGACCCGAATCGAGGATGTTGTCACGCATATATAGGTCCACTAACGGACAGATGGAGGAATCGATCGGCCGCTCCCAGATACTACGGCCATGCGTTGCCGCACGTAGCAGCCGCCGCGGTCCCTGGATCTGCAGATCAAAAACCGCCACGTTTGGCAGACCCTCGTCCCAGGGTACCCAGTTCATCCCTGCGTTCTCCGTGCGAAAAACACCTACATCACCCCCACAGAAGAGGCGGTTGCTATCAGACGGATCGATGACAATCGAATTTATGGGGTTTGCCTGCGCCAGTCCAGTAGAACGGCTAACCCAGTTGGTGCCGCCTGACGCGCGGCGGTAGACATGATCGTTCGTGAACTCGCCGCTGGTCTCGGACCAGAGCACAGACGAAAGGGTGACCCAGATGTTGCCAGCGGAATCCACGACAAGGTCAGAGATGTAGACACTGGCCGGAAGGCCGGTGCCAGTGATTTCCGTGGTGGTAACATCAGCGAGTGCCCAGGTAGCCCCTGTCTTCTGCACCTGATAGACACGCCCCCCGGTGGTCCCCACATAGATGATATTGGAATTTGTCGGATGGACCGCGATGGCTGTAATATTCCCGTTGATCGTGCTTGTAATAGCGTCCCATGAATCCGCATTGTTGGCGCTCCGCCAGAGCTCATCTGCTCCAAAGTAACAGGTGTTCGAGTTGGATGGATCCAGTACAAAGGGTGCATAGAACTCGACGCTGCCCGGGCTCCCTGCCGGTTTATATGCCCAGGTTCCGGGAGCCCCATGAGAATCGGAGCGGTAGTAGTGCTGGCGAACATATTCGTGATACATCCGGGATGGATTGGATGGGTCAATCGCGGTAAACCCGCCATCGCCTCCATCGATAAACTCCCAGGCAGGGTTGCCGGTGAATCGCTGTGTTCCGTTGTCCTGGGTGCCGCCAATCATAATAGTCTCCCACTGCGGGTGCTGCGCCAGGCTGATGTACTCCAACACCTGCAGATCGCGGTTCCGGTGTTGGAAGGTAGCACCTGCATCGGGCGACATATATACGCCTCCGTCGCCCACTGACCAAACCTGATTGGCATCATCCGGAGCGTACGCAAAGGCATGATTGTCGGTATGGAGGATCGGCAACTGGGTCCACGGGCCATTGCCAGTGCTGGTTTTCCACAGGCTCACTTCTCCGTAATAGACGATGTCGGGGTTTGTGGAATGAGGCGAGATGTGGAAGTTGTACCAAGTCTGACCACTTGTTCGCCGGTTCAGGGTAAACGTATGGCTGTGTCCGCTCGCCACGGAGGATGTGACCGTCACCGTGGCAATTCCGTTGCGCAGATCGGAGAGCTGGGCAGCGGTCAGCGTGATCGTGTGCGTGTGAGCTGCCCCGGCGGTTGGGCCCCCGGTCGTATACGTGAGCGTGCCAGCCGTCATCGCTGCACCGGTCAGGGTAACTGTGTGTTTGTGGACTGGCGCTCCTGCATCAGAGGATTCCACGCTCAAGTCTACGACCACCGGTGGCGTAATGCGATTCCACGTCGTTCCACCGTCAGGCGTCTTTGCGATCCCAGCGATGTTATATCCATCGGAGAAGGCTGCATAGATATGGGTCGGATTGTTGCGAGATTGGCCGAGCACGATCCGATCGAAGATCGGCGGAAAGTTCGTACTGGTGTACTGAGTCCAGGTACCCCACGTTGTGCCAGTGCGAGTCGCAGTGAAGATGCCCGATCCGGCAAAACCGGCGATGAGCTGAACATTACCGCCGCTTACGATCAGGACTAGGTCGCTGGCAGCACCCGCCCGTAACAGAGACCAATTTGCACCCGCGTCCGTTGTTTGCCAGACGCCCTGACGAGAAGAAAGGAACATGCGCTGCGAAGTAGCATCCGTAGGATCGAATAGAATCTGTGAGATCTCATCGCGCTGAAACGTAGCCGTTGCGAGCTCGCTCCAGCTGGTGCCTCCATTTGAAGAGTACAAAATTCCATTGCCATAGAAGGTACCCACGGCTCCGCCGTACTGGCCGGTCCCGGCGAAGACACGCTGATTATTGTTAGGGTCAATCGCCAGCGCGCCGATCGCCAGGCTGTTCTGGTAATCCGACTTCGGTGACCAGGTGACACCCCGGTTGGTGCTCTTCCACACACCACCGTTGGCCGCGCCGATGTAGATGATATTGGCATTGCTCGGATCGAACGCGATGGAAATGACGCGGCCCGCGAACGCGCTGGTCGGGCTAACGATGACTGGGCCAGGACCTACCGGAGTCCAGTTACAGACCCCGGGTTGTGGCTGTTCGGGAACAGGCCCTGGAGAGAAAATGTCTCTGTCACGACGCGTACGAAGATCGCGGATAGATTCAAGCTGCGTTATACGGACGCCCTCTGGGATATAGCCGAGGTGTCCAAATCTCCGCCTGAACCAATCCAGCTGGCGTAGGAATGGCCCGCCACCGCCATCTTGTTTTACCTCTCGTCTCCTGCGTTCGTCGTCCGTTTCCTTCTTCTCAGGAGGCACGCGGGCGGCACCTGGCTCAAGTTCCAGGGTCTGGCTTGATAAGCCGATCCCAGGTTCGCAGATCGCAACCACGCGAACCCGGTGCCGGCTGGGTGCCAGGTGCCCTGTGGTCACTTCCACCAGGAATTCTCCCTGAGGGGAAGGGCGGAAGCCAGCTTCCACTGGAGAACCCAGAAGGATGCGCTGAGGGCGGACTGGCGCCCTCCCAATGTAAAGAGCTAGTGGAACGACTTCCCAACCAAAGCCGTGAATCAGGACGGGTAGACCTCGTCGAGTTCGGGCTGGTTGCAACTCTATTTTGCCTTTGGGATTAATTTGGCGCTTCGGTTTCGTGACTTTTTTTCGGGCCATGGTTATTCCTTTCCCACTGGTCAAGAGGGGCAAACGCTAAATCACTGAAATTACTCTGCAAACGACTTCGCCGACTCTTGTCGTTTGGCTATACATCTGCAGTCTGCGTAATAACAATCATCTAGCCAGAGACTTCCCTTGTTCTGTGCAGTCAGTTCAAGCGCAGAGAAACTGGCTTCATGTGCAGGAAGCCGCTGCGCCTCAAGCCCTGTTCCGGAGTGCCATCGATCCCCGGATATACTTACTGTGAACAGCGATTGGGACTTTTGTATTTTCATTATAGGAAATTTTACAAAAAAGACAATTTTAGGAATTATTTCACAATCGAATGTATCCATTCTCTTTATTGCGCTAAGTTTCCCTTCCGTCCAATTGATGAAGAGCAAATATCAACCGAAAAGTGTATGGCTTTTTGTCGATAACGTGTTGATGGTAGGCAGTCCGGATGCTAGGAAGACTTTACTTGCTCGTTCGGTGCCGGGCATTCTGCCTGAAAATTCCATCGAAGAATCACTGGATGTGACGCGCATTTATTCCGTGGCAGATCAATTACCTCCAGGGAACCCGATTGATCAAACATCGTCCGTTTCGTGCGCCTCACCACACGATTTGGCATGCAGGTTTGGTCGGAGGTGGAAACCTTCCTAAGCCGGGAGAAATATCACTCGCGCACAGGGATGTTTTATTTTTGGATGATACCCGAATTTGGAAGCCGCGTGCTCGATGTGATGGGCCAACCAATGGAAGATAAACTTGTCACCATCACCGCGCCAAAGGCTCATTAAAATTTTCCGCAAGGCGAGTATCCCTAGACAACACCTAATAACTGCGAACTTGTTGTTCGGGGATATTCAGCAAAAACAAATTTACATGTCGAAAGGTATGCCCAACAAAAACAAAAGAACCGAACTAATTAGTTCAGTTCTTTTGGCACTTGGGAGGGGACCCCCTCCCACTGCAGTGTATGATTAGATCAGAAGTTAACCCTTGCGGTCCCGACGGGTAATGAACCCGTGGAGCGTAACTACAAGAGTAGTTTTCGATGAAATTGGTTTGCAAGAATCAATGGGTATTTTTTGCCCAATGACGACAAGATTTTATGATGACTTGCAAGCCACGTCAAGCGGTCACTAGGGAATTAAGTGAAAATCGAGACCTATATATACAAATGTCACAAGAGAGTTGTTTTTTACATCCAGAATCCATCCGGATGATCGAAGTAACCAGCATATGCCAGGAAAAGTTGGGCAAGGTTAGTTTATAAAAAAAGACCGTTTTCCGAGAAAGCTAAAATTCCCAATTTGACGTAATCACAATTTGACATTACAATAACCCTATGCGATTCGATTGGGATGAAAAGAAAAGGCTGATCAACATTCGCAAACATGGCATTGACTTCGCTGATGTCCCTGCAATATTCGAACTCGATACTGTTACGGTCATTGACGACCGTGTGGATTATGGCGAAACCCGTTATCAAACGCTTGGCTTGCTAAAAGCTCGTGTCATCATGGTCGTCCATACCGAATCCGAAACTGTTATCCGTATTATTTCGGCTCGAAAGGCAAACAAATATGAAGAAGAAATCTACTTCAGTGAAATCTCGGACTGATTTTGCTCGTCTTGACAAAATGAAAGATGAAGATATTGATTACTCAGACGCGCCGGCGATTACACCTGAAATGTTCGCCAAGGCAATTGTGAGACGAGGTCTCAAGCCGCGCACAAAAACGCAATTGACTTTGCGCGTGGATAGTGATGTATTGGAGTGGTACAAAAAGCAGGGGCGTGGCTATCAGACAAAAATCAATTTATTGTTGCGTGCTTACATGCAAGAACATCAACGACAAGTGATCAAATAAAGCTTGAAACGAATTAGTGGGAAAGATAATGTGAAAATAGCATTGCTGACAATCGAAGGAGATTCCCTGATTTGTAGGAAACGATAATGGTCGCACTGCTGTCGAGTGTTTCAAATAAAGCTTTCGAGGGAGAACTATATATCAGTCCCTAAAAATTTCTTCCTTGGAATAATTGCCATGTCAAGCGGGAGAGTCTTGCATGCCGAGTCCCTTGGTTAACATCTCCGAAAATCCGGTGGATGACCCAAGTAGCCAGCACAGGCAGTGCGCCAACTCCATATAGCTTCACCGGCCAATATTCGTATCAGTCAGACTTTGGTCTTATGTTCTATAATGCTAGGTGGGTAGATGTCTCGCTAGGAAGATTTGCCCAAGCAGACTCGATTATCCCCAGTGGATCACAGGGGTTGGATCGATATGCATATGCCAATAATGCACCGGTGAAATACATCGACCCTAGTGGCCATTGCTCGCTAAATGGGCATTGGATGCCTAATAGCAACTCAGCTTGTCAGTGGGCATCGAGTAACCAAGGATCATTGAACGGCAACGGAAACGGTGGATATGGGTGTAGTGCCAATTCAAGTGTAAATCATTATTGTCAATTAGGAAATAACGCGGTTATTGATGTTAAACACTATAATGATGATTTAGCAGAAGATTTTTGGCAGCAGTTACTGAATGCAAGGAAAGGGCAAACGAACTCTGTCACATTAACGTCTTATGTAGGTGTAAATGAGTACTTAAGGATGAAATTCACACAAACATATACTGTAAATATCATGGGTATGGACAGAGACCAATTAAAACAAGTTGGGGCCGCAATTTGGTGGGAATACCAATTCGCATTTGAGGCATGGGAAGGCAACACATTTCCTATTATGGGTACAGCATCGGCCTTTGCAAATAACGATATTGCTTCTACATTCATGGCTTATGCTGCCGAAGCGAATAATATAGGAGATTTTTATGATGTTATACAATTATTTCCTGGAGAGGCAATTCCCACTGAAAAAACAGAGAGTAAAAACCATAGCTGCATATATACTGCTGGCGCTTGTGGAATTGACACATCGCGAAATAAAACCATCTATTTGAAGGCGCAAGACGCTGATGGAAATTGGATATATCAGACCTATCCTGATGCCCTAAATATTACTCCCCTGTTTGATCATCAATACTATTCTTTGACACCGTAGACTGATATAGGTAACACCATGAAGAAAATAATAAAAATTATTACAATACTAATAACCATTCTGTTTCTGGTTTCGATTGGTGCTGTCTTAACGATAAAAACAATGGCCAGGAAACAATTCGCGGGCAAAGTTGTATCTGCTCAAATCGCGTCGCCTATAGACTTTTCTGATGATCTTAGCCAATTATCTGCAGAAAATTCAAGTATGCTTCAGGAAGTAGGCGTGTTTGGACATTCCATCGGAAGTGTACCTATTGCTATTACAGGCGTTGAAAATTCTGATAATCTCTTGGTCATTTATAAAGATGGTCGTTTTGATCGTTGGAGCATTAGCTCGGGAAGTATCCTTGCCACCCGTTCGGTTTTTGTTGTAACAGCCGAAGGAAATACTACAGGCCTGAATCCTGTCTCTCAAATTAGCAGGAACATTAGTTTCAGTAATGATGGCTCCCTAGTGATAACTCCCAATGAAGTTTCCCAAAATGGAATGATTGGATTTAATATCTGGAATACCAATACTCTGACACAACTGATTTGTTTTGGTAAAGAAACATATTGTTCTGATGTTGAGTCAGACTCTGTCTACACAGGTCTTTTATTACATCCAACCAAAGATTTATATTTCAATGCTTTTAGTGGCAGCGTAAGCGGCTGGACCGGATTTACAAGCTTAGACGGGAGTGGAAAGTATTTCAATATACGCTCAGGAGATTTCGAAAGTACAACCATCACTAGATTGGCTATGGATCCATTAGGTGACTATTTAGCTATATCTGACAATTCAGGGAATGTTCGCATTAGTGACATTAGTATATACGAAAATGATGCACCAGATACACAAGTTTTGGGGTTTCCTGGGGATGCTAATTATCGTCTTTCGAATCCTGACGAAAAAAACATAAATACTATCGACTTGAAATTTGATGAAACACATTCTTGGCTTGGTTGGTTAAATGATGAAAATCTAACAATATGGAGTCTGAAGAATTATGTTTTCCCTCTACACTTCACAACAAAACTCCAAGATGGAAATTCAATATGTTTTGATCGAAGTGGTCGAATCTTAGCCGTTGCAACCAAAGTGGGAATCCGTATTTTTGATATTGAAAATAAATCAGTTATCAAAGAATACCCTGTTGGAGAGGTAACTTCATTATACTTTTCAAGGGATAATCGTATCCTGATATGGGGTGATGCAGAAGGAAATATTCATTTGTGGGGCGTTCCACAGGAATAATTCTTGGAAGCATTAATTGGCTGCATTCATTTGCATCACCAGCTTAAGAATGAATGCAGTCCGACTTTGCTTCTTTATATTGAGTTGCCAAGTGATAAAGAGCTTATGAATTTGATAAGCTGGTGGCCTAGGGACGAACGCGCCGCAGTCGCCTGCCTATGCTTATACACTCCCTCAAGCAAATGAACCGGTTCCGGGTCATTTGGTTAGTTACAATCCCTCCCCATTGCTCACCGTGGACACGGGCTGGGTCAGCCCAACCGCCGAGGCCGCGGTCACCAGCGGTTCCGGCGATAACAATGGCTTCCAGACGAACCCCACCAATGCCTACAGTGACAATGCGGCCTTTGCCGTGGATACCGACAGCGGCTCCAACACCACCGCCTCCTGCACCGATAGCGGCAAAGACCGGCATACCTTTTCCACGTATGATTTCTCGGCTGTGCCGGCGGATGCGAGTATCGTGGGGCTGGAAGTGCGCTTGGACATGCTCGTCGACTCGACCTCCGGTTCCCCCAACTCGTGCATCGAGCTTTCGTGGGATGGTGGAACGACCTGGACCTCTCCCCAGGCAACAAACACCTTGACCACGACGGAGGCCAGTTATACCTTGGGTGGGAGCGCCAACACCTGGGGACACACCTGGACGGTAAGTGAACTCAGCGCCTTCCGCGTGCGGATCACGAATAGTTCAACGAGCAGCAAGACCGATTTCTCACTCGATTGGCTTCCTGTCAAAGTGTATTACGATTCGGCCATGCCGACCGCGACAGCAACTTCTACTGCCACTGCAACCGTGACGGTGACAAACACGCCTACCAACACCTCTGTGGTCACGGCGACCAATACCCCCAAGAACACCGCCACGCCCACCGTTACCTTGACCCCGACCCAAACCTTCACCCCGACAGCCACCGCGACGTTCACCTCTACCTTTACACCGACTTTCACCGCCACACCGAGCGTCCCCGTCTTCACCAACGCGACCTTTATCTACGATGGCGATGGCAAACGCGTGAAATCTGCCATCACAACCAACATTGCCACCACGACCACTTATTTTGTTGGCAGTATTTATGAAGTGACGGGTTCAAGCGTCACGAAGTACTATTATGCTGGTTCACAGCGCATCGCCATGCGCAAAGATGGCACGTTGAGCTTCCTCTTGGGTGATCATTTGGGCAGTACCTCATTGGTCACGGATGCCACTGGCAATAGTCCCATCGAGACGCGGTACAAAGCCTGGGGCGAAGCGCGCTATACAACGCCCAACGTCACGTTTCCTACCAACTACACTTATACCGGACAGTATTCGTATGCTGGTGATTTTGGCCTCATGTTCTACAATGCCCCTTGGTATGACCCTTATCTTAACCACTTCACTCAACCTGACACGCTTGTACCAAACCCAACTAACTCTGTCGACTGGAACCGTTACGCTTATGCCCAGTATAACCCTGTCAAATATTCTGATCCTACAGGACACATGGCAGCAGACGAATCAGATGGTGCGGGAAATCTGTTTAATTCACCAGCTGTTCAGAAGTATATCTATTATAAATATTTGGAGTTATATAAGCGAACGAAAGACCAAGACCCAACTAAAAGACTAAAAGATATAGATGCTTTCGCTCAACTAACAGCATATGCTGCTAATTTAACACCAAATTGCACAGATTGTTTTGTAAATAATTTAGGAGCTGTATTGACAGGCTATTCTGGACATTTTCCGGGAAACCACGTAATCCTGAATAGAATAGATCCGAAAAGATTTCCTATGAACCAGTATTTCGAAAGGCTACGCATAGCTGGCACTTTCTTTGGGGATGAAGGTTTTGCACTCATATTTAGGGATCCTGAAGGTAGAGGTAATCAGGCCAGATATTTCTGGCAATATGTTCAAATCTCTTATTTTCAAATGTCAAATGTAGCTTTCCTTGGAAATGTTTATCATGAAACAATAGACCCTACCGCAAGGTCAACTCAAAAGTCGTACCAAGATTTTGTGTTGGGGTTAGAGGGCGCAGAATTAGGCTCTGATTTGAGAACTGGAAATGTTTCACCACAGGAGGCAGCTCAGTACATTATTGATACCTTATCTCCTAATTCGGTTTCCGCAGACTTTTGGGAAGATCCATTTACAGTAACTAATCCGTACAGCGGTTTACCCGTCAATTCTGGCGTGCCAATGGAGTAGTTGAAGGAAGGCTATGAAACATACTAAACCGGTTCTACTGGTTCTACTAATAATATCCATACTATTGTCCCTTTGCTTCTCTACATATTTTGTCTTGCCGCAGGAGATAAAGTGGTTGATTAGTTCTGTTGTTGAGGTACCCGTTTGTGCATCACGCATAGCAGACAAACTGGAAATTCAATCTGATTTTATTGCGGTAAAAGACTATATGATCCAGTCGCTTAAACTGGGAATGACACAAGAGGAAGTTGAACAGACTCTTAGCCAGTTTGGTCCTGTTATTGTAGGGAATAGTTTTGTTGACGAGGAAAAGAAGACAATCATGGAACTGGTCGTTAAGCTTTGCGAAAACCCTATGGGAAATGTTGCTTTATTAGTTTCTTACTCAAGCGATGGACATTTAATGACTGTAGTAGATCTTTACGACGATTAGAAGTCTTTACAGCAATATCATAATATTGCTGTAGCCCACGCTTACTAGTCTACAAAACATCCCGCCGACTTTGTAAAGTCGGCGGGATGTTCATTTCCTTAGATCGTCTCACTCGTCATGATAAACAACGGCGTCATCTCAAAGCTTTCGAACTTCGGTCGCAGGCGCTCCTTATTATAGAAGCGCTCCACATTGACAGTCTTCTTGGTGCTGGCGATGATATCGATCGGGATTTTATCGTACCATCCATTCTTGAGCACGACCAGCCGTCCATGAATCTTTTTGAGAATCAGGTCGAGGGCGAGATTGCCATACGCCATCGGCACAATCAAATCGATCGCATCCGGGTCGCCACAGCGAACCAGATAACCCAACTGTCGATCCACAATATCCACGGAGCGGCCGTTGTTATATTTGGCTGTGTAGCCTTTGATCTGCTCGAGATCACGCCACCAACATGCCCAAGAATACCGCCACCCCTACGGCTTTCGCGACACCGACCCAAACCTTTACGCCCACGGCCACAGCGACCTTCGTTTACGATGACGATGGCAAGCACGTGAAATCGGCCATGACAACCAACATTGCTAGGACTACCACGTACTTCGTGGGGAATTACATATGAAGTGACGGGGCGGGTAGTTTCACCAAGTATTATTATGCTGGTTCACAGCGCATGGCGATGAGAAAAGATGGCGCGCTGGTATGATAGTTCTTTAGGCAGATTCGCTCAAATCGATTTGATAGTAC
>Ga0070699_100003673_pt1 | contig 13595 bp, 13 predicted proteins | sample KBSK1503metaG_FD_65473 | JGI IMG/M metagenome (GOLD analysis project Ga0070699, IMG submission 65473) | Corn, switchgrass and miscanthus rhizosphere microbial communities from Kellogg Biological Station, Michigan, USA - KBS K1-50-3 metaG | ecosystem: Host-associated > Plants > Roots >...
GCCGCCGCCTACGTCACCGGACAAGTGCTCGCCGTCGACGGCGGCTTTCATATGTAGAATCACGGAGGGGACTTTCCCCCCCAAGAGGAGCTTCAATGGAGCCTGTTGCCGATCGCGTGAAGAAGATCATCGTTGACCAGCTCGGGGTCGAGGAGGACCTCGTCACGCCGGAGGCCTCGTTCGTCGACGATCTCGGCGCGGACAGCCTCGACACGGTCGAGCTGGTCATGGCCCTCGAGGAGGAGTTCGGGATCGAGATCCCCGACGAGGACGCCGAGAAGATCACGCGGGTGAAGGAAGCCGTCGACTACATCCAGAAGCACGCGGAGAAGGCGAAGAAGTAGCCGGTTCCCCCGCGGGCGAGGCAAGGGCGAGCAGTGGCAGACAACCGCAGGGTGGTGATCACGGGGGTGGGCCTGGTCTCTCCCCTCGGAATCGGCACCGAGCCCACCTGGAGCGGGCTCCTGGCCGGGAGGTCGGGGCTGGCGAACATCACGCTCTTCGACGCCTCCCGCCATTCCACGCGCTTCGCGGCGGAGGTCAAGGGCTTCGATCCCCTGAACTGGGTGGAGAAGAAGGACGTCAAGAAGATGGACCGCTTCATCCAGTTCGCGGTGGCCGCGGCCGACTACGCCCTCGCCGATTCGGGGCTGAAGATCGATGCCGCCGAGGCGGACATGATCGGCGTCTACATCGGCAGCGGGATCGGGGGGTTCGCCACCATCGAGCGCGAGCACGAGACGCTGATGAAGGAAGGGCCGCGCCGCATCAGCCCGTTCTTCATCCCCGCGGCCATCGTCAACCTCGCTTCGGGCTGGGTGTCCATCCGCACGGGGGCGAAGGGCCCCAACTCGGCCACCTGCACCGCCTGCACCACCAGCGCCCACGCGGTGGGCGACTCGTTCCGGCTGATCCAGCGCGGGGACGCCACCGCGATGATCGCGGGTGGCAGCGAGGCCGCCATCACGCCCCTCGGCGTGGGCGGCTTCAGCGCCATGCGCGCGCTGTCCACCCGCAACGACGATCCGGCCCATGCCTCGCGGCCGTTCGACAAGGAGCGCGACGGGTTCGTCATCGGTGAGGGATCGGGGATCGTGGTGCTGGAGGAGCTCGAGCACGCTCGCCGGCGGGGCGCTCCCATCTACTGCGAGGTCGTCGGCTACGGGATGTCCTCGGACGCGTTCCACATCTCCGCGCCGTGCGAGGACGGCGACGGCGCCATGCGGGTCATGAACCGGACGCTGAGGGACGCCGGGGTGCCGCCGGCCGCCGTGGACTACGTGAACGTCCACGGCACGTCGACGCCGCAGGGCGACAAGGTGGAGGTCGTGGCCCTCAAGCGTGTCTTCGGCGACCACGCGCGGCGCCTGGCGATCAGCTCGACCAAGTCGATGACGGGCCACCTGCTCGGCGCCGCGGGGGGCCTGGAGGCGGGCATCACCGCTCTCACCCTCAAGACCCAGATGATCGCCCCCACCATCAACTACGAGCATCCGGATCCGGACTGCGACCTGGACATCGTGCCCAACGCGGCCCGAAAGGCCGACGTCGAGTACGCGCTGTCCAACTCCTTCGGCTTCGGGGGCACCAACGGCGCGCTGCTGTTCCGGCGCCACGAGGGCTGAAACTGCCTTTTAAAAGAGGCCGGCGCTGATGAAGATCGCGGTTTGCATCAAGCAGGTGCCGGACACCGAGACCCGCATCCGCATCGCTCCCGACGGCAAGGGGATCCTGGAGAGCGACGTCAACTGGATCGTCTCGCCCTACGACGAGTTCGCCATCGAAGAGGCGCTCAAGATCAAGGAGGCGAAGGGAGGCGAGGTGGTCCTCGTCTCCCTCGGGCCCGACCGCGTGCAGTCCGCGCTGCGCAGCGGCCTCGCGATGGGCGCCGACTCCGCGCTGCACCTGAAGGACCCGCTCTTCGACCAGACCGACACGCTCGGCACCGCGTGGGCCCTCGCCACCGCGCTCAAGCCCCTGGGGGCCGACCTCATCCTCATGGGCCAGCAGGGGGTGGGCGGAGACAACGCCCAGGTCCCCGGTCTGGTGGCGGAGATCCTCGACCTGCCGCAGGTCACGATGGCGGTGAGGATCGAGCTGCAGGACGGCAAGGCCACCGTCGAGCGGGAGATCGAGGGCGCCCACGAGACGTGGGAGGTCACGCTGCCGGCGGTCGTGTCCGCGCAGAAGGGCCTCAACGAGCCGCGCTACGCGAGCCTGAAGGGCATCATGGCGGCCAAGAAGAAGCTCATCGAGACGAGGGGGGCCGCGGACCTCGGCCTGACCGCGGAGCAGCTCGCGCCGAAGACGAAGGTGGTGGCCCTCGAGCTGCCGCCCTCGCGCTCGGCGGTGAAGATGATCGAGGGCGACGCCGACACCCAGGTGAAGGAGCTGCTGCGGCTCCTGCACGAGGAAGCGAAGGTCATTTGAAGCAGTCTGCGATCAGCGATCAGCGTTCAGCGGGAGCTTCATGCCAAGCATAGTCACCTTTGCGGAGCACCGGGACGGCAAGGTGCGCCGGCCGTCGCGGGAGGCGGTGGCCGAGGCGCGGCGCCTGGCCGACGCCCTCCAGGCCTCCGTCCACGCCGTCATCGTCGGTTCCGGGGTTGAGGGCCTTGCCTCCGAGCTGGGCGCGCAGGGTGCGGACACCGTCCACGTCTTCGACCAGGCCGAGCTGGCCGCCTACGCCACCGAACCGTACGCGCGGGCGATGGCGCACGTGGTCGCGGCCGAGAAGCCTTCGGTCGTGCTCGTGCCCTTCACCGCGATGGGCCGGGACCTCGCGCCCCGGGTGGCGGCCCGCGTCGGCGCGGGCCTCGTGTCGGATTGCGTCGCTCTCAGCGTGAAGGACGGCCGGCTGGAGGCGCGCCGGCCGACGTACGCGGGCAAGGCCTACGCCACCGTGCGGTGGGAGGGCGAGCCGCAGATGGCCACCCTGCGCCCGAACGTGTTCGCGGTCGGGAAGACCGACGCGTCGCGCAAGGCGGAGGTGAGGAAGGGCACGGTGGACACGACGGCGCGCGCGAAGGTCACCGCCGTCCACGCCACCGCGTCGGGCAAGCTGGAGCTCACCGAGGCCCAGATCATCGTCTCCGGCGGGCGCGGGCTGAAGGGACCCGAGAACTTCCACCTCGTGGAGAGCCTGGCCGCGGCCATGGGCGCGGCGGTCGGCGCTTCGCGGGCGGTCGTCGACGCGGGCTGGGTGGACCACCAGTACCAGGTGGGCCAGACCGGCAAGACCGTCTCGCCCACGCTGTACGTCGCGTGCGGCATCAGCGGCGCCATCCAGCACCTGGCCGGCATGTCGTCCTCGAAGTACATCGTGGCCATCAACAAGGACGCCGATGCGCCGATCTTCAAGGTGGCCAACTACGGGATCGTGGGCGACCTGTTCGAGCTGCTGCCCAAGCTCACCGAGGCCGCGAAGAGCTACTTCGCGGGGAAGCGTTAACGCGCGTCCTGCTCCATGACGATCCGGTCTTTCGCGAGCACGACGCCGGCCGCGGCCATCCCGAGCGCCCCGAGAGGCTCGACGCGCTGCGGCGCGGTCTCCGGGACGCGGGCCTCGAAGCGCGACTCCAGCGGGCCGTGCCGCGCGACGCGACGCGCGACGAGCTGCGGCGGGTCCACACCGAGGCCCACGTGGCCCGCGTCGCGGCGACGGCGGGCCGCACGGTGCGCTTCGATGCCGACACGCAAGCGGGCCCGCGCTCGTATGTCGCGGCGCTGAGGGCGGCGGGCGCGGCGGTGGAGGCGGTGGACCGTGTCCTCGCCGGCGAGGCCGACCGCGCGTTCTGCGCCGTGCGTCCTCCGGGGCATCACGCCGAGGCCGACCGGGCCATGGGCTTCTGCCTCTTCAACAACGTGGCCGTCGCCGCCGCCCATGCGCTCGGCCGCGGGCTCGAGCGCGTGATGGTCGTCGACTGGGACGTCCACCACGGCAACGGCACCCAGGCGATGTTCTACGAGGACCCGCGCCTGCTCTATCTCTCGTCCCACGAGTTCCCGTTCTATCCCGGCACCGGAGCCCTGGACGAGGGGGGGGACGGCCGCGGCCGGGGGTTCACGGTCAACCTGCCGATGCCGGCCGGCCTCGGCGACGCCGAGTACGCGCGCGTCTACCGCCAGATCGTCGAGCCCATCGGCCGCGCGTTCGACCCGCAGCTCGTCCTCGTTTCCGTGGGCTTCGACCCGTACGTGGCCGATCCCCTCGCCGGCATGCGGGTCACGGAGCGCGGGTTCGCGGAGATGGCGGCGGTGTGCCTGTCGATCGCCGCCGGCGCCGCCGCATCGCGAGCCGTCTTCGTCCTCGAAGGAGGCTACGACCTCGACGGCATCGCGCGCTCCGCGGCGGCGGTGGTCGCGCTCCTCGCCGGCGAGGCGCACGCGCCCCTGCCCTGGCCCACGACCGGACCGATGGACCGGCTCCTCGAGGCCTATCGGCAGCAGCTGGCGCCCTTTTGGCCGGCGGTTCGGAGCTGAGGGCGTGTTCCGCGACCGGGAACAGGCGGGCCGGATGCTCGGCGAGCATCTCAAGCAGCGGCTGGTCGCGGGGGAAGGTGGAGCGGTGGTGCTCGGCATTCCCAGGGGAGGGGTGATCGTCGCCGCCGCCGTCGCCACGGCGCTCGGCGCACCCCTCGACGTGATCGTGCCGCGGAAGCTCGGAGCGCCGGGCAACCCGGAGCTGGCGGTGGGGGCGCTCGCGCTCGCCGACGGCGAGGAGATCGCCCTCGTCGACGACCGCACGGTGCGCGTCCTCGGCATCCCCGACTCGTACCTGCAGGAGGAGATCGAGCGCCAGCGGCGCGAGATCCTGCGGAGGGAAGCCGCCTACCGCGAGGGTCGCGCGCCGGAGCCGGTCGAAGGGCGCGTCGCGGTGCTGGTCGACGACGGCGTCGCCACCGGGCTCACCGCCCGGGCCGCGGCCCGCGCGGCGTTGCGTCGGTCGCCGCGCGAGGTCGTGGTCGCGGTGCCGGTGGCGCCGCCGGAGACGGTGCGGGAGTTCGCCGCCGAGGGCGTGCGTCTCGAGGCGCTCGAGACGCCCTGGCCCTTCGGCGCCGTGGGCCGCTTCTACCTCGACTTCCGCCAGGTCGAAGACGACGAGGTGAAGGCCGTGTTACGCGCCCAGCGTCATTGAGCTGGGGGGTGCTCGCGGCGCACCCCCCAGACCCCCCGCTCGCTCCGCGGGAGTGAATCCCGCTTCGCTCGCGGCTGTTGCCGTCTGCCGATGTTCCGTCTCCGCGGCCTCTGCGTCTAAGGGCAACGCGGGCCGCCGTGCTAACATTTCCTGTTCACGGTCATGAGTGACTACGACTTCGAGGGGATCGAGACGCGCTGGCAGGAGCGGTGGACGGAGGCGCAGGCCTTCGAGGTCACCGAGGACGCCCACCGGCCCAAGTATTACTGCCTGGAGATGCTGCCCTACCCCTCCGGCGACATCCACGTCGGCCACGTCCGCAACTACTGCATCAGCGACGTGGTGGCGCGCTACAAGCGCATGCGCGGCTTCAACGTGCTCCACCCCATCGGCTGGGACGCCCTCGGTCTTCCCGCCGAGAACGCGGCCATCCAGCGGGGCGTGGACCCCGAGAAGTGGACGCGCCAGAACATCGCCGGCATGAAGCGGCAGCTCCAGCGCCTCGGCTTCAGCTACCCCTGGGGCCGGGAGATCGCCACCTGCGACCCCGAGTACTACCGCTGGAACCAGTGGTTCTTCCTGCGGATGCTCGAGCGGGGCATCGCCTACCGCAAGAAGGCGGCGGTCAACTGGTGCCCGTCGTGCCAGACGGTGCTCGCCAACGAGCAGGCCGAAGGGGGAGAGTGCTGGCGGTGCCACAGCAAGGTGGAGGAGCGCGAGCTCGACCAGTGGTTCCTGCGCATCACCGCCTACCAGGACCAGCTCCTCGACGACATGGCGGAGCTCACCGCCTGGCCGGAGCGTGTCCTCGTCCAGCAGCGGAACTGGGTGGGGCGTTCCCCGGGGGCCGAGGTGGACTTCCCGGTCGAGGGCGGATCTCCGATCCGGATCTTCACCACCCGGATCGACACGATCTACGGCGCCACGTTCATGGTGGCCGCCCCCGAGCACCCGCGGGTCGACGCGCTCGTCGCGCCGACGCCGGAGGAAGCCGCGACCCGCCAGGCCATCGAGCGGCTCCGGGGCCAGGACCGCCGCGCGCGCCAGGCCGGACAGGTCGAGAAGGAGGGCGTCTTCACCGGCCGCTACGCGACGAACCCCTTCAGCGGAGAGCGCATTCCCATCTGGGTGGGGAACTTCGTCCTCACCGGCTACGGCACGGGAGCGATCATGGCCGTGCCCGGCCACGACCAGCGCGACTTCGAGTTCGCGCGCAAGTATGGCCTGCCGGTGCGGGTCGTCATCCAGCCCGAGGGCCGGACGCTCGACGGCGCGACGATGGAAGGGGCGTACGACGGTCCCGGCAGGCTCGTGAACAGCGGTCCGTTCGACGGCCTCGACTCGGAGGGGGCCATCCGGAAGATGACGGCCCATGCCGAGGCGAAGGGCTTCGGCAAAACGGCGGTCACCTACCGCCTGAAGGACTGGCTCATCAGCCGCCAGCGGTACTGGGGGACACCCATTCCCGTCGTGTACTGCGAGAAGGACGGCATGGTCGGCGTTCCGGAAGAGGATCTTCCGGTCGTGCTGCCGCCGGACGCGCCCTTCACGGGGGAGGGCGGCAACCCCCTCGAGAAGGTGCCCGCCTTCGTGCAGGCCCGCTGCCCGCGCTGCGGCGGTCCGGCGCGGCGCGAGACGGACACGATGGACACCTTCGTGGACTCTTCCTGGTATTTCTACCGCTACGTCTCGCCGCACAAGACCGACGGGCCCTTCGACGAGGCCGCGATCCGCTACTGGTTCCCCATCGACCTCTACGTCGGCGGGATCGAGCACGCCATCCTTCACCTCATCTACTCCCGCTTCTGGACGAAGGTGATGCGCGACCTCGGCCTCGTCCCCTTCGCCGAGCCGGTGACGCGCCTCTTCCCGCAGGGCATGGTCCACAAGGACGGCGACGTGATGTCGAAGTCCAAGGGCAACACGGTGGCCCCCGACGACGTGATCCGGGAGTACGGGGCCGACACGCTGCGCCTCTACATCCTTTCCGTCGCCCCCCCCGAGCTGCACATGGAATGGAGCACCGAGAACATCGCCGGCTCCCACCGGCTCGTGCAGCGCGTGTGGCGCTTCGTGGACCGCCACGCCGACGCGCTCGCGAAGGAGCCGCGCGCGGCGCTCCCGGCCGAGCTGCCCGAGCCGGCGCGGACGCTTCACCGCAAGGTGCACCAGACGATCCTCAAGGTCACCGAGGAGATCGAGGAGCGCTTCCACCTCAACAACGCGGTCGCGGCGTTCCACGAGCTCACGAACGAGATGGGGCGGCTGGAGGCCGAGGTCGTCCAGGGTCCCGGGCGGGCCGTCTGGCGGGAGGCCCTCGAGACGCTCGTCCTTCTCATGAGCCCGTTCACGCCCCACGTGGCCGAGGAGATGTGGCAGCGGCTCGGCCACGCCCAGAGCCTCGTCGCCCACCCGTGGCCCGTCGCCGATGCGGAAGCGGCACGCGAGGACGCCGTCGAGCTGGCCGTGCAGGTGAACGGCAAGGTGCGCGGGCGCATCACGGTGCCCCGCGAGGCCCCGGAGGCCGACATCCGCCGGCTCGCCCTCGAGGAGCCCAAGGTGCGCGAGCACCTCGACGGCAAGCAGGTGGTGAAGGCGGTGGTGGTGCCCGGCCGCCTGGTCAGCCTGGTGGTGCGATGAGAGCCCACGGCGCCGCGGTGGCGCTCGGCCTGGTGCTCATCCTCTCCGGCTGCGGCTACGCGCTCGTGGGCAAGGGCACCGTCGTCGATCCCACGATCAAGCGCATCGGCGTACCGCTCTTCAAGGACGTCAGCGCGAAGCCGGGGCTGGACCATAAGGTCACGCAGAAGGTCATCGAGGAGCTGCTCAAGCGCGGCCGCTTCGACGTGGTGCCCGACTCCACCGGAGTGGACGCGCTGATCGAGGGCGAGATCACCGCCTACACGCCCCGTCTCGTGGGGGTGGGCGACCAGGGGGGCAAGAGCCAGGCCAACCGCTACGAGGTGACGCTGACCGCGCGGATCCGCTACGCCAAGGTGGGGGCGAAGGATCCGATCTGGGCGAGCGACGCCTTCACCTTCCGCGACGAATACGACGTGGGGGACAACGCGCAGGCGTACTTCGACCGCGAGGATCAGGCCATCGACCGCCTCGCCCAGTCGTTCGCCCGCAGCCTGGTGGCGACGATGCTCGAGGCGTTTTAAACGCGAATGCGCGCTCCGAACGCTAGCGCGTGAAAATGTCAGCGGGGGTCTACGCCGTCGTGGGGGGGAAGGCGTTCGATTCCTTCCTCGCCGAGCAAGCCGTGGAGAAGCTCGTCGCCGAGGCCGTGGGCGACCCGCGCGCCGACGCGGTCGAGGTTCTCCGCGGGGACGAGACGCACTGGGGCCGCGTGGTCGAGGCGGCTCTCACCGGCTCTCTCTTCGCGCCCCGGCGGGCGGTGGTGGTGCGGGGGGCCGAAGCGCTCAAGGGCGAGGGCGCGGAGTTGCTGGCCTATCTCGAGGACCCTTCCCCCAGCGTGGCCCTGGTGCTGGTCGCGGCCAAGGTCGACAAGCGGCGCGCGGTGTGGAAGGCGGTCGTCGAACGGGCCTCGGTGATCGTGGCCGAGCCGATGAAGGAGGGCCAGTTGCGCCGCCACGTGGCGGACGAGGTGCGCCGCCGGAAGCTGGCCGTGACCCAGGACGGCGTCGCGGAGCTGGTGGAGCGCGTCGGCCCGGACCTCAGACGGCTGATGGGGGAGCTGGAGAAGCTCGAAGCGTTCGCGGCCGGCGGCGAAACGTTGACGGCGGAGCAGGTGGCCGCCGTTCTCGGCCGAGGCCGGGCCCGGCCGCTCTACAAGCTCGGCGACGCGCTGGCCGCGCGCCGCGCGGCCGAGGCGCTCAACCTCATGGAGGAGCTGCTCGACGAAGGGGAGGACGCGCTGCGGATCCTGGGCACGTTCCACCGCTCGCTCCGGCAGGTGCGGGGCGCGCTGGGCCTGAAGGCGGCGCGGGCCTCGCGGGAGCAGATGCTCTCCGCCTTGAAGCTGCACGGCCCGTTCGCCTTCAAGCTGAACGGCCTGCTCGACGCGGCCGGGGGCTGGTCCGACGCGGAGCTGGGGCGCGCTCTGGCCGCTCTCGAGCGGGCGGACGGCCGGCTGAAGTCAGGCTCGGAGCCGCGATCGACACTGGCGTCCGCGGTCCTCGAGGCCTGCGGCGGGAACGAAAGGGAAAGGGTCAGGTCCGCGGGGCGGACAGGGCGTTGAACCGGCGGGAGAGCCGGCTCTTGTACCGGGCGGCGGCGTTGTCGTGGATGACGCCCTTCTTCGCCGCGCGGTCGATCTCACTGGCCGTCTCGGCGAGGAGCCTCTTCGCATCGTCACCGATGGTCTTGCCCGCGCCGAGGGCTGCGCGCAGCTTCTTGATCTGGCTCTTCAGCTGGGAAAGGCTGCGGCGGTTGCGGTCCCGGTGCCTGAGGCCTTGCCTCATCTGCTTCAGCGCCGAGGCGTGTTGTGCCAATGACGTTCCTCCTCCAAGAGACGGCAAAAGGGGAGTTTAGCGGACTTGGCGGAGCCGGTCAAGCCGGGCCCCGGTCACGCCGAGCGCGGGCGGGGGCTCGTCCGCAGCACGGGCATCATCTCGGCGCTGATCTTCCTCTCCCGGGTCCTCGGCCTCGTGCGCGAGCAGGTCTTCGCGTCGCTGCTGGGGGCCGGGCTCTACGCCGACGCCTTCCAGGCCGCCTTCCGCATCCCGAACCTGCTGCGAGACCTCTTCGCCGAGGGGGCGCTGTCCGCGGCCTTCGTCCCGACGTATACCCGCGCGTTGACCGAGGGCGGCCCGGAGCGCGCCCACCGCATGGCCAACCGCCTGATGACGCTGCTCGCGGTGGTGCTCGGCGCGCTGGTGGTGGCGGCTTTCGTCTTCGCGGCACCGCTCGTGCGCGCGCTCGCGCCCGGGTTCGAGCGGGTCCCCGGCAAGATGGCGATCACCGTCCAGCTGACCCGCGTGATGCTTCCGTTCATGCCCCTCGTCTCCTTCGCCGCGGTGGCGATGGGCATGCTCAACGCCCACCAGCGCTACGGCACTCCCGCCTTCGCGCCGGCCGTCTTCAACCTCGTGACGATCGCCTGGGCCTCGGTGTTGTGGGCGGCGGGCTTCTCGCCCGCGCAGGTGGCGCTCGGATGGGCGGCGGGCACGCTGTTCGGCGGGGCCGCGCAGTTCGCCATCCAACTGCCGGGCCTCTGGAAGGTGGGCTGGCGGTTCCGGCCCGAGTGGGGACCCACCGACCCGGACCTGCGCGCCATCATGTCGCTGATGGCCCCGGCCACGGTGGGGCTCGCCGCGGTGCAGGTGAACATCTTCTTGGGGACCAACTTCGCTTCCGCCCAGGAGGGCGCCGTCGCGTGGCTGTCGTACGCGTTCCGCATCCTGTATCTGCCGATCGGCATCTTCGGCGTCGCGGTCGGAACCGTGGCCACGACGGGGCTCGCCCTGCGGGCCGCCGCCGGGGACATGGAAGGCGTCCGCGATACCGTGCGCCGCTCGCTGCGCTTCCTGTGCTACCTCACCCTGCCCGCCACCGCCGGCCTCATGGCCCTCGGGGTGCCGGTGGTGCGGCTGCTCTTCGAGCGCGGGAAGTTCCACGCCGGCGACACGCAGGCCACTGCGGCCGCCCTCATGTGGTACTCGATAGGCCTCGTCGCCTACACCGGCGTCAAGGTCCTCGCCCCCGCCTTCTACGCCCTCGGACGCGCGCGCGTCCCGCTCCTCGCCAGCGCCAGCGCCGTGGCCACGAACATCCTCGTCATCCTGACCCTCCACGCCCGCCTCGGCTTCCGCGCCATCGCCTTCGGCACCGCGCTCGGGTCGATCATGAACGCCGCCGTGCTCATCGCCGTCTTCCAGTCTCGCGTGGGTGGCGTCCTGCGCGAGCTGTTTTCCTCGGCCATGGCCAGGATGGTGCTGTCCGCGGCGATCATGGCCCCCACGGCCTGGTACATCGCGCGCCTGCTCGAAGACTGGTTCGGGACCCGGGGCCTGCGCGCGCAGCTCGTGACCGGGCTCGTTCCGGTGGCGCTGGGGGGGGCGGTGTACCTGGCCCTGACCGGCCTCTTCCGGGTCCCCGAAGCCGCCCAGCTGCTGGGCCTGCTCCGGCGGGGGCGAAAGCTCTAGGCCCTGGGGCCCCTCCGCCCGACACCACAAAGTATTGTGGCGTGACCCCGCTTTGTGCTACCTTTCCGCGACCGGCCCGCCGGAAGAAAGGCGGGCGTCAGGAGGGTCGCCGATGACCAGACGCAATGTGGCCTCTGCCGCCGTCGCGATCGTCCTCGCGCTGCCCGCCGGGGCGCTCGCCCAGATGGGTCGAAGCCCGTCCGTCGGCCGCGAAGGGCTGCCGAGCCAGGAGAACTACCGCCTCCGGCTCGAATATCGCGAGTGGCGGCCGGACCTCACGGGCACGATGCTGAAGGGATCGCGGGCGTCGGAAGGCACGGTCGTGGACCTCAACGACGACCTCGCCCTCGAGAAGGATCGCACCTTCCAGGCGCGAGCAGAGATCCAGTTCAAGCCGGGGCAGAAGCTCCGCGGCTCCTACACGCGGCTCAACTACCACGGGGACATCGCCTCCGCTCCGCACACGTTCAACTTCGGGGAGAGCCGGTTCGTGACCGGCAACCGGATCGTCACCACGATGAAGGGGGCCTACTACTCCGCGGACCTCGAGTGGGACTTCGTCAAGGGACCCGGCGGCTTCCTGGGCGGCATCGTCGGCGCGCGGATGCTCGACGTGGACCGGACGCTCGTCTCGCCCATCGACGCAAAGCGGGAAGCGGACACGCTGCGCCAGCCGCAGCCCGTGATCGGCGTCGTGGGCCGGGGGTACGCCGGGCGGCTCAGCGTCGAGGGCGAGTTCGCGGGCCTGACCTTCGGCAGCCGCGGCAGCGTGTTCGAGTTCGACGGCAGCGGGCGCTTCCACCTCTCCGACCGCCTGGCCCTGCAGGCGGGGTACCGCATCCTCTCCGCAAAACCCAAGAACGGCGCCGACGCGGTAGAGTTCCGGATGGGCGGATGGCACTTCGGCCTCGAGCTGAGTCTGTAGAGTCAATAGCCGAATATCTCGACCACCTGCGCGTCGAGCGCGGGCTGGCCGAGAACTCCATCGTCGCTTACGGGCACGACCTCGCGCGGCTCGCCACCTACGCCCGCGCCCGCCGCCGGCACGTCCTCGACCTGCGCCAGCGCGACCTGACCGACTTCATCGCCCGCTTGCGGGAGGGTGGGCTTTCCGCGCGCTCCGCCGCCCGCGCCGTCCACGCGGTACGGGGCCTGTATCGGTTCGCGGTGCGCGAGGGCCGGATCGACGCCGACCCGATGGAGAACCTCAAGGCGCCGCGGTCCTTCCCGGCCCTGCCGCGCTACCTGACCTCGCCCCAGGTCGACGCGCTGCTCGCCGCCCCCGACGTCGCGACGCCCCTCGGCATCCGCGACCGGGCGATCCTGGAGGTTCTCTATGCCACCGGGCTGCGGGTTTCCGAGCTGATCGGGCTCCGGCCGGGCGACCTCGACATGAACGTGGGAGTGCTCACCTGCTTCGGCAAGGGGCGCAAGGAGCGACTGGTGCCGCTGGGGCGCACAGCGCGCAAGTGGGTGCAGCGCTACGTGGAGGAGGTGAGGGGCGGGCGGGCGGGGGGGCGGCCTTCCGCCGACGAGCTGTTCCTGAGCCAGCGCGGGGGGCGGCTATCGCGCATGGGGCTGTGGGGCATCGTGCGCCGGCACGCGGTGGCGGCGGGCGTGGAGCGCACGCTCACGCCCCACGTCCTGCGCCACTCCTTCGCCACGCACCTGCTCGAGCGCGGAGCCGACCTGCGGGCGCTGCAGGCGATGCTCGGCCACGCCGACATCTCCACCACGCAGATATACACTCATGTGACCCGTGAGAGGCTGAGGAAGGTCTACGACCAATACCACCCACGGGCGTGAGTCCATGGTAGGCTATCGGCTTTTGGGGCGGGTCCCTCAGCGTCGCTCGGAAGGTTAGGTCACGAATGGGCAAGAACGGCCGTCATCTCTTCTCGTCGGAATCGGTGACCGAGGGCCACCCCGACAAGATCGCCGACCAGATCTCCGACGCGGTGCTCGACGCCCTCCTCGAACAGGATGCGACGAGCCGCGTCGCATGCGAGACCGTGGTCACCACGGGCCTGGCGTTCATCGCCGGGGAGATCACGAGCCGGGCCTACGCGGACCTGCCCGCGATCGTCCGCGAGACGATCAAGGGCGTGGGCTACACGCGGGCCAAGTACGGGTTCGACTACGAGACGTGCGCGGTCATCTCCGCCATCCACGAGCAGTCGCCGGACATCGCGATGGGCGTGGACCCGGGTGGGGCGGGCGACCAGGGTCTGATGTTCGGCTACGCCTGCAACGAGACCGAAGAGCTGATGCCGCTGCCCATCATGCTCGCGCACAAGCTCACCCGGCGCCTCACCCAGGTCCGCAAGGAAGAGATCCTCGACTACCTC
>Ga0070699_100003675_pt1 | contig 13584 bp, 11 predicted proteins | sample KBSK1503metaG_FD_65473 | JGI IMG/M metagenome (GOLD analysis project Ga0070699, IMG submission 65473) | Corn, switchgrass and miscanthus rhizosphere microbial communities from Kellogg Biological Station, Michigan, USA - KBS K1-50-3 metaG | ecosystem: Host-associated > Plants > Roots >...
ACAACGAGCCGCAGGTGGGCCGGGACGCGGTCGCGGTGCTCGAAAGGAACGGCTGCGCCGTCGCCTCGCCGGACCAGGTCTGCTGCGGCATGCCCTACCTCGACGGCGGCGACATCGATGCCGCCGTCCGCAACGCCCGCCGGAACGTCGATGCCCTCCTGCCCCTGGTGGAGCAGGGGGCCGACGTCGTGGTGCCCCAGCCGACCTGCTCCTACGTCCTCAAGAAGAAATACTCGATGCTGGTGCCGGGGCCGGCGGCGGAGAGGGTCGCCGAGCGAACGCGTGATCTCTTCGAGTACCTCGCGGGACGGCAGCGCGAAGGCAGCCTGGCCACCGACTTCCCGGGGCGCGGGCCGGGGAAGGTGGCCTACCAGATGCCGTGCCACCTGCGCGCGCAGAACATGGGCTACAAGACCCGGGACGTGCTGCAGCTCATCCCGGGGACGAAGGTCACGGTCGTCGAGCGCTGCACCGCCATGGACGGCACGTGGGCGATGAAGAAGGAGTTCTATCCCATCAGCCTCGAGTTCGCCCGCAAGGTGGTCCGCGAGATGGACGCGGCGGAGCCCGAGACCTACGCGACCGATTGCTCGATGGCGGCGCTCCAGCTCGAGCAGGTGAAAGGCGTCAAGCCCGCGCATCCGGCCAGCCTCCTCCGGGAGGCGTACGGGCTGCCGGAGGAGCACTAGAAGCGCTCAGGACGCGGCCATGCAACAGATCCATCTCTCCGAGGTCAAGAACCTCGTCGAGTACGAGAAGGCCCGCGACGCCATGCGCGCGCGCGTCATCGAGCGCAAGAAGAACCGCCGGGTGGCGGTGGGCGACAACCTCACCTTCCTCTTCGAGAACCGGGACACCGTGCTCTTCCAGATCCAGGAGATGGTGCGCACCGAGCGCATGGTGGACGAGGCCCGGATCCAGGAGGAGATCGACGCCTACAACGCCCTCCTTCCGGGGCCGGGCGAGCTCTCCGCCACCCTGTTCATCGAGATCCCCGAGCTCGCCCGCATGAGCAACGAGGAGGTGCGCCGCACGATCAACCGCTTCCAGGGGCTCGATCGGGAGGGGGTGAAGCTGCGGCTGGGGGACCGGTCTCCGATTCCCGCCCGCTTCGAGGAGGGCCACAGCAAGGAGGAGAAGATGGCGGCCGTGCACTACCTGCGCTTCTCCGTCCCGCGCGACGCCCAGGCCGTGCTCGCCGATCCGCGCCAGACGGTGCGGCTCGTCGTCGACCATCCCAACTATCGGGCGGAGGCGGAGGTCCCGGCCGCGACGCGCGCGGAGATGCTCGCGGACCTTCGTGATTGAGCAGGGGGGTGCTAGCGTCGCACCCCCCTGACCCCCCGCTCGCTTCGCGGGAGTGAATCCCGCTCCGCTCGCAGCTTCGGCTCCATTGATCGAGCTCGCACCTCGAGCCGGGCCGCTATAATCGTCAGGCGTGGCCTCCCGGACGCAGCTCCTCATCCTCAGCCTGGGTCGGCGTCTTTCCCAGCAGGTCAAGGCGTCCGTCCTCGCGGTCCAGGACTACGTCCTGCTCACGGCGCGCGGGCTGGCCGCGCTCGTCACGCCCCCGCGTTACCAGCGGGAGCTGGTCACCCAGATGGACAGCATCGGCGTGCAGTCCCTCTCGATCGTGGTGCTCACCGGCATGTTCACGGGGATGGTGCTCGCGCTGCAGTCGGCCGCCAGCCTCGACGCCTTCGGGGCCCGCCCCTACGTCGGCCGCCTGGTGTGCATCTCCATGGTGCGCGAGCTCGGTCCGGTCCTCACGGCCCTCATGGTGACGGGGCGGGTGGGCTCGGGCATGGCCGCGGAGCTGGGCTCCATGGTGGTGACGCAGCAGATCGACGCCCTGCGCGTGCTCGGCTCGGACCCCGTGCGCAAGCTGGTCGCGCCCCGGCTGGGCGCGGCGCTCATCATGGTGCCGCTGCTCACCGTCATCTCGGACACCGTCGGCATCTTCGGGGGCAGCCTGATCAGCATCTTCAACCTGAAGCTGTCATGGGAGTTCTACTGGCGGTCGGTCGGGAACGCCATGGTCATCAACGACCTCGTGATGGGCTTCGTCAAGCCGCTCGCCTTCGGCCTCATCCTCTCTTCGGTGGGCTGCTACATGGGTCTCAACACCACCGGCGGCACGCAGGGCGTTGGGCTCTCGACGACGCGGTCGGTGGTGGTGGCGTCGGTGACGATCCTCTCGTCGGACTTCTTCATCACCAAGGTCCTCCTCATCCTGTTCCCGGTGGCGTGATGCGTGAGACCATCCGCGCCGTCCTCGGCCTCACCCCCCGGCCGGCTCCCGCCCCGCCGGAGCCGCCGCCGGGCTTTCGTGACCCCGACGAGCCCATCATCTCGTTCCGCGATGTGCACCTCTCGTTCGACCGCCCGATCCTCCAGGGGGTGAGCTTCGATCTCGCGCCCGGCACCACCAAGGTCATCCTGGGCGGCTCCGGATCGGGCAAGACCACCATCCTGCGTCTCATCCTGGGGCTGCTGAAGCCCGACGCCGGCTCCATCCATGTCGACGGGGCGGACGTGGGTCATATGGCCGAAGAGGATCTGCGGCCGGTGCGGCTGAAGCTCGGGATGGTGTTCCAGGAGGGCGCTCTCTTCGACTCGCTCACCGTCGGCGAGAACGTCGGCTACCGGCTGGTGGAGGACGGCAACGTGTCCGAAGCGGAGGTCGAGGCGCGGGTCCGGGAGATGCTGGGTTTCGTGGGCCTCGCGCCTTTCTACGGACGCATGCCCTCCGAGCTATCCGGCGGGCAGCGACGCCGGGTGGCCTTCGCGCGGGCGCTCGTCGCCCGGCCCCAGATCATGCTGTACGACGAGGCCACGACCGGCCTCGATCCCATCACCTCCACGACGATCACCGACCTCATCGTCAAGGTCCGCGACCTGGACGGCGTCACGTCGATCCTGGTGACGCACCAGCTCCGCGATGCGTTCAACGTGGCCCGGACCTTCATGGCCCGCGAGAACGGGGAGTTCGTGCCGAAGGTGGTGGAGGACCTCTCGACGCTGGAGGGAACCGAGTTCATGATGCTCCGGCAGGGAGTGGTGGAGTTCAAGGGTACGCCCCACGAGCTGCAGACCTCGGAAGACCCCTACATCAAGGAATTTCTCTCGTAGACTCTCGCTGGTCGGTGCCCCCGTCGAGTCGCACTAACGCTATCCTGTGAGGGAGTCATGGAAAAGAAGGCGTTGACCTGGACCGAGCTCAGGGTGGGGTTGGTGGTCATCGCCAGCCTCGTGATCCTCGCGATCACCATCCTCTATATTGGCAGCACCGGAGGATCCCCCTGGGCGGCCACCTATCACGTGAAGGCCCTGATGTCCGACGTCAACGGCCTCAAGGCCGGAGCGCCGGTGCGGCTGGGAGGCGTCGAGAAGGGCACGGTGACCAAGGTCGACTTCGCGCCCGAGGGGAGCGGCATGGTCGAGGTGGACATGCGGCTCGACCGCCGGGTGAAGTCGCGGATCACGACCCGGAGCACGGTGACCCTCGGGGCGCTCGGGCTCTTGGGCGAGAAGGCCGTGGACATCACTCCCTCGAGCAAGGGCGTGCCGATCGAGGACGGCGGTCTGCTGGCCGGGGTGGCCGAGGACCCGTTCAAGGGCCTGCTGTCCGACGCATCGGATTCCACCACGCACCTCAAGAAGATCCTCTCGCGCATGGACGCGGGGGAGGGGACGATCGGGAAGGCGCTCCGCGACGAAGAGCTGTACTCGCGGATGGTGGACGTGAGCCTCCGCCTGCAGCAGGTGATGAACAAGCTCGAGTCGCCCTCGGGGCCTCTCGGCCGCCTCGTGAACGACCAGGAGATGTCCCGGCAGCTCGCGTCCTCGGTCCGGGGTATCGACAGCGTCGTCTCCCGCATCGAGGAGGGGAAGGGGAACCTGGGCATCCTGTCCAAGGACGAGGAGTTGGCCCAGAGCCTGAAGAGCCTCACCCGCAGCATGAACGACATCACCGCCCAGCTCCAGCGCGGCGAGGGCTCGGCGGGGAGGCTGCTGAAGGACGACGCGCTGTACAAGAGGATCGACGGCGTGTCCGCGCGGCTCGACGCGCTGGTGACGAGGGTCGAGAAGGGGGAGGGGACGGCGGGCCGGATCCTGCAAGACCCGGCGCTGTACGAGAACTTCAACGCGGCGGCGAAGGAGCTGCGGGCGCTCATCGGCGACGTGCGCAAAGATCCGCGCAAGTACTTGCGGGTCAAGGTGTCTGTGTTCTAAGCTGGAACAAGGAGACTTTTCTATGCGTGACGACGAAGATTATTCGGACGACGGCACCAGCCCCGTGCTGGCATTCCTGCTGGGCGCCGCTACCGGCGCCGTCCTGGCCCTGCTCTACGCTCCCCGGTCCGGGCAGGAGACCCGCGAGTTGCTGAACGAGAAGCTCCGGGAGACGGCCGAGCGGGGACGGGAGGCGCGGGAGCAGCTGATCAACCGCGGGCGCGAGCTGCTGGACGACGCGGGCAATTACGTCGAGAAGCAGAAGGTGGCGGTGGAGGAGCGCAAGGAGCGGTTCGCCGCCGCGGTGGAGGCGGGCCGGCAGGCCTACCGCGAGGAGAAGGCCAGGGAGAAGGTCTAGCCCTCCCCGTCCGGCCGGACCCGGGGAGGTTGAGGTGGGAAGAGGCCATGGAGTCGCTCGGGCTCGTCTTTCTCGGGTTGATCGCGCTGTCGTCCCTCGTCCAGGGCCTCTTCCTCCTCGGCCTCGGCTGGGGCGGGCTGAAGCTGATGCGGCGCATCGAGGATCTGCAGGGCCGCGTCGAGAACGAGCTGAGGCCGGCCCTGGCCAGCGTCTCCCGCATCACCCGTAACGTCTCGGAGGTCAGCGAGGTCGCCTCCGCGCAGGCGCAGCGCGTGGAGACGCTCGTCAACCACACGCTCGCCCGCGTCGACGAGACGAAGATGCAGATCCGGCAGGCCCTGTCCCTTCCCCTGGGCGGGTTGATCGAGGTTTCGGCGCTGCTCAAGGGCTTCCGCCGTGGGCTGGACGTGTACCAGCGGCTGGGCGGGTTGGAGGCCCAGGGCCGCGGCACCACGCGCCGCTATAGCGACGACGAACACCTGTTCATATGACCTTGATGCGGCGCGCTACGCTCCGCGCGCCGGACGCTATCGGGGCGGGGCGCTGCTGTCGTGGATGCGGCGGGCGATGGTGCGCTCCAGGCTCGCCCGCTGCTCGGGGCGGAAATCGGTCGTGTCGACCTCGATCCGGGTCTCGTCGGCCCCGACCACCACGATGGCGCCGGGCCCGCCTTCCACCCGGCTGATCGCCGGCCAGGCGACCACGCGTCGCCCTCCGAGCCCGCGCGAAGAGAGCCCGGCGGCATCCGCTTCGAGACGGTAGGCGAGGAGGTGCGCGCCCACCGCCAGGCCGAGCGCGGCCAGAGCCCCCGCCGCGATGCGCGGCCATCGCCGCCGCACGGCCAGGGCCAGCAGCGCCGCGCCGAGACCGGCGGCGAGCGCCCCCGCGCCGCGGAACCATGGGTACTCGACGCTCAAGCCCGCGTTCGTCAGGGTCAGCCGCGGCGGGCCCATCGAGGCGATCGCGCCCGCCACGATGACGATCACGGACGCGATGATCCCGCGCCTTCGGCTCACCCCGCGGATTCTACGCGAGATAGACTCCGCCCCATGCTCCTGATACTGGCGCTCGGTATGATGGCGGCGGTCCCCGGCGCCGCCGAGGATCGGACCGTGCCGTTCTGGCCGCGGGCGGTGACGGATGCGATCCACGCCGAGATCGACGGCGGGGCCGCGCTGCGCACCGTGCGGGACCTCGGCCGCTTCCACCGCGTCCACGGCTCGCCCGGCTTCGCCGCCGCCGCGGAGATGATGCGGGACCGGCTGGTGGCGGCGGGCCTCGCCGATGCCGCCATCGAGCGCTTCCCGGCCGACGGCCAGACGCGCTACGCGCATTTCCGCAGCTACCTCGGCTGGAACCCGACGGAGGCGTCGCTGGACGAGGTGTCGCCGCACCCCCGCCCCATCGCGCGCTTCCCCGACCTCGCGGTGGCCCTCGCCGACTACAGCCAGGACGCGGACGTCACCGCCGAGCTGGTGGACGTGGGTCGCGGGGCGGCGCCCGCGGACTATGACGGAAAGGAGGTGCGGGGCCGGCTCGTGCTCGCCAGCGGCCCGCTGCCTCTCGTTCATCGCCGCGCCGTGGAGGAGCGGGGAGCCGCCGGGTTCCTGTCGGACTACCCGAACCAGCGCACCGCGTGGTCCGGCGACGACCGCGACCTGGTGCGCTGGGGGCACCTGTCGCCCTACCAGACGCGGAACACGTTCGCGTTCATGCTCTCGCCGCGGCAATCGCAGGAGCTACGGACGCGTCTCGCCGCCGGAGCGAAGATCACGCTCCACGCGCGCGTGCGGGCCCGGATGGTGCCCGCGACCTTCGACGTGGTCACCGCGACCATTCCCGGGCAGGAGCGGCCGGCCGAGGAGGTCGTCCTCACCGCGCACCTCTGCCACGAGTCCGCGGGGGCCAACGACAACGCCTCGGGCAGCGCGGCCATTCTCGAGATCGCCCGCGCGCTGCACTCGGCGGTGGCGCGCGGCACGCTGGCCGCGCCGCGGTGCACGCTCCGCTTCCTGTGGCTTCCCGAGATCGCCGGATCGCAGGCCTGGCTCGTGCGCCATCCCGAGGCCGCCCGAGTGATCGTGGCCGGCATCCACATGGACATGGTCGGCGGGCTGCTCGCCACGACCCACGGCACGTTCCATCTCTCCCGCTCCGCCGAGTCGCGCCCGCACGTCGTGGACGAGATCGCCCGCGCGTGGTTGGCGGCGGTGGTGCGCGCCTCCGAGCGGTACGCGGAGCGCGGGGGCGATGCCTACGCGGGTCTCGCCTGGCCTTCGGGATCGCGCGAGTCGTTCCTCGCCGACCTGCGCGGCGTGGAGATGGGAAGCGATCACGAGGTCTTCGAAGAGGCGAGCTTCGGCGTGCCCATGGTCTACTTCCACGATTGGCCCGACGTCACGATCCACACGCAGAAGGACCTGCCCGAGAACCTCGACGCGACCAAGCTGGGCCGGGTGGCCTTTCTTGGCGCCGGGATCGCGTGGACGGTGGCCGCGCTGCCCGATGCCGAAGCGCATCGTCTGCTCGCGGTGGCCCGGGCCGGCCTCGCGGAGCGATCGGCGCGCGCTGGGCTGCGGGCCGAACTTGCCGGAGACGCGCGCGACGGCGCCTTGATGCGTCGCGAGGCCGCGGCGGTGGCGTCGGCGATGCTGCGCTCGCTCGGCGCGCGGTGGCCGTCCGCGGCGGGAGCGGCGCGCGAAGAAGAAGCGCGCTGGCCGGGCGCCCCTTCGGTGGCGCCGATCGCGGGAGGCGATGGACGCGTCCCCGTCCGCAACCCGGACGTTCGCGGGCCGCTGGGCGTCTACTACTACGACCACCTGGCCGAGGTGCTGGGACCCGACGCCGAGGTGGAGACCACCCTGTCGCGCCGCGACGGCGGGGAGGTGCTCACCTGGGAGACGCTGAACCTCGTCGACGGCCGGCGCAGCGTTCAGGAGATCCGCGACGTTCTCACCGGCCGCTACGCCCCGGTCCCGGTGGCCGAGGTGGCCGAGTATCTCGACCTCCTCGCCCGCGCGCACGTCGTGAGCTGGAAGTAGAAACAGCTGCGCGCGGAGGCGAATTCACTTCGCCGGAGCGCGCGGGGGTGCAAGGGGGGGCGACGCAGCCCCCCCTTGCTCACTACAGCCTGGTCGTCTTGTGCTCCGCGCCGTCGTAGGAGAGCAGCCGCCCGCGCTCGTCGTCCATCGTCTCCGCGTGCACCGGCCGGCGCCAGATGCGGTGGAGGTTCTTGAGCGTGTCACGGGCCTTGTCGATGTCGAGGGGCACGCCCTCGTAGCGGTGCTGGAGGTACAGCTCGCCGCGGTTGCCGTAGTTGGCGTCGACGACGTGCACGATGGGCTGGCCGAGATTCGTCAGCGAGAAGAGGAGGCGCTCCTTCACCTTGCGCCAGTCCTTGCTCACGATCACCGGCCGGCCGGTGCGCGTGTCGTGGCCGTACACGTAGAGCTTGAGCCGCTCGCAGAACTCCTCGGTCATGAACGCGTCGATGAACATGACGTCGTTGTAGATCTTCCGCACCTCGAAGATCTTCTGGCGGCCGAGCCCGAGCTTGCGGTCCCACCGCTTCTTGGCCTCGCGGTCGTCGCAATCGTCGTAGTCCTTGCCGAACTTGCCCTTGTTCCAGCGGTCTTCGATCTCGCGGAAGAGCTCGATACCGATCTTGTAGGGATTGATCCGGCCCGGTGTCATCGCCAGCGTCCCGGAGTGGTGATCCGCGAAGTCGATGACCTCCGAGTCGTTCAGCGCCCGCTGGGTCATGATCGTGCTGTGCCAGTACGAGTTGTGGTTGATGAACCCGCCCGCGGCATATCGGTGCGTCTCGGCCACCGAGATGTCGTACACGTCGGCCCGGCCATGCTCGATCGAGACCACCTCGTCGTCCCAGCGCTCCTCGAGGAACCAGCGGTGGCCGTCGATGTACTCCTTCAGAGCCCTCTGTTTGCGCTCTAGCCCGAACCCAATCTTCTCCGCAAAGACCTGTGCTGAACGGCCCAAGACCTGGAGGTGCCAGCAACCGTCTCTCTGCGGTCGCCGTCGGTTGAGGATGCCGAAGTTCAGAAGGAGTAGCTGCACCTGCTGCGACATCATGTCGCTGCTTGTGCTGAGGATTACTCCGTGCGGCCCTGCATAGCCGTCACAGTCAAAATAGGCACGAAGGAAAGCGGTTACGACCCAGCGAGGTGACCTCAGGATAACGTCCGGGACCTTCTTCTGGCGCGCGCTGGGGCCATGCGTCAAGCCGAGGGCATCCACGAGAAGGTCCGACACGGTCTCCGAATGAAGCAGTACCCGAAGCCGGCCTCCATCACGCTTGATGCGCGCGAAGAGTCCGAAGAGGCGTTTGCCTAACCGCGCGAATTCCGCTGCTTGAGGCTCGTCGCCAGTCGTCAGCCCGAAGTGATGCTTGACCCGGCTCACGTGCCCGTCCCCCACCAGGTATCCAAGAAACGCCCCAAGCTCCTCATCGACGCGCTCCGGAATACGTACGTGCTTACGCTTGCGTGTTTGAATGGGGATGGCTAGGTTTGCCGGGTCATCGTAGAACTGCATCGCGAAAGCGATCGCAGTCGCGTTAGAAACCTTCTTGCCCTGGCGATGCCGGTACGCCGCTCGCGCGGGCACGCCGGCCCATTCGGCGACCTCATCGACCGTGATCCGATGCGCCGCACGCCACTCGAGAGCCAGTTCACAGTCTGGCCAGAGGTCGTTCCCACCCGAGATGGCCACGTTGTCGCCGCTCCTGAGCGAATCGAGACGGGCCCACGTTGCGCGGTCAGCCAGCAGAATCCGATGAGTGTTGGAGCCGCTCAGTCGGAGACCGCGGCGCGTGCCAATGGTAATGACGGGATGAGAGCGGATCACGTGACGATCGTAGACGCGTCGCCGTGTCTGCCCGTCCGAAACAATTGTGTCCCGGCCGTCGACGACATTCGCCATCGTGATAATGCCGCGATCGGAGAACACAAGAGAGTCTGCCCTGAGGCAGGCCCAGCCTTCGTTTTGTATCTTCGTCATCGCCTGCGGCGCGAAGTAGTAGGCCTCGTCGCGCACCATGGCCAGGATGTCGCGCTCCCAGTTCTCGAGCGGGGCATGGTCGAGCAGGAACTGCAGCACGTCGCGCTTCGGCTCCTCGGGCAGCATGCGCTTCTTCTTGCGCCGCTCCGCGATCTTCGCCTTCTGCTCCTCCATGAACGCGGGCGGGTTGATGTACGTCTCCATGTAGCGCTTGCTCTTCAGCCGCGGGACCTCCAGCGTCTCCTCTTCGTCCTCCGCCCCCGGCGCCGTCCGCTCCTTCTTCTCCTGCCGCTCGATGAAGTGGGAGTGGTAATCGATGAGGTTCTCCAGGCTCAGGCACGCGTCGATGAAGTCCTCGACCGCCTCCACGCCGTAGCGGTCGATGTGGTGGCGCACGCGGGTCGCGTGGTTGGCCATGATGTCGATCATCCGGCGGTTGGTCTTGCTGAACCACAGGTTGTTCTTGAAGAAGTCGGCGTGGCCGAAGACGTGGGCCATGACGAGCTTCTGCTCGACGGCGGCGTTGGCCTTCATCAGGTACGCGTAGACGGGGTTGGTGTTGATGACGAGCTCGTAGATCTTGGACAGCCCGTAGGAGTAGGTCTTCGACAGCTCCTCGTACTCCATCCCGAAGCGCCAGTGTGGATAACGCGTGGGGAAGCCACCGTAGGCGGCCACCTCGTTGAGCTGGTCGTAGTCGAGGACCTCGAAGACGACGTCGTAGAAGTCGAGGCCGTACTCGCGGGCGTAGGTCTCGATCTGCCGCCGCGCCCTCTCGATTCCGGGAGGAAGGTTCACAGCCCTTTCCCTAAGAACCTCTTGATGGCGTCGTAGATCTCGTCCTTGTCGCGGATCTCGCAGGTGACGATCCTGGTCTCTCCGGGAAAGGCCTCCTCCACGTCGGTCTTGAACCGGCCCCCGCCGTAGGAGGAGCGGACCTGGCCGAAGCAGAACAGGTTGAGCTTGGGCAGCAGGTCGTCGCGCAGGATCTCCATGCAGCGCTCGGTGTCGCGGCTGTCGCCGTTCTCGCCGTCCGAGAAGTGGAAGAGGTACACGTTCCACGACTCGGGGCTGAACCGGGTGTCCACGACCTGGTTGATCAGCTCGTAGGCGGTGGAGATCTTCGTGCCCCCGCTCTCGCGCAGGTGGTAGAAGGTGTGGGGATCCACCTCCTTCGCGAAGGCCTCGTGGATGACGTAGACGTTGTCGAGGTTCTTGTACTGGCTGCGCAGCCAGGTGTCGATCCAGAAGGAGGCGATGCGCACGATCTCCTTCTGCTGGTCGCCCATGCTCCCGCTCACGTCCATGCACAGGATGATGACCGCGTTCGACTCCGGCACCTCCCGCACGTGCCACGAGCGGTAGCGGCGGTCCTCGCGGATGGGGACGATGACCGGGTTCTTCGGGTCGTACTGGCCGGTCGCGACCTGGCGCTTCAGGGCCTCGCGGAACGTGCGCTTGAAGTGGCGGAGCGTCTCCGGGCCCACCTTGCGGATGTTCGAGTACTTCAGCTTCTCGACCGGGATCGTGCGGCGGCCGCGGGGCATGATGCGCGGCAGCTCCAGCTCCTCGCCGAGGATGGCGGCCAGCTCCTCGAGGCTCACCTCCACCTCGAGGATGTGCTCCCCGGGCTCGGTGCCGGGCTGCGGCTCGAAGGCCTCGCCCGCTTCGCCCTCGCCCTGGCCCACGCCGCCCATTTCCTTCTGGCCGAACCGGAACCGAGGGATCTCGACCTGGGGGAGGGGTATGGAGACGATGTGCTTGCCCTGGCGGCCGATCAGCTCGCCCTGGGTGAGGTACTTCCGGAACTCCTTCTTGATGACGCCGCGGACGATCTGCCGGAAGCGTTTCACGTCACGGTCGATCTTCCGGAGCATCGGGGTCAAAGGACGGCGCTTCCGGCTTCCCCAGCGAGCGACGGATTCACTCCGGCGCGAGCGTCGGGGGGTTCGGGGGGGCGCGGAGGAGCGTCTCTCGTATCCCGCGCTCCGGAAGTGCCCCCCCGCTTGATGAGGGCGCGTTTCACGTCACGGTCGATCTTCCGGAGCATCGGGGTCATCGGTCGGCCCGGGCGGCCGGGCTCGGGACGAGGGTACGGGATTTCGAAGGGGCTGACAAGGTCGACGTGCAGTGTAAGTGCTTACCTCCGGGGTAACTGCGCGCAAGCCAATGCGCCCCGAAGTTCAGCATCTTGTGCGCCATGTCGAGTTGGCACGATTGATGCTCGCACTTAATCTTGTGTCGTATCGCCGTACGACGATCGTCGTGGCCTTGCTGACGTGTCTCTCGGCGTGCTTCCGGCATGCCGCGCGGACTCCGGCTCCCGCGGGCGCCGCCGGGTCGGGCTCGCCGCCGCCCGCCGCCTCCGCATCGCCTCCCGCCCCGGTGGCCGGCGCGCCCCAGCCGCCGGCGGGGGCGCCCGAACCGCCGGCGCGCGCGCCCGAACCCTCGCCGGCCGCTTCGCCGGGGACCTCGGCGGCGGGTCCGCCCACGGAATCCCCTCGCCCGGCCCCCATCCCCGTCGTCGCCGGGGGATCCGTACGGGTCGAGATGAAGAACGTTTACATGCACATGACCGACCGCGTGGTCCTCATGATCCACAGCCTGCGCGGAGCGCTCCTCAGGACCGCCAAGAACCGCCCGCCGGTCTTCGACGACAAGGAGTCGTTCGTGATCAGGATCGACGCGGGCGAGATCGCCATGAGCACCGCTTCGCTCACCGCGCTGATGAACGATTACGTCTTCAACTATCGCAAGGCGCCCATCAAGGAGCTGGAGATCACGACGGACGAAAAGGGCGAGCTCGAGCAGGAAGGCGTCCTGAAGAAGGGGGTGGACGTCCCGTTCAAGGTCAAGGCCGTCCTCATGCCGACGCCCGACGGCCGCATCCGCGTCCACGCGAAGTCGATCAAGGCCGCCGGCCTGCCCGTCAAGGGCCTCATGGGGCTGCTCGGGATCGAGATGGACGACATGGTCAAGATCCAGGCCGGGCGGGGAATCGTGGTCGAAGACAACGACTTCATCCTCGATCCGCAGCAGATGCTGCCCGCGCCGCGCATCCGCGGCAACGTGACGTCCGTACGAATCGAGGGCGATCAGGTGATCCAGGTCTTCGGCAGCGGCCCCGCGCCGGGGCGGCGCCTCCTTCCCTACGCGCAGTACCGCAATTACATGTACTTCCGTGGTGGCAACCTGCGTTTCGGGAAGCTGACCATGACCGGCGCGGACCTGGCCCTCATCGACGAGGATCCGAAGGACCCGTTCGACTTCAACCTCGACCGCTACAACGACCAGCTCGTGGCCGGCTACTCGAAGAACACCCCGAACCACGGCCTGAAGACCTTCATGCCGGACGCGGACGACCTCAGGGCGAGGACCGCGGCCGCACGGGCGTCGGTCCGCCCGTAGCGCGGCTAGACCTCGTCCGAGGCCTCGGTGATTCCCTCGAACAGGAACGTGGTCAGGTAGCGCTCGCCGGTGTCGGGCAGCATCGCGAGGAGCACCGAGCCCTCCTTCGCCCTGGCCGCCACCTTCACCGCCGCCGCGAACGTCGCGCCGGACGAGATCCCGCAGAAGATGCCCTCTTGCTGCGCGAGGGCGCGGGCGGCATCGCGGGCCTCGACCTCGCCGACGAGGACGGCCTCGTCGTAGATCGATTTGTTGAAGACGGCGGGGACGAAGTCCGGGTTCCAGCCCTGGATCTTGTGCGGCACCCACTGCCCCTTGGTCACGAGGGGCGCCGTCTCCGGCTCGGTGTAGACGATCTTGATGTCGGGCCGCGCCAACTTCAGCATCTCGCCCGCGCCGGTGATGGTGCCGCCGGTGCCGATCCCGCTCACGAAGTAGTCGAGCCTCTTTCCGGCGAAGTCGCGCAGGATCTCGGGGCCCGTCGTGTTGCGGTGGTACTCGGGGTTGGACGGGTTCTCGAACTGCTGGGGCAGGAACCAGCCGTGCTTCTTCGCCAGCTCCTC
>Ga0070699_100003676_pt1 | contig 13584 bp, 12 predicted proteins | sample KBSK1503metaG_FD_65473 | JGI IMG/M metagenome (GOLD analysis project Ga0070699, IMG submission 65473) | Corn, switchgrass and miscanthus rhizosphere microbial communities from Kellogg Biological Station, Michigan, USA - KBS K1-50-3 metaG | ecosystem: Host-associated > Plants > Roots >...
TTCCAAGGCGCTGGTGGCTCTGGTATAGCCGGCTTCGATCTCAAGTCACCTGATGATCGAGCTCTCGCATTTGGCAAGCAGGCGCTCCTTCTGTACCGTCCGGGTGGCGGCGCCGCCGTGGTGGCGCAGTGGAATGGGACCACGTCCACTTTCGACCCTGCCTTTTTCCAAGGCGCTGGTGGCTCTGGTATAGCCGGCTTCGATCTCAAGTCAAGTGATGATCGCATTCTCGCGTTTGATTTCGACGGCGACGGCACGCAAGACCTCTTTCTCTACCGTCCCGGCAGCGGCGCCGCTGTAGTGGCGAAGTGGAATGGAACCACTTTCAGCCCAGTGTATTTCCAAGGAGCGGGTGGCTCTGGCATCGCAGGGTTCGATCTCAAGTCACCTGACGATCGAGCTCTCGCCTTTGATTTCGACGGCACTGGCAACCAGGGCCTCCTTCTCTACCGCCCTGGTAGCGGTGCCGCCGTGGTCGCACGGTCGAATGGTAACGGCTTCTTCATCCCAGCATATTTCCAAGGAGCGGGTGGTTCTGGCATCGCTGGCTATGATCTGAGGTCGCCTTCGGACCGCGTTCTCGTCTTCCACACGAAGTGATGTCGCACGCTAGGACTGGTGGCGACGTCACTGCCGCGCCTCGTCCGGGATGTCGGCGTCGCGAAGGACACCTACAAGGCCGCTGACACCGGCGTGTTTGTGGCAAACCCGGACCTTGATTTCGACGGAGGGCACGACTACATCTGCTGGCGTGGAGTACGAGAGCACCGGCTGCTGGGCGCACGATCCTCCTCTCGGCGGACGCGCAGCGCCTGACGCCCTCTGTACTGCCCCATTGGGAGTTGTCACGGGATCGGAGGCTTGACTGAGGACGCCGGGGGGCCTCCAGGTGCTCGTGTCGACCGCTCGTCTCGGGCCACCTGCGCTTTCAACGCCACACGTTGCCTCCCGGCCCGGGCGATGACATCCTCGCCTCGCTTCACTCAAGGAAGCGAGGTAAGGCATGGTTGACGGCGGGGACCACACGCTCGACCAGCACGCCCTTGACGCCCTCGTCAGGCGTCGAGGCTACGACGATAACGTCCTCGCCGTGCTATTGCGCGCCCGCGAGCGGCTACTGCTCACCGTCGGCCTCGCGATTGCCAGGCTGCGGGAGGCTGGCGATCCGCTTCGCACCCTCGAGGCGCGGATCCGTGAGCTTCTGGCTCGTATCGTCATGCTCGAGCAGGAGAACACCCGCCTCAGAAGCCGGCTTGAGAGGATCGAAGCTCGCAGGCGCAGCCACTACACGCCGTCCGAGCGTTTCCAAATTCTGGTCTTCATGAAGACCTGGCTGCTCTCTACTGAGCAGACCGCACAGCGCTTCCTCGTTTCGCCCCGAACCATTTCCCGCTGGCTCAAGGAGGCGACCCGGGAGCCCGCGAAGCAGACGATCGGCTGCCTGGTGAAGGCGGTGCCGCCACTGCGGGCGTACTGCCACGTCGTCCGCGACCTCGTCGCCACGATGGAGGCGCTTGATTTCGGCGGCAGCAAGCGCATCGCGCAGACCCTCGCCCGCAGTGCCATCAAGGTCGGCACCGAGACGGTCCGCCGCTGGCGCAAGCGCAGGCACCGACCACTGCCAACGCCTGCTGCAGGCGGGCGGTCTGTGGTGGCGCGTTACCCGAACCAGGTGTGGATGGCTGATCTGACCGAGATCCCTGGTTTCCTGAGGATCTTGTCCTGCGTCCTCGGAGGGATCCTCGATGTTCGCTCCCGCATGCCGCTCGCGGCGCGCCTTTACCCAAAGCAACCCACCGCCGAGGACCTCGTGGCCCTCCTCGACGCGGCGATCGAGCGCCACGGGCCGCCGCGGCACTTCGTGTCGGACCACGGCGCGCAGTTCACGGGCGAAGCATTCCGCGCCCACATCAGATCCCTTGGCATCCGCCAGCGCTTTGGCGCCGTCGGCCAGTACGGCTCGATCGCCATCGTAGAGAGGCTGTGGAAAACGGTGAAGGAGCTGCTGCAGGTCAGGCGCTGGGAGCATCGTCCATCCGGCCGACATGCAACATCGCCTCGACGCCGTCCTCACCTACTACGCCTACATGAAGCCTCATCAGGGGCTCGCCGGATCCGCTCCGGCCGAGGTCTACTTCGGCATCTGTCCTGCTCACCTCGGCGCTCGCCGGCCACCCCGCGAGGAGTCCTGCGCGCCGGCTCCCGCGTTCGACATCGCCTTCCTCGATCCCGAGGGTCGCTTGCCGTTCCTTGTCCCCAAGGCAGCATAGCCACCCCCGGCAATCAACAAGACCGCCACGGCTCGACAAACCGGAGCGCTCGCCCCGCCTCGTGCGACGGCGTACGCGCGCTTGATCGCCGAGGCCCTCCCTGTCGCCTCAGAACCCCCTGCAATTGCCATTGGGGTATTACAGCCAAGGTCAACGCCGGCCTACGGGCTCTCAATCAGCCCTTCGGCCGGCTCGGTGGAAACGATAACTTGCCCGCCGGATTGTCAGGCTAGCTCTGGACCAAAGACGGGGAGCAGGTCAATGTCAGGCTCATGCTGTCGTTGGTCGGTAAGCGTCCGGACGGCCCTCGTTGGCGGGCTCATGCTGTAGACAACGGCATCCCACGACCGTCCGCTCCTGTCAGGCCCGTGAAGCCCTCGACTAGCCCTGCTTGCTGGATCAACGTGCTGGATGTGGGGTCTCTGGCAGTTACGCCCACCAATCGCTACGACGCCAACCCTCCCAGCTACGGCACGAACGTATAGTGAATACTGAATTCTTGCGTCAGAACGGCATGGTCCAGGTCGAAGAGGGACGTTGAGACCCATATCTTCATGTTCGTCACATTGATAGGCGTCGGTCCGCAGCCGCTTCCTTGGAAGAAGCCAGCGCCAGACGGTATTGTCTGCCCCGCCGGCAGGGCTATTTGCGTGGTGAAACCACCCGTGAAGCAGTGATTATGCGCGTCGAAAAGATAGACGATGGCCGTCACGCCACCCAGGGTCACGTCCGATCGCAAGTTGAAGTGAAGCAAGAGCTGTTGGATACAATTCGCTGCCGAACTCCCACAGCCGGAGATCACGCCTCCGGGCGGCGGGTTCGAGCTGACGAACGTGATTTGCCCCGCTCCCGTCGCGGCGCCCGCCAAGACCAGCGTATTCGGGTCGGGCGTCGGGGCCGGCGTCGGAATAGGGTTGGAGTTCGATCCTGACGAATGCCCGCTGCCTGCCGCTGCGAGCGCAACGCCCGCGCCTCCCGCAACGGCAACGCCCGCAAGAATGAGCCCTGTCTTGCCGTGGCTCCCAGTATTGGAGCTCGTGGCACCGGACGCGGCCGGAGTCCCTCCTACGTGGGTGCTCCCTGCAGTACTTGTGGAGGCGGCGCGGTTCACGGTCGGCGTCTGCGGCGCCCTGTCGGACGGCATGAGCCACGCCTGTTCGGATCTCGAGACTCCATAGCAGACGCCAGATTCGTCAAAACCGACCAATTCGCCGCCGCCAGACGCGCCCGATATCGCATTCAACGGCGCGAACGCTAGAGTGGCGGGCGAGGCGATGTAGGCCCGCGCGGCACTTTCCGAATCAGGCCTCATTCTGAGAATCATGGCTTGTTGACTCGCATCCATCACGAGCGCACGAATGTCTTCGTCTGTAAGGATTAGCTCCAAGCTCGTAACTGGAGAGGCGACAAGTGGATCGCCCAACGTCACGAGATTGCGCCCAGCCTCATCTACGGCCTTTGTTGCGTAGAGCATTGCGAGTCGCGGATAGAGCAAGTCCGGGACCGTGACATTCGTGCCACTTTTCGCCTCAACGTTCTGGGTGAAGCGCCTGACGTAGGACTTCGCTGGCTGACCGTGGTTGTCACCCAAACGAGCGAAGAGAGCGCTGGAGAGGGAGCCACCTGATGCCCAGAGAACTGGTACCGGAAGATCTATTCCTGCACGCTCGCCTGAGGGTCGCGCTTTCAACGGTGTCTCCGAGACTCTACCGTTTATGTACTGGCGGGCGACATACGAACCCTCCTTGAGGCGGCTGGTTCGCGCCACCGCATCCATTGTCAATCCCTCGGTGATCTGGGATATCTGAGCAGAAGTGAGTGCGCCGACGCTCCCGAGATAGGCGGTCCCGGCCGCCGCAAGAAGACCCATGACGTTCGTTCCCTTTTCCGCCATGGCCCTTGCTTGATGAATCGAAAACAGGTTGGAGAGGATGGAATCCAGAAGAAGCGGCTTCGGTTCGGCCCAGACCAGGGCCCTCGGCCCCCGTACTGGGTCGTCAAACTGCATCTGTCGAACTTGAATTCCACTCAAGCTGTCTTTTAGTGCGACGAGAGAGTAGCGGCCTTCCGTATCTGCAAGCTCGTCGGCAACAAGGCTGACCGCGGCGGCCCAGTCCGCTAATGAGGACGGCCGAATCTTGAAAGCAGTCCCGGGCAGCGGTTCTGAGGGCACGCGATTGGACAGTGTCGCCGCTCGCGTAACGCTCGCCGAGAACCCCAGGCTTCCCGAAATAGCATCGATGTTCTGAGAGACTGCCGCATTGTTAGGAGTCATTCGCGCTAACAGTCTCGACAGGTACAAGGCTTTGTACCTCTCGCCATTGTTCATCGCCGCCTTGATTCGCCCGAAGAGTGCAGGTGGAGCTACCGAAAGTAGCCCCTCTCCCGCCATCATTCGGACATACATGGGGTCGCCGAGGCGCTCTGCGCCCTTTGTACCCTTCACAAAGCACGCAGGGAGTGTCGTAGGTTGTTCTACCTGCCTGTCGACGCCAAACGCAAGGGATGAGATCACCAACACGATAGCGACTGCGACACGATTTGATCGCTGGAACACGGCTACCTCCTCAGTCGCCCCGGCGTGGCATCGGTAGATGTAGCACCATCTCCTTTGCCGTCGGCCTCGACACTGCGGACACATGCCCTGGCGTCCTGGATCGGCGCAGGCTAGGCAGCACGGAAGCCAAAAGAATGGGTCCCCCTAATGGTAGACACGGTCTGCGGGGCACTCCGTCGCGATTCTCTGGCTCAGCTCGCCCCCTTGCCCGCTCAGCGTCTGAAGTCGCACTGTGAGGGCGTGAGACTCATCGCTGTACTGCGAGAGCGCTCGCCGCGCGTCTCTCACGTACTCCTCAACCTCGCCCTTCCCCTTTGTGATCTCATTCCAGTCATTAAGGTTCTTCAACGTGTCGAGCAGCGGATTAGAATGCGAACCCGGAGGAGGCGGAGGGGCTCCCGACGGGTCCGCCGCCCAGAGAACCCCGTCGATCGCTTGGCCGACCGCGTCGGCGATGAGTTGCTCGCCCTCTTGCAGCTCTGGCAGCGCCACTTGGATAATGACGATCGCCTCTTTGACTGCCAGAGCGACTTTGCCCGCCCCTGGACTCGCCCACCACGGGGTGCTGAATCCCTGCACCAGACGGTCGAGTTTGTCGATCGCAATGATGACGACCCTAGAGTGTGAAAGTAGTCGACTGGTCTCGTCGAGAATGTGATCCCGCGCGTCAAAGAGGGCATGGCAGTCTCCGGTGGGGATGGTTTGGGCTGAATGCCCGGACTGACCCAGGCCGTCAGGCGGACCGACTCCTCCTGCGCCAGCAGTAGCGGCAAACGGGTCGACGAGCGGAGTCGCGTCGCCGCTTGGCGCATGGCGATCAGGTACAAAGGGGTCGACCAATGCCGGAACTGAGTCGGCCCGGCCGTCCGGGGTCGCAACATCCCCTACCGACCCGTAAGCTTGCGGTGCCTTCCAACCCGCAAGGGCGGAGAGCGCATCACTAGATGCCTGCGACTCCGCCATTCTCCTGCCAGTTTCCATACCTGTTCGCGTGCCTTCGCCAGCGGCCGCCTGCACTTGAGACAGCTGATTGATCCTTTGCTGACTCTGATCGACCACGGACTGCTTCCACGCGGGAGAAGGTGAGGACTCCGGGGCCGGCTGGGTCGAGGCGCCCCTTTGGCACGGGTTTTCATCGGCGGCGCACTTTCCGTCATCGTAATAAGAAGACCGCTGCTGTTGCGTGTGTTGCTCCTGTTGTCGCGTCTGCTGTTGCTGGGCAGCGCGCTTTGCTCGCTCGTTCGCGGCCTGTTGCTGCTGATGTCTGATCTCTTCTTCGCGTTGCTTAGCGGCTTCGTCGGACTGACGCTTACGCTTGTACGCACTTACCGCCGTCTGACACTGCTCGACCGCGGCGTATTTTCCGCACATGAGGGCGTCCATCTCGCGTTGATCCCCCGCGGCCGCCGGGCACAGTGTCGCTTCTCCTCCGCCGTATTGGCATTTCGGAGTCGTGATCCTGATGTATTGATCTATGTGACACCGGTTGTTCGCCGACCAAGCTTCGTACGCGGAGCGCCAAAGCTGCTCGTAAGCGCGCTTCAAGTCTTCACATTCCTGCATGTTCGTAGGTGCTATCGGGTTCGCGGGTCGGTAATCCTGATACTTGTTACTTGCCGCGTGGATATCTGGACCCGAGAGGAGCATCACGGCCATGAGCACGCCCAGACGGGATACGTTCTTCCACGAGACACGACCGTGGCAGGATGAGAGCTGGCGACGACAGGTCGAGCGAGGCTTTGTCATTGTGCCTCCGCATTTGACCAACAGTGCGTAGTTCGTTTGAACCGACCCGACGAGAGTGGCGCAGTATCTGCGTTCAATGTCTCGGCGCCAGGGGGAAGCCTATCCGTCAAGACTCGACACCTTTGCCGACATTGGAGTCAGATGAGCGGTCTCGGGCGCGTGCGTAGCATAGTCGCTCAGGACCCTGTCGTCAACCGCCGCGAACGGGGCCCGAAGCCGGCAGCTGCGACGCCGCATCTGTCCACTGCGTCGGTGTGCTTCATGACGTGGAACTTAAGAGGGCAGATTGACGGCTCGAGGAAGGTGCTCCCGGGCGGGAACCTCTGCCATAAGAAGCAGTCGAGCGTCTCTCCTTGTCCGAACAACCCTGCCGCGCGAACCCCGCCTTCCGAATGCCTGGCGAGCCCGTGAGGCGAAGTGCCTGACACCGGCGAGTTGAAGGTACGAGGGGACCTCCGCCATTCGGCCGGCCGGGTCGCGGAGCGCACGCCGACGTGCGATAGAAAAGCGGCGCGCCATCCGCGGTCCCTCCGCGCCGCTCTCGCCGCGAGTCATCCCCAAAATGTCTAGTCCTCGGTCTGACGACGCGCAGCTGGTCGCGATCGGCTTGGCGTTTCTCCGGCGCATCCACGCCGAGCTGCGGATCGCTGCTGCTCGCGCGCACATCCAAAAGATCACTTCGGTATGTGGGTCGTGTTGCCCGTCTGTAGCCTGGCAAATGCCACCACTTAAGTTGTTCATCTACCTCGGCTGATACTCTTTACGTTCACTAAGGGCATCACATCAGCCGACGTTCTTAGTGCGTCAATGGGTTTCGGACCTCGCGTGACACTAAGACCAGTAAGCTCCTCTCGAAGGGAAGAGTCGGCGAGGATGCTTCAGCCCTCGTGGGGGCGCTTCTCGTGGCCCTGATCGGCGTGATAGGCCTCGGCCGGGCCGAGGCCCCAGAGGAGACGCGCCGGGACTCTTACCTTTCCCTCGACGAGTTCCCGACCTTCGCCACCTTGAGCCTCGCCACAATGTTCGCGGAACTGCGGAAGTACCAGGTGAACCTCATCCTCGCGCATCAGTACCTCGCCCAGCTTGAGCCGGAGGTTCGTGACGCGATCCTTGGCAACGTTGGAACGATCATTTCCTACCGACTCGGCGTGCCCGACGCCGACAAGCTGGAGAAGGAGTTCTATCCCGAGTTCAAGCTCCTTGACCTCAACCCACTCCCCAACCACTCATGTTGCGCGAGGGCGTGAGTGAGAGCGGTGCCGTGGTTCGCCTGCTAGAGAAGCGGGCCTGATGGTCCAGGTGCAGATCAAGGCTGCCGGTGCGCCGCACGCGCTTTCCCGTTGTGCCTCGCCACAATTACGTCGCACGGGTTACGGCACACCGTACCCTCTCGTCGGCTGAGGGTTCCGGGGATCTGGGTCGGAGCCTGCGGATGCGCTTCAGCCCGGTATCTTGACCCGATGCTCACGGTGATCAGACTCGTTTTCGGTTCCTTGGTTGCCTCCGCGGCCTCTCGGGCCGCCCACGCCGCCGAGATTCTCGCGCTCCGTCACCTACTCGGCGTCTTACAACGGTCGCGTCCTGTACTGCCCCATTGGGAGTTGTCACGGGATCGGACGCTTGACTGAGGACGCCCGTGAGGCGCGAGTTCGCCTTGCCCGTCAGCGCCCCGCCGTCAACCATGCCTCACCTCGCTTCCTTGAGTGAAGCGAGGAGAGGATGTCACCACACGCTCGACCAGCACGCCCTTGACGCGTGCTATTGCGCGCTCGCGAGCGGCTTCCTCGTTTCGCCCCGAACCATTTCCCGCTGGCTCAAGGAGGCGACCCGGGAGCCCGCCAAGCAGACCATCGGCTGCCTGGTGAAGGCCGTGCCGCCACGGGCTCCCGCTTGTGTTTCCCTGCTAACGGCGACGCAGGCGCATGATGCCGACGCCGTCACAAGGAGGAGTCCACATCAATGCACCGGACGGCGCCTCGCGGCGGCCCCGTCGATCGGGCCTCGCATGGTCGCGCGTGATCCCTCTCCGACTGGCCGTATGTACTCAAAGGGGGTACAATCGTACCCTTAATGAGTACAACCTCCGCCAATAAGCTACCGGCCCGCGATGCGTCGGCCGTCCTCTTCGGCCGGACACGGCGCCGGGTCTTGGCGTGGCTCTTGGGCCATCCCGATGAGAGGTTTTATCTCCGGCAGATCGTGCGCAAATCGGGCGCCGCTCAAGGAGCCGTGCAGCGTGAGCTCCAGACGCTCGCCGGCGCTGAGATCCTGCAGCGCACGGTAGAAGGACGCCACGTTTATTTCCAGGCCAACCGTGCGAGCCCGATATTCCCGGAACTACACGCGCTGCTGTTGAAGACCGCCGGGATCGTCGGCGCAGTCCGTGAGGCACTAGCGCCTCTGAGGGACGACATCCGCACGGCATTCGTCTTTGGCTCCGCGGCCCGCGGGGAGCTGCGTAGCGACAGCGACGTGGACGTGCTCGTGGTGGGTGACGCCTCGTTCACGGCGGTGGCGGGCGCTTTGACGACGGCGCAACGACGCCTCGGGCGCGACGTCAATCCTACGGTCTATCCACCGAGGGAGTTCCGGAAGAAGATCCGCACCGGCCATCACTTCCTCACGGCGGTGCTGCAGGAGCCACGACTGTTCGTGGTTGGAGGGCCAGATGAGCTTGCCGGACTGGGAGCGGGACGGGTGGCTCCACGGCCACAAGACAAGCCCAAACGAAATTCGGGATCTCCTGGCCGTCGTCGAACGCGATCTCGCCGACAGCACCGCTGAAGGCTTGAGCGCCGACTGGCGAATGAACATCGCGTACAACGCCGCTTTGCAGGCAGCCACCATCGCCCTCGCTGCCGCTGGCTACCGGGCCTCTCGGGACCAGCACCACTATCGCGTCATCCAATCGCTGCGGGAGACCCTCGGCACGGACATACAGACGGTGAACGCCTTCGATGCATTTCGGAAGAAGCGAAATGTCGCCGGGTATGACCAGGCCGGACTCGTCTCAGACGCCGATGCGAGCGCGATGCGCACGCTCGCCGGGCGTCTGAAGACAGATGTCGTCGCGTGGCTCAGGAAACATCATCCCAAGCTGCTGAAATGAGGCTGGGCCCGACGGCGCGGCGTCATGTCAGTGTCATCAGGGCACCCTTGGCCGGATACGTGTCTTGTCCTGGGAATGCCGGAACGCGACCAGGGCTGGCGGCACTTGTGATCCCGGTGCGATCCTGGGACGCTTGAGGTGATGTATTTAGGTGGCAGCAGGGGCGAATTTGAACCAGTGACCCTTTGGGTGCTCGCCGAGACTGGACCAGCTCATCGCCCAAGCCGCGCTGTGCCGGAAGCGATTTTTGCGAGGCACAAGGTGTCGGAACGGAGCGCTTCTCTCCTTCTGATGCTTCACTCCGCGTCCTGAACGCACCTGAATCCGAGCGTGCCCGCGCGGTCCTTGCTCGGCGCCATCATGAGCAATTTGCCGTGCTCTTCCAGCCGGTAGGCCTGGGGGAAGTACCAAATCGAACCCTGCGGCTGATAGTAGCAGCCTCCCCGCAGAATGCCCGCGCGCGTGTGCTCGTCGAGGAACTCGTCCGTCCACTGCCACACGTTTCCGACCAGGTCCATGACGCCGAACGGACTGGCGCCGGCCGGGTGCGCGTCGACCGGATCCGGCCCGCGCAGGGTCCGGCTCTTGTCAGGCACCGGCACAGCCGCGTCGTTCCACGCATTGCCCCACGGATACATCCGGCCGTCCGTTCCCTGGGCCGCGTACTGCCACTCCCATTCACGCGGAAGCCGTTTCCCGGCCCAGACTGCGTAGGCGCGAGCGTCCTCGAGCGAAACCCAGGTGACGGGGCGGTTCCCCCAGCCTTCAGGATAGGTGGCATTCTTCCACTCACGCAGGAAGGTCAAATCGTCCGCGGGACGGTACCCGGTGGCGTCGATGAATGTCTTGAACGCCGCGTTCGTCACCGGATACTTGTCGATCCAGAACGATTTGATCCGCATCGGATGCTCGTGATACCGGCGCGGCGAGTCTTCCCAGGGATACTGGACGTCGACGCCGATGTCGTTGAAACCTTCGATCTCGATTCCGCGCACCTTGAAATTGAACTCGGCCGCGGGAACGCGGACCATGTCCGCGGGCGCTTTGGCGGGAATCCGGGCGGCTTCGATCGGCACGATCTGCTGTGGCAGCACCTTCCATTCATGCGAGAAATCGGCCAGCGGCGTGGCGGTCATCGGCTTCATCCTCGTCAGGAGCGCCTGAATCGCCGCGTTCGGCTCGCCGGCGGAGGCGAGCACCGCTCCGAAGCCCTTCGCCTCGAGCTCGAAGCTCAGGACGCTGCGGTCCCCTCGCCTTTCAGGCTGAAGTTCGACGCCGTGGTAAAGATCGAAATAGCGCGTTCCCGCCTGCGCGGGTAGTTCGATCTGCGGGCCCTGGACCCGGTAAGGGTTGCGGTTGACGACGGTCCAGACGGTCCGGTCGACCAAAGGCCAGCGGCTGGCGAAAACGCCGAAACGCAACATCGGGAAGAAAGGCTCCCATTGGGGACTCACGAGTAAGGGCGCGAGACCCCGCTCGAGGGTCGCCACACGGCGCGTCGCCTCCCCGTCGCGGGGGGTGATGCCGTTCCAGATGCCCCAGATGTTCTCCCAGCTCTCCCAGCCGATGCCGTTGAAGAAGGCGTACTGCAGGTTGTCCGTCTTGTCCTTGTTCCACCGGTCCGAGATGTTGACCATGTGCCGCGTCTCAAGCCACTTGTACCGGTCGACCATCGGCACGAACGGGTACTGGTACTGGCCCCAGGTGAGCAGGTTGTAGGCCACGCCCTCGTCGTGCGGGCCTCCCTCGGGTTCGAAGGCGAGCGGGCGGCCGGTTCTTTCGGACGCCGCGATGAAGGCGAGGGGGACGCCGTCCTGGGTGTCACCGTTGATGCCGTCGGCCCCGATTTCGGCCATGAGTTTGGCGATGGCCTCGGTCCATGGCATGCCGATGTCGCGCGTTCCTTGGTCCCACATCATCATCGGAAACAGGACGCGGACACCGCGGCGCTGGAAGTCGTTGACCATTCCCCGCACTCCATCGATGCCGCCGGGCATCGCACGGATCATGTCTTGCTGGTTGCGGTTGTCGATGCCCATGTTCGGGTAGGTCGGCCAGATAAGGACCGCGTCGATGCCTCCGAAGCGCTTCTCGAGGTCCTTCAGGTAGCGGTCGACCGTGTACCGGCGCGATACCGGATCGTAGAAGTAGCGGTCTTCGACCATCATCTGCGGCTGGATGAAGCTCGATTGGGTCCATTGAAGGGCAGGCAGATCGTACCGCGACCCCTCGTACCCGACGCGGATGCGTCGCTCGCGCCGCCAGTGGGTGACGTCGAGGAGCCACGCTTCATGTTCGCCCGGCCCGCACGGCTGCGATCCGCCCTCCCAGGCGCCCTTCATGTTCAGGCACTCTGGTCCCGGTATCTGCTGCCCCTTCGGGGCGTGCCGGGTGTCCTGCGCCTGGAGCATTCCAATGCCGATGCCGACGGCCGCGACCAGACAGATGATGCTTGTTCTCATGGCCTCTCACTTCTTCGCCGCCTGTAGGGGGCAGTGTGTTCCCGCGGCAGCGGTCTTGGTTCGCGTGGAGAGGTGGCGCCGGGCTTGCCGCAACGCGGTGGCTCGTCAGCTCGGCTTCATGTTCACGCGCGCCCAGTCGGCGAATCCCGTGAAGCCGCCCGGCACGAGGGCGTTGGCCGCGGCGATGCGTGTCTCGTGCTCCGGGCCGAAATACGTGTGCTCCGTGAAATACAGGAACATCTCGCGCATCTCATGGGCGCCGGGATAGAAGCCGTCGTACACTTCTGGCGGCACCTGCCGCACCTGCAGGTCATGCCCAAGCGCGTTCAGCGTGGCGACGAAGTCATTCCATGAGTACAGGCCGCCACACACAGCGAGGTAGCTGCCGTCAGGCAGCTGGTCGCCCGCGCTGAAGGCGGCGGCTACGGCGCGCCCGACCTCCGTGACGTCGCCCGCATGCATGACACGCAGCGCCGGATCCATGGGCACCGCCCAGCCACGGCCGCCGGTCGGCAAGGGCTGCGGCGCCATCATGCCGAGAAAGTTTTGGAAGTACATGGGCGCCTGCACGAAACGTGTGGCGCGCGAAACCGGCCGTCCCCAGATGACGTCGTCGAATCCCGAGATCATCATGTTGCACAGGGTCAGACCGCCGAGCTTGAACTGTTCGATTCGAGCGCGGAGGTCCCCCTCGCTCCACGGGATCTTCGGTCCGCCGGTGAGCACGTAGTCGACGCCGATCTGCTTCATCCGCCGCATCCCGGACTCGCCCACCGGGCCCGAGAAGCCCAGACAGATCTTCGGCGTGTCCTTGCCTTCGACCGGCATCCGCGAGAACGTTGGCTCGGTCTCGGCGAAGCGGAGCGGCAGCGATGCCGCGACGGCCGGGACCCCGATGGCCTTCAGGAGATCTCTCCGATTCAGGCCAGAGCGCATGTCGTGCTCCTCCTCTCTTTTGGGGGCCGAGGCTTCTACCGCCTGATCACCGTGCCTTCCTTGGCTCGTGTCGTACCTCTGGTGGAAGCTCTCGGGGAGCGGGAACTGCCGGAGAACGTCGCCCGAGGAAAGTTCGGAAAGTAGAAGCCTACTTCAAGCGCAAGTACGGCGCGAAGCGATTCCGTCTCGTCGAGCTGGTCAACAAACCAAGCCAGGAGCCCAACCTCCTGATCGACGAACTCCCGTGTCCGTTGTTCCGGCGAGTGCGTGCGTGGAGACAAAGTTGGAGGCGGCGTCCGGACTTGAACCGGAGAGTAGAGGTTTTGCAGAGCATTCGGGCTGTACTGGCCAGGAAGGGTCAACGCCGACCAACGTAGGCACGCCAGGACGTTACGTCCGAGCGCAGTACGACGGAACCGGCGTTGACCCGAGTCGACCTGCGGTGCTGTGGGGCAAGTACGGGGCAAGCGACGCTCGCAGGCTCACAACTCTGCCCCTGGTGCG
>Ga0070699_100003679_pt1 | contig 13577 bp, 11 predicted proteins | sample KBSK1503metaG_FD_65473 | JGI IMG/M metagenome (GOLD analysis project Ga0070699, IMG submission 65473) | Corn, switchgrass and miscanthus rhizosphere microbial communities from Kellogg Biological Station, Michigan, USA - KBS K1-50-3 metaG | ecosystem: Host-associated > Plants > Roots >...
TGATTGACGGCCGGATCGGCCGCGGCCTGGCCGGTGAAAGTCCACGAATTACAGGGAAAACTCAGGACGTCGCACCACTCCTGCGACGGGTTGGAGAAGCCCGCCGACATGAGGACGATCTTCCCGGACGCGCTCGGATTGCCGCTGAGATCCAGCCGCCTGACCGCGCGCGCGCGGGCCGCCCCCACCGCCGCATGGGCCGCGGGCATGGCGTTGGATCCATTAGCGAAGAGTCCGCCGGTAAACCCGAGGTAGGTGCGATTCCCCATGTCGATGAGCGGCACCCGGCCGCTCGCGGCGGTGAGGTCAATCGCGCCCCCGACCACGGCGGTGAGTCCCGGAGCGCTGAAACTGAGCGTGTAGGTACCAACCGGGCCGGTGAGCTTGAGCCCATTGAACGTGGCCCGCCCGTTGGCGGCAGTCACCGCGGTGGTGCCGCCACCCAGGGAGGCGAAGCTGCTGCCGGTCGCGATACTGGCGGTGACCGTGACTCCCGGCTGGGGAACCGGTGTGCCACCACCGCTCTGGACTTCCACGACTGGCTGAGTGGAGAACGCGACCCCGCTCTGGCCACTGACCGGCTGGGTGATCAGCCCCAGCTTGGTCGGCGGAGTACCGGTGGCCGTGGCATGAAAGGTCACGGAAGACTGTCCGGCCTTCGCGGTGACGGCGTTGGGTCCCAGGCTTCCCAGGATCCACCGCGCGGCGAGCCGCCCGTTGGCATCGGTGTTGGCGGCGGCGGGGTGGACGATTCCGCCCCCGCTGAGCACGGTCCAGCTGATCGTCACACCCGCCATTCCGACGTTCTGGCCATCGACGGCCTGCACCACGAGCGACTCGGGGACCGCGGCACCGGGGAGCGCGAACTGACCCTCACCGGAGACCGCGACCAGGTTGACGGGGTCCACAGGGTTGTTGTCGCTGTGGCTGCAGCCGGCCAGCGCGGCGCAGATCAGCCCCGCGGTACCCAGCTTCTGCATTGCTGACATGGAGTCCTTGGTGGTGCAGCCCAAAGCTAGCGCTGCTCGCCTTTTACGGCCTTCAGCATCAGACCGGCAAGATATTGTGCCTCGCGCTTATCCCGAATCCCGCCCCCGAGCGTCAGGGGCCGGCCATCGGTGCGCGACACCTTGATGTCGTAATACGGGGTTGAACCTACCTGCATCCCTATCGCCGGTTCGATGGCGGAGATCACATTTCCTTCCAGGCGCCGCTCACCACCGAATCCCAGAATCCGCCGGTCCACCTTGAGCAGGCCGGTATCCGCCACGACGGTGATTCGCCCCAGCCAGTGGGCCAGGACTCCGTAGAGCAGTAGCAGGTCGAAGAATCCGAAGATGAGGGGAAACAGCAGCGGCGCGCCCAGCTTCAGCATCGCCACGATGATCCCGGACCAGGCCAGGAAGAACATCGAGGTGAAGATGCCGGCGCCGGGGTTGCGACCGGGCGGGAAGACCACTTCGGTGCCCCGCCGATTCAGGTTGACCTGGATCCGGGAATCGGCGGGCTGCTTGTAGTGCTCGATATCCAGCGGCGCCGGTGCCGCGACCGGAATATCGGGGCCCACAATCTCCCCCTGGTCAGTGTGAAATACCGGGACCTCGAACTGGGCGACATAATCCACTCCGGGTACCTGGGCGCTCAGGACCAGCCGCCACAGGATGGCGTTCGCCAGGTCGGCTCCGTCGGTCGGTTGAGCATCGGCGGGAATGGCGAATCCAACCGGCACGACCGTCCCGGTCGCCTGGCGGGCGGGGTGAAACATTCCCTCTTCCTGCCACAGGATGCTCTCGCTGGTTGATCGGCTTTTTCCGCTGCCGGTAGTCCGGCGATTGACCGAACTCAGAACGGCGCGGAATCCTTCGGGCGGAAACAGGTCACCGGAAATCCTGACCACCCCGGCCAGCTTGGCTCCGATCACGCCGGGACGAGTGGTCAGCTCCAGCACCGACGCGCCGAACTTGAGATACCGGGTGGTGGCCCGGATCGCCCAGACCAGGAGGCCGGCACCGATAACCGGGAAGATCAGAGCGAAGAGAACGCCGTAGTTTCGCTCCGCCAGCGCGGTTCGCACCGCGAAAAACCCGGCGGGCACCGAGATGACATTCCAGAACAGCGCGAACACCCACGCCGCGATCATCGTCCCCCGATTGCTGTCGGCTACCGATCCGCTCGCCCAGTCCTCCCGCCAGCGCCAGGGCCGGTCGGGGTTCTGTTCCCGGAGCACGGCCGATCGGGCCGCCGACTTCCTCCCGAGGAGCGCGGCGGTCATCAGACCGAATCCCGCCCCGCCAAACGTGACTGCGAATATCCCGGCGAACCCCGCCGTGGCCCAATCGCCGGTCATCATGGCCTGGAGCGCGACGAACAGCGCACCGACTCCGACGGCGCAGAAGGGAAGCAGAAAGAGAACCAGACAGCCAAATCCGGCCCCGCGTACGTCGAGCGCGCCGCGGCGGCTACCGGTCACGCGGGTCCCCGGGCTACCGGCGTATCCGGATGGGCACCCCACTCGCTCCATGATCCATCATAGACCGCGTGATCCTGATGGCCCAGGACATCCAGCGCCAGGAGCAGCTGGCAGGCGGTCACCCCGGAGCCGCAGGTGGTCACCACCGGCCGGGTGAGATCGACACCGGCTTGCTCGAAGCGGCGGCGAAGCTCGGCCGGCGTCAGCAGGGTACCGTCCGCTGCCACCAGGCTGGTATAGGGAACGTTGCGGCTGCCGGGGATGTGCCCCGGGCGGAGGCCCGGCCGGGGTTCCGGCTCCTCGCCCTGGAAGCGACCGGCCGAGCGGGCATCAACCACCTGGGTAACGGGATTCACCAGGTTGTCCAGCAGGTCGGCAAGGGTTCGCACCAGTCCAGCATCGAGCCGCGGCGTGTAGCGGGCCGGCAACGGAGTGAGCGCGCCCGTCTCCATCGGACGACCCTCGGCACGCCACTTCTTGAGGCCGCCGTCCAGCACGGCGACGTCGGTATGGCCATAGACCCGGAACATCCACCAGATCCGACCGGCGCTCAGGTTGACGCCGGAGCCGTCGTACACCACGACCTGGTGCTGGTCGCCGATGCCGAGAGCACCGGCGGCGCGGGCGAACTGCTCGGGAAGCGGCAACATATGGGGAAGCGATGTCTCGTGGCTGCTCAGCGCATCGAGGTCGAAATACACCGCGCCGGGAATGTGACCGTCCAGGTATTCATTCCAGGCGTCGCGGCCCGCGGCGGGCAGGTACCAGCTGGCGTCTACCACGCGCAGGTCAGGTGAACGAAGATTATCGGCCAGCCATGCGGTGGAGACTATTGTCGATGTAGGGCTCATTCCCTGCCCTCGCGCTGGCTACTTATGCGATTGAGTTCAACAACACGAAACACGAAACTCTGAAAACACGAACAATCACATGCAGTTCTCGTGTTTTCCGGTTTCGTGTTTTCGTGTTTTCGTGGAAGTGGTTTGTTCAAAAGACAAAGGCGGACCTTGCGATCCGCCCTATCTGAGTCGTCAGCCGGTCGGTCTCACCTCATTTGCCGCGAGCGGCATCCACGAATCTCGAGAACAGCTGGCGCATCCCATGGACATAGTCCACCAGTGCCTCCGGATGCCATTGGACTCCGACCATGAAGTGGCCGTTGGAGGACTCAAGTCCCTCGATCAGGCCATCGGGAGCCGTCGCACTGGCCACCAGCCCGGGAGCCAGCCGCTTCACGCCCTGGTGGTGCATACTGTTCACGTTGAGGTCCCGCCGTTCCAGGATCTCCCCCAGACGGGAACCCGGGCGGATCTCGATCGGGTGGGCGAGGTGGTCGCGCGAGTAACCGGCAGTCGGGAAATAGTCATGCTTGATCGCCCTGGGGTACTCGGCTTCGATATCCTGGTAGAGGCTGCCGCCCATCGCCACATTGATCACCTGGCTGCCACGACAGAGACCCAGCAGCGGTTTCTTGTCCACCAGGGCCCAGCGGATCAGGGTCAGCTCCACGGCATCACGGGCAATATCGGTCCGGCCCAGATGCACCGAGCGTTCCTCGCCAAAGGTGTGGGGATCCATGTCCACTCCACCCGGTATCATCAGGCCATCGAGCCGGTCGTACACGGCGCGGAGCGACGCCTCGTCCAGATCGAGCAACGGAATCATGACCGGCGCGCCACCGGCGTCGGCGACCGCCACGATGTAGCGGTCGCTCATCATCCAGGATGGCGGCAGCCCTTCGGGGATCCCGTCGATTGAATGCAACGTCTGGGTGGTGATACCGATCAACGGACGAACAGCCATTCACTCTCCGAAGCTGAGGTTCTCTCAAGGAACTGAGGACTAAGGACTAACCAACGACCTGGATCCCTGGTCCTCAGTCCTCAGTCCTTGGTCCCTTAAGTTTAACCAGGCGTCACGGCGGGGGCACCTTGGGGCGCGATCACGCCTTCCTCGGTCTCCGCGATCAACTGGGCTACGACTGCCTTGAAATCACCGGTGCGCTGGTAAGTGGCGATCTGCCGGTCGGCGCTGGTGCCGTCCTTCATGACCCGCAATGCATACTCGACTTCCTTGCGACTGCCGAGCTCGTCCACCACGTCGTCAATGAACCACTCCAGCAGCTCGGTGATCAATTCGCGGGCGGGGAGCTCCTGCTGCCGGCCCAGGTCGATCAGTTTGCCGTCCAGGCCATACCGCACCGCGCGCCATTTGTTCTCTTCAATAAGCGCGCCAGAGTACACCCGAAAGGTCATATTGTCGCGCCGGAGCTTCCAGAGCTTGGCGATGATGGCCTGGAGTATGGCCGCGAGACTCACGGCCTCGTCCACCCGGGTGCACACGTCGCAGCAGCGGAACTCGATGGTGGGGTAGCTGTGGTTGGGCCGCACGTCCCACCAGATCTTCGATCCGTTGGGAACGCACCCGGTGCGCACCAGGGTGTCCAGCAGTTGCTCGTAGTCGGTCCAGTCCCGCAGCGTCGGCGGGATGCCGGTCCGGGGAAAGTTCCGGAAGATGATACTGCGGTAGGATTTGAGGCCGGTAATGCGGCCCATCCAGAAGGGCGAACTGGTCGAGAGACACAGCACGTGAGGAATGAAGTAACGTGCCACGTTCATCGCGTCGATCAGGAAATCCTTGTCCTCGATGCCCACGTGCACGTGGGTCCCGAAGATCAGGAGACGCTGGGCCAGGTCGGCCAGGTCTTCCTTCACTCCCATGTAGCGTTCCAGCGGCGTGATCTCCTGGGAGAGCCACGAGGAGAAGGGGTGGGTGCCCGCGGCGGCGATCTTGAGCCCGTTCTTCGCCGCCAGCCCCATCACCGCCCCGCGCAACCGGACCAGCTCGGCTCTCACATCGGCCGGCGTCTGGCAGACATTGGTCCCGATCTCGACCATGGACTGATGCAGCTCGGGCTTGATCTGCCCGAGCACCATGCTGTCTTCCTTCAGTATCTGGGTGATGTAAGACTGCAGCTCGCCGGTGCGAGGGTCGATGATCTGGTACTCCTCTTCAACGCCGAGCGTGAGCGACGGGGCCTTCATACGCACTCCACAGTTGGTGATTCCTGTTGATTGCTTATGGCGTATGGCAAATGGCATGTGGCAATGTGTCCCTCGAGATCCTGGGATGCCGATCGTTCACATTGCCATATGCCATACGCCACATGCTGCTGGCGTCCTAACGTTTCTCGACGAGAAATGTCGGCACGGTCGACCCGCCACCGGCGGTGACGTTCAGCAACGCCGCGGTGGAGAGCCGGCTCAGGAACCCGGCGGCGTAGTCTCCATGGCTGATAAAGGGCGCGGTATCCAGCATGCGATCAAAGATGTGCAGCTTTCCTTCGGCATAGCTGGGATAGGGCTCGCTGGGAATCGCGACCCGCTGCTGCACGATATAGGGTACCGCCAGGGCGTGCTGCACTGCGCGGGACCATTCCGCGGCATCCGCCTCCCAGCCCAGCACGATACCGGCCCCGCCGTAGTCATCGTTGGGCTTGAGCACCATCTGGTCTTTGTGCTGGTTGACGAAGCCGACCAGGTCTACCTGTTCGCCGTCGTGCACCGTGCGCCGGTCCTCGACCCGCCGGGTCCAGGGAATGAAGGCGCGAACGGCCTCCAGCTCCTCCGGCCGGAACAGCCGGGCGTTCTTTTCGTCGCTCAGCACCGCGAGGCTCGCCTTCTTGTGGAGAATCTTGCTGCGGAAGGGATTCACCATGCACACGGCGCGGTCCTGCACGGCGCGCACCATGGGATTGTCGAGTCCGCATTCCTTCACCAGCTCGGCGATGAGGACTCGCTTGTAGATCAGGTCTACCGGTTCGGCGCCGGCGAACAGCTTGCCCTGGCGATATTCCATCGCCCGCGGATCGACGATGACACAGTGAATCCCCAGCTGCTCGAATGCTTCCTGGTAGAGGACGAATTCATTGCGGGTGGGCACGTCGGGCCAGTCCACGATCGCGATCCGGGGGCGGGAACGGCCGCCGGAGAATTCCTCCCAGGAGTCCAGCAGGGTATGCATCACGCCGTGCCGGGCGAGCAGCGGCTGGACGTCCCACTGCCGGCTGAACCGCCGCATCACCGGCAGGTCGATGAACGACGCGGCCAGCGCGTCGTTGAAACCGGCGCCGGCCGGGGTCTCCGCGTTGTACTCGGTGAGCCCCATGGTCCCGGCCTCGTCCATGATGAACAGGTCGAGCCGCGACGTGGGACTCGGTTCCGCGAAGCCGGGGTCGCTGCCGATCAACTGCTCTTCCCAGGCCTCCAGGCCGAACTGCCCGCGGAACCCGGCGTCGGCGATCGCGGCGGCGTAAGCCTTCCGGAAGGCCCCCATCAGCACCCGGACCCGCTGCTGCAGCAGGCGGTACTGCTCCCGGGTCATGAACCGGGGCCGCAACACTGTGCAGAGGGGGCGATCGCCGAAAATGAGCCCCCGCCGCCGCAGCTGATCGTCGAGCAGGGCCTGGCTCTCGGCGGCCAGGTCCGGGGTCAGCAGGTCGTGATACTCGGCGATCGGATTGTGCATCATTTCCTCAGAATTCACCACGGACCCACGAAGCACACGGAGACATCAACCTTCGTGTTCTCCGTGACTCCGTGGTGAATTGGTTTACTCAGGTTCGACTTGCCGTGAAAGCAGCGGACCATTTGAGATCTACGGCCTGTTTGCGGGGGTTTTTCGCCAGCCGGATGACCATGTCCGCCATGGCGTTCACCACCCACTCGAAGTAGTGCGGCGTAAGCGAATAGATGTCCATGTCGGGCGCGCAGTTCATGAAATCGATGGCGTAAGGAATCCCGCCGCGAACCGCGAACTCCAGCGAGTTCATGTCATACCCGAGGGCCCGGCACAGGGTCAGGGAGTCCTGGACGATCCGGCTCCCCAGTTCGGGGCTCAGGTGCTCGTGCTCGACCAGGTACTTCCGCGCCTTGGGATCATATTTCATGGGCAGTACCTGCTCCTGCCCGATACAGAGACAGCGGACAAACTGATCCCACTCGATGAATTCCTGCACGATCATGTTGAGCAGGCCGGAGTTGTCATAGTTGTAGATCAGCTCGTCGAGCGACCGGCAGACGTACACTTCCTTCCACCCCCCGCCGTGCGCGTCCTTGAGGATGCAGGGCATCCCGATGTGCTCTACGATCCCATTCCAGTCGAGCGGATAGACCAGGTTGCGGAGGCTCTCCTCGGGGACGATGCCGGGGATGTAGGCCTTGTTGGGCAGCGCCATGGTCTTGGGGCTGGCCACGCCGAGCCGGGTGGCGAGGGACGCATCGAAGTACTTGTCGTCCGCCGACCACATGAAAGGATTGTTGACCACGGTGACGCCCTGCAGCACGGCGTTCTTGAGGTAGCTCCGGTAGTACGGCACCTCATGGGAGATCCGGTCCACGATGACGGCGTAGGGTACCGGTTCGTTCATCGCGCTGGCGCCGATCTTCACGAATTCGACCTCGACGTCCGCCTTCCGCCGGGCCACTTCCTCGATGAACCGGGGTGGGAAAGACCACTCGCGACCCACCATGAGACCGACTCGTTTTGTCATATCCCCAGCACCTGAAGTAAGGGTTCGCTGACGGAAGGACGGAAGGCCGGAAGGACGGAACACTTCTCCTGGTGGCCGGTCCCCTTTCCGTCGTTCCGTCTTTCCGTCATTCCGTCTCTAGTCGTGTCCGCCCACGTACATCCGAATCATGCTTTCCCAGTACGGCCAGTCGTGGGCCCAGCCGTCCCATTCCCGCAGCGCATTCCCGATCCCCTGGTTCCACAGCACTCCGGAAAAATCGCGGTTGTTGCCGATCTGGGGATCACCCCGGCCGATCAGCAGGATCACATCCTGCTGCCGCAGCGCCGCGAGCCGGTCCGGGTCCTGTTCGTTGGGAATGAAGTCCATGGGATTGCAGCGGTAGACATTCTCGTCGGAGTAGCCGCCGGTCAGCCGTTTGATGTCGTACAGCCCACTCATGCCGAGAATGCGGTGGACCAGGTGGGGATGCCGCATGCCGAAGCAGGCCGCCTGGTAAGCTCCGAGGCTGGCCCCGGTCGCGATACAGAATGGATTGGAGTTCTTGTTATGGGTAAACGGAATGACTTCGTGTTCGAGGTAGGCGTCGTACTGGAGGTGGCGCCAGGCGCGGGCCCCGGGATGAATGGTGTCCGCGTTCCAGCTTTCCGCGTTTACCTGGTCGAGGCAGAACATCTGGAGCCAGCCCTGCTCCAGGTGGTCGGCCAGCACCTCGTGCATCCGGCGATCGGCCCATTCGGTGAAGGTTCCCATCGAAGTGGGAAACACCAGCAGGCGGGCCCCGCCGTGGCCGAAAACCAGGATGTCCATGGCCTTGCCGAGGGCCGGGCTGTGCCATCGGTGATGTTCGGTGTTCACGCGCGATCCCCGGATGAAAGCAGAAATGGCAGGGCGGCTTTGAACCGGCGGCCCCAAACGGCTTCCTGGTGCCCGGCCCCGGCTTCCTCGACCCAGCGGAGCGACACCCCGTCCCGGTACCCCTTCTTGACGAGGAGGTCCCGCATTCGGCGCGCGTTAAGCAGGGATTCGGTGCCTTCCTCGGTTCCGGTATCGAGATAGATCCGGCCGGGGACGAATGGGCTGGCTTCGACCATCGGAAAGATAGCCTTGTCCGCAAACCAGAGGGACGGGCTTATCGCCGCTACAAAACCGAAGGCACCGGGCCGCCGAAAATAGCCGTACAGGCTGATCAGCCCACCCAGCGAGCTTCCGGCGATGCCGGTTGTCGCCGACTGGGAACGAGTGCGGAACCGGCTGTCTATCAACGGTTTGAGGGTATCCAGCACAAAGTCGAGGTACCGGTCGCCCGCCCCGCCCCCGATCTTGGGATCGAGAAACGGACTGTACTCCCGAATCCGATCGTCCCCCGCATTGGGAATCGCCACCACGATCGGATCCACGCTGCGGCTGGGCAGCGTGGCCAGGGCGTCCACCAGTCCCCAATCGCCGGCGAAACTGGTGGCCGGGTCGAACAGATTCTGGCCGTCCTGCATGTAAATCACCGGATAGCGGCGATCACCCCTGGAGTAGGAAGCCGGCAGGTGAACCAGGATGTCGCGCAGATTCGCCAGCTGGGGACTGGGAACGCCGGTCAGGCGTTCCAGGGTCCCCGGCCGCCGCCGGCGCAGCTTCCAGCGAAACAGTGATCGGGGCCAGCGTGGCAATTCAAACTCCACCGAGAAAAGGCGCGGAAGAATAACTCGACTGCGGGCTCCGGGCCATGTGAGGAGGGTCATGGTTTTCCACCTTGCCCGGGCCTAGATAACCCCATGCAACTGAAGCTTCGCCGGCTCCTGAGCATTCTGAAGACCGCGGCCCGCGAATGGGACCGGGACGACGTGCCGCGGCATGGCGCCGCCCTGGCCTACTACACCTTGTTCGCCATGGCGCCGCTGCTCGTCATCGTGATCGGCATCGGGGGCATGGTCTTCGGGCCCGATGCGGCGCGCGGCGAGGTCTTCCGCCAGATCAGCGGGCTGATCGGATCCGACGGGGCCAGGATGATCCAGGACATGCTGGCCAATGTGAAGCAACCCAGCCGCTCGGTCCCGGCTACCATCATCGGCACCATCGCATTTTTCCTGGGCGCGACCGGGGCGTTCGGTTCGCTGCAGGGTGCCTTGAACGGCATCTGGGGGGTGAAACCCAAGCCGCGGGCCGCGGTCTGGAGCTGGCTGCGGCAGCGTCTCCTCTCCTTCGGGCTGGTGCTTGCGGTCGGTTTCCTCCTTCTGGTCTCGCTCACCTTCAGCGCCGCCGTCGGCGCATTGAGCCAATACATGCATGCCCGTCTACCCGGTGGCGAAGGGTTCTGGCTGAGCATCAGTTTTTTCCTCGATTTCGTGTTCATTACCGTGATGTTCGCTCTGATTTACCGGGTGCTGCCCGATGTGCGGCTGGCATGGGCGGACGTTTGGGTTGGCGCCCTGGTTACGTCGGGTTTCTTCAGTATCGGAAAGTTCCTGATTGGGCTGTACCTGGGACACGCCTCGATCGCCTCGACGTTCGGCGCAGCCGGCTCCCTGGCAGTCATTCTGATCTGGGTCTACTACTCCTCGCAGATAGTGCTTTTTGGGGCCGAGGTCACCCAGGCCTGGGTCAGGAAGGTCGGGGCTGAGGCGACCGGCCAGCCGATCCCACCGGTCAACAAGGAGCTGGCAGTACGAACCCGGCCGGCCAGAAGGCCTCGCTGAATGTTTTGTGCACGGCTCTTCGCAGCGGGGAATTGCAGCTTGCGAAGGACCGATTTTCTTAGCCTCCCGCGCTGTTCTCCCCGCATCACTCTACCTCGGTAAGCCCGCTCACAATTCCCACCTGGCTGTCGAAGTTCGCGCCGGAATCCGGTGAGGCAGCGCACTCCGCGTCGAGCCGGGACCTGTTGGTGCTGCACTTGCCCTTCTGCGTGGCAGGTCGGGTACTCACGAATTCTCTCAGGAGGCAGGTATGCGTTCCCCCACCAGGCAGTCGCTCCGTACGATTCTGACTTTTCTCCTCCTGGCCGGTCTGGCCGCCATGAGCAGCCAGGCCCAGACCCGGTCGGTCATCATCAACCAGGTCCGGCTCCCGGACGAGGTGGTTCTCCGGCTGGAGCAGCGTTACCGGGTCCCGATCCGGGATGGCGACTACTGGTACGACCGGAAATCCGGGGCCTGGGGCACGAGCGGCGGCCCGACGGTCGGCTTCATCATCCCCAATCTTGAGATCGGTGGCCCGCTCCGCGCCGACGCATCCAATGGCCACACCGGGGTGTTCATCAACGGCCGCCAGCTGCACCAGCTGGATGTTGCCGGGCTGCTGCAGCTGGGCCCGGTCTACCAGGGGCGCTACTGGATGGATGGAGCAGGAAATATCGGGGTGGAAAACGGCCCCATGCTGCTGAACCTGTGGCAGGTGGTGCGGGCAGCCAACCAGCGGAGCGGCGGGGGTGCCTACAGCAGCTACACCCGGAGCGGCTCCATGTTCGGGAGCGATGGCAACGGCTGCCTGGTATTCAACGACCCGAGCTCCCACACCAGCGCGACCAGCTCGGGGTGCTGACCCCCGACCCCAAGAGGTAACCGCTTACTGCTAACTGGGGTGAGTGCCGCAAACTGCGGAGTGCATTTGTCAAATTCTTGGAGGGGAATGGTTGTAAGTCGTTACATAACAACGCAATTGTGTTGGCCCGTCTGTTGCTTTGCTAAACAGCAGCTTCACGCGCGACCCGCTAAGGGTTGCCATTACAGGAACATAGGCCGGTTTACCGACCACAGTTCCAGTACTCCGAATCGGGGTCATGGCCATGTACCGGATCAAGCTCGCATCGGGCCAGGAACGGGTATACCAATCCATCGACGAACTCACCTCCGCCGTTCAAGGCGGGGAAGTGAACGCCGAGGCGCTGATTTATCACCAGCGTGCGGATCGCTGGTTGTCGGTTGCCAATCACCCCCACTATCAGATCGCGACGTCGCGAGCCCAGGCGCAGAAACATCAGTCCAGCGCTGACTCGTCCCGCCGCCAGGTCGTAAACGCCGTACGTCCTTCGAATAGCTCTATCAAGGTGGACCCCAACATGCCGGGGACCGTGCCGCGGTCTCAGCTGCTGGAAGTCGTCGCAGAGATCGAGAAGAAGCACGACACGCCAGCTCAGCCGGCAAAACGGGTCTCGATTCCGACCATCAAGCGGCCGGAGGAAAAGGCCACGATTTCGGCCTACGAGAACATGCTGGACGGAGTCGACATCGCGATGCCGCCCAAGGCCCAGACCACTGTACTGCCGGTTCGGAATGCTCCGCCCGCCGCGCCGACTCCGAAGCCCACCCCGGCCCCCGCCCCCGCCCCGACCAGGGGAAAGGTGCCGGACCTGGGTGAGGGCCTCGATCTGCTGGAGCCGGATGAGGCCGTCCCGGCCAAGCCCGCGCGCAAGTCCGGGATCGCAACGCCGGACGTGGACAAACTGCTCTCCCTGTTGGAGCCCGAGGCGGTCGTCGCGCCTCTCAAGGTGACTCGCCCGCCCAAGGCTGAACCGCAGCCGGTTGCCGACTTCAAGGGCATCGAGTTCCTCGACCTGGCCGCCGATCATGTCAAGCAGATAAACGATCTGGCCCCGGAACCTCATCCAGTGGCCGCCCCCGCCATTCAACACCAGCCTCATGTGGTGAAGAAACGCGGGAACAAGATGCCGATGATGATGGGGGTGGCTGCGGTACTGGTACTCGGGTTGGGGCTTCTGTTCTGGCACCCCTGGAACGCGCAGGCAGCGAACCAGCCGACCCAGACGCTGGCCGCGGCGCCGACGCCACGGACCGATGCATTTGGCGGGTCGTCTTCCGTGGATACCGTGGTCTCGTCGTCCCCAACTGGTCAGCCGGCCCGCGATTCGGCGGTCTCGAGTGCCCGGGACAGCGCACCAGCGATTGTGCGGGTCGCCGCTCCCCGGATCAGCATGAAAGCACCGCTACCCAGCGATCTCTCGGCCATGAGCCTGAACCCGGTGGCGACCCAGATTCCGGCGGCCACGCTGATCCAGCACTATTCCACGGCCTACTCCGATGCCCGGGGCGAGATGGAAATCCGGATGCTCCAGATCGGCTTCACCCAGGTGTTCCTCAAGTCCCGGATGGCCTCGGCCAGCGGCGTGCAGGACACCCGGCGGCTCATCGCCGGTGCGAGCAGCGCGCTCCGCCAGTATCGCAGCCAGGAGCAGCGGATCGAGCGGGCCTACCAGGACACCGTCGGCGCGACCGGCCGCACCCTGGGCTGGACCCCGCGCGACCTGGGAGCCTGGAACATCCGGCCTTCGAACAAGGAAACCACCGAGAACGCGCGGCTCACCAACCTGATGCTGTCGCAGATGGATGCCGTGTTCGCCCTGCTCCAGGAGCAGGATGGCAAGTACACGATGTCGGGGGAGAACATCGTTTTCCAGAGCGCGGATGCCGCCCGGCAGTACGGTACGCTCCGCGCCTGGATCAATCAGCAGGCCGATACCTACGCTGGAACCGGTGATGCGGCGCTGCCGGCCACCCTGCGCCAGGTCATCAAGGGAATCGGGACCAGCCGGCTCCCGCAGGAACGGACGAAGTAAAGCCTCACCCC
>Ga0070699_100003680_pt1 | contig 13573 bp, 12 predicted proteins | sample KBSK1503metaG_FD_65473 | JGI IMG/M metagenome (GOLD analysis project Ga0070699, IMG submission 65473) | Corn, switchgrass and miscanthus rhizosphere microbial communities from Kellogg Biological Station, Michigan, USA - KBS K1-50-3 metaG | ecosystem: Host-associated > Plants > Roots >...
GGTATTGAGATGGCCAGAAAGTGAGCGCTACTATCGAGAATTCCCTTGAACTTTGTATTCACAAAAGACCTCACTTTAATATTTGAGCAGTGTGCCTGATGATATCAGGAGAAGGCAGTCCACAAGTTTGAAATCGTCTCAGGGAGCTCTCTTTTTCATTTCTTCCACCAGTTTTCAAGCCAAACTGGTCCAGGCAGGGCATCAGCGTTGAGGAGAGCCAGCCAGTGTCCCTCCGCAAGACGGGCACCAATATTGTTGGCCACCGCAAATCCTTTGTTTTTGTCCAGCCGTTCCATTTTTATGCTCAAATCGCGTTGTTGTGTACTTTCGATTATGCTGTCGTTTGATCCATTATCCACGATGATGACTTCGAAGTTTTTATATGTTTCATTCTTAAGGGCATCCAAACAACCCAATAAATGTGTTGCTTTGTTCCAGGAAATAATGATAACGGACACAGAAGGCTGTAACATTCATAAACCAGGTGGAGAAACGAACAATATCATTTAAATGTCCTACGAAATCCAAATATGAGTCCTAGCGGTAAGCTGAGCATTGATGAAGTCACCCCATTTGATATTGGAGGTAGCCCTGCAAATAGTGTTAACTCCTATTTTCTGTTTGATAATTAAATCACTTATTTAAGCCACTTCATTACATCAAAATTGACCAAAGATTGTAACAGTCCAATATCCTCTTCAAAGTACTGCTTCATTTTATTTTCCAGGGCTTTATTGATATCCAGTGCGGCATGACCAGAAGATATATTTAACCGTCGTGTGTCTGATGGAATATATTCTTTAACTCCGAGAAATTTGTAAATCCTTTGCATAAATTCCACACTGTCTTTATTTAGTTCTTCATAATCTTCGATAAAGAGCTGGTCATCAGGGAAATATTTTTTAACAACGGATAATTGAGAACCGTATAACCCTAGATTAAGATATCGTGGGCCCATGAGAGGATTTCCATTATCCGGTTTTTTATCAGTTATCTGTCTAAATGCGTCATCAATTGCCCGTCCAAACGTTCTCTTATCTATATTACCATTGTGATGGTATAGGTAATCTGACTTAGCTCTTTCGATTGGATTCCTCAAGATCGCGATGAGTTTGGCATTCGGAATAATTTTCTTGATCCATAAAGTGGCATCAGGTTTCGCCAGATAAGCTGTTGATGCTTCTCCTCGCATGGGTTTGTTGGTTGATGCAAATAGATCCATATATTCCTGTAAAGTGAAATAAAGATAAGGTTTGCCAACCGCCGCTTCCTCCTTTTTTATTAGTGGGGGACCCGAAGTCAGGAAAAACATTGGCTCCTTGTTTTTGCTCATGAAAATTTCTGGGTGTTGTCGGCAATAATGGTACAGCGATGTGGTGCCAGCCTTATTTGCCCCGATAATGAAAAAAGTAGGGAGTTTCACTTCGATTTGCACAGATGATGTATCTGGCAGTGCTCGACGTTTCAATCCAAAACGTTCAAACATTGTTGCCATCGAATTCACATCTTTCTTCAGAGACCAATATCAACAAGATTAGTTGTAACAAAACTGCAGATCCTGTCAGAACAATTGAGGATGGTAGATGCTTTTTCATAGCCGTTGTACAACCACAGCCGCCTGCCAAAACTTCTGCGGATCGTCAATATAGGTGCGGATTTCAAAGTAAGGTGCCCATTCACGTTCTATATAGGAGAACGGGACTACGGTATCTCCATAGGTTTCTTCAACACCCTTATTCGTCGGCATAAAGACCAGATTTCCGGTTTCATATGATTGATAATATTCAGCCAAGCGTGGTTTGTGTCTAGACAGCCCTTTAAGCCAGCCTACATTTGTATCTGCTGGTATTTTTTCTATAAAATCCATGAAGCGGCGGGGCTCGATAGTCAGGCAAAAAACACAACTTGGGCGCGCAACCCGTGCAAGCTCTCTCATCCAGTGCAGATGGATCTTCTCCGGAAGATGTGTAAATACGGAATAAGATATGATGGTATCAAAGTAGCTGTCTGGGTACGGTAAAGTTCCCAGAGGGTCAATGAGATCAATTTGTCCGGGTATATTCAGACTGTGACAGGTATCGACGATCATTTGATCAACATCACACCCAAATAAATTTTCCTCATCTATATCTTTCCAAAAAAACCTTAAGAATCGACCCCATCCGCATCCAAAATCGAGGAAATGGCCTTCTGGTCGAAGTGGGTTGTCAAATTTCCTGGCAGATTCTTTTACCAACTTATAAAACGTGAATGCTTCGCGCAAGGTATGTTCATCTGCAGAGCCGACAAATTTTGTTTGCAATTCCTGCGGGGGAAACCCCGGAAATTCAATACCATTAATAACTCGTGTTGAAACACTTTCGATCAAGGTATCCAGCCATATTTCGTCACTCAAATTAGTTATGCTATCTGGCAGGTCTGATTTCACTGGGTCTCCTCTTGTAGTTTGTAAGAGATGAATACTTCAATGAATTTTGCCACGATCCCCTGGCTCGGATCGTGGATCCGAACGATGGTAGTGGAAAGGCCCGAATTTCTGTAAATAAAATTCGGCATATCATCCCCCCATTCCGTTACCACCAGGGAGCCGTCCGCACTAATCGGATTGCCATGGTATTCGGGTGGAAGAAGATGTTTGATCCTTCCATCTTTTTCCAGGGCTCTTATTTGGGTTTTTCGCCAGTAGTACCAGGGAACTGTGAATAGATGCGCTCCTCCTGGCTTGAGAGTTCTAGCAATCTCTCGAAATGCCTTTGCGGGGTTAAGCACGTGTTCGAAAACATCCTGAGTGACAACCAGATCAAACATTTCATCATCAAAGGTTTGAATTTCAAGGTTTTCGCATCGAAAACCGTTTTTAGTTGAACCGGGAGGAATATCAGGGTAGAAATGAGAGGCGATGTACCCACCTGAACACTCCCTGGCGATTTTTTCAGAAGATGCACCACCTGGAGATGACTCATGGATTTTTAGGCTGCGCCAGGCGGGAAAGTGGGTTTGGAGCACATTGATGATTGCGCGGAAGCGCGGAATGCTCTTACAACGGGTACAAATATATTTGTCCCGCAGCCAATTGTCGCGCGCGATGAACAGTGCTCTCTGCTCACAAACCGGACAATAGCCCAAATTAATCTTATATAACGAGAAAGTTCTATTTAGAAAATTGATAGCCACTTCGACCAGCTTCTGCAGAATATCTACGAGTAGAGGAATTATTTCCTGTCATAGGAAGACCATTTTCCATGGAAAATTTCTATCTCTCGATCAGTATAGAAGTGTTTTGCAAATTTTGTGCCATATATTTCTTCCAAATATATCTCAGGCAAAGGCATTTTCTTGAAATCGCCGTATAAAGACGCATATTGTTTCTCTGCCCCTACATTTGATTTGATTAGGTTGAAGTTTTTTATCTGCAAAAACTCAGTCATTGCCTGATCTGCAACACGGTTCATATCTTCGAGGCGAATCAGCAATAGACGTGCGTTCTTTCCATCTTTATAGATTTTAAAACCTTTGTGCTTTGGAAATGGCTGAGCATAAACATCAATTTCGAACACAGGCTTCATTTGTGTATCGAACCAGACCTTGGGAGTAATATGATGGTCGAATTTAGTTAAAAAAGCATCCTGCACTTCTTCAATTGACAGAAGACCTGCTTCATACAAACGCTCGCAATCTGGAATGATTTCCTGCAGGCCATGAAAAAAATCAGAAATATTACGTGCTACCGGATCCCGTACCAGACTAATCAGGTTCCATTGTTTGTTTGGATTTTCATTCATCTGTTTCTTGAGCTCAAGCCCCAACCGTATTCCCATGAGAGTATCCTCGGGATTATGGCGGATATCGCTCTGCAGAATGGCTGTTTCCATTGCTTCAAGGTTATTCAAATTATGTATGTGATGTACTGGAACCTTCACGCCCATGGTCTTAAAAGTCGCCATAAGTGAGTGTTGTATGGAAGCCGAACCAACCTTGCCCATCTGATATACAATGATAGGGTCCCATTGGGTAATGGGCTTTGGTCTGGCAAGCAGACGATTAATAAAATTGGCCAACTTGATTCTCATTTTACCTGGATGCCGTTCGTTTTTACTTGTTGATGGATCTGGTCCAACCGTTCACGGTAACGCAACCCAAGCGAAAGAAAACTAAACTTTGAGCGAATATCCTGGCTGGCGCGCCTGCCCATCTGCCGCCCAAAATCGCGATCATCCAGAAGGTTTTGCATATAATGAACTGCCTGTTCCTTATCCGGGTCGGCCCAAACCTGTCCCTCCGCAAACGGGTACTGATCCTTCTCTACCGCGATCAATTCATAATCAATCAGGCAGGAATTATCCCTGGTCATGAAATCCAAATTACCTGAATATCCAGTGCCGATTACAGGTTTGCCCAGATACATGGCTTCAGCCATCCCAAGCCCGAATCCCTCTGCTCGATGCAGGGATATAAAACAATCACAACAGCGAACCAGGTTTTTAATCTGGTTATCGGTATAAACTTGATCGATTAGAATTGCCCGGTCCTGGAATGGACTCTGGTGAATTCTTTCTGTAAACATCTGGTATTGTGCGATGGCCCTGGGCGATGACTCTGACCCATGAATTTTTATCACGATACGGAAATCTGAATTAGGGTTGTTCCTGCAAATCTTTTCAAAAACATCCAGTAAGGCGGTTGGATTTTTTCGATCAAGATACGAACGAAAGTCAAAGAAGAAAAGAAAAATATAGGCGCTTTCAGGGAGATCAAAATCCCTGCGGCCCAAAAAGGAGGAAAGTTCGAATTGGATCGGCAATGGCATGTGATATATGGGCATGGAAAGAGATTTTTTCAATGTTTCCTGAATATATAAAGATGGCGCCCAGATTTCATCGAATATTTTCAACTTTTCCAACCAGGGCGGTGGGTAATTATTCAGCTCCCAAAACGGATAGATAATGTTATAAGCGCCATCTGGGAGACTATGTTGAAGATGCATTTCGGCAATATCCACTTCATCGCCATTCAGGTGATAGATATTGATTTGATTACCAGGTTTGGGCGATAGAAAATCCTGCAATTCCTGTTGTATTGAGGGGTCAACAACTCCGCTTACTTTCCTGGAGAAGGCATCACACACTCTTAAATTTATGCCGATTGTGTGAAAGGCCCTAAAAAAGCTTAGGATGGTTCCCCCGCGGCCAGTTGGAAAAAATGGATTTCCGACCAAAACGGTTTCATTATGTAGATGTACAGGTTTCGTCATAGTCATCTATTAGGTTCAGTGAGTGTTCTTTAATAGAAAGCGTTCCTGAGCATTGAGAGTTGCTTCAAGATAACGATGTCCATAACGTTGATCAGGTTCAAGATGGTTGCCTTCCGCCCATTCATTCCACGCATTTAGAAAAAGTATCCTGTGATCTCCCGAGCGTTGTTCACGCGTCTGTTCGAGCGCGGCTTCAAGCCAGGCCTGGTACGCCCCGGGGTTGGCTTGATGGAAAATAAATGATGTATTTTGCTTGCGGGCCGTGTTATCCCATGATGGCATGACATTCTTATAGTGCGTATGGCCTGGAATATCCCTGTTTACATATTTTAATGCTTCATCCGCGTAGTTCATGATCAAGCCCGAAAAATGCGGGTTAATTATCTTCCTGGAACCATTTACAGCAGTTGCCATGTTGTGCGGAGGGAATTCAATGGCAGCATCCAAACCGAATTCGTGAGGATCGTAAATTTTTAGAGATTTCTCAAAAGACTCAACCATTACAAGATGTATTTCACCAATGTTATTCTCCCGACAAACCTCCCGCCAAATCTGCGCTGTGCGGTTGATGTTCGGGAATAATGAAATACGGTAGATCAGAATAATGGGCTTGCCATCCAGCAGAATATAATTTGGATGGCTTATATATCGTATCATATCGATAATAACTGCACGGTCATCCTCATCCGAATGTTTCTGGGCCAGCAATAGATGGTCTTCAGAGCCGTCCCAGCGCCGGGACCAATTTTCATTTGCCCAACAAAGACAAAACGGAAAATCAGGCCTTCCGGTTTCCAGCATGCGTTCGAGGGGCATCTCAAGGATGCGTTTGCCGCCAAACCAGTAATAGTAGAAACAAAAACCATGAATTCCATATCGTTTGGCAAGTTCCACCTGCTGTTCCATCACTGCAGAAATTCTAAGATCATAGAACCCCAGGTCGGCAGGCAGATGCGGCTGATAATGACCTTCGTAATTCGGTTGTGCCCGTGTGACATTGGCCCATTCTGTGAATCCTTTACCCCACCATAGATCGTTTTCAGGAATTGGATGATATTGTGGCAGGTAAAAAGCAATGAGTTTGACAAGATTTAATTCGTCAATTGCGCCTTGCCAGCGCTCCAATAGCAGTAGTCGGTTGCGGGAAACCAACTTGAGCTTAAAGTCAGCATCAATTTCCTGTGAAGTTGCGCTAAGGTGATGAATGATGGTGGCTTTTGAGGAATAAAAAATTTTTTTCCCACGTTTTCGAAGTTTCAAGCACAAGTCAACGTCCTCATAATAGGCAGGTGTGTACACCTCATCAAACTTACCTGCACTGCGAAAGATATCCGCTTCCATAAGCAGACACACACCGGAACAATAATCTATTTCACGGTCATAATTGTAGCGTGGGAGGTTAGGGTCATCTGCCAGACCGATCAAGGTGGCGGTGCCATCCTGATTGATCAGTGCGCCTGCCTCCTGCAAGCGCCCATCCGGATATATAACTTTGGGCCCGACTGCGCCAACACAGCTATGATCCTTATATGTGTTCAGTAAATGGCCCAACCATCCAGTGACCACTTGAGTGTCATTATTAAGAAATACCAGGTATTTGCCGGAGGCTGCGTCTGCGCCTTTATTACAGGATTGAGTGAAGCCAATTCGTTCATGATTTCGGAGTAGTGAAATGTTGGAGATGGTCTGGAGCAGGTTTGACGTTACTTCATCTGATCCATCATCAACAATCACAACTTGATAGGTGGTGGAGTTGGTGTATTGAATTACAGATGTCAGGCACTCCAGGGTCAGGCGCCCGTGATTATGGACAGGAATGACTATCGAAACTTCAGGTTTCTCCTGTTGCTCGAACGTTAAGGAGTTTGCAATCTCCAATAGATTCTTACCATCCAGGTTGATCATGGACGGCCGCTTTGGTGTAAACGCAGCCAGTTTGGCCTGCCTGGCAGTTTTAATATTTTGAGAGAGCCGAAGATAATCTTCCCAATCCATAGGCGTTTTTGAAGACAGAGGACTACCAGACGCAGATAGCGCGCCATCACTACTTTGAACGACACGATTGAGTTTGGCACGCACCTGAGGAGACAGGAGTGTGCTCGCCATTCTTCGCAAGGTTGGTTGCTGCAAAAACCAAGCCCGTACGCCCAGAAGTACTCTGCGAATAAATCCCTTTGGGTTTGCCCACCTTGGCTTGAGCAGGAAATGAAAAAAACTCTCTCGCAAACTATTACTCGGAATGACCGCTAATCGGACTGCAAGGAGCTTTTGGAGTATCTTCCAGCCTCTGCTGCTATATATTTCGTTTAATGTTGTGGTAAGCGTGGTAAGGGATTGAATTGCCTGCTCTTTCTCCGCTGCCTGGTTTGACAGGCTGGCAATCAACTCGACTGAAAAAACATCGTACCTGGCAGTCAAAGCAATGAAATCTTTATGGCTAAAACCATAGATCTCCTTGATCTTTTTAGACCGACTGGGCTCATTTAATATTTCGAACAATATGCTCAGCCCAAATAAATCTCTCATATTATTTGAATTGGATTCAAACGCAACCATTGCCAAAGCGAAGTCCAAGTCGTAACCTTCCGGCTTATTATATTGTTTAGCATCGGGGAAAATCTTGATTATTTCTTCAATCGAAGAAATGGATCTGTAGTTATTAAGGATCTGAAGGAACTCAAATGACCAGCGAATGCGCGTTTCTGGGCGATTGCCGCTGGTATTCAATTCGTTTTCACGAACACGAAACCTGACCAATTTTTCAGGAAGAACGTGTATTTCATATTTCATACACAGGCGCACCCACATATCCAAATCGGGAACCACTGCAAGGCCAGATTTGTATAGGCCGCAATCTTCATAGCATTGTCGGCGAATGAGCAAACTTGGATGACAAAGTGCATTGTAGTTGTAGAAAAAATGGTTAAGCCATTCATGCCGGGTTCGATTTGGCTGGTCAAATACATTGTAATAAAAGTGGGTCTGATCTTGAAACAGGGCGCCATCTTCATTGATGATAAGTGCTTTCGTGAAAACAGCACCGATCTGTGGGTTTTCATCCAGAAAAGCCACTTGCTTTTCGAGCTTTTGCGATTCCCATACATCATCGGAGTGCTGGATGGCTATATATTCTCCATCCACCCCCTGTGCAAGCGCTCTCTGAATGTTGCCTCCGCGCTGGTTGGTATCATTTCTGAAGGCCCGAATCCTTGGGTCAGAATAGTCGTTGATGATTTTCCAGGATCCATCAATGGACGCGTCATCCCATATGATGAGCTCAAAGTCTGAATAAGTTTGATTAAGAACGCTGTCGATTGCCTCGCGTAGGTATTTGGCGTGATTGTATGAGGTAAGGATGACAGATATTTTGCTTTTTTCAGCCATTATGGATATCTCTTTGTTATGAAATGTGACGGATATCGACCAATTAACCAGTTGGAAACACTTAATTATATCCCAAGCGTCAACTCGCTTCGGATTTTCGCTGCGTTGGCGAAAATAAAGCGGATGAGGGCGCAGATTCGGCTGATCTGCTCTTCCCCGACAGCTGTCCCTGTGGGAAGTTGCAGCACCTTCAGGGTCAATTTTTCTGTTTCTGGCAGAACATCCCCCGCATGTGGGAAATTGGTACGGTAGGGTTCCATCTGGTGACATCCAGGATAAAAATAGCGGCGCGCACGAATGTTTTCTGCATGCAGGATTTCCACAAGCATATCCCGGCTGATGGCCGCAGTATTTTCATCGATCTCCAGGACGATATACTGGTGGCTGTTTTTTTCATTTTCAGCGTATCGAATTAACTGAACCCCCGGAATTCCCACCAGCTTCCTTGAATAAGTGAGGTAATTATCATGGTTTATCGCGATAATTTCATTCAGGCTCTCCAATGAGGTCAGCCCCATGGCTGCGGATACCTCACTCATTTTGCCATTCGTGCCCATATCTACAACCTTATCCAGCCCGGCAAAGCCAAAATTGCGCATTCTGCGTATCTTCCCTGCAAGATCATCATTATTTGTGGTGACGGCTCCTCCCTCGAAGCTGTTGAAAAATTTCGTGGCGTGAAAACTGAACACTTCCGCATCTCCAAATCCACCAACCATGCGGCCCTGATGCGTGGAACCAAAGGCATGCGCGGCATCGAACAGTAATTTGAGATTGTGTTTTTGGGCGATTTCGCCCAGGGTTTCGATGGCACATGCCCGCCCCCAAACATGCACCCCCATGATGCCAGATGTTCGCGGTGTGATCAAGCTATCAACCTTTAGTGGATCAATGTTGTGGGTGAGAGGGTCTACGTCGCAAAAGACCGGCGTGATCTTCTGCCATTGAAGTGCATGCGCGCTGGCAACAAATGTAAATGATGGAAGGATCACCTCACCCTCCAAGCCCAGGGCGCGGGCGGCTATCTCCAGGGCGACGGTTGCATTGCATATGGCGATGCAATGTGCCACTCCCAGGTATGCAGCCAGTTTTTCCTCCAGCTCCTGCACGAAAGGCCCGTTGTTGCTCAACCAGCGGCGGTCGAGCATATCATTAATACGAGTCAAAAGCTGTTCGCGATTCCCGATATTTGGCCGCCCCACATGCAATACCTCATTAAACATTGGCGGGCCGCCAAAAAGAGCTAATTCATTTATGCTGGTTTTATACATTGCCCTAACCTATATCCTTATGGTCATCCAGATATTTTTTGATATCTTCCGGCCTATTCCACATAAGTACATCGATAATCGATAAATTAGGAACGAACTCATAACCTGGACAATCATATACAAGAGTAGGTAAATTTCGAATTGTAAGCTTAATGTTGCTTTCTACAAACTTTTTTTCTTCAAATAGATCTTCTCCCCCCTGTGGGTTGACATACTCATTTGCCCCTAAAGCTTGAGCAATCCGAAGGGCCCAATCTCCGGGTCCCTCAATCGCATCCAGTTCCAACTTCATTTCTGAAAAAATTGTGTAATCGAAATGGATACCGATATACCCACATACTTTTTCTAAAGTAAAGACATTAAACTGCGAGATTAGATCGCCACCGAAGGCCAAACAGGATTCAATCAGATTCATTACCTCTGGATAATAGGGGGCCTTTTTTTTGTAGCTTTGCAACTGGCCTTGAATCCGTCTCCTCCACTTTCTGTCATCTGCGATGCTTACATCCATAATGAGGGATTCCCGTGAATACTTAACTGGCACAGTAATATATGACCAGCCTTCAGTGGGATGTAATATTCGATTGCGATTAATCCAGCCATGACGGATATATTGAACACTATCAAATACAATCCACCTATCCGAACAATTAATTAGATCGAAATAACCCAAATAAGGGAAAAAATAGGGTTGCATAATGCCTAACTTCATAGGAATACTTCCAAGCGCGTATCCTTAAGATCGTATAGCACTTCATTGACAATATATGGATCGAGTTCCGCTCTCCATCTCTCCTTAACCGATTTATCTTTGAACACAGCATACGGATTATCTCGATGGGTCGAATGTGACGTCTCAAGAAAAGATCTGGTTTGTTCTGAAAATTCCAAATTTAAAAAATCAAATATGGATTTTGCAAGATCCACCGGATTATTAACAATCTCATCATACTTAGCAATAAAGAATTTATGAGGATATTTGTCTTTCAAATCCAGATACAGATTGGCAACCTCTTTCCACTTATAATACCCGAAAAAATTTTCTGCTTTGCCCTGATTTTTGCAACTACCAAACCTCCATTCTCTTCGCGGATCCGCATCGGGTGGAAATTCCTTTGGGTTCTGCAACCATGAATTCAGAGTACCACAAGGATGGCGTACGATTCCCACCAATTGTAAATTTTCAAAATATTGCAGCATTTTGGGAAGCACATATTGGTGACCATTTTCCTTAAACGCAAGGCGCCGTGGTGCACTATTTTTCTGGAATACGGGATAAAGTTTCGATTTTCTTTTGTCAGTTTGCAATAAAAAATCGTCCGAACTATTGTAAATTCTATTAAAAAAGTTCAGATATTCTTCTCGAGTAGAGTCCTCGGTCACAGCATTTTTGAATGTATAAGAGAACAAGGGTTGAAAACGGAAAGTTACATCTGGCGAACTATCAATAATTTGTGCGATCCAACTGGTACCACTTCGAGCCACGCCAGCAATTACAATGATTTGCTTAAACATTTTAAACTATCCTTTATATGACGATTGGCATTATTTTCTAAGAAGAATATCGAATCGATAGTGGGAATATGGTAAGTCGGCTGGTTGAGCAAGGAAATCAGCCTTTTTAAAACCTGCATATTTCGCAAGGTTTATCAGCCACTGAGGTTCAAACCAGGTACCTATCAAAGGGGCATCATTCTTAAGAGCATCAAAATAGGCTGCCTGTCTTTCAGGACTATTAGAAAAGTCCCATATGCGGTTCTGATCTGGCACATCGCCTATAAAGAATGCCCCATCTTTTTTCAGCCACTTTATGACCGATTCAAAGAAATAGATGGCTTCTTTGTATGTCAGGTATTGGATCCCGGCATAAATGATTATCTTATCAAATGTTGCTCCTTCAAACTGCACTTTCCGTATATCTTCGATGATAATGGAGATATTTGGATACCTGACCAGATCAATTTGCAGAGCTAAATCCTTAGCAAAATCGACTCCCACGACTTTTTCACATTTGGAGGCCAAATAAGTTGCGATTAAACCATTTCCGCAACACAAATCTAAAACTACGTCGCCGCTGTTTATAGCCATTTTTTCTTCAATATCATTCAAGATTGCCTGAAATTCTGTGTCGCTGATTGGCTGTTTATTGATAGTTCTGAGAACCTGGCGCTGTAATGAATCAGACATCGTAGCGCGAGCATGGTTGATCCAGTATTCTTTCCAGAAATCCTTCATATGATTAACCTTTTATCTCTTGCAAGATGATTCGAGCTGTTCTTTCCATATCGATCGGATTATATCTTTGATCACACACCAGGGTTAGGATAGTATCTGCAAGGTCATGGCTCTCAACAAATTCTTGGGGCACGATACCTACAATTGGCCAGTGTATAGGAGGGTAAATATTATGTTCGAATAATATTTTTCTTACATGATCTCTATTTATCGAACGAATAGGGTAGCCTAGAGGGACAACCTCTGCTGGAAGCTCGGAAAACAAGGCGAATTTACTCAAATAACGATTGAGAATTTGATAGTTTTCGATACGCTTTTGAATGATCCATGAATAATCGAAATTGTGTTCTAATAATGCTTCTGACAGTGAACTCATGGCGTATGGGCCAACCGGTCCATTTTTATCGGTTTCTTGAAAAAGCGTAAACCAATACCTCTCTCCTCCGTATAAATCGAACTCCCTCCTAAGGATTGTTGCCGAAAGAGCCCTTAACCACCATTCAGATGGTGGATTTATTAATTGGATTTTCGAAAAATCGAGTGTTGTCGAATTTCTTAGTATTCCCCCATCTGGAACGCTCAAGAATTTTCTTGGACTGAATAGGACAAAATCAGATAACTTTCCTATGCTTGATGAGAACAGTGCTTGGGAGGCATCCTCTACTACCCAACCGCCACGCTCCTTGATAATTCTTGCCAAAGATGAATCAAATGGAAAGCCAAAGTAATCTATAAGAATGACGAGGTCGTGATGCTGAACGCTATTGAGCCAATCCCTCGAAACCTGCAAATGGTCATCGACCTTATAGAACTGGACATCATAATTTTGCACAGCCGTTAGCATAACATCGCAGAGGAATGATGGCATCCAAACTTTAGGGGGTGATAACAATGTAGCTATTAGATTTATTCCCGAACGCGCATTTGCTAAAAAGAGTTCTTTGCCTTTCAGAAAAGGCGGAAACTGATTATTCATTTTAGAAGGATCAGCAAGCCCAAACATGCCTCCAATAAGTTGGTTATTCATTAAGCGCTCCAAGTTATCTAACTGAGATACAGGCCACCCAATATTTTAAGAGCTAATCTCCTGCTTGTCTAGAATTTAATTCAGGACAGCATTTTAAGGTAATCAAGAATGAACAATATGATTTGTGGATGGTAGTATCGTCAAGTGATGGCATGCAATATGTACCCTGCTCTACAACTAAAATCGCTTCAATTAGGTAGGCCACTAAATTCTACCTGCCTGAACTATCAAGGCCAATAGTCTGTGAGCCCATCCTGCAATGCAAGGTATTCCTGCCCCAAGATTTTATTGAACCTCTCAACCGAAGCATGAATCTCTCGTGGATCTTGACGAAACATAACCCATATCTTCGCCTGTTCATTGTACACAGAGTGTGAAGCCCCAACTCGATCTTAGGCGTAATGC